>OLOW01000899.1_pt1 | contig 20649 bp, 15 predicted proteins | sample 1672801 | NCBI WGS metagenome assembly OLOW01 (sample SAMEA3136725, study PRJEB25190) | human gut metagenome | biome: human gut; feature: human-associated habitat; material: faeces | place: Austria | collected 2013 | reverse complement strand
TTCTACGCCTACTACCAATGGTTCTACGGTATTCCCAGTTCTGAAGTGATCGCCAGGGTGCCGTTGGACTTCCTGAAGAAAGCCTATTTCGGGCTGCATGATCTCGATCTGGAACTTGCGGTGCGGAAAGTCGGCGAAGAATGACGGATATCATCTGCTTCCATAATCCCGATGAGGAGGACGGGTACCTGAGTAACTGGTATCCGTCGCACTTCGTTGTGGACGGTGTCGGGTTCTCCTCGATGGAACAGTACATGATGCATCGCAAGGCATGCTGTTTTAACGATGCCGAAACAGCCGCGCGAATCCTCGAAACCGATGACGTGGCCGAGATCAAACGCCTTGGTCGACTGGTGGCCGGTTATGACGATCACGTGTGGAACGGCGTTCGCCAAATCGAGGTCTATGAAGGATTACTCGCCAAATTCAGCCAGAACGCCGAACTTGGGGCACGGCTTGAGGTAACTGGCACCGCACTGCTGGCGGAATGCGCCGTCAAAGACCGCATCTGGGGTATCGGCCTGTCGATGCATGACCCAGCCAGGTTCAATCCGAGGCAATGGCGCGGTCGGAACCTGCTCGGATACGCTCTAATGCTCACAAGAAGGAAGCTCAGCCGTATAGATTGACGGTAATACGGCTGTTTTCCTGGTTTAATTGCCCCCGCTTGGGAACAGCGTAAGCTGGGCGATGTCGCACGTAGGGTTACCCGAAAGAATGAGAACAGAGATTCCGATCTTCCCCTTACCATTTCTGCTCAATACGGTTTGGTGGATCAGAGAACTTTTTTCAACAACCAAGTTGCAAGCAAAGACATGAGCGGATACTTCCTTCTGCATAAGGGAGAATTTGCCTACAACAAAAGCACCTCGACTGACAGCCCGTGGGGAGCGATAAAAAGGCTGGAAAAGTATGACATGGGCTGCGTTTCAACACTGTATATCTGTTTTGAGTTGCTTTCTGGAGACCCTGATTTCTTAGTCACATACTACGAGACTGATAGATGGTACAAAGCTGTTCAATTAATCGCGGCTGAGGGAGCCAGAAACCATGGATTGCTCAACATTGCTCCAGATGATTTCTTTGAAACGCAGATCTGCATTCCCAAGAGAATCGACGAGCAGCGCCAAATCGGCGCGTTCTTCGACCGTCTGGACTCCCTCATCACCCTTCATCAGCGTAAGTATTGTGGTGTTGCTTCTTGGATGTTAGGGGTTGCGCTCGTAAGATTGGGCTCAGAAAGTGACGGTGCGTTCGGGGAGATGAAACATGTTCTACGATAAGGAATCGGATTTCGAAGACGATCTGGTCGCGGTGCTGAAACGCCACGGGTGGACCGATGGTGTGTTGGAATACCCGACTGAACAGGATCTCATCGATAACTGGGCCAACATCCTATTCGACAACAACAAAGGCATCGATCGCCTGAACGGGCAGCGCCTTACCAAGGGTGAGATGGCGCAGATCCTTGAACAGATCGAAACATTGCGCACGCCATTGGCGTTGAACTCTTTCATCAACGGCAAAACCGTGTCCATCAAACGTGACAATCCCGCAGACACAGCACATTTCGGCAAGGAAATCAGTCTGAAGATCTACGATCGCCAGGAAATCGCCGCCGGGCAAAGCCGCTACCAAATTGCAAGACAGCCGATGTATCCAGCGAAAAGCAAGATGCTGAACGATCGCAGGGGAGACGTTTGCCTGCTTATCAACGGAATGCCGGTCATCCATATTGAACTGAAGAAAAGCGGCATTCCCGTAAGCCAGGCCACCAATCAAATCGCCAAATACGCGCATGAAGGCGTGTTCACCGGGCTGTTCCGACTCGTGCAGGTTTTCGTGGCCATGAATCCGGATGATGCCGTGTACTTCGCCAATCCCGGTGAAGGCGATTTCAACAGCAACTACTTCTTCCACTGGGCTGACTTCAACAACGAGCCCATAGCGGCGAACAACCATGTCGGGCAGGATGAATGGAAGCGTTTCACATCTGATCTGCTATCCATTCCCATGGCACACCAGCTCATCGGGTTCTATACGGTCGCCGATTCCGCAGACGGATGCCTCAAAGTGCTACGCAGCTACCAATACCAGGCGGTGAACGCCATTTCCGACCGTGTACGCACCTGCAAATGGGATGAGCCGGTGCCAAGCGGCACGCCGGGCCGTCCGGGCGGTTATGTGTGGCACACCACTGGCTCGGGCAAAACCATGACCAGCTTCAAGGCTGCGCAGCTCATCGCTGGCTCGAAAGATGCCGACAAGGTGGTCTTCCTCATGGACCGTGTCGAATTGGGCACGCAGTCGCTGCTGGAATACCGGTCGTTCGCGGATGATGCCGATGATGTGCAGGGCACGGAAAACACGGATGTGCTCAAATCGAAACTGGCAAGCATCGACCCCAAAGACACGCTCATCGTCACCTCCATCCAGAAAATGAGCAACATCAAAGCGGGCGAGGGGCATATCACCGAAGAGGAAGTGAAGAAGCTCGCTGGCAAACGCATCGTATTCATTATCGACGAATGCCATCGTTCCACGTTCGGCGAGATGCTGCAGGATATTCGCCATTCCTTCCCGAACGCGTTGTATTTCGGTTTCACGGGCACTCCGATTCATGAGGAGAACCGTAAGAAGGGCGCGACCACATCAATGGTGTTCGGCGATTGCCTTCACCGATACAGCATCGCCGACGGCATCCGCGATGGCAATGTGCTCGGATTCGACCCGTACATGGTGTTGACCTACCGAGACAAGGATGTTCGTCAGGCTGTCGCGTTGCAGAAGGCGAAAGCGGCAACGGTTGAGGAAGCCCAGGTGGATCCGGCGAAAGCTGAGGTGTTCTACCATTACATGGACCCGAAGCAAATGCCGATGGGACCCATGGAAACGCAGGCAGGAGAACATGTCAAAGGCATTGAGGACTATCTGACCGCAGCGCAGTATGCGCAAGGCACGCCACATGAAGACAAGGTCGTGGAGGATATTCTCGACCAATTCCCCTTGCTGAGCAGAGGCAACAAATTCCATGCGATGCTGGCCACGAGTTCCATTCCCGAGGCGATCAGCTATTACCATCTGTTCAAGGAACGTGCTCCGCAGATGCACGTGACCGCGCTGTTCGACCCCAACGTCGACAATTCCGACGGCGCAATCCTCAAGGAGGATGCGCTTAAGGAAATCATCGGCGATTACAACGAACTGTTCGACAAGGATTTCATCATCCCCACATGGCCGAAGATGAAGAAGGACATCACCGCGCGGCTTTCCCACAAGCGTCCGTACCTGACGGTCGACCAGCACCGTGAGGAGCGGCTGGATCTGCTGATTGTGGTTGATCAGATGCTGACAGGTTTCGATTCCAAGTGGGTCAACACGCTGTACCTCGACAAAATCATCGACTATGAGAACATCATCCAGGCGTTCAGTCGCACGAATCGACTGTTCGGTCCCGATAAGCCTTTCGGAACTATTCGCTACTACCGCAAGCCACACACCATGAAGGGGTATATCGAAGCGGCGGTAAAACTGTATTCCGGAGACAAGCCGCTCGATCTGTTCGTGCAGAAACTGCCGGAAAACGTGCGCCTGATGGATGCGCGTTTCGAAGAAATCGCCTCCGTGTTCAGTGCCGGAGGCGTGGAAGATTTCATGCGACTGCCGGAATCGGTGGAGGCATGCCGCAAGTTCGCAAAACTGTTCGTGGAACTCAATGATTTCCTGGAATCCGCCAAAGTGCAAGGATTCACTTGGGGGCGGCAGGAGTATTCCGTCACCTATGACGATGGATCCGTGGAGGTTGTGCGGCCGAAGCTTGATGAACGGACATATCTGATTCTTGTACAGCGATATAAGGAGATGTTCAGCAGCGGCGAAGGCCCCGGCAGCGGTCCGGAAGCACCATATGAACTTGACGGCCATATCACTGAGATAGATACAGGATTGATTGATACGGATTACATGAACGCCAACTTCACCAAATGGCTCAAGGCGCTTGGCGGAGGCGATCCGGCCCTGTTGGCATCAGCCGAGGAGGAATTGCATAAGTCGTTTGCTTCGCTCAGTCAAGAGGAACAACGGTATGCCGAACTGTTCATGCATGATGTGGAACGTGGCGAAATCGAGTTGGAGGAAGGCAAGACGCTGCGCGACTACATCACGTATTACGCGAACAGCGCCAAGAACAGCCAGGTGGAGCAAATCACCAAGGCGTTTGGCGTGGATGGGGCGTTGCTCAACGAGATGATGCGGCTTGATCTTACCGAGGCGACGTTGAACGAATTTGGTCGGTTCGACCAGTTGAAAGCGTCCATCAACAAGCCTTTGGCAAAGGCGTTCTTCAGCAAGCCGGATAGCCCTGTCACCCAATTCACTGCGAATCTTCTCGCCACCAAGTTGCTGAAAAGCTTTATCCTTGAAGGAGGATTCGATCTGGACGATCGCAAATAGCGGACGGCAGTATAAAACAGTGGGAGAAGTATGGCGGTTGTTGACGAAGCGAAGCTGAGATACCTGGACTTTCTTTCCAGGGAGGACCGCGTCCGGCACCACCGGTACGTCGAGGAAATGAAGCAATACGACATGATGCGTTCCGGCGACATCAACGCCATCGCCGAAAGCACACGTCTGTGGGACTCCGGACTGTACGGCTACCTGTCGGACGATCCGCTCAAAAACGCGAAATACCGGTTCGTCACCACCATCACGCTCGCCACACGTTTCGCCATCGAAGGCGGTATGGACGAGGAGGACGCCTACAACGCCTCCGACCTGTACATCCAGAACCTGGAAAACTGCAAAACGCCCGACGACGTGCGCCGCCTGCACACCGACATGATGACATTCTTCACATGGGCCATGGCCGACATGCAGAAGGCGGAAACACATTCCAAAGCCGTCAATGAATGCCTGGACTACATCCACTACCATCTGCATGAGAAAATCACCGTGCCCATCCTCGCCGAGCATGTGCATCTGAATCCCACGTATCTGTCGGAGCTGTTCAAACGCGAAACGGGCACGGCCATATCGCAATACATCACCGACAAGCGTATGGAAGCGGCCGAGAACATGCTCAAATATTCGGAATACAGCTTCGACGAGATCGCCCAGATCCTCGCATACCGGTCGCAAAGCCACTTCTCGAAGGTGTTCAAAAAACATTCCGGCATGACGCCGGGGGAGTACCGCACCAAGTACGCGCAGAACGGCATCTGGCCGGAGTGATTGCGATCACGGCGTCTACCACGCCGGTTGCGGTGAACCGCCGGTGACGGCACCGCGAAATTCGGGTGTGCCAATCGTGAAATCGACGTGTCCGCGCGTGCGAAACACGCGCGAATCAGCTACGGTGGAAGCATTCAATGATGATGCGCGCCACCGGCCGAATGAACGGCGGAACAAGGAACGTGCGCGCAGGATGTGGATGAAAGCGAAGGAATAAACGAATATGGGAATGCCCCTTGATCTGTATGTGATCCGACATGGCGAGTCGGAGGCGAACGTCATCATCAGCGCCGGCGAACAGGGTGACAACTCGCTGTATACGCAGGACAATGTCACCGTGCCGGACCGTTCGTGGAGGCTCACCGCCACCGGACGCAAGCAGGCCGACTGCATCGGCCGTTGGCTCGTCGCGCAGCAGCCGCTGTTCGACCGCTACCTCGTTTCGCCGTACGTGCGTACGCGTGAGACGGCGGCCACGATGGCCCTGCCTAAGGCGAAATGGGAGGAGACTCGCGTGCTGCGCGAACGTTCCTGGGGTGAGATCAACACCATCACGAAGGACGATTTCAAAACCAACTACGCGCGCAACTGGATGTTCAAGAACACCGATCCGCTGTACTGGCGTCCGCCGGCGGGCGAGTCCATCGCCGACGTGGCCGAGAACCGCGTGCACAACCTGCTCACGTCCCTGAACCGCAAATCCGATGCGGAATCCGTGGTGATGGTCAGCCACGGCGACCTCATGCTGGCGCTCATGCTCACGTTGGAGGACCTGTCCGACGAGGAGTTCATGCATCGAGCGGCCGCCGACGAATGGAAGATCACCAACTGCACGTGTTTCCACTATTCGCGGCGCGACCCGTCGACTGGGCGCACCCATAAGCGGTTCCGTTGGGAGCAGACGGCACGCCCGGTGCTCGACGAGACGGACGGACGCTGGGTGGTGAAGGTGGACGATTGGCGCGAATTCAAACGTCCTGTGTTGTCGAACGGCGATTTGGTGGACGTGGTACATGCCGTCGACCGTCATCTGTGACCTATCGTGTCCATAAGTATCCTGGCTGTGATGATTGCCCCCTACCTCACTTTGAAACCATACGTATCGGCGTAGTCGCTACAATGGCCTGTGATTGTGCGGCACGTGTTCGTGTTTCGTGCCGTGAGAGAGTTAGGAGACAATCGCATGTCCAATCCAATCGCGGGCCTGTTCACGTGGAAGCTCCACGGCGACGGCAAAACGCTGAAGCCCGGCGAGGTCGTCGAACCTGACGAGAGGCTGACCTGGCCGCGCACCGCGGAAATCGGCGCGCAGCACGTCATCGCCATGTTCGGCGCCACGTTCCTGGTGCCGATTCTGACCGGTTTCGACCCATCCACCACCCTGTTCTTCACGGCCATGTCGACCGCGCTGTTCCTGCTGATCAACAAGAACATGCTGCCGAGCTACCTGGGCTCGTCCTTCGGCTTCATCGCCCCGATCGCGGCCGTCGCCAGCGCCCACAAGGGCCTCGCCGTCGCATCCTTCGGCATCATGGTCACCGGCATCCTGCTGGCCCTGATCGGTGTGCTCGTCCATTACGCGGGCGCCAAGTGGATCGACATCATCATGCCGCCGGTCGTCAACGGCGCCATCGTGGCCATCATCGGCTTCAACCTGGCTCCGAGCGTGTGGAACAACTTCAAAGTCGCTCCCGACACCGCCATCGTCACCCTCGTCGCGGTGCTGCTCGTCGCGGTGCTGTTCAAGGGTCTGCTCGGCCGACTCAACATCCTCATCGGCGTGATCATCGGCTACGCGTACGCCTGCTTCCGTGGCCAGGTCGACTTCTCAGCCATCGGCAAGGCCGCATGGGTCGGTCTGCCGGAATTCCGTCTGCCGCAGGTCGACTTCACCATCCTGCCGATGTTCATCCCGGTCGTGCTCGTACTCGTTGCCGAAAACGTCGGCCACGTCAAGTCCGTCTCCCAGATGACCGGCCGCGACTATGACGACCAGATCGGCACCGCGCTGTTCGCCGACGGTCTCGGCACCACCATCGCCGGTTTCGGCGGCGGCTCCGGCACCACCACCTACGGCGAGAACATCGGCGTGATGGCCGCCACCAAGGTCTACTCGACCGCCGCATACTGGTGCGCCGCCGCGTTCGCGCTGATCCTGAGCCTGTGCCCGAAGTTCGGCGCCATCATCAACACCATCCCCGCCGGCGTGCTCGGCGGCGTGACCACCCTGCTGTACGGCATGATCGGCATGGTCGGCATCCGCATCTGGGTTGAGAACAAGGTCAACTTCGACAAGCCGGTCAACGTCATGGTGGCCGCCATCACCATGATCATCGCCGTCGGCCAGTTCGAGTTCGCCTTCAACGGCATCTCCTTCAACGGCATCGCCATCGGCACCGTCGTCATCCTCGTCGCCTACCACGGCCTGAAGGCCATCGGCAAGGCGACCGGCACCATCGCCAAGGACGATCCGGACATCCTGTAACGGATCGCATCTCACGCTGGCTAGTTCAACGCCCGTCGGCCAAAAAGGTCGGCGGGCGTTTTTCATTGCCGTTTTCGTCAATCGATTGACGTGTTGCTTCGCATACGTTTTATGATGGTATCTATAAGCGATTGCGCAATGTGGCAAAGGAGACAACATGAGCACTGCGGCAGGAAAGAAAATCGCGATTGTGACCGGTTCCGCGCTTGGCTTGGGATATGAGCTGGCACGTCAGCTGATCGGCAAAGGCTGGTTCGTGGCCGGCATCGATTTCAACACGGCCCGTCAAGAGGAACTGTCCCGCACGTTCGGCGCGGACGAATACCGCGCCTTCGTCGGCGACATCAGCGACGAGGCGTTCGTGAAGGACTCCGTCGCGGCCATCAAGGAGATCGGCCACATCGACCTGCTCATTAACAACGCGGGACAGCCGTCGTTCAAAAAGCCGGTCGACTACGAGGCCGCCGACGTGGACAAGTGCCTTAAGGGGCTCAAAGGCATGATTCTGTGGAGCGTCGAAACATTGAAGGCCGACGGCGAGCAGGACCTCAAAATCGCCAATGTCATGTCCACCGCCGCCACACGCGGCAACGCCAACGAATCCGTCTACTGCGCCACCAAGTGGGGTGAGAAGGGGTATACGACAAGCCTCAAGGCGGCCTACAAGGGAACCAGTGTGAAGGTTGTGGGCGTGTATCCGGGAGGCATCGACACCGATTTCTACCATGACAGCCACGATTACGTGTCGTTGGACAAGCAGCATTCCTTCATGAGCGCCGCGGAACTGGCCGAAGTGGTGCTGTTCAACCTCGTCAACGACGCGAATCTGACGGTTTCCGACATCCTCATCGAACGCAACTACCGGTAGCGTCGGCCACCAGTCACAGCCAAGGCAAAAGTATCGGGCATGGGCTATTGTTAACAGGTTTGCGCAACGTGCGCAATGTTTGACATGAAAGGCCATTGTGCCCGATACCGCTGTGATTGAAAATGAAGATGCCCTCGCCGCCGATTTCGATGAGGCGGGCGAGGAGGAGGAACGCCCCCAGACGTTCGCCGAACTCGGCGTTCCCGGCCCGTTGGTACGCGTGCTCGCGGCCGATGGCAAGAAAACCGCTTTCCCGATCCAGGCCGACACCCTTCCCGATTCCCTGGCCGGTCGTGACATTCTCGGCCGAGGCCGTACCGGCTCCGGCAAGACCCTGGCGTTCTCGATTCCGCTGGTCGCGCGACTGGGTGAGGTCGACGCCGACGAGTACGAGAACATGAGCCAGTTCCGCCATGAGGTGGAACAGGTGCGCAAGGGGCATGCCGAGGAACGGCGCGCCGACGATTTCCTGCCGCACCCGCGCGGTCTGGTGCTCGCTCCGACCCGTGAGCTGGCCAACCAGATCAACGACGTGCTGATGCCGCTCGCGCAGATGTACGGCATGACCACCACCACCGTGTATGGCGGTGTGCGCTACGCCCGCCAGATCCGCGATCTAAGGGCCGGCGCCGATATCGTCGTCGCATGCCCGGGCCGTCTTGAGGACCTGCTCGAACAGCATGCGCTGACGTTGGAGAAGGTCGAAGTGGCCGTGATCGACGAAGCCGACGAAATGGCCGACATGGGCTTCCTGCCGCCGGTCAAGCGCCTGCTCGGCCAAGTGTCGTTCGACGCGCAGATCATGCTGTTCTCCGCCACCCTCGACCATGGCGTCGACGAGGTGGTGAACACGTTCCTCACCGATCCGAAGATCCACAGCGTCGACTCCGCCACCGCGGCCGTCGACGAAATGACACACCACGTGTTCGAAACCACGCAGGGCGACCGTCATGAGCTGGTCCGCACCCTCGCTTCCGGCAAGGGACGCCGCATCCTGTTCACCCGCACCAAATTCCAGACCCAGAAGCTCGCCAAGGACCTGACGAAGAACGGCATTCCGGCGGCCGAGCTGCACGGCAACCTGAGCCAGAACCAGCGTGATCGCAATCTCGCAGCCTTCGAATCCGGCGACGTGAACGTCATGGTCGCCACCGATGTGGCCGCCCGCGGCATCGACGTGTCCGGCGTGGAGCTCGTGGTGCAGGTGGAGCCTCCGGAGGACCCGAAATCGTTCCTTCACCGCTCCGGACGTACCGCGCGAGCCGGCCATTCCGGTGATGTGGTGACCATCGTTCTGCCGAACCAGCGCCGCCGCACCCGCCGCATGCTGCATGAGGCCGGACTGAAGGTCAAGCCGATCGAAGTGACCCACGATTCCCCGGAAGTGTTGGAATTGGTGGGCGAGTCGGCCGAACCGCGTTTCGGTTGGACGCTTGAGCAGTCCCAGCCGGCGGGCAATCCGCGTCGCAGGAAGCATGGCAAGGGCGGCGACGGTTCCGCGGAAAACGGCGGGCGCTCCGGACGCAACCGTTCCGGTGGACGCAACAAGGACCGGGGCAAGGACAAGGGCGGCAAGCCGTTCAAGTCCGAACGCAAGGACCGCGCGAATCGCAAGGGACGTGAAGAGCGCGCCGAAGTCGCCGAACGCGAGCAGCGTTTCGAACCGAAACAGAATCGCGCCGAACGTCGCGCCGCCAAGTTCGAAGGCCGCGACAACCGCGAATACGAGGCACGCGAGCATCGTTGGGAACATCCTGAAATCCAAGAGGAGAAGCGCGAGAAGCACGAGGAGAAGCGCAACAACAAGCGTCGCGAAAAGTACGCGCGGCTGCATGAGCAGCAGCGTGCCGAAGCCGGCGAACAGCGTGGAACCGACAATCGCAAGCGGCGCTCCGACGAGCGTTCCGATCAGCGTGGCCAATCCGATAGGAAGCCCGGCAAAAAGCAGTATGCGAAAAAGCAGGGCGCGCCGACCAAGAAGCAGCGCAAGGCCGAAGCCCGTGCCGAACGCCGTTACGAGGACGATCGCCAATACCGCAGGAACCGCGACGAACGCGACGACCGCCGTCAGGGCGGCAAACGCATCCATCGCAAGGAAATCCGCGTGATTCATGACGAGCGAGGCGAGGACGCGAAGCGTTATGACCGTCGCATGGAAGCCAAGTATGGCGATTCCGGTCGTCGTGGCGGTCACGGAGAACGCCACGACAAGCATGCGGGCGAAAGGCAGGGCAAGCCGTACCGCAAGCATGCGAAGATCCGCAAGGCGCCGTTCCGCTCCCGCTGACGTACGTCAACGGTCAAGCAAAAAGCCGTTCATTCCAGCAATCGCAAGGAATGAACGGCTTTTTCTATACGGGATATCGCAGTATCAGCCGTTGACCGGCTGATACTGGTCGAGCGCGGTGAAGCAACGTTTATAGACCATCAGCATGATGATGCTGTCCGCCAGCAGCGTAAGCGCCGCGATGGTGGCGAGAATCATGAACTGGTATTTCGCCGCGTCGATGGGGTTGCCGCCGGCGATGATCTGACCGGCCATCATGCCCGGCACCGTCACAATGCCGGCGGAGGCGAGCGACGCGGTGGTGGGCAGCAATCCCAGACGGATCGACGAGACGATACTTGGACGTGCCGCCTCCCACGTGGTGGCACCCAACGCCAGCAGCGTGTCCACTTCGTCACGACGTTCCTTCATGCTTTCAAAGAACCGGCTCAACCCCACCGCCAACGCCGAAACGGTGTTGCCCAGCAGCATGCCGGTCAACGGCACCACCAATTGCGGCGCATACCACGGTTGCGGACGGATGATGAGCTCGGTGACCAACGAGATCATGATGAGCATGGTCACGACCAGACTCAGGAACACCGGTCCAGCCAAGCCCTTCGGAACACCTTTCGCACGCGAAAGAGTGATCTGCACGGCCGCGATGAGCATGAACGCCACCAGCAGCAGCACCAGCCACGGATTGTTCGAACGGATGACGTACTCCATGATGAAGCCCATCGCGCACAATTGCAGCAGCGCACGGCAAGCCGACCACAGAAGCGTGCGCCCCACACCCATACGCATGGTTTCGGAGATGCCGGCGGCAATGGCCACCATCACCAGCGCGGCGATGAGACCCCAGATGTCGATCGCATAGTAGTTGCCGTTCATGCGACGCTCCCTTCTACCGTGTTACCCGTCGAAGTACTACCCGTCGCAGTACCGTCCGCTTCGGCGTTGCCGGACTGCGTGAGCGTGCCATTGGCAAGACGCATGACACGTGTGGCACGGCCATCCGGCGGCCGGTGCCGGATACGAACGATCGCCATGCCGTCCGCCGCCGCTTTGGCGAGGATGCGTGCCACCTTGTCGGCGTTGCCGTCATCCAATCCGGCGTCCACTTCGTCGGCGAGCAGCACCTTCGGACGGGTCAGCAACGTGCGTGCAAGGCTCACGCGCGCCGCCTGACCGCCGGACAAGTCGTGTGGCGGACGGTTCAGATCGATGTCGGCGCAACCCATATTGTCCAAGGTTTCACGGATTCTGCCGTCCGGCAACGCGTCGGTGGGGGAGATCCTGCGTGGTCCCTGCTTCGTTCTCGCCGACTGGCGTATGGCAAGCGTGAACGGCAGACGAATCGCCTGCGCCACCGTCTCGCCCAACAGCACCGGCTTCTGCGGCAGGTACGCGACCTGCGCGCGCCACTGCTGCGGGGTGAAATCGTCGGCGGAACGGCCATCCAACCGTAAATCGCCTGACGCGCGCGGATTGAGCCGTGCGAAAGCGGTCAGCAGCGAGCTCTTGCCTGCGCCGGACGGTCCGACCAAGTCCACGATTTCGCCAGGCTCGATGGCGAAAGACAATCCGGAGAATATGGTGCGGCGTTCGCCGTCGACCATAATCGAACAGCGCACGTTCGATGCTTCGAATACGTATGTCATAGCCAAAACCATACGCCAATAGCGAACGGTTCACGGCGGTTTCAGGGTTTTCCCTGAGTTTTGAGGCGAAATCAGCCATAAGGATGACGCGTGCCCGTTATTTTGCGTACTACAACTGTCAAGTTGAAGGAAAACCTATATGTTGGGGATGGGAAATATGCGTCAGTGGCTTATGAACATAAGCCTGGTCGGAGGCTGGTTTCCGGCGGCGGCGTTCGCCGTCGTCGCAGTGCTGTGCGTAACCCTGCTGGTTAGCGCGGCCGTTTCGAAACGGGACGGACGCATACTGGCTACCGTGCTGCCGATCGGCGTTGCGGCCGTGTCCGGAATGATCGGCTATGTGGTAGCTTGGCTGCTGTCCGACGTGTTCGTGGTGTTCGGCGTCGGATTGGGATCCCGTGTGATGGCTTGGGTGGCGGCTGGTTTCGCCATCGCTGGTTTCGCCATCGCGCATATCGTGTTGAGCAGGGGCATGATGCGCGTGGCCGCGGCCATCTTGACCGTATTCGCGATACTGGCCGCGGCGATCGGCATCGACCAATCGTACGGCGAATACGCCACCATCGGCTCGCTGTTCGGCGAGGATTCCTACAGCCAAGCCGATCTGACCGGACTGGCCAAACGCAAGGACCTCATCACCGTCGCACAGTGGCGCAAACAGGCCGCCAACGGCACGATCCGCAATATTCCGGCGAACGGAACCGTCAACAAAATCGACATTCCGGCCACGAAATCGCAGTTTGAAGCACGCAAAGCCCTCGTCTACCTGCCTCCGGCGGCATTGGCCGACTCGAAACGCAAGCCGGCCCTGCCGGTCGTCCTCATGCTGAGCGGGCAGCCGGGCAGTCCGGGACGCGTCTTCCAAGCCGGCGGCATCCAAACCATGATGGACGGATATGCGAAAACTCACGACGGACTCGCCCCAATCGTCATCGCAGCCGATCAGCTTGGCGCCGATTCGCACAACACGCTATGCGTGGATTCGAAGGTGTACGGCAATGCGCTGACCTACCTGACGCAGGACGTGGTCGACTGGGTGAAAACCAACCTGCCCGCCGCACAGGATGCCAAGGATTGGGCCATCGCCGGATTCTCGCAAGGCGCCACATGTTCGCTGCAGATCGGCGTGAACCATCCCGACCTGTTTGGCACCATGATTCCCACCGACAGCGAAATCAAACCGACCAACGGCAGCCGACAGGAAATGATCGACCGGTTCTTCGACGGCGACACCACAGCCTATGAGAACCAAGTGCCGGTCAACGCCATCCGCAACCACGCGCCCACCCATCAGATGCTCATCATAGGCGCGGGGGAGAAGGACACCACCTCAATACGCAACGTCAAAACAATCGCGCCGGTCGCGGCGAAAGCCGGCATGCGCGTCGCCGCCGTCGAATCGTCCGGCAACGCACACGACTGGCACGCCGTGCAGGACGTGCTGCGTTACGGGCTCGCCGTATTCGGCCACGACACCGGACTGGATGGTGCGAACCCGAACCTATCCGACTATCCGAATCTCAAACGCATCACGATATGACGATCCTGAACACAAACCCGCAAGCCTGAGAATCCCAGAAAAGGAAAGAAATGACTCAAACGCAAACCGCACTTGCTAAACCAGTCGAGGCATCACCCGCGAAACCACTGTTCGGCTTCTGCGCGCTGCTCGCCGATCTGGCCGGATGGATCAGACGACACCTGCTCACCGTCTGCCTCGTGCTGTTCGTCATCCTCATCAACGTGGGCACGCAGATCGTGTGCGCGCTCATACGTCAGCCGTTCCCGCCGAGCCTGGCCAAAGTAAGTTTCGAAGCGCTCGCACGCGGCCGTTGGTACACCGCGCCGATATCCATGCTGTACGTGCCGAATCTGGGCCGTCTGCTCATCGACGTTCCGCTCATGCTGGTTGCGTTCGGCCTGGCCGAATCGGTGATCGGCAAAATCAAAACCGCATGGGTGTCCGTCATCACCACACTGGGTGGCGTGGCCTTGGGCATGGGACTGTGCTCCCTATCCGACGGGCGCAGCCCCCAATGGCATGCGATCTCGCATGATGGCGCCATCCTTGGTCCGCTGATTCTCGTCGCCGGCACCCTTATGTGCGCCAGCGCGTTCACAACCATGCTGTGGCGCCGCCGTATCCGCGTGATCGGCTATGCGGTCGTGCTCATCATGTTCCTCTACCGAGGCGAGGTGAGCGACTACTGCCTGCTTGCCACTTCGGTGATTGGCCACGTGCTCGGCTATCTGATGGCCTCCTGCACGCATGGTGACGAATACCGGCATGGCGCCATCTACGAAATGCGTCGGCTTATCGGCATCGTCGCGGGCGTGCAGGCCATCGGCCCGCTCGTCGCCGTCTCGTCACGCCAATCGTTCGGCCTGCTGTCCATGTTCGGACTGTTGACCGGCTCCACCGACTTCGACACCGGACGTGTGGTCGACTGCCTCAGCGGCGCCTCGCATACGGACTGCTTCACGCAATACCGCATGATGCGTTTCACCATGCCCGGCAACTGGCTGGTATCCATCATGCCGACGCTGATGCTGCTGCTCATCGCCTGGGGTCTGTATCGAGGCCGTCATCTCGCAGCCACGCTCAGCATCGTGTTCAACGCATGCACCATTGCGCTATCGACGGTGTTCTATGTGGCTATTCCGCTGTCCTACGTGGACGGCTCCGACGCCGGTGCATACATGGATGCGATATCCGCATTGCAACGGCACGGCGCATTCCACGCGATGCTGGCCACGATGGCGTTGCCGCTGCTGTGCATCGTCATCATCATCCTGTTCCGCTCATGCTTCACCATTCGCACGAAAAGCGAGACCGTGCTGCGCGGTATCGCCATCACGTTCGCCGCATTCGTATTACTGGGATTGCTGTACGTCGGCTACGGCCTGTCCATGCCGTCCGGCTTCAACGAAACGCCGCTGCTGGTCGATCTGATCGCAGACTACGTGCAGCGTTTGCTGCCGATTGGCCTGCTAAGTGGCGTGGAACCGGCGTTCGTGCCGGTCGGACTGCTTTCCGAAATCGTCTACCAGTGCGTCGGACCGATGTTTTGGCTGGTCGCGCTGTGCTGCACATGGGGTGGCCTGCGTGACCGTTCCATGATCAACGACGCGTACCGCCACCGCGTGGACGAGATCATCGGACTCGGCGGCGAATCCATGTCGTTCATGGCCACTTGGAAAGGCAACGATTACTGGTTCTCCGCCACCGGCCGTTCCGCCATCGCCTACCGCGTGTCGTACGGCATCGCATTGACCGTCACCGGACCTTTCGGCGACCCAGACGAATATGAGGACGATTTGCGTGCGTTCGCCGACTTCTGCACCCAACGTTCCCTGACACCGGTGTTCTACAGCGTGCACGCCGAACAACGTGACGAGTTGGTCTCCGCCGGCTGGAACGCGCTCGACGTCGGCACCGAAATGGTGATCGACCCGGCCGCATGGCAGACGCGCGGCAAGAAATGGCAGGACGTACGCACCGCCATCAACAAAGCCAAGCGCGACGGCATCACCGACGTGCTCACCACATTCAAGGAATCGCCGTTCTCCGTGCAGACGCAGATCCGTGAGATTTCCGCGCAATGGGCCGGCGAGAAGGCCCTGCCTGAAATGGGCTTCACCCTGGGTGGCGTGGACGAGCTGGTCGATCCACGCGTCAAACTGCTGTACGCGGTGGACGCGGACGGTAAGGTGCTGGGCGTCACCAGCTGGCTGCCGACCTATGAGAACGGCAAAGTGGTCGGATGGACGCTCGACTTCATGCGTCACCGCACCGACAGCGTCAACGGCATCATGGAATTCCTCATCGCCCGCATGTCCGAACGGCTGCGCGACGAAGGCGAAGTGCGATTCATGAGCTTGTCCGCGGCGCCACTTGCCGGCATGAGCGGCGAAGGCCACGAACAGGGGGAGAGCGCCGTACTCGACCACGTGCTGCAGATGGTGGCCGACATCATGGAACCGGCTTACGGATTCCACTCCCTGTTCCGCTTCAAACTCAAGTTCCATCCGGATGAAGCCAAAGTGTACATCTGCTATCCGGATCCGGCGAAACTGCCGCAGATCTCGCTTGCCGTCGCGCAGGCCTACGTGCCGTCGCTCACCCCAGCCGAAGCCATGCGATTCGTACGCACCATCGTGCCTACGAAAACGAACTGAAACCATGCGACCGGTTGACGGCCCGTCATCCCTGAGATGGGCTGTCGCTTTGGGTGCGCTCGGGGCTACACTGGGGAAGGTTCATAAAAAGTACTACGTTTCTCCATGAAAGGGAACAGTATGTCAGCTGAAGCAAACGTCGGCGTCGTCGGTCTGGCTGCCATGGGCGGCAGCCTCGCACGCAATCTCGCTCACCACGGCAACAAGGTCGCCGTGTTCAACCGCACCTACGCCCGTACCGAAAAGCTCATGAACGAGCACGGCACCGAAGGCGAGTTCTTCCCGGCGAAGACCCTCGAGGAGTTCGTGGACAGCCTTGCCAAGCCGCGCACCGCCATCATCATGGTCAAGGCCGGCGAACCCACTGACGCCATGATCAACGCGCTCGCCGACCTCATGGAACCGGGCGACATCATCGTCGACGCCGGCAACGCCTACTTCCCGGACACCATCCGCCGTGAGAAGGAAATCAGTGCGCGTGGCCTGCACTTCGTGGGCTGCGGCGTTTCCGGCGGCGAAGAGGGTGCCCTCCTCGGCCCGTCCATGATGCCTGGCGGTTCCGAAGAATCCTGGAAGACCCTGAAGCCTATCTTCGAATCCATCGCGGCCAAGGCCGAAGGCGAACCGTGCGTGACGCACATCGGCCTCAACGGCGCCGGCCACTTCGTCAAGATGGTGCACAACGGCATCGAATACTCCGACATGCAGCTCATCGCCGAAAGCTACGACCTGATGCGTCGTGGTCTTGGCATGACTCCGGCTGAGATCGGCGACGTGTTCGAGGAGTGGAACAAGACCGAACTCGACTCCTACCTCATCGAGATCACCGCCGAAGTGCTGCACCAGGTCGACAAGAAGACCGGCAAGCCGCTCGTCGACCTCATCGTCGACCACGCCGGCATGAAGGGCACCGGCACCTGGACCGTGCAGACCGCACTGTCCCTCGCCGTGCCGGTCACCGGCATCGCCGAAGCCGTGTTCGCCCGCGGCCTGTCCTCCGAAGCCGACCTGCGTGAAGAAGCCCAGAAGCAGGGCTTCGCCGGCCCCGACGGCAAGTTGAACCTCAACGACGACGAGAAGAAGGCCTTCATCGAGGACATCCGCCAGGCCCTCTACGCCTCCAAGATCGTCGCCTACGCACAGGGCTTCAACGAGATCACCACCGCCGCCAAGGAATACGGTTGGGACATCGACCTCGCCGCCGTGGCACGCATCTGGCGTGGCGGCTGCATCATCCGCGCGAAGTTCCTCAACCGCATTTCCGAAGCGTTCGAATCCGGCGAGGCCAACGTGTCACTGCTGTTCGCCCCGTACTTCAAGAACGCCATCGAAAACGCCGAGAAGTCCTGGCGTAACGTGGTGGCCCAAGCCGCCGTCAACGGTCTGCCGACTCCGGCGTTCGCATCCTCGCTGTCCTACTTCGATGGCCTGCGTTCCAAGCGTCTGCCGGCCGCCCTTATCCAGGGCCAGCGTGACTACTTCGGCGCCCACACCTACCAGCGTGTGGACCAGCCGGGCGCGTTCCACACCCTGTGGGCCGAACCGGGCCGTGAAGAGATCGAAGCCTGATCTTTTCCTTGCCTCCGTGTCAGGGCGGATATGCCAGAGGTCTTGCGATGTGTTCCATTGCAAGACCTCTGGCATATGCATATTACTGAGCTGCGATATTGCCGTACCGTTGCATTGACGGAGCATAGTGTCGCTCCGTAAGCAGAACGAATGGTACTTGTGGTTGTGATGCATCCCATTTGCGTTTCTAGGGGAGTCTAATGCCATCGTCTAACCTCCTTTCGAGAGGTTTTCGGAAGCTATGGGGCGAAATAGGCGGCGGATTGGGATTCCGTAGGTGGTTTTTGCGTTCCATAGGTGGTTGGTCTTGGGAGCCTGCTGCGGAAAAGGCCGGAAACCGGCCTTTTCCATGACCCCGATACTTGGGGCAACCGCCTACGGAAACGCGAAACCGCCTACGAAGCTGCAGTCCAGCGGGAACCTGCGTCAAAACGACACTCAACAATCAATCAACACTCAAAAAAAGGGGTGTCTCACGGCATGAGTCGCGGGACACCCCTGTTACCTGTTACCTGTTTCGGATGAACCTCACAACTTGGAAGCGGCACCCTCGTCAATGAGCCAGAGCAGTTCCTCGCCATCGGCGTAGGAGCTTGGGGCATGCGGGTTGTTGCGCTGGGCGAAGGCGGCCTTGACCGCGCCGGCCTTACGCTCTTCGGAGGTGAACACCCACGTATGCTTCGACCGGGCGATCATCGGCACGGTCAATGTCAGGCGCAGCGGCGGCGGTTTCGGCGAATCGCGCACGCCTGCGACCAGCACGTGCGGGTCGTCGATCTCGGCCTCGCCGTGGTCGGGGAACAGGGACGCGAAATGCGCGTCCGGCCCCATGCCGAACATCGCGATATCCAATGCCGGATTTTCGCCCAACTGCTCGATGAGCTCGCGCTGGTACTCCGCGGCGGCCTCGGCCAGCACCGCATCGGTCTGTTCGGGGGAGGCGGCGATCTCTTCGGCGCCGCGGGTATCGGCCGGCATCGCATGGATGTTCGCCGCCGGCATGCGCCCGCTTTCCACAAGCGCATCGTACCAGGCCTCGCGAGCCTGCTTCGCGTTGCGGTCGTCGTCATCGGCCGCCACGAAGCGCTCGTCGCCCCACCACACGTGCACACGGCTCCAGTCCACGGCATCGTTCAGCGGGCTGGCGTTCATCGCGGCGAACACACGGTTGCCGTCGGTGCCGCCGGTCACGGCGATATCCACACGTTTACGATTCGGCTCGGCCAGCAGATCGATGATGGTCAGCAGCGTGCGCGCGGCCACAGCCTCCGCCAGTACCTGCGGATTGGGGTATACGACGGTTTTACGTTCTGTCACGTTCACTCCTTGTATTATGGTTCGACGCTCGGTGGCTACTGCCTGGGCTTGACGAGATCCAGTCCTTGCGAGACGACCTCGCTGTAGATCTCATCGGGGTAGAGGCGGCCAAGCTCCTCGCTCAGGCATTCCTCAAGCGTGCGCGCGGGCACGCTGATGGTCTGCGGCGACTGGCCGGGCACACTGATCACGGCGAACCCGTCGTCGGTGGAGGGGCGCTCCAGGCTCAGCACGCCGTCGCCGCGCGTCAGGTACACGCCGGTGACGGCCGTGGCGTTCGGATCCTCCTCAATCATCACCGGCACGTTCAGGCGCAGTCGCAGCCATGCGGCCAGCAGATCCAACGGCAGATAATCCTTCTGCCCGGTCACGCGCACATTGCTCACCGGCAGGTGCGGCGGCTGGTCGAGCATCGAGGCGATCATCGCACGCCATACGGTCAGGCGTGTCCACGACATGTCCACGTCCTTGGCGGAGCGGTTGCGGCGCAGATCGTCCATCGTGCGCCGCGGGTTCGAGGAGTGCATCGCGTCGGTGATGCGGCTGCTGGCCATGGAGCCGAGCAGGTCCTTCGACAGATTCGCGGGCGCCTCGTTCGGCCACCATGCCACCACGGGGGCGTCAGGCACGAGCAGCGGGATCACCAGGGTGTCGGCGTGACGGACCAGACCGCCGCGCGGACGAAGCACGATGATCTCGCCCGCACCGGCGTCGGAGCCGAAGCGGATCTCGGCGTCAAGGAAGGTGGGATGCTCCTCTTCCGGGCTGATCTTGCGGCTGCTCGGGGCGACCGCGATCACACGGCAGGGATGCTCGCGGCTCGCATTGTTGGCGACTTCGAGATCATGCTCGAGCTCGGCCTCGTTGGTGGAGATGAGCAGGGTGAGCACACGGCCCAGGGCCGCCTCGCCGCGCTCCTCGTGCAGTTCGTCGATTTTCGCCGAGATCTCGCGGGTCTCGGTGTCTTGCAGGGTAATGATCACGGCATCCTCCAACGGTGTCCATCGCGGGCGAGCATTTCAACGGCCTCCTCCGGCCCCCACGTGCCGGAACGATACGGCTGCGGCTGGCC
>OLOW01000894.1_pt1 | contig 20724 bp, 17 predicted proteins | sample 1672801 | NCBI WGS metagenome assembly OLOW01 (sample SAMEA3136725, study PRJEB25190) | human gut metagenome | biome: human gut; feature: human-associated habitat; material: faeces | place: Austria | collected 2013 | reverse complement strand
GGGAGTTTGACGGCTATGAAGTGGTTGAGTTCATCGATGACGGCTACTCCGGCACCAACGGCAACCGTCCGTCCTTTGAGCGGATGATTGAAAGCCTGAAAAACGGCGAGGCCAATGTGGTTATACCTGTCTCAAGTCTGTTTCCAACAGAGAGACTGCCTGCCCGGTGGGCGAACGGTTCATTGAGGCTGACCTGGAGCGCATCGTGAAAAACGACCTGCTTGAAAAGCTCCGTCTGCTGGTAGATGCAGATGATCGCCTGTATGCGGCAGCAGCTGCCAGCGAAGGCACAGAGGAAAACATCAGATTCCGGCTGGAACAGATTGAAAAACGCATGAAGCAGATTTCTTTGAAGCGAACCGGAGCTTATGAGCGGTATGCTGATGGCTATCTGGATCGGGAGTTGTATCTGGCAGAACGTGACAAGCTTTATGCTGAAGCAGATACACTGACCGAGGAAAAAGATAAGCTGGAAAAGGAGCTTTTATCCCTTACTCGGAGCAAGAATAAGGATATGGAGGATGCCGTCAATAAGGTACAAGATGTTCTCTCAGCCAGCGAGCTCACTAATGAAATGCTCCTGTTCTTTATCGACCGCGTGAATGTGTACAGCGGCATGAGGGTGGAGATCATCTATCGCTTCTCCGATGAGATTGCAAGAGCCATCGAAGATATGAAGAATGGCTGAAAATAAGGCGCAGCGCGGTATCCAGATTGTTTTGGGCACCGCGCTGTGCTATAATTAGATTTGAGAAATTGGGCTCATATGAGGAAACCATTGCTCGGTTAAGCACCACAAAGTGGCTTTGGAAGCCTCATATTTTTTTAGTCTTTGCTTAACATCAGCAAATCCGCCGTATATGGCGGTCAGCAACGCCGGGGCAAAGGTCAACGACTATGTAAAGAAGAACTTCCCGGACAGCAAGGCGGATCTGTTCGCCGTGTTTATTGAACGCTGCGGGCAGATGGCGAAGAAGAACGGCTATCAGGCGATGATCACGCAGCACGCATGGATGTTCCTGTCTAGCTTTGAGAAACTGCGTACAAAGCTGCTGGCAGTCGATATTGTCAATATGGCACATCTCGGCGCAAGAGCCTTTGAAGAGATCGGCGGCGAAGTGGTACAGACCACATCGTTTGTCATCCGCAAGAGTCACATCGCGGACTATAAGGGCGAGTATTGCCGCCTGATCGAGCCGACCTCTCAGCAAGGGAAAGAGGATATGTTCCTTGCAGGAGAAAACCGTTATGCGGCAGATCAGTCCAACTTCTCCAAAATCCCCGGCTCTCCGGTGGCGTATTGGGTGAGTAAACGAGTGATGAGTTTGTTTGAATACCCTGATATTAAAAGTATGGTTCTGTTTCGTCAAGGAATGGCAACGTCGGACAACAATCGCTTTTTAAGAAAGTGGTATGAGGTTTCGCTAGCCAATTTCTTTGCATCAGCAAAAAGCCTGTTAGAAGCCAAAGAGTCTGCCAACAAATGGTTCCCATATAATAAAGGCGGTGAGTACCGTAAATGGTATGGTATAGGAACGAAATGCTCCAAATGCTCTCTACAAACCCGGGATTCAAATCACGAATACAGTTTTTCCTTGATTTTCCAAACTACACCAGAGACGAGCTAAAGCGCATTGCGGAGCTCATGCTGAGCAATCGGCAATATACGATTCATCCTGCCGCAATGGAGAAAATCCTTGATATTACGGATATCAAAAGAAAAGATTCCAATTTTTCAAACGCTCGAGAAATTCGAAACATTCTGGATCAGGTCATCATGTGCCAGAACCTGCGAACAGCCGGACTGGATGAAAGAGAACTGGGGCTTGTTGATGTGAACAAGTACATCACGGATGCAAAGATCAATCTTCCGGTGGGGACTGCAAGCGCGCCCAATAGAATACTAACCGGTGAAGAAGAGCTTGAGCAGCTGATTGGCCTTGAAAATGTAAAACGAATGGTTAAGAAAATCAGGGCCTATGCTAAACGCAATAAAGGCAAGGAAGATTTCAATCTGCATATGTGCTTCTATGGAAATCCCGGAACCGGAAAGACTGAGGTCGCAAGAATTCTCTCAAGAATCTTGTATGATGTCGGTGTCCTTGAGGAAGCCAAGCTGGTTGAAACTGATGCGCGCGGCTTGCTGGGAAAATACGTTGGTGAAACCGGCCCCAAAACCGAAGCAAAGATCAACGAGGCCATGAACGGCGTGCTGTTCATCGACGAAGCCTACGGCCTGCTTGGCGCAGCCTCTGCAAACAGCGGTCAAATTAACTATGGCGAAGAAGCAATTGCGGTTCTGCTGAAAGAAATGGAGGATCGACGCGGTCAGTTTTGTGTGATTCTTGCCGGTTATAAGGCCGAAATGCAAAAGCTGCTTGCCGCAAATCCGGGCTTTGCCTCCAGAATTCAGTTCACGCTGGACTTTCCGGACTATACGCGGGAAGAACTTGGCGAGATTGCGAAGGCGTTTCTTTCGAGGAAAAAGTATGAAATTGACGCGTCGGCGCTTGAGCGGCTGTTGGATGTCATCGAATACTACCGGGGCCTTCCAAATTTCGCAAACGCCAGAACTGTCAGGAATGTAATCGATCAGGTGCTGCTGAATCAAAACCTCAGGACAGAAGATCTGTCGAAGGATTGCACGGTGCTCTTCGAAGATGTGGAGGATTATCTGACAGACGAGGGCATCGACCTTGCAAATCCCCATAAAAGAAAGAACCCCATTGGGTTTGTTTGAGCGAAAAATGCCAAATAATAGGCTGCAGCATTGGGCGAGGTGTCGGCTATAGTCGGCACCTCGCCCTTTTCTTTGTGCATTAACACTAAAGTGGATTGCAACATGCAATACAAGCTGTTATGATATAAATACAATTCGTTCTGTATTTTATATACCAAGTCTCACATGCAGAATTATTGCAGCCCAGCAAATCATTAAACAATATACTAAGAAAGGTGAGAAAACAATGTATACATCTGTAAAAATTACTTTACACGGAAAAACCGGCAGGCCATTATCTTTTCGGTATGATTTTGACAATGAACTGGAAGCCCAAATCGCACTCCCACAGGATTGTGCCGAAACCTGCACGAATATTAAGGACTTAATGACAGCTATCAACAAGGGCGTGATTTGCGATGGCAACCATAACCGGACGCTTCTTGAAATTATCGAGGCCTACCATGATGAAGAGGAAGAAGAAATCTTTGCTCTGCCCAACCATCTGGAAGAATATGACAAATTTGTTCAGAGCGCACTGAGACGTTATAAGGATTTCAGCAAACTGAAATCCGTCGTGATTGAGACCTTTGGTTTTGATGAGGGCCTGATGGAAGATGAAACGTTGGACCAAGAGGAATTGGAATTCTAAAATCTTCACGAAAGGATGAGAACAAAATGGAACAATCGCAGGTCAACAACGGAGCCTCGAACTCTGAAGAACTCGAGAACTTTACGGTGTGCAGATTTAATTCGAGAACTCACATCCACAAATATCTGGGGCACGAAAAGCATGTAATTATTCCGGAGATTGCTGGTGTTACTTCAATTATGACCGGGGCGTTTGCCAAAAATACTGATATTGAAGTGCTGGATTTTACGCAGATTACCTGTGAGAATTATGCAATTCAGAAAGGGGCTTTCCGCGAGTGTGTAAATCTCAAAACAATTCTTTTCCCCAAGTCAGGCGTGCAAATTCACTTTTATCCACAGGCCTTTGTGGGATGCATCGGCCTTGCAGATGAGAACGGGTTAATTATTATTGGAGATACGCTATATGGGACGATCCGCAAAAAAGAAGAAGTATACAAAATCATCGTTCCGCAGAATGTTAGGAAAATCGCAGCAAACGCATTTCGCGACTATAATAGAATTTCAACGGTTGTGATCCCTGATTCTGTGGAGGAAATCGGAAGCAACGCATTTTGGCATACTGCTCTGGAGGAAGTCGAACTGTCGCAGGGGTTAAAGCGTATTGGACCTGCCAGCTTTGGTTTTACAAATCTGAAGAAAGTCAGAATCCCACGCAGCGTCGAAGTCGCGCGGGGATTTTCGAGCTGTGATGCCCTGCGGGAGGTCATTATTGAAAACGGACCTAGCTGTCTTGACGATTTTGGCTGGAATCCGGCTCTGAAAAAAATAGAGATCCCAGAAAGTATTCACGAGATCCCGGATGGTGCGTTTTTCTGCTGTAAGGCGCTGAAAACGATTGTAATCAAGGCTTCTGAATGCACGCTGGATCCTAATATGCTGTTTTCCGACAGAGAAGAGGAAAAAAAGTCCAAGATTCAAATTCAGTGCTGTGAGCAGGTCGCGGAGGCAGCGCCGGAAAACCTAAAACGATTCTGTGTGGTAAAAGGGCAGAAAAAGAGTGAGTCTGGCGCAGCAGGCACAGCTGATACCGGTTCTCTCTATGGGACGCTGGAGCAGTTTGATATTAAAAAAATGATCCGCAAGATTGCCCCGGGGTGTACGTTTGACAATCCGATTTTCCCCAAAAGTGCAACAAAGAAGATCAAATACGAGGAGAAGACGATCAGCGTCAAGCTGCGGCTTCAGAAGCTTTCCAAAGTCTGCGAGGAGATTGAAGACGGTCAAAACTATGCGTTCTATACTGCGCTGGAGAATATGCTGTCAAAAGACGAGGTCGTTGCACTAATCGAGCGCGAGGATCCCGAATATATCTCCGATGAGGCGCTTTATGCTAGGCCGAAGGTAGATCCCGATGCCCCAACTGCAGACCGGCGTGCGGCAAAGAGAGGCTTCATGTTTCTTGTCTATATTGCGTTCTGCCTGACAAATGTCGATGTGCTTCACGAGGTCGTGGCAACTATGCCGCGAAAAAAAGACGGCACGTTCTATAAGGGACGCTTACTTAGGATTGCGTGCACAGGTTTTGTTCAGGCAGAGAGCATTCCGCAAATCTATGCAAAGGCAGATGAGGATGACGCAATTACGATTTCGGCGGCTTGCAAGTCTATCAGCGAAGAAGAGCTGCGAAAGTTTGAGAAAGACTTTGTGTCAACCCATCAAGATCTGTTCCGCCTGCAAGAGTATCGAAAGAAGGCTTAATTAACAGAGCGAAGTGCGCCGATATGTTACATTGCAATTCAATGAACGATTTTCATATGCACTGCCATATTTCACCTTTCCACAAGCAAAAATAACCTGCTTCGCCGCGACGGCAACCCTGTAGGGTCTGCACTTCCACAGAAGTCACAAGCACATGAAGCGGCGCACAAGCAATCCAAGATCGATAACAGAATGATACGCACAGGGACAGGCGCGCATTTGCGTACCTGTCCCTGTTATTTTGCGATCTTTGATAATCAGTTACCCAGAATCCCCGCAATCTGGCCGTACCGCAGCGATCCCTTCTTGCTTCTATTTGATCGCAGCAATCTTCACAGTCGGAACACCGGCATCATTAAAGGAGATATGCATCACCCGAGCATCCGCCCCGGAGACATCTGCATATTCTCCAATTGACCAGACCTCTTGACCCATTTGACGCAGCTCAGCATAGAGCCTCACCAGCTTCTGATAATCTGCTTCGCCTTTGAGCAGCACATCATTCATATAATAGGTAATCACGTTTCCATCCACGGTCAAATAATCTGTCTCTTTCTTATTTAGCGTCAAGCTGTTAAGCTCTTTGCATATACGCACGACCTCATCTGATTGTTCCGCCGAATACTCAGAATCCACAGTAATGTCTGTTTCTGCATACCATTCGCCATCATCGGGCGCGGAAACTGTCTCAAACTCAACCGCACCTTTATACAGCTTTCCGTTTTGCTTTCCGTAGGCCGCAAGCACACCCGCGCCTGCCTCGCAGTCAGCGTTGTTCCATATGGAGTAGAAAATCCCGCTGCACTCGTCGTCGGAAAGACTTTCTAAAAACGAGGCAAATGCAAACAGTTCAAATTTCTCCGCAGAGTCTTCATTGTCAGCACGCCAAACATATTGATAATTTGATTGATAATGTGCATGAAATTCCACTTCCAAAGCAGAAGCTAAGTTTAGCAGAAGATCGTTATGCGCTTCGCTGATGTTTTTTTCCTTAAAATCCATTCTGTTTCCGTCAACTGTCAGATCCATGCGATAAATCTCGGCATCACCCGCAAGCATCATTGCACGAATCTTCTCAAGCCGATCGGACAGCTTCTTCACAGTTGCCATCTTTACGGCACTTGCGTTTTTACCACTTCCATGAATTGACAGATGCTCACAAATCTCATAAGAAACGCTCATAATTTCCTTCTCCTTTAATCTTAATCTGTTTTAAGTTCTAAGATGATTCCCATCGGGCAGGAGGATACGGCCGTTATCATCGTCCTGTGTTTATATTATATCGAATGCGCAATATGGTGTCAACAACATGTTTTAGACGTCAAAATCGCTTTTTCTGATAAAGAAAAGTTTGTTTTTTGCTATTAAGCAGGGCTTACGAATCATTGCAGATACACAATCTTCCTGATTCTTGCTTTTTCCAATCAGAGGGCCAAATCCCATAAACGAAAAAATTTTTTCACTATGGACTTTTGATTCTTGAAATAATAGTTTCTAACGTTAATAGTTGATATTATTCTAAATTATGATAAAATAAATATTATAAAATATTATAATAATTTTCTATTCTGAGAGAATACGCAACTGCTCCCTGCCAAACTTGAAAAGATGCCGCTGCTGACCAGCGAAGGACTTTTGCTTATTAAAAGCTCTGCGTAAAAAGCGCTGAAGAAAATCCGCTTAGACAAAATGTCGTGCTCCAAAGGTGTCTCCCCTAATCGACACCTCGCCTTCCATATAGCAGTTGCAGGTTTATAAATATTGTTATTTATTCTATTAGTGTTATAATATTGTCTGAAGAGCCGAATTTCACTTGTAATTTAGTATATACACTGGCTTCAACGGCAGATCATGTCAGCAAGTGCAATGAGGAAATATAAGAAAATACAGTTTCAATTAAAAAGCCATTTGGGGAAGCGTGTTCAATAAGGCAAAAATTAAAGATAGGGAGAATCATCATGAGCAGAAAATTGAAAGCTGTCAACGCAGTAGAAGGCGAGTCGCCTTTCGGGGGTGTTTCCTTTACACCAAAATGTCCGTCCTGCGGCAGATTGAGTCAAAATTCGATGACTCCGTTTGGCTCGCCGTCGAGTATACCCATCTTATGTCGGAACTGCGGGAAACGCTATGAAGTGAGCTTTTCCTATGAGGAGGATACTTCCAATTCCATTCGGCTGGAAAAAGTAACATATCACAATAAAATGTTCTTCCGAGATATTGATTCCCTCTCTCTGCCGGTTCCGGACGGCTATCACTATGGCGAGGATGGCAGCGAGGAGAATGCAGGCTGGGCATACATCGTTCCCGAGGATGTTTCTTTGTCCGATAACCACTACGACGCAAGGCCTTTTTCGTTTGGCGTGACCGTGCGGCCGGCCGGGCGTTGGCCCTTTGAATTTGAAGCAGATAAAATCGCGGCATTCCGCAATGTTTTCCTCTCACATGGGTATCTGTCGTCAGATGTCGGGGTGGACGATTTGGTCGTGTCCGATCATTGTGCCTTTTTGTATCAGACTTGGATCAACGACGACGATAAAACATATATCAAAGTAAACGGCCTGCTGTTTGCGGGAAATGATATCTACCAGTTCCATATTATGGCCAATCATTCGGAAGAGATCGGCGGTGACGAAGATTTTGTCGATGCATTTTTGGAACTCTGCCGTGACTGGATGCGCCGCGTGAGATTTGATGAGGATGCCGCCGACGATGAGCTTGAGGACGAAGAAAATGACAAGGAAGAGCCTGCCGACGATGACGCAGGCGATTCGGAAACTACCTTTAAAATTGATGAAAGCAGCTCGACTTCTGAAGATTCACCCGCGATCGCCGATAACGCCTTTATGTGTAGGGACTTTGAATCCTATGTCATTCCTGCCGGGATAAAGAAAATAGGAAAATTCGCCTTCTGCGGTTGCTCAAAATTGACCTCAATCGTAATTCCTGAGGGCGTAGAAGAAATTGCAGAATACGCGTTTGAGAAGTGTTCCACACTGACTTCCATCACAATTCCGGGAAGTGTTAAAAAAATCGGCAAATACGCATTTTCGGAATGTTCCAGTTTGGCTTCGATTATAATCGGCGAGGGCGTAGAAGAAATTGAAGAATGGGCGTTTTCCGAATGTTCCGCACTAACTTCTATCACAATACCGGGAAGCGTTAAAAAAATCGGCAAGTACGCATTCTCGGAATGTTCCAGTTTGGCCACGGTCGTAATTAGCGAGGGCGTAGAAGAAATTGAAGGCTCTGCGTTTGAGAAGTGTTCCGCACTAACTTCTATCACGATTCCGGGAAGTGTTAAAAAAATCGGCAAGTACGCGTTTTCGGAATGTTCCAGTTTGGCTTCGGTCGTAATCGGACAGGGTGTAGAAAAAATTGAAGAATGGGCGTTTTACGCGTGTTCCACCTTAACTTCTGTCAAGATTCCCGGAAGCGTTAAAAGAATCAGCAAATACGCCTTCTTATCATGTTACGGAGTTACACTCTTCGTTTCGACCGGGAGCTATGCCGCAACCTACGCAAAGAAGAACGACATAGAATATAAGGCGACCAATCCATCAAGTAAAACAGAAACTGCACCTAAAAAGCCAAAAACAATCTATGAAACGGATGGCACGAAACTGCTTCGCTACAACGGCAGAGCCGGAGTGCCTGCAATTCCAAAAGATATTACAAGCATCGAAAGCGGAGCATTTCATGGGATCGCCATGTTGAAACAATTGAAGCTGCCCGTTGGCGTGAAGCGGGTAGAAGCGGGAGCCTTTCAGAACTGTCCCAACCTATGCTGCATCACAATTCCGCAAACCGTAGAAAGCATCGCCGACAATGCGATTGTAAACTGTCCGCAGGCATATATTGATGCACCGGCAGATTCCTACGCGGCACAATACGCCAAACGCAGCGGGATCCCCATGCGTGCTGACAGAAGCCAGCCGCTTAGCAGCGAAGCAACGACGACAGCACAAGAGCCATCCGAAGAAGAACAGGAACACAAGGCAGCGGAATTGCAGCAGCCAGCCGAGACGCAGCAGCGAAAAGAAGGGGAGGAAGAGGAACGCCAGCGTAAGGAAGAAGAACGCCGTCAGGCAGAAGAAAATGAACGCGAACGCAAGCGCGCAGAATTACGGCAGGCAGCCGCTGAACGCCGGCAGAAAGAGGAAGCCGAACGGCGGCGTAAGGAAGAAGAGGAACGGCAGCAAAGAGAGGCGGAGGAACGCCGCAAACAGCAGGAGGCCCTCTTAGAAAAGCAAGGGCAATATGACCGCCTGATGCAGCGAATCGAAAATGAAAAGCGGATCATTGCGGAAAACAAAGGCTGGTTCGGTGCAAAAGCAAAGGCTCGCAAAGCAGCCACCGCAAACCTGGGAGCCCTGACAGCGCAGCTCACCAGAGAGTTCCCCAACGGGCGCCCCTGACGCCGTAACACGAAAATCAATGCGTCAGGAGCATTGATTTTCTGCAATGCCCTAAGCCAAAATGCAGCCATCCCACGCGATTACAGTGCAAATTGTCACATCTTATATTTCTCTGCAATGCCCCCAAACGCTTGACACAATTCTGTTTCCCCGCTATAATATTTTCAAATAGCCAATCGGGCACAAGGACATTTTACATACATGGCAGAAATCCTGCCGGTATGTTCGTCCCTGTGCCCGGTGTCTTTTTACAGAAACGGAGGAATTGAATGAAAGAGGAAAGATTTAGAAGCTACGGCGACCTGCCGCTGACCTTAACCGTGCCGGAGGTTGGCGAAGCGCTTGGAATCTCCCGCGCGAAAGCGTATGATCTTGTGCGGAGCGAAGGCTTTCCAAGCATGAGAATCGGCACGCGGATTCTCGTCCCACGGGACAAGCTGATTCGCTGGATCGACAAGCAAACGGAGGCGCAGATATGAGAAAATATCAACCGCCGAGGGAAAGCTTTTTTCGTCTCTCAAACAGCGTTTTTGCCCTGCCGCTGGACGCCGTGCAGTTCAAGCTGTACGCCTACCTCGTTTGCCGTTCCGGCAGCAAGGGCTACTGCTGGCCGACGCTTAGAACCATCATTCGGGATACCGGAATCAAAAAAACCTCGCTCCAGAAAGCGTTCAAGGTCTTGAAAAACCGAAAGCTCATCGCCGTGCAAAAGCACAGGAATCCATATGGCTACGCCAACAACGAATATCATCTGTTGAGTCTGGAAAATCCGGAGATTTATCGACAGCCGGAGGCGCTCCCGCTCACGGGCGAGGAGGAGCCCGTGTGAGGCCCGTGCGCAGGCTGTGTCGGCATCGTTCGGTACGCGCAGAAGAAATCCACGGCGGCTTGTCAGCCCACGTTGGCCGCCATGAGCGGCCATTCTCGTGCAAGATAAAACTCTCAAAAAAATTCAGAGTTTTCCAGAAAACGAGGAATGAAATTCGCGCTCTCGATGGACAGCAGGATAAAGGGAGTATTCCGTCCTGCGCTGGATACTCCCCAATTACACCGCCCGGCAACGCCGGTCGGGGCTTTTCGAGATTTCCAAGGTGTTACCATTTGGAGAAGTATCAGAGAAACAGGCGTCTGGAAGCAGGATTTCCTTAGAGTATCAACAGTTTTGATGGGGGTCGTTCCCATCAGGAAGGAGAAAAATGCAAGAAAACAATAATAGCAACAGAATTGGCGTTTATATCAACAATGAACTGCTGGTCCGGTGCGACGCAGCTATGGAGAAAAGCAATGCCGAATCCCGCAGTGAGTTCATCCGGGAAGCCATTGAACACTATATCGCCGTACTGAACATGAAAGAAAGCAGTCGGGTGCTGACACCTGCATTGGAATCGGTTATTGGAAGTAAGATTGCGCTCACCGAGGACAGGATCAGCAGGCTTCTGTTCAAGCTGGGTGTGGAGATTGCGATGATGAGCAACATCATTGCCGCTACCCATGATATCGATGAAGATTCCTTATCCGCTCTCCGCCGGTTCTGCACCAACGAAGTTGCTGCCATCGGCGGGAAATACAGCTTCGAGGATGCGGTAGAATTTCAGAAAGGGTGATAATGGATGACAGGGCTTATTCTGAAATCCCCCTATCTGAAGCCCGGCGGCAAAAAGCAGCCCGGAGGCTACCTCAAATATATCGCCACCCGGGAAGGTGCGGAGATGGCGGAAGATACCTCCTGCCATCTTCCTGCCACCGCAGAACAGAAGAAGCAAATCGCAAGGCTGCTGAAAAAGTACCCGGACAGCAAGGACAGTCACGAGTACCGGGATTATGCTGACAACGCTACCCGCGGCAACGCGGATGCGTTCATCAGCAGCGTTCTGGAATTGCACGGCGATGCTCCTCAAAGGGATGTATATCTGAAATATATTGATGAGCGTCCCGGCAGCAACGGCCTGTTCACGGACGAGGGTGTTCCCATTGTGCTGTCTCAGGTTCAGAAAGAGATGAATGAACATCCCAGAAATATCTGGACGCACATCATTTCTCTGCGCCGGGAAGATGCGGAGCGGTTGGGTTACAGTACACCCGATGCCTGGATGCATCTGCTCCGCTCGCATCGGAATATGATTGCCCAGCAGATGAAGATTGCGCCGGAGAATTTTCGGTGGTATGCTGCGTTCCATAATGAAGGACACCATCCTCATGTGCATATGATGGCCTACTCTGTCGATCCTAACGAAGCTTACCTCTCCACCAAGGGCATCGAAACCATCAAGAGCAATTTGGCACAGGAGATCTTCCGGCAGGATCTGCTGCAGATCTATCAGAAGCAATCCGACCTTCGTGACGAACTCCGGCAGAAGAGCCGGGACCGCATTACAGAAATCGTGGATGCCATCAACCATGGCAGCTTTGACAATCCTCAGATGCAGATGATGCTGGTGCAGCTTGCGGACAGGCTGGCGAAAACCAAGGGCAAGAAGCAGTACGGATACCTCAATGCCGGCACCAAGAAACTGGTGGATGCCATCGTTACGGAACTTGCCGGGGACAACAGAATTCAAGAATTGTACTCCCTGTGGTATAAACAGAAAGAAGATGTGCTTCGCACCTATACGGATAAGATGCCGGAGCGGATTCCGCTGGAACTGGAAAAGGAATTCCGCACCATTCGCAATGCGGTTGTGCAGGCGGCATTGCAGTTGCGGCTCCCGCAGGAAGAATTGCCCTTGTCAGACCCGGTTCCACCCCGTGTGGACTTTGTTGACGATGGGTCGGATGTGTATCCAAAAGCGGTAGAAAGCCTCTGTACGCCAGAGTGTGCGCCAAATCCCGAAATCAAAGAATTTTTCCATGAAGCCGCCATCCGAGGGAGTGTAGATGCGGTATATGGAGTGGGCAAGCAGTATCTGAAAACAGATGTTCAGAAAGCCATCTCCATGTTCGAACTGGCAGCGGGGCAAGGCAATTCCTATGCCGAATACCAGCTTGGCAAAATCTACTGTTTTGGACAAGGCGTGCCGCAGAATCTGGAAGTGGGCATGAACTGGCTGAAAACAGCCGCCAGCCACGGCAATGAATATGCTTCCGCTCTGCTGGAAAAGGTGCAAAATCACATCCACCGGCAAACCACCTCCGCAGTGTTCAGCCTGTTCCGGGGATTGGCTGGCTTGATCCAAACCAGTGCCAACCGGCATATCCACCGCAGAGATTCCATTGACCGCAAACAGCGGCAAAAGATTGAGGAAAAGAAGCAGGCTCACGGTCAGCGTTCCGATGGTCAGGATTACAGCAATGACATGGAACTGACTATGTAAAGGAACCCGCCGGGCAGCACCGGCAAGTGCCATCCGGCGGCAGCTAACAAAATGAATGGAACAAATAAGCACCGGGAAAGGTCAAAAATAGTGGAAAATCTTTGGTAGATTTCGTGAATAGCTATTTTCCCTTTTCTGTGGTATTGTGTTGCGCTGACAAAGGAGGTGCCGCGTATGGCAAAGAGAAGAAGCAACGGTGAGGGCAATATCCGCAAGCGAAAGGATGGCCGATGGGAAGGGCGATATACGGCAGGCCATGATCCGATTACCGGCAAGCAGGTATTCAAAAATGTGCTGGGCAAAACACAAGCTGAGGTTAAGGAGAAACTGAAAAAGGCTTTGGCAGAGAGTCAGAAGCTGGACTTCACCAAGCAGGGTAAGTATACGGTTGCTCAGTGGATGGAGGAATGGTTTGAGAATGTGTGCAAAATCAAGGTCAGGCCGTCGTCGCACCAGACTTACCGTGGCTACATCGATAATCACATCGCTCCGAATATCGGCAAGATTCCGCTGGAGAAGCTCAGCACTATGGACTTGCAAAAGCTGTACCGAAGGATGATGAGTAATGGCAGAGTTGAGCGAATCGAGGCAGAGCACCAGCCGAAAGGCCTATCCGCAAAGACGGTGCGGAATATCAACCAGATCATTTCCTCTGCTATGGACTTTGCGGTCGCGCAGAAGATCATTACGGAGAATCCCTGTAAGAATGTGTCCCTGCCCAAACTGGAACACAAGGAAATGCAGACCATCCCGGCAGAACAGTTGCAGGCGTTTCTCACCGAAGCGAAAGCGACGGGCGTCTACGAAATGTACTACACTGAACTGGCAACCGGCCTGCGCCGGGGCGAACTGCTGGGACTGAAGTGGTCTGATATTGATTGGAAGAATGGCATTATTAAGGTACGCCGCCAGGTAGCCCGGATTGATGGCAAGATCGTAGAGGCTCCCTTAAAAACAAAGAACTCCTACCGCGCAGTGAGCATCTCACCCCAGGCGATAGAAGTTCTGAAAATGCAGAAAGCGAAAACCAACGACACCTATGTGTTCCCGTCTCCAAATGGCGGCCCCATCTCCCCGGACAGCGTGAATAATATGCTCAAGCGCGTCCTCGAGCGGGCAGGTATCCCGAAAGTTCGGTTCCATGACCTCCGCCACACCTTCGCCACCATCGCATTGCAGAACGGCGTAGACATCAAAACCGTCTCCGGTATGTTGGGCCACTTCTCCGCCGGCTTCACCCTGGACACCTACGCCCACGTCACCACCTCGGCGCAGAAGGAAGCCGCCCAGGCCATGGGAGATGTGTTAAGTATGTAAATCCGGTTTTGTAACCAGTAGGGAAGCCGCGAACGAGAACTAGTCGTTCACAGCTTCGCTGGTCATTTTTTGCTGATTTCCCAGATGGCACATGATTTCAAAGGTTACGCACTGCTCATTACCGGGCACTGCGTTACACTTTCCTGACAAAACAAATCAACCCAGATATCTCAGGATTTCGTTACACGCGCATACTGCCATCTGCACACCTCCCAATGCGCTGGGATGTAAGTGATCGCCAGAATCACAATGTGGCGCCATTATACTCCCATCGTTTCCATCGGCAACTGCTTCATGAAAATCCAGAACAGCATCAAAGCACTCTGATGAATGGATCAGCTCGTTTAAACGCAGCCGTTCTCGTTCCTGTTCGGGGCTGTAATCCAATGAACCGCCCCGTGGGGTCAGTGTTGCAATATATACTTTCAGTTTTCTCGTATGAGCCTTCTTCGCCAGCATCCTTAATCCGGAAATAATAGCATCCGCGCCTGCGGTTTCAATATCATTTCTGCATCGAATCCATCCGATATCATTTGTTCCCAGCGCTAAAATGACTGTGGTGACTCCCATAATGCCCAATACATCACGGTCAAAGCGGCTTACTGCAGAAGGGCCAAATACCTGCAATGCAGGTTCAGGTGGACCCTGGAGCAGTCGATTCCCACCAATACCAGCGTTCAATACAACGGCTTTATGCTCGTTTTCATTCAGCATGCGCTCCAGCGGCTGCGTCCACAAGCTTTGCTGGGTTATTGAATCACCAAAGCAAACAATTACCTCTGGCTCGTCTTCTGTCAGCACCTCAATCGCTGAAATCGCAGGAATTCCCGGCAGGTTGCCGAAATAGCTGTCCATAAAGCTGCGTCTACTGATATTTATCTGCGGGGCAAAAACGTAATTCCCATTCTTGCTGCACTGAACATGCGCCGCAATACAGTTGCCTGATGTAACATCCCCTTGAAATGCTACAGCGATAGATAAATATTCCCCCACGGAAATGTTTATTTGCATTTCGTCGGAGTACCGCTCTTCACCAATTCTCAGAACGAGTTTTTCTTCACCATCGAAGAGAATCTTCTGTCGTTCACATCCATCCCGCCACACAGCAGCCTGAATGATTTGCAGCTTTGTGCAGCCCTCTTTATTAGAGAATCGAAAGCGTACCCGTTCCCCTGACAATGGCATCGGAACCGTCAGCCACATTGTGCGATTTCGATATTTAGGTGTCACTGTCTTAATATTCGTATGGGCCTGATTCCAAACTGTAATCCATTTATTCATCCGTATCACCTTTGTTATATAAAAAATACAGGATTGTAAAACGAATCAGCGCAGGAACACCGACAAATGCACAAGCCAATGTAAATACCGGAATAAGCAGGCAGGCAATTACCCAGATCAACTTGAGCAGCCCAAAAACAACGCTCATGCTCCCAGGCGCAAATACATCCCGCAGAAATATTTTCCAGTTGATTCTCTCACTCAGTATCAATTGCGATAACAGCTGTGCTGAGCAGCTGTACCATAAGAGCAAGGAAAAGCAGCTCGCGAACACGATCAGACCTGCTATTGGGCTGTTAATCGATAGCGCAAAATACACAGGCAACCCAACGATTATGATCAATATTGCCAAAAACAATCCGAGAAGTATTCCTTTTCTTCTGTTGCTCCGATATGCCTCAAAAAACTTTGTTCGAATCATTTTGTGCTGTTCTACCGCAGCACACATTGCAATCTCATGAATTGCAAGAATTGCAGGGCCTGCAGGCACAAACAAGCCTGCCATTAACAGCAAGAAGATATATGCGTGAAACGAAAGGAAGAGAAAACCGCAGCTCGCGCATGGGGCAATACACAATAAGTACAGTAGGTTATTTCGCCATAACCAACCATAATTATCTGTCAGTATTGACCACCAACGCGAAAGTGGTTTCCTCTTCCTCATGATAATGCCTTAACCTTTCCAGATTCCCTCGTTAATTTTCCGGATCGTATCCAGCGGGATTTTGACTTCTCTGTGGTATGTCAGCAAGCCGTTTTCCTCTGTCTCCACATCTGTCAACTGTGTATAACAGTAGCCCTGAATCAGAGGAGAATCCAGAATCGCCCCAGTCAACTCCGCATACTTGCTCGCATATGCCTCCAAATCGTTTTCTTCGCAATATCCCCAGGATTGTTCTAACTCTGATCCCGACGCATATTTGACTCCTCCGAATTCTGTTACCAAGATCGGTTGCCCCTGATAATGATAGCCATCGGCAAACATACTTCTGCCGCCGGGTGTCATTGCCAGTATGGTATCCAGGCTGGAGAAATGCTTTTTCAAAAGCGCTCCGGAAGAAGAATAGTCATGGATCGTCAGAAGATCACCGCAGGTGTGCTCCCATCCATCATTATCCAATACCACGCGGCTGATGTCAATGGATTTTGTCATATACACCAGAGCATTACAGTGCGCCTGCTGGAATTTATCCACCTTGATTTCCTGCACGCCCCAGGATTCATTCAGCGGTGTCCACGCTACAATGCAGGGGTGGTTATAGTCACGCTCCACTGCCTCCATCCATTCGGAATAGATCCGATGTGCGTATTCTCTGGAATACACATAGGCAGCGCCGATCTCTCCCCAAACCAAAAGGCCCAGCCGATCCGCGTGGTACAGGTATCTGGGGTCTTCCACCTTTTGGTGCTTTCGGACGCCGTTGAAACCCATTGCCTTGGTCAGCTCGATATCTCTGATAAAATCCTCATCACTGGGAGCAGTCAGAAGGGAAGGTTCCCAATAGCCCTGATCCAAAACCAGCTTCTGATAATATTCCCGGTTATTGAGCATGAACCTGCCATTCTCAACGCTCACCTTTCGCATGCCGAAGTAAGCATCTACCCTGTCAGTCTCGCCGTTTTCCCCATATACATGTATTTTCACATCGAAAAGCCGGGGATTTTCCGGGGTCCACGCCAGATCCTCCTGAAAGTTCCATGCCAGCAATCCGGTCTGATCCAGCCGGATCAGCACACTTCCTTTGCAACTTTTCGGCGAAACGGTAACATTGGCCGCATCTGTACCCTGAAATGTGATGTTGAAAGTCAATGCCGTTGCCATTTCGCTCAGGCAGTATTCAAATCGGACTGCGCGATCATCAAACTCGGGGGTAATATGGCAACTGATAAGATATAGAGGATCCACTGCTTCAAGCCAAACCGTCTGCCAAATACCGGTCGTCCGGGAATAGAATATGCTTCTTGAATTCAGTTCCCAGAACTGTTTGCCCCGAGGCATTTCCAAATCTGAATAATCATCGTCTGCCTTCAGTTCAATGATATTCTCTCCTTCTGCCACCAGTGCAGCGGTAATATCCGCCTCAAAACTCGTTTGCCCGCCAACATGGCTGCGGATATAAGTGCCATTGACCCATAGGTCACAGGAATAATCTACAGCGCCGAAATGCAGAAGAATCTTCTTGTCCTGCATCTTATCAGGCAGAAGAAATGCTTTTCGATACCAAACCGTTTTATGGAAGCCCTTATCTTCAATTCCGGACAGTGTGGTCTCGCATGCGTATGGAACGATGATTCTCTGATGAAACGTCTTCTCTCCAATCGAAAAATCCCATTCGCCATTTAAGCAAAGCCAGTTATCCCGTCTGAAATTCGGGCGAGGATATTCACATCTCGGTAATTTCGTCATAAAGACCTCCTTCTTCTCTCAGTATTACTGAGTTGTCAGCCAGAACGATGCGTCGCTGCGTTCCAACGCAGTAGAAATTTGAGAAATCTTCAGATAACTATTATAATGCCGCATATAGGCACCTGCTATATTATAGGATTCCAAAGAGATACCACCCAAGCCATCAAGTGCATCATGAATACGCCACGTTGCATCCTGCTTAAATATTTCCGTTCCATCATTTACGGAAATAATGATGTTTCCTTCATAGTGCCTCAGATAATAACCAGGATTGTCAACTGATTCCAGTGAGATGCAACTGGAATCCGCAATTCCAGGAACGATGCGCCACTGCGAGCTTGTAAGGGGCATTGTTGTTGTGCTATTTGCGATCAAGACACGATTTGAAGCATCATGATATACATGACAGTCAGAAATATTGCTTGACCGGAATCTGCCGATCTCATAGATTCGTTCAATACGCCACTTCTGCGTATTGCTTTCGCTGTATTGATTCTGCACCACATATGCATGCTCCGCTGTAGACTGCCCCTCGGTATCCAGATAAAGCCCGCTGTACTCATTTTGGATTTGATAACTACCATCTCCCGTTGGGATAAACTTCCATCTCTGTGCAGCAGAATAATTAATATCCCACTGCACCATACGTTTTCCCACTACCAGTGAACCATTTGGATTATCCAATGCAAGATTACTGAAATTACATATCAGTGTAAAATACTCGCCAGTAATATTCTTGGTGTGCCAACTTTGAGTTTTCAGGCCATTACCGCTCCAAAGAATCATTTCGTTGCCCCATTCTACAGAGCCACCAGCATCATCCAAGCAAAGATTATTGGACACATTCACGATTTTATAATCTGCACCAGACACAATAAGTTGATTACCATAAAGAATTCCGGAACTGCAACGGATTTCATTAAAGGATCCATTGTTCGCATTATTTAGTTCAATGAGACGACTACCTTTTGCCAAGAATGTTCCACTCCAACCACTTGCTACGGACTCATTTCTAACAGCAGTCAGTGGTGCGTCAATCAGGGACCATGTCTGCCCTCCATCAGTAGAAGTAAAGCACTTACTAGGTGAACAGCTATCATTCATACCTCGAACAAACAGGCGTCCATATGTGCTACCGTCATCAATGCAAGCAATTGCAGGACATTGGTATGCAGTTGCTCCTTCTGCGGTAACAACTGTTCCCAACACCGCAGGATCGCCCCAGTCAATTCCATTCGTTGATGTACGACAGGTAATTTTGCCTCCATGTCCAGCTGCAATGTTTTCATATGCCATAAAGTAGAGACCGTTATTCAATTTTGTAACTCTAGGCATGCCAGGTCTCCACATTGACGGATCTTCTCCTCGAACCCAATTGGGGTCACATGTGCCTACAATAATGGAATAATCAGACCATGTTACACCACCATCAGAAGAAATTTCAAGAGCAAGGCACTGATCATAGCCCGGTTGCCGCTCATCAGAATAATAGCAAACTAAACGTCCATCGCTGCTAACAGCAAACTCTGGCTCCCAAACACTTGCGGAAGACGTACCGCGCGGTGCAAGGTCACTATGCTTTGTCCATGTAACACCGTTATCGGTACTTCTCCAGATATGGATGCAATTCTCCTCATTTGGGTTCCAGTCAGACGTGGCGAACAAAATCGTTCCTGCAGGATATTCTCCTAATGCCTGAGGAAATACATACAGTCCATGCATACCCATTTTGTCACGAGATAAGTCACCAAAAGATGATGGATCCAGAGTACTGATCTGCGCCCAAGTTGCGCCATTGTCAGAGCTCTTATAGAAATAATAGCTCGTCATCCCAGTCCACCCTGTCACCACAGGAAACTCCCTGCACCAAGTTGCAAGCAGATCTCCGTTAGCCATCTCTACCATACGTTCATAAAAGCACATGTCTTCGGTTGTATTTCCGTAAATTGTAGTGCCTACAGCACTTTCCGCCCTTACTGGCAAAATACACACAGAGAAAACCAACATACACGCCAATGAGATTGCAATACATTTTCTGCTGAGATGTTTCATACTTTTCCTCCTGTTCAGTAAATTGTACCATCCTTTATGACACATTTTCTTGCGTGGAATCCGCTATATCCGTACATAATCGGTTGCGGATCCTGATATGCCAGAACTTGCGCACCATCAACGCTGACAGAAATCCTATTGCCTGCTGTAACAATTTGGAAAGAAACTGTATTTCCGCCCTTGAAAGGAGCTTCCTGAAGAAGCTGCTCATTGTATCGATGTTTCCAAAGCTGGATTCTACCCTCCGTCACACATACCCGGTACCCAACAAAAAAGTTTGTCCCCAGCAGCTTATCATCACCTTCACCGCCATCAGCAAGGTGGCTGCATCGGAATATCACACCAGCCTGCCAGCCCTCTCCGCGATCTATGACTTCTAATTTTGCGAAAATTTTTGTGTTTGTCCATTTTTCTTCTCCGCAGAGCTTGTCAAATGGGCCAAACTGCCGAACAGACAATTTGCTGCTTCCGCTGCTGCAATGCGGTGCAAGTGCAATGGTTCTTGCGCCGGATGAACTGGTTTCCAACGTGTGACTGCCTGGATCCAGTTCGCAGTTATAGATTGCCAGACCATTCGTCCGATCTGCACAATCAGGCATAATGGGAACGCCGTCAATTTGAATTTCACCGGTACTGTTCCTGCATTCCAATGCGAGGAATTGATAATTCCCGCCAAAAGCAGCATCAAAGTGAATCGTTCTGTCGCCGGGGGCGAAACTCGGAATCGGGTAGCGCAAATCAATCAGGTTCGAAGGCTGAACAGCACTCGTGCCGATTTTGATCATACCATCCGCATAATACTGTACCTGACAACCATCCAGAGTTGCATCTGTCGTCAACCTCCGCAGATTATCAATATATACCGTCAAG
>OLOW01000890.1_pt1 | contig 20766 bp, 7 predicted proteins | sample 1672801 | NCBI WGS metagenome assembly OLOW01 (sample SAMEA3136725, study PRJEB25190) | human gut metagenome | biome: human gut; feature: human-associated habitat; material: faeces | place: Austria | collected 2013 | reverse complement strand
GATGAGGATTTCCATTTCTCCCCCTGACTGCGCGCTGCGGAGATAAGCGCGCAGATGTTGTCCGCTGCTGCGGAGACGCGGCGCACCGCGCGGTCGGTGTTGGCGGCGGAGTCCCCGTCTGCCCCGAAGGTATTGAGCGCGCGAGCGCATTGGTTCAAGTTCGACCCGACGTGCTTCAGGTCTGCGAATGCCTTGCGGAGCTCGGCGATGTCGATGTCCAGCGCGGGACGGGCCTCGGCGTCGCCAAGCAATCTCGTCCGCGCGAAGGCGGAAATGCTCATGCCCGCCTTGCGCGCACGTGAGCGGATGCGGGTGAGCTCGTTCTCGGTGACGCGGACGTAGATCCGCCTATGGCGTCCGATTGTGTTGTGCTGCTCGTCGCCTTCTCGGGCGATGTTCGTCTTGTCGTTCATGGAAGTAATCCTTACGTCGGTTGTGGCAGAGCCTGTGGCAGGATTTGTGGCAGCAGGTCCGCTTCCACGGACTACCACAGGCTCCCTAGAATTACTTCCCGTTGCCGTTTTACGAGGTAGATACCCCTAATCAACTCTCATGCGTTTGCATGGCCTACGTAGAAAATGCCCCTCATAACCCGGAGGTCGTAGGTTCAAATCCTGCCCCCGCGACCAAGAACTTGCAGCTCGTCGGCCTAGCCGGCGAGCTTTTTTGTTATCCCGGGATCGTTTCTTCGGTTCAATTCTCAGCCTCTCAATCAAAGATCTCGATCTGTAACACCAAGACCCGATTTGGGCGGCTAGGTGTTACAGATCGAGATATACCGGCGGTTTGGACCGCGTTTGTCTAAATCTGTAACACGAGGGACGGATTTTGCCGGGCAGCTGTTACAGATTGAGATTTTCTAGCAGGCGGGTCCCGTTTGTCTAAATCCGTAACATCTGGGGCCCATTTTGCCGAGTAACTGTTACAGATTGAGATCTTTCGGCAGGCTAGATTGGTTTGTCTCGATCTGTAACAGGTGGGGGTCAAAAGTGGGCCTAGCTGTTACAGATCTAGATTGTTGAGGATGGGTTGAGAGGAAGGTCTTGATCTGTAACAGTAAGACCCGGTTTTTGCCGAGTAACTGTTACAGATTGAGACAAACCGACGGGCCGTCCCGCCCCATCCACCTGCCGTCACCTGATATTCGCCGATTTTCGTTGTGCCGCTGTACCCCCATGCCATATCCTTTAGACAACTACGCGGCACCATCGCCGCCGCGCCTACAAGAGAGGAATGTCCATGACCGCACCTGCATCCAAACTGCTCCAGCCCATTACGGTTGGTCCCCTTGAGCTCAAGAACCGCATTATGTTCCCGCCGCTGACCACCGGCTACGAGGAGCGCGACGGCTCCATTGGCGAGCGCAGCCTGGCTTTTTACGAGCGCCTGGCCCGTGGCGGCGTGAGCTACATCGTCATCGGCGACGTCGCCCCCGTTATGACCGCGAGCCCCACGCCCAAGCTGGCGACTGACGCCCAGATCCCCACGTTTAAGGCGCTGGCCGACGCCGTCCACAAGCACGGTGCCAAGGTCGCGCTGCAGCTGTTCCACCCCGAGTACGACGTGCCCGGCGTCGGCCGCATGGTCATGGGATCCATGGCCGCCGCCAAGGCCGCGCAGGAAGCCAAGGCCGCCGGCGACGAGGAGACCTTTGCCGCCAAGATGGCCGAGTCCAACGAGATCCGCAAGCAGGCATACGCCAAGCTGCACCACGACATGCAGCACTTTGTGAACGAGGCGAGCGTAGAGCAGCTCACCCAGATCAAGGAGGCCATCGCCGCCTCGGCCGCCCGCGCGCAGCAGGCCGGAATCGACGCCATCGAGGTCCACGGCGACCGCCTGGTGGGTTCGCTGTGCTCGGCCATCCTCAACAAGCGCACCGACGAGTACGGTGGCTCGTTCGAGAACCGCGTTCGCTATGCGCTGGAGGTCGTCGCTGCCATTAAGGAGGCCGCGCCGGAGCTGATGGTGGAGTACAAGCTCCCCGTGATCATGGAGAACCCCGACGGCACGCCGCGCGGCAAGGGCGGCCTGCAGCCCGACGAGGCCTGCGAATTTGCCAAGATGCTCGAGGGTGCGGGCATCGACATGATCCAGGTCGCGCAGGCCAACCACACCGGCAACATGGGCGACACCATTCCGCCCATGGGCGCCATGCCCTACAACTGGACGCTGCCCGTGGCCGAGCGCGTCAAGGCCCTGGTCTCCGTGCCGGTGGCAACCGTCGGTCGTGTTGTCTCGGTCGAGGCCGGCGAGAAGATTCTGGAAGACGGCGCGGCCGACATCATCGCCTATGGCCGCTCGCTCATGTGCGACCCCGACATTGCGCTGAAGGCCGCCACGGGCGAGCCCATTCGCGAGTGCCTCAACTGCAATAAGGGCTGTGTCGACGCGATTCAAAACCGCAAGTACATCTCGTGCGTGCTCAACGCCGAGAACGGCGACGAGGCGACCATCGCCATTAAGCCTGGCGAGGGCGACAAGAAGATCGCCGTGGTGGGCGGTGGCATCGCCGGTCTGGAGGCCGCGCGCGTGGCGGCCAAGCGCGGCTACGACGTGACCGTCTACGAGGCGAGCGATCATCTGGGCGGCCAGATTGTGCTGGCGGCCGCGCCTCCGCGCAAGGACGAGATCATGCGCTCCGTTGAGTACTACGAGAAGATTCTGCCCGGCCTGGGCGTGAAGGTTGAGCTCAACCATGCCGCTACCGCTGAGGACCTCAACGCCGCCGACGCCGCGATTGTGGCCGTGGGCGCGCACGACGTGGTCATCCCCGTTCCGGGTGCCGACTCGGACAAGGTCGTCTCGAGCTGGGACGTGCTGGCCGGCAAGGTGGAGCTTACGGGCCGCGTCACCGTCATTGGCGGCGGCCTGGTGGGCACCGAGACTGCCGAGTACCTGCTGCAGCACGGCTGCGAGGTGGCGATCGTGGAGATGCTCGACAAGATTGCCGCGGGCGAGTCCGAGACCATTCTGCCGCTGATCATGAGCGACTTTGCAGAGCACAACGTGGAGCAGCACGTGAAGACCCGCCTGACCGCCATTACCGACGAGGGCGTGGAGGCTGTTCGCACCACTGAGGACGGCGCCGAGGAGCCGGTGAAGATCGCCTGCGATTACGTGGTGATGGCCGTGGGCTCCAAGGCCAACGCGTTTGACCTTGACGGCGTGACGGTGCCCGTGACCTGCGTGGGCGACTGCTCGGGCGAGCGTACCGCCGACATTGCGAGCGCCATCCGCACGGCATATCACGCGGCTAACGAGCTCTAAGCAAGAAAACCATCGCGTATTGAGTGGGCGGGGAGTGCCGTATCGGTGCTCCCCGCCTTTTTGTCGATAAGAGTGCCCCTGACCAGCGGGTTCAGAAAATCCGAATCTTGAGCATCCGAAAATCCGAATTTTCTGAACACGAAAATCCGAATCGCAACCACCCGAAAATCCGAATTTGCTACAGTGGAATAGAAGAATCAGAAAGCAGGAACTGGAAATCTGCGGGGGTGGCTCATGGCAGGAGAGAGGCTACATCGGGACGGATACATCCCACGTATCGTGGATGCGCAAATCGAGCGCTACCTTCGTGTCTTTGGAGCGGTCGAGATTGCGGGCACCAAGTGGTGCGGCAAGACGTGGGCCGCGCTCGAGCACGGGGCGTCCGCCTCGTATGTCGACGAGAATCTCGACCTCGCGCGTGCCGACCCGGCGATGATGTTGCTGGGAGACCGTCCGCATATTATCGATGAGTGGCAGCGCGTTCCCCAGATTTGGGACTACGTTAGACACGAGGTCGACCGCACCCGGGGTACGCGCGGCGCCTATATCCTCACGGGTTCCGCCACGCCCGCGTTTGGCTCAAAGGCGGAGGCGCCCGCGCATAGTGGAGCCGGCCGCATCGGCCGCGTCCGCATGCACCCCATGACGCTTGCCGAGACAGGTGAGTCCAACGGCAAGGTGAGCCTGGCGGGCTTGTTTGAGCATCGTTTTGAGCCCTGCCGGTGCGATGGCGATACACCGGGGCTTGTCGAAGCCGCTTGCCGCGGCGGCTGGCCCGAGGCGATCGATATGGTTTCGGCTGACGCCCAGCTCATCGCCCGTGAATATCTCAACACCACGTTTTCGAGCAGCTTCCCGGCGGTCGGTCTCGACCCCGATATTGCTCGTCGAGTCTCCGCATCGATCGCGCGCAATCTGGGACAGGCAACCACGTATAAAACGATTCTTATGGATATGTTCGGTGCCGAGGAGGAACCCGCAGCGTTTGCCGATGAGACCAAGGTGCGCAGGTACCTGGATGCCCTCAAAGGCATGTTTATTCTCGAGGAGGTCCCCGGTTGGGTTCCCGCCGCGCGCGACAAACGGCGCTTTACCGTCAAGCCCAAGCGCTATCTGGCAGATCCGAGCCTTGCTTGCGCCTTGCTAGGTATGTCCTCGCAGGCGCTGCTTGCCGACTGGCAGAGATTTGGTCTGGTGTTTGAGAATTTGGTCATACGCGACCTTTCGGTCTACGCACGTTCGCTCGACCTGCTGGATAGCACGCCCGTGCGCTATTATCGCGACGATTCGGGCCTTGAGTGCGATGCTATCGTGCAGCTAGCCGACGGACGGTGGGCCGCCTTTGAGATTAAGGTGAGTGAAGATAAAACGAGCGCCGGCGTCGAGAGCCTCAAGCGCGTTCGCAAGAAGGTCTGTGGAAATCCTCGTTCACGCACACGCGAACCGGAGTTTATGGCCGTGATTGTGGGGGTGGGTGAGTACGCCCGCGAGGTCGAGGACGGTATCTACGTGATACCCGTGCGCGCGTTGGGGTGTTAAGGGGCGGCACGCCGTGTGTCCGCTGCCCGGTGCTGCGGATTGGTGCAAAGGGGGTCAGGTTTGTTTGCACCATGTCCTTGGCATATGGAAGAAGCTGCTATTCGTAATCTTTAAGACATCATTAAGGCTTGCGTTGTGGAGCAAACCGCAGGTCAATGCTATTCTTTTACCTTATCGTACGGTGTTGTATTCTGCCTGAATTCTCTACCTGCGAACAATGGATAAACGCGACCGAGCGAAAAGGATGGCACGCCCGCAAGCAGGGCAAATGTAAGCGATGAGTGGCATGGACCGACATAGCGAGCCCCAGCAGCACAAGACGGCGGCCGAGTACCGTCAAGCTGCCGACGAGCACGTGCGGACCCTCAAGGATTTCTGGAAGGATTTCCTGGTGAGCGGTCTGTTTGTGCTGGCCGCCATCGTTGCCATCTTTGCATGCCTGGCCTGGTTTGCTGCGAATAACCGAGTGAGCGCCACGGGGGGCACGATCGGGGCGAAGGCGGATCGGTACACGCTGACCGCCGCGGGCGAGGGTGAGTCCGGCGCGCACGTGGGCTATTACGAGCGCTCCGAGCGCACGCCCGAGGAAAAGTATGCCATCGATGGCCTGGATACGACCGACGCCATGACGGTAACGCTCGGCTCCAACCTCAACAACGAGACCGCGGGCTCTCTGTACCCGGGTGCTCGCGGCAAGATTACATTTACGGTGAAGCCGCTGGTGAGTGACCTGGACGGGGTCACGATCAGTCTGTCGCGCTTGCTTAAGGTCACGAACACTGTTGGCGTTGTTGGGGACGGGGGAACGCTGGCGCCCGAGGCGGAGGCGCTCCTTGGCTTGATCAAAGGCCACTTGCTGTTCTTTACGAGCTGCGACCAGAACGGGTATTACTCGGGCCGCGTGGTTGATAGCAAGATCGAGATTCGCAAGTGCGAATTTTGCGAAAACGGCGATGTGAACAAGCCAACGAACAAACCCGTCACCATCAGCCTGTACTGGGTGTGGCCGGAGTACTTCCAAAACTTCGTCCTTACCGGCAACACGAATTACTACAAGAACCTGTTTGCGGCGGCGGGCGACGCAAAGTCTGACTACGGCGCTCTGCAGGCAGATATGAACGCGCATAAAACGAACTACTTCTATGGCGCGGCAAACGGCACGAGTGCCGCCAACGCTCCTGCGGTTTCGGCTGACATATCCTTCGGCGACACCGCCATCTGCTCGGCGCTGTACAACAATGCCGACGAGCAGATCGGCAATAAGGTCAAATACATCCAACTTAGAATTAGCGCTCAGGAGGGCGTGAGCTCATGAGCACCATGCAAACGCGCCTCGGCGATGCCCGCAATTGGATAGAAAACCACCGCGCACAGGCCCTTGCGGTCCTGATATTGCTGGCGGCAATCGCTCTTATCATCGGCTTGTCGCTCTCGTGGTTTGTGGGCAGCAAAAGTCTGTCTACGGTGGGCAAGATCCAAACGCCCGCGCAGCTTAAGATCATGGGTCCCAACCAGACGAGCATCGAGCCCATCGAGATTTCGTATGACGAGTCACGGGGCGATGTTAAAAACATAGACGGCACCGTGACCGTTCGTCGCGCGTTTTGTGTGCAGAGCGACAATGGCGATCCCGCTGCCGGCGGTCAAGCGTTTGAGCTGCAGATTGCCAACACAACGAATATCACGGGGCTGACAATCAACGTGTATCACGTGACGGTCAATAATCCGAACGATAAAAACGGCACTGTGGTCGGCCTCGACGGGCTCAACCGCACCTACTCATGGAGCAAGAAGAGCAGCACCCCGATTGAGTTTGCTTTTATCAACTCCGCGGACGGGACAAGTGCGTTGGCTAAAGAGCTTGAGGCAAACGACCCGACGTACGGCTCGTACGTGAATGTCCAGAAAAACGCCCGTCCGCTGTATCGGTACCACAAGTTCGCAGGGAGTGGGCTCGATGGCTGGAATGGCAAAACAGCCAACGCCGCCACGAACTTCATCATCGAGTGCACATGGAATCCGGGCGTTGTGACCGTAAACGGAAAGACGGTCTCCAACGTCAAAGAGACCGACATGGTTTATCTAATTGCTCGCGGCACGAGTGGCAACTAATAACAAGAAGGGAGGGGCGCCAGATGCGAAAAGACAAGAAAGAGCAAAATGAAATCGCGAGGCCTGTTGGCAAGCACTTTGCGCAGGTGGATGATTCTAAGGCAGAGCCTTGCTGCGTAGAGTCGGCGGCCCCTGCTTCCAAAATGCGCAAGCGCCTGTGGGCGGTTGCGGTGCTGCTATGCGCCGTCGCGATTGTGGCGGGTACCCACCTTACTTACACGGCCTTTTTGGCGGGCGACTTCCTTAAGTCGGTCGCTGTCTCGGGCACGTCACAGGCGCTGTTTGCCTCGGACATGCTTACGGGCTACACGAATGAGACGCTGAATGACGAGGGTATTGCCGTCCGAAGCGTCATCGCCGACACGAGTGGGGAAAACTGCTCTTTTACCTTTCGCATTTACAACCATCTGCTGGGCGACAAGAACAAGGTCAACGACAAGGACGTTAACGCGACGCTGAGCGTGAAGGCGACGGGAACGACGAAAGCTTGGAGCATAAGCGGTTCGCCCACGCTGACGGCGGGCGGCACGGTCGACCTTTCCTTCCCTGCCAACAGGGCAACCATGTATACCTATAAGGTTACATTTTCCAAGGCGGACCTCAACAAAGCATCCTTCACCGTTAAGGCCCAGGTCGGCTCCAATAGCCCCGGCACCAATCTTAAATGGCTCGCCGCCAAGATTGCGCCTTCCGAGCGTGCAGAGGTAACGGCTTCGGGCGTTTCGGGCGAGTGGGTCGACAAGAACTCGGATATCAACGTTTTCGACGCTTACAACTATCGCGTGACCGTTACGGGCACGCCAACAAAAATCAAGCTTACATGGGGCGACAAGGTTGAGCTTGACCCGTTTTTTGAGACAAATCATTCCGACGCGACCGTTAATAAAAATAAAAGGGTGGTCACGTTCACTATGGAACCCGGGTCGGAGATTATTACTTTTTACCGCGCGACAGATACCGCACCCGGCAACTGGGGTGATGACATCGGCGTTACGTGCGGATCTGCGTAGGCCAGCCGCAATCGGTGATTTTGAGACCCCGCACGGGGCATGAGATAGAACGAGGTAGGACCAGATGAGAACGGCAAAGCGCATAACAACCGCATGCCTGACTGCGATCATGATTTTCCAGGCGCTCGCGCCCTCCACAGAGGTGTTCGCGCAAGAGCTCGACGCCGTTGTGGAGGCATCCGTCTCCGCCACGCGCGCCGCGGGCAACACGGCGCGCTCCGTACAGGATGCCGTGGACACCGCGCTGCAAGATGCTGACCAGACTGCATCTGATGACGCCGCAACGACTCCGGGCGCCGATGCGGGAGCCACCGAGGGCGGCGACGGTTCTACCAACGCTGGCGAATCGCAGGACTCCACGACCGATGGAACCACTAACGGCGATACCTCAACGGAGGGCGACGCGTCCCAAGACGATGCGGCTGCCGATGAGGGTGCTGCTGACGGAGAACAAGCGGATGACGCGGACGCGGATGCTGCTGATCAGGCAAACACCGCCCCCACCATCGCTACTGTCGAGGATCTCAGGCACGCGTTGGGTGACGGCAATGTCATCACTGACGACTTGGGCGCCGTCACGGCCATTACCTTTGAGTCCAACGCCGACCTTATCGCCATCTCCAACACCGATCCCGCCATCTACCAGAACGCGAACATCTCCAAAGGTGGCTCGACCGGCATCGACTTCGACGTGTGCGGCGCGGAGATCGTGGACGGCCTGGGTAGCCTCACGTTCCAGGGCTTCGGCAGCGATGCCTACCCTTTCAAAGGCGCGCTCAACCTCGGCGACAGGACCCTGACCGTCAACAAGACGCTCTTCAACAACATCGAGCTCAGCGACGCCAACAGCACCGTAAAGCTCACCTGGAAGGGTACCGATGCCCAGCCCATCGTGGCCGCAAAGGTCACGGGCGCGGACAAGACGCTTGCTGCCACCGTAACCGTGGGCACGCCCAAGAGCGATACCGAAAAGGACATCTGCAAGCTCGCCTCGCCACTTGTGGGCGAGGTCACGGGCGCGCTCACGCTTAACGCAACCTACGTGACAAGCGCGAACAGCCCCCTGGCGATCGATATGCAATCGAGCACAGGCAACATGGGCTTGCTTGTGAACACCCTTGCCGAAGGAGCATCGCTTACGCTTGCGGGCCTCGCCCTGCCGGACAAACTCGACGGTACCCCCACTATCAACGCGACAGCCGCTGATGCCAACGCGGGGGGTCTTATCGGCGAGGCGCGGGAGGGTGCCACCGTCGCCCTACCAACTGGCATCGATGTCTCGGCGCTGAGCGTCGCAGGTAAAAACGCGGCGGGCGGTCTTATCGGTAAGGCCACCAACCTCACGCTCAACATCGCTGATGGCGTAACGGTTAAGCCGGCGTGCAACGTCGGCGATAAAGACAGCGCTTGCTCCGGTGGCGTCATCGGCGACGTGAGCTTTGCGCAAGGATTTATCGTTAAGCCCAATATGTTCGACCTGGGCAAGCTTGTGACGCTTGGTGCATCGCAACGCGCCGGCGCCCTTTTTGGTGTGGCCGATATTTCTAATGGCGACATCGTGGTGCAAGGCGGAACGTATAAGAGCAAGTTCACCTTACCGGAAGAAGTTAGCTTCAACGGCAGCTACGGCGGCCTTGTCGGCAAGGTGTTTGCGACGGCAAAAGGCGTCGATGAGTCGCTGCGCGCCTTTGTGGTCCAAAAGGATGCGGATAAGAAAACGTGCTCAATTGAGTTTGAACTTGCGGGCAAGCTGTCCGATACGGGCGGTGTTGTTGGCTATGTTGGCGATAGCGCGGACTCCAATTCGCAGCCTGTCGCCGTTGTGCTCGACGGCGTGACGGTTGCGTGCAAGGGAGATGCTTCGGCGCGAACGGACGCCGGAAAGTTCGGTGGTGCCGTGGGCGTTGTCGACGCGCGCAATGTCCTTGACGTGCGAGATTTCAAACTTACAAGCGACAATCCTATCGGTAAGGCGCAAAGCAACCGTGCCGCGGGAATTGCAGGCTCCGCGTGGAATGCTGTAATCAAATTCAGCGGCATCACGGATCTGTCGGGCGCAAGTTTTGCCGAAAACAGCACGACGGGCCAGCTCGTATACGAGAACCACAACGCGCTGATTTTTGCTGTCGGCGATGGCTCTGACGCTGACAAGGGTGCAGCGGGCTGGACCTTCAAACGTAGCAATACTGCCTCGAAGACGGACGACATCGCGACCTACGGCGAAGTTATTCGTCTGGGCGGCGACTTCATTAAGCTTGATGTGGACACTCATAAGTTGACCTTGCCGGATTCGCTGACGGCAGCTAACGGTGCCTACACCCTAACCTCTGTTGAGGATTTCGCCAAACTTGCAATCACCTGGCAAACCAACGGCTACTACTCCATGGTCGAGGGCGTTTCCGAAAACAACCCGAACATCTTGCAGTCCTCGACCATTACGGTGAACGGCACTATTGATCTCAAGGGCACGGGCCTGACGGGTTTCACGCAGGATTGTGCAGACGGCTCGCAAGTTTTCTCGGGAACGTTGAACGGCGGCGGCACGATCAAGCTTGCTGTCGGTGAGCCTTACGGCATGCGCGGGAACGCCCCTCTGGGCGCCGACGACATCAGTGCCGGCAACGGAAAAATCTACCGTCACGGCCGCCTGGGCTTGTTCGCAGCAATCAACGGCGCAGCCGCCAACAGCGAGACTGTCTCCAACGTCACCATCGCTGGCTCCATGAGGTTCGATAACGGCTCGGCAATCGAGGCTGGATCGCTTGCGGGCGCCATTGCGGGTGGTCTGACGCTGTCTGGCGCAACGTGCGAAACGAATATCGCATGCGATGATACGTTCACCAACGATGTGAACATTGGTGGTATTGCAGGCAGCGTGTCGGCAGCTTCTACGGTTACGTTTAGGGACAGTAGCAAGGCTCAAGCGAGCATCACTGCAACTAAAACGCTTAATGGCAACAGCCGTATTGGCGGCGCCATCGGCTATGTGGGCAATTATGTCTCGACATTCAACGTTACGGGCCTTGAGGTCAGCGGAAAAATCGAGACCGGCAATTGCACCAGCGGCAAGATTGCCCAGGTCGGCGGTCTTATCGGCTGCATCGCACAGAGCACCTATGGGGCTGATGGGGCAATAGCCAACTCGGCCAAAAAGGACGTTAACATTACGGGCCTTTCGTTCAACTCGTTCAAGATGGGAGTCGGAAAGAACGGCGATAAGCTCAATGGCGTGGGCGGTCTCTTGGGTTATAGCTGGGGCAACGCGGTCGTAACTATCGGAGATGACAACATTAACAAGAGTGAAAACTCCTATGCTTTGAAAACGACCAACGCTTCTATAATCGCGACTGTGGATGATTCCAAGGAGCTTGGCGGCCTTGTATACGCAGCCAGCGGTCACTGGATTATCAACAACTACGCCATCGATCTCTCGGGCACAAAGATTAATGCAGGCGCCGCTCAGACGCTCGGCGTTCTAGTTTGCCGCGGCTGCAAGGTGGATGATAAGACGACATATGGCGTCGAGAGCTACCTAGGCCTGTACTTGGAGGACAGGGCTTATTGGGATACCGCCTATAGGGTGCCCACCGGCGAGGGGGCCATCGTTGCGTCGGGCGTAACGTCCTTCGATGAATGGGTTGGCAGCGGTGTAAAACCAAACAACGGCAGCAAGCTCATGGACGCCGACTGGAACACGGTCGTTTCGCTACACACACAGAAAAACAAGCTGGACATGGACGGCGATTCCACAAAAGACAACAGCTACCATAATCGCTCGTCTTTCGGTCGAAGCCAGAATACGAACGGCAATACCCGCTACTTCTACAACCTCGACATAGCCTCTAAGAATTGTGAAGGCGGCTTTAGTGGCAGTCAAATCGATACAGCGGACAAGCTGCTCTTATGGTCTGCTTTCTGCTATGCTCCCGCCGGTATTCGTTCGACAATCGTTCCCGATGGTACGACAGGGCTCGATGATTCCATAACCATAACGGGCACAATCGATTTGGCCGGCTACAGCTACTATCCCACTCAACCGATCGGAGAGGTGACGGTTAATAATGCGGCCATCACCTTCTACTACTCCAAGATCAAGGCCGAGCAGAATGGCAACAAGCTAAACTCCGATGCCACCCAGCACGAGAACATGCACTGCGGTCTTTTTCAAACGGTGGCAGACGGCGATCTCACAGTGAGCAACGTCACTTTGGGTGGTACCGTTGGGCCCGTTATCAATGACGGAAAGAGCTCTACTGACGCTATTGGCGCGGGCGGAAGCTCATCGGGCGCGCTCGTGTGCCGCTACGTGTATGGGTCCAGCGACGGCAATGGCACCAAGATTAGAAAGATCTCAATTGATGATCTTACACTCAACAATCTGATTGTCGACGGCGCCAACAGCGCCACGGACGCTAACGCCTATATGCCTCTGCTCATCAACGAGATGCAGAAGTACGTGAGCCTGAACGCGAAGAATATCAAGACTACTGGGTACACGAGTGGCACCAAGGCGGCTACGTCGCTGTTCGGAAAGCTTGGTGTAGGCAGTGAGGCCGATCAGGTGACGGCGAAGTTTGAGCAAATCAGCTTGCCCAGCCAAGAGAACAATACGATCTTCACCCATGCGAGCCTGCTGGAGAGTTTTGGCTACGGAAGCACGAGCACGGGCTCTGCGGACTACACCTTTACTAAGGCCGATGGCGATGCGGGCAAGGTGACCTACGGATCCGAGATTGATGGGAGTACGGAGTACCCGGGCAAGCAGCTTTGGTATTACGACGAAGCGACGTATGGTGCCGTGAGCGGCTATGTGACGGTTGATGGTAAGAAGGACGGTGACGTCAGGCCTTGGTTCGGTGACTACCTTCCTTATGTTTACAAGGGAAAAGCCGCCGAGGATGGCGTCCAGTATCACGAAATTAAAGTCAACCAGCGCATTCCAAAGCTGGTAATGGGATGTGGTACCTACGGCGATCCTTATTCCGCCACAAACGCGGCGGAGATGAATGCCATTGCCAACTACATTAATAACATGACGGCGCTTGACGGCTGGGAGGTCACCATTGTCGCCGACCAGGGTAGGCTCTGCACTCGCCGCAGCAGCGATCACTCGACCGACAATGAGGTTACGTACGTCTACAAGCAGGCGAACGGTACCGATAATAAATGGGAGAAGAAGACCGGAGACGCGTCGACCAATTCCCCGCAGACGCTGAGCGACGAAACCATGCACCGCTATATGCAGAGCGCGTATTACAGCATCGAGCCTACTGAGGGCAATACGATTACTCTCGACGGCGCATCGTTTGGCGGTTTTGGAAATAGGGCCAACCCGTTTAGGGGCGTCATCGTTGGCAACTTTGGCAGTGATAATAAAAACGCAACCATCAAGATAGAGAATAACGAGGGTTCGCTTCGCGGCCTTATTCCCTATAGTTACGGCAGCGTGGTGCGCGATCTGAATATTCGCTATGTGAACGCGTCGGCGACTATTACTTATTCTGCCAAGGATGCCGACGGCGTTCCGACGGCGTTTTTCGGTGGCGTTGTCGGCTGCATCCTTGGTGGCGATAACATTATCGATGGCGTGGTCGTTAATGGGACGACGGCCGAAAACCCTACAACGGGATTTACCGTCACGGGCGGTGGCGACAAGCCGCATCTTGTTCCCATTGGTGGCTACGTCGGTGCCATTGCGGGTGGCGGCGTGATTTTCCGCAATATGGACAAAAGCGGAAAATCTTCCTGGCGTGCTGGAACTGGTGACAAATCTCGTGGTCTGGGAAAGGGCAACTTTGATCTCTACAACAATCCCTACGTCGGTCGCGTGATTGATGGCTATGCCTTTAGCGAGGGCTGTAAGGTTGAAAACGGTAACGCTAACTACCAGATTAACGAGCTCACAAAAAAAGGAACCCCCTGTGTCACCACCACGGGCACCGACAACAAGTACCTCGGCACTAACGCCGAGGCTCCTGTGACCATGGTGAAAAACGCCCAGGGCCTTTTGGTGCTCTCGGCCATCATCAGCTCGGGTGCGGGTGCTGGCGCGGCACATACCAACTACTCCAATAATGGCGTGTTCCGCGGTTCCAAGGCTTACTGGGGCAGCGATTCGCAAGACCCGGCGATATGCGGCTACCTGTTTGGCAACAAGGAATATGGCAAGGTACGGAATGCTAACTACGCAAATGTGGGCAAGCCTGAGAGTGCTGCTGGCGATTTCGAAATCGCCAAAAACGACGACCAGAAGGCCCCCGGCAAGCAGGGGTGGCACGGCCCGCTCGACCATGATGACGATGTAAATTCGCCCTACCTGGTGGCGTCCTACGCTGCCGACTACCAAACGGGCTATGTGTGCGCGTCGAAATCGATCGGCATGAGCTTGGAGTTCAAGCAGGGCGACACCTACGATATGACCGACTACGGCACGGGGTACGTGGGCCTAAACGGCCGCTACTATTCCAATGCCTGCAATTCGAACCAGCCGGGCACCGACCGCGACCGTATTACGCCGCACGTAGCCACGATCGACGGTAACGGCGCCACCATCACGGTGGGTACCGAAGGCACCGTCTACGGCGTCGTCGAATACGCCGACGACGACTATAAGGTCTCGGGCGTGGGTGGTCTATTCAGCACCGTGATGTTCACCTCCACCAATGTGGGGCAGAGCGTCACCGCGAACGACGGCGCGCAGGTCAAAGACCTCACCTTTAGCAACTGCAACGTAGCGCTCACCTATATCGACACCAACGGCGAAGCCAAACCAGGAGAGGCGCCGAACGACCTTACCGGTGCCGGCCTTTTGGCGGGTGCAACGGCCAACTACGACGACGGCACGTGCGGCATCTACCGCAACGTGCAGATGAAGAACTGCACCGTGTCGGGCGCAAAGAGCGTAGGAGGGCTTCTTGGCAGCTCGGGCCGCGCCAGACGAACTACGAGCGAAGACAGAACCTATATGGTCGAGTTCGGGGACGGGTGGGGCCCCGCGTATCTCTATGACTGCTCATACACTGGCCTTAACGTCACGGGCGAGAAGAATGTCGGTGGCTATGTGGGTACGGTCGCCTCGGCATGCGGTGTGTGGACAACCGCAGGCACAGGGGTGAGCGAAAGGACCGTTGGCAAAAACTCGACCATAACTGCCACAGGGACAGTGCCCTACGTGGGCGGCGTGCTCGGCTATGTCGAAAGAAGCGATATCTCGGTCAACACCAACATCGGCACCACCACAGCGGCCCAGTCGTCGTGCACGGCGGTCATCTCTGGGGTAAACGTGCTAGCCACCGGGTCGAACTCCGATGACCATATGGGCGCCGGCGGCGTGGTCGGACGCGCCCGTGGCGGCGTTATTTCTATGAGCAACGTGCGCATTGATGGCGGAAACGGCACCGAGAACGCCGTCATCGGCGATAAGGCCGGAACGAACAATAGCATCTACAATGCGGGCGGCCTGATTGGTGAGGTTACGAGTAGCGGTAGCCCCAACAAGTACTGGTTCGACGACTGCAGTGTCAAGAATGTCAGCATCGCCGGCACCGGCAAATGCTCGGGCGGGCTTATCGGCTACTTCTTCAGCAATGTGAATATAGCCTGCAACAACATCGCGATCGAGAACGCTACGATTAAGGGTAACTGGAGCGGCGGTCTGCTGGGCGCGAATAACGCGAGTAACAGCGAATCCGTCGTCATCGACGTTACCAACACAAAGGTATCCAACACCACGTTTAGCGAAAGGTCCAACGGCGGCATTATGGGCGACGGGCGCGGCCAGTTCCATCTGTTAAACGTGCTCATGGACAGCAATAGCTACAATGCGGGCAAAACCCAGGGCGTACTCTTGGGCGAGGTTGACACGGGGGATGGTAAGTACAGCCTTTCCGCAGCGGGCGTGGAAGTAAAGCCCGGTAGTGGCAAGACCACGAGCGACCTGCCGCCGATGGTTTACACGACCAATACGAATACGGCTGCTGTTAACGAGAAAACTTATATTGCCTTCGGCGACTACAACGGCACGGCTGCCGCGCCCAACGAGAACAAAACGCTTTACGGCGCAGGCGATACTGCTACCACGGCAACGAGTCCGTACGTGACCACGAGGCCCGTGAGCACGCTGGCGGTGCGTGCCTCCGACGGCGACACCACCGACCGCTACCTGTTTGGCGACGGCGCCGCCATTGACACCGCGACGACCATCCAAAGCCAAGCGGGTGCCCGCGTTCCCGGCCGCTACACCTACACCAACATCGCCGGCATCAATGATGCCGGCGCATACCAAAACACGAGCACCTATAGCGCGGACAGCTCGCGTAGCACCTATAACGCTAACAACATTACTTCGGGCAAGAAGGCCAAAACTGACTTCCCCGTGCTCGTGATTCCGGGCAACGATACCACGACGGTGGAGAGCTACCTGAACATCGTGACCAATGGCGGCTTCTCCGATGCCCGCCGCCTCAACGGCAGCACCGCGCATGTGACCGCCACCGCCGAGGTCTTCTCGCTCGCCGATAACGGCACCTTCGTCAAGGACGTAGCCGCCTCGCAAGCGCCCACGCTCAAGGTGCTCAACAATGGCACGAGCTCTATGGCATTCCGCGCGAGCACCGACTGGGACAATGAGCAGGGGCGCTTCACGCTGCTTACGGTCACCTTTAGCGAGGCCGGCCAGAGCTACCGTGTACAGGTACCCATCATCGTCAAGCGCATGCTCGAGATCGACTTTACCGCCACCTACTCCGAAGGTGCGAACTTCAAGGCTGCCGACTATGCGACAAAATACGACAAGCACGTACTTGTGAGCAGCGGCGACACCATGACCGGCTACCTTACCTGGACCTATGGCAGCGCTCGGGGCAAGCCGGTCGATTACGGCTGGAACACGCTGCTCGAAGCCGGCGGCTCTATGGGTCCGCTCAACAAGAGCATAACCTTCGGTGCCACGCTGCCCGAGGGTACACAGCTCACACTCGTGGACACGGCCAACAACAGCCGCGAATATCACTACACGGTGGGCACGGGTGGCGCGACGTCAGTCAAGCTCACCGAGTTTGTGGACGCTGGCAACAAGGCTTACTACACCGAACCGTGGCTGAGCGAAATCGTGGGCGTGAAGGCCGATGAGGCCAAGGAGGACAAGGACGGCGCTTGGGTCAAGCTCGCCGATGACGAGGTCAAGGACAAGAGCCAGGCCGAACTCGCGAAGATGGCTGGCGCCAAGGTCGATGGCGCGTACTACCGCGCGCGCACTTCTTCCGACGCGACGGGCACGTTCTATACCCTCTCCGTTGATAAGGAAGAGCCCAAGAGCGAAAACTTCTACTTGGTGGTGCGCACGCCGGCGGGGTCCGCGGGCGTCAACGGCTACACCGCCACCACGGTGGACACGAGCCTCAACGAGCACATCAACTACCTGCTGCGAGGCAAGAAAGCAGCCGACGGCAAGGCTGCCGAGGATGGGCACCAGAATACGCCCTCGACCTACAGCGTGGCATCAAACTACACGCACAGCCTCGTTGACAACAAGCGTAACCTCGTCGACAACAGGGACAGCATCAACCGGATGGAGCTCAAGGAAGCCACCTATTCGCTTTCCATGAACGTGAGCGACACCGTGACGTTTGACTCGAGCCAGCAATACACGAGCTCTGACGCGCTGTATTATCAGCTCGATTCGTCGCTTGTCACCTATCATGATGGCGTCATCGCGGGCTCGGTGGGATACCCCACGGGCACGCAGGGCACGTATGAGTTCTACGTTAAGGTGGGTGATAACTACTACACCTGGGGCGGGTCGGGTTGGAATCTGGCCGGCACGAAGGAGACCCCAGTGGTGTCGGGCCTTAGTTGGACTGCGAACGGTGGCGACATGTCACTGGTGCTTGCCGATGCTGAGGGTAATCCCATCGATATGTCGGGCCTGCGCGAGATCGCCAAGAACCATGTCAACGCCTTCACCGTTACCATGAGGGCCGCGCTCACCATGACGGAGCCTGCCTGCCAGGCGGGTATCGTGGCCTCGCAGAACAGCGGCACCGACCGCTACACCAAACCCAACTACCGCGCGTACCTTTCCACGCATGCCGACACGCTCAGCACCAGTAGCAACTCGGCATACAACGATGGCGGCGCCGGCTACTACCGTATGGATGTGGGCTCATCGACCATCGCGCTCGAGGCGTCTAAGAAATCCCAGTTGGGCATCAACATCGATGACCTCAAGTCCGCTGACGGCGAGATCGCTCTGGTGGGTACCTACGACCTGAGCAAGCTCACGGGCGCCGAGGCTAAGATCGACGCCGCAAACACGGTGACCTACACGCTGAGCCTGGAGCAGCGGCAAGATAATGGCGGCTATGCTCCGGTCGGCGATATCTCGAACTACATTACGGTGCTCGGCAGCGATTACCTAGGCACGGGTGCGGCATCCGCCGACGGCAACAGCTATGTGTTCACCGACACCAAGACCAACGGCGCGTTCCTCACGCGCGACGGCAACAGCCTTGCCTTTAAGCATGCCTTCCGCGTTAAAGTGAATACGAATGTTGAGGGTGAGAACCAAACTTACGCAAACTACCGCTTGGTGCTTACGGCCAATATTATGACCGGCAACGTTGTCGACGACACACCAGTCAACGTTAGCAACCTTGATGGCTATTCGCACTCCGACTACGTGACGTACACGCTAGCGCGCATCAACACCGAGGGCATTCGGCACGAGACGAAAACCAACTAGCTACGCGAGGGGCGGCAACCACCCGGTTGCCGCCCTTTTTCTTGTTCGCTTGGCCTACTGCTGCCCCAGCTCTCCACCAACTTTTCAGCTGTCCACTTAACTTACCACTCAAGGTGGAAAGCTGGAAAGTTAAGTGGAAAGCTGGAAAGTTAAGTGGAAAGCTGGAAAGTTAAGTGGAAAGCTGGTAAGTTAGGTGGAAAGTTGGAAAGTTGGGAGGTTCGGCATGAATGAGGAGTGGTTGGCGCAGGTTATCCATCATCTGCGGGCAATAGGAAACGACACCCAGCAGTACGAAGTAAAAGAAGCCAAGGGCGCGCTCCCCAAAAGCATCGTCGAGACGCTTTCGGCATTTTCCAACGCGCAGGGCGGCTTTATCATCCTCGGCATTTCCGAAAAGAACGGGTTTATGCCCGTCGAGGGTTTTGATGCCCGCAAGATGCAAGACGCCCTCTCTTCTGCATGTGAAAAGCTGACGCCCGTTGTGAGGCCGGATATCCAAGTGCTCCCCTTCGAGGGTAAGCTGGTGCTTTGCGCGCGCATCAAAGAAATGCATCCACGCGATAAACCCTGCTATATTGCGGCACGCGGAATGTACGATTCGTCCTTTATCCGTACGGGCGACGGCGACCGGCGCATGACTCCCTACGAAATCGATCGCTTTATGGAGGAGCATGTTCAGCCTACATACGACGACGAGCCGGTCGAAGGTGCCACGCTCGATGACCTTGACGCCGATCTTTTGCAAGGGTTTATAAAACGCCAGCGCGAGCTACACCCTAGGCTTTTGGGCACCAGAAGCGACGATGAGATTCTCCTTGACCTGCATGTGACCAAAAGGGTGGACGACGCAATCGTGCCGACGCTTGCTGCAATTGTCGCGATGGGACGGTTTCCGCAAAAGTTCTTCCCACGTCTCAATGTGACCTTTACGGCGTACCCCGGGACCACAAAAACGCAGCGAGTAAGTGATAACAAGCGTTTTGTGGATTCTCAGACCATTTTGGGTCCGATCCCTTTCATGATTGAGGACGTGCTTGCCGCCGTTGCGAGAAACACCCGAAACGCAGCGGTTATCGAGGGCGCGTTCCGGAAAGATGTGCCCGATTATCCGCCCGTGGCGCTGCGCGAGGCGGTGGCGAACGCGCTCATGCACCGCGACTACTCTTCCGCCGCGCGCGGCTCACAAGTGCAGGTCAACTTGTATATCGACCGCGTCGAGATTCTCAATCCCGGCGGGCTGTACGGCGACGTAACGATCGATTCGCTGGGAGTTTCTGGGGTTTCGTCATCCAGAAACCAGTTCCTTTCAAATATCCTCGAGACCACGCCGTACCCAGACGGTGGCTACGTGGTCGAAAATCGCGGCACTGGTTATCAGGAGATAGGTGAGCAGCTCGAGCGGGCAAACATGTTGCCGCCCGAACCAAAGAACTCGACAGTTTCTTTTTCGTTGACGTTCGATAAGCGAAAGATAATGCGGGCGGAACAGGTGACGTCTGTGGGGCATGTGGACGAGGCAATCTTGGATTACCTGGCAACACATTCTTCGGCCTCGACCAAGGAGCTCACCGACGCTTCGGGTTTGAGCAGGAGCGCCGTTTCCAACCACATAAAAGGCTTGATTGGTGCGGGCAAGATTGAGGCGATGGAGCCTCCGCGCAGCCCGCGACAACGGTATCGACTCGCGAAGTAGGGCTGTCCGTCGCCCATGCTTCGGTCTCCCAACTTCTTTCCAACTTTCCGCTTAACTTACCACCCAAGGTGGAAAGCTGGAAAGTTAAGTGGAAAGTTGGAAAGTAAGTGGAAATCTGACATGTTAACTGCGGACTGACGAGGGGTTAATAATTGCACAAACCATACCAGCCAAACAAAAAGATACCAATTTGGTTGGTAAAACACTGTCAATGAGTCGCGAGCCAACTAGCTGCGTAAATAAAACCTAAAGAACTGTTGCAAACGAATGGCAAATACCCAGATGCCGCCGTTACGATTTTCAATTAACTGTTACGCGGGAACAGCAAAATGCTACTATCTAACAAGCACGTAAGAAAGCAGATTAACGGTTAAGGCTAAGAAGTGGCAGGTATGTCGGAA
>OLOW01000888.1_pt1 | contig 20776 bp, 17 predicted proteins | sample 1672801 | NCBI WGS metagenome assembly OLOW01 (sample SAMEA3136725, study PRJEB25190) | human gut metagenome | biome: human gut; feature: human-associated habitat; material: faeces | place: Austria | collected 2013 | reverse complement strand
GAGTTCCGCACGAGCCGGAGAGCACTTAATGTGCTCTCCGTGCGAGCAGGACTGTAGAGTAGGAAACCTTATATTCCGCCGCCGGGCGGGCGAAACATTTAGAAGATGGACCTAGCACTCCTTCTTCATGGCGCTGTAGCCAATCAGCACGGTCCACACGTACGCGCAGGTCTTGGGGATCATGAGCATGCCGATAGCCGGGACAACCTCGGCCCACAGGACCACGGGAATGTAGAAGCCAAAGCTCAGCACAATGGTGAGCCACATCCAGCGGAAGGCTTCGTCGTTATCTTCCCTGGCACTGCGGTAAAACAGCACGATGACCATAAGGCCCATGATGGCAAACGGGATGTTGCGCAGGATACCCCATGCAAGCGGGGTCTGGTTGGTGAGCCACTGGTTTTGCGGCAGCATGCACAGCGCGACACGCATGACGGCCAGGGCAAAGATCGCCACGGTCGTTCCGACGTGGTTCTTCACCTGGTAGCGCTCGCGCCACACGTAGTAGAGCAGTACGTAGAAGATGGTCATGGTAATCGAGGTAATCCACTTGCCCAGGCCCAGCTGCACGGCATAAGCGTCAAAGCCGGTCGTGCAGAGCGCCAGCGCGCGGGGGACCAGGTGGAACGAATCACCGGCGCCCAAAACGACCGCCATCCAGCCAAACAGCTGGAACTGACGGTTGCCCTTGCTGCCGCGAATCATGCGAATGCCGAGGGTAATGACCGTCACCAGATAGACGATGTCGAATAGCGTTTCGAATAAAGCACGCATATATACGTCTCCCTTAATGAATGGTTGCAAACGAACGGTTTTGGTTCTTGGTGCCACGCACCACCTCCTTAACGTGAACGCTGTTCACTTTCTAACCATAAAAATCCCCGCCTTGCGCGGGGCCGTTAGTAGAGGGTTCGGCGCGTAATCTCGAGCGCGGCACTCGGATCAAAGTCTTGCCGGATCACGGCAGAGAGCATGAGCGAGAATAGGACCTCGGCAAATTGCTCGGCCGAGAACTGCTCCGTAAAGGCGCCCTCGCGCACTTGCGGGTCGCGCTCGAGCACCATACAGAGCTGGTCGAGAATATGCTGCCAGGCATGGTGCATGCGGCGTTTGCCGTCCGCAGTGTCTTGCTGAATAAAACTCAGCGAATGGTGCGTAAAGAAACCCGGATACGTTTGACAGCCGTACTCCATCTGGCGATACATCCAGCGAATGCACGCGAGCGTGTCGTCCAGAACGGTTTCATCATCGGGGTGATGGAAAATGTCGCCCCAGACGCTTGCCACGGTCGCACCCACCAACGCTGTCTTAGAATCAAAGTAGTTGTAGATGCATCCGACCGACACGCCGCATGCCGCGGCAACCGAGCGAATATTGACGCCGGTCCAACCGTTTTCCTGGATGAGCTTACGGCTCGTCTTCAGGATTTCCTCCTTAGACGTCGCTGCGTTATTCATGCTTTCGCCTCCAATGTGAACATTGTTCATTTTTCCACAGCGCGGTCGCTTGTCAAGAAAAAAGCCTCGAGGATTTCGAGGCTTTCACTCCTGTATTATTTCGCACGCACGACGGCGGTAGGTCTACTCGCCCAGCACGGCCTTCTTGGCGGCTGCAGCCATGTTGTCCAGATCTTCCTTGGTGGGGTGATCCTTTGCGGCGACCCAGTTATCGAGCAGCAACTTAGCGCGGGCGTTGTCGGGATCTTGCTCGAGCATGGCCTCGTAGCGCTGCTTGACCGCAGGACCCATCTTACCCTGGCACATCGCCCAGCCTACAAGCTCGGCATCATTGGCCAAATTGGAGGTCACGCGATCGATAATCTGCCCAAAGTACTCCTCGCTGGCCCCAAAGCCGCAGGTGCCAAACAGGAACACGCGCTTGCCGTGCAAGGCGGAGAGCAACGCCGCGACCGAAGGCGTGCACGCGCCCTTGTCGCACCAAAAACCGACGAGCACCGTGTCGGCCGCGCAGGCGCCCTGCGCCTCGAGCGCAACCTGATCTGCATCCGCATCGTCGCTCAACGCCGCGGCATGGACAAACTCAACGCCCGCAGCCTGCAGAGCGCGCTTGATCGCGCCCGAAACCATCCTGGTATTACCGCTCTTGCTGTTAACCACCAAAGAGCACGTCATAGTCACGTTGCCTCGTTTCCCCCAAAACTAAAGCCACTAATGCAATTTATTAGATGAATATCTTAGTACTTACGTGACAGATGTAAACCACCGTCTGTCGATTGATTCATTTGCCCCACGGCCGTGCTCACTGGGCAAACTGGCTGCAGTAGAGCTCGGCGTAGAAGCCGCCTGCCGCCAGCAGCTCGTCGTGCGTGCCGCGCTCGACAATCTCGCCGTCGCGCATGACCAGAATGCAGTCGGCGTTGCGAATCGTCGACAGGCGGTGCGCCACCACAAAGCTTGTGCGGCCGGCCATGAGCTCGTCGAATGCCGCCTGCACCTGCAGCTCGGTGCGGGTGTCGATACTCGAGGTCGCCTCGTCCAGCAGCAGGATAGCCGGATCGGTGAGCATAACGCGCGCGATGCACAGCAGCTGCTTTTGACCCTGGCTAAACGTGCCGCCGTCCTCGCCGATGACCGTATCGTAGCCTTTCGGCAGCTGCACGATAAACTTGTGCGCGTGCGCGCGCTTGGCGGCTTCGATAACCTGCTCGCGCGTGGCGTCGGGACAGCCGTAGGCAATGTTCTGGGCCACCGTGCCCTCGAACAGCCAGGTGTCCTGCAGCACCATGCCAAAGGCACGGCGCAGGCTCGAGCGCGTGTAGTCGCGCGAAGCCTTGCCATCGACCGCGATGCGGCCGGCATCGATATCGTAAAAGCGCAGCAGCAGGTTGATGAGCGTCGTCTTGCCGCAGCCCGTGGGGCCGACCAGGGCAATGCGCATGCCGGGCTTGGCCTCGATGCAGATATCTTGCAGCAGCTTGCGGTCGGGCACATAGCTAAAGTCCACGTGTTCAAAGGTCACCTCGCCCTGCGGGGCGGCAAGTTCCCCGGCATCCGACGCGTCGGGCTCCTGCTCGCGCGCATCGAGCAGCGCGAACATGCGGCGCGCCGAGGCATACGCCGTCTGGATCTGCGTAATGACGTTGGTAACCTCGTTGAACGGCTTGGTGTACTGGTTGGCGTAGGACAGGAAAATCTGCACGCCGCCCACCGTAAGCGCCGCCGGCACGCCCGTGATCACGCCCACGCAGCCAATCACAGCGACCGCGGCGTAGATGATGTTGTTGATAAAGCGCGTACCGGGGTTAGAGAGCGAACCCATAAACTGCGCGCGTTCACCTGCCGTATAGAGCTCAGCGTTAAGGGCATCAAAGCGCTGTTGAGCTTGCGGGCCGTAGGCGAAGGCGTCCACCAGCTTTTGCTCGCCCACATACTCCTCGATATGACCGCCCAGCTGACCCTGAATACGCTGCTGGGCCGTAAAGCTCTTGTTGGAAAGCTTGGCGATGGCGCCGGCTGCAAAAATGGAAAGCGGCGTGACGAGCACCACCACGAGCGTCATGGTCAGGTTAATGGAGAGCATAAACGCGAGCGTGCCCACAATGGTGATAACGCCGGTGAAGAGCTGCGTGAAGCCCTGCAGCAGACCGTCGCCCACTTGGTCAACATCGTTGACCACGCGGCTCATAAGGTCGCCGTGGGCGTGGCTGTCGATAAAGCTGAGCGGCATGCGGCTGAGCTTGTCGCTCGCCTCCACGCGCATGTCGCGCACCGTCTCGTAGGACAGGCGGTTGACGCAATAGCCCTGCAGCCACTGGAAGGCCGCGGCACCTACCACGACGAGCGCGAGTTTGGTGACAAGCGGCAGCAGCGCGTCAAAGTTCACCTGACCGGCAGCAATGATCAGGTCGATGCCCTCGCCGATGAGAATAGGTGTGTAGAGCTGCAAAATCACGGAGATAGCGGCACTCACGAACGACGCCGTAAACGAAATGCGATGCGGACGGACGTAGCCCAGCAGGCGGCGAGTTACCGCGCCTACGGGGTAACGCTCGGGATCGCCGGGCTGGCGCGGGCCGTCGCCCAGGTCGTTAAGGTTATCGTTGCCGGACACGTTGGCCGTCATCGTGGCGACCGAACCGGAAGAAGTATACGGATTCATTTAGCAGCCCCCCTTTGCGCAAGTGGATGCCGGGGCAGCCGGGGCGCCTGGGACGGGCGCGGGGCTTGGGGCGGACGCGGGCGCCGCACTCCCCTGCTGGCCCTCGAGCTCCTCGCGGCGCAGCTGCGACTGGCAAATCTCGCGATAGAGCTGGCAGGTCGCGTACAGCTCATCGTGCGTGCCCAGGCCCGCAACCGAGCCGTGGTCGAGTACGCAGATCATGTCGGCGTCGCGCACGGTCGAGACGCGCTGGCTTACGATCACGGTTGTCATGGGGATGCCCCTCGAAAACACCGGAGCTCTTCCTGCGAGTTCGCGCACGGCACGGCGCAGAGCCGCATCCGTCTTTACGTCGAGCGCCGATGCCGAATCGTCCATAACGAGAATCTGCGGGTATTCCACCAGAGCACGCGCGATTGTCAGGCGCTGACGTTGTCCGCCGCTAAAATTTTTGCCGCCTGCCTCGACGGGAGCATCGAGGGCGTCCGGCAGGTTCCGTACAAAATCGTCCGCCTGGGCCGTCTCGAGCGCATCCCAAAGCACATCATCCATAAAGCACATCCTTTGACGCCATGCCAGATTGGAGCGAATCGTTCCGCTCATGAGACTCGCCCGCTGGGGGACCATGCCGATAACCTCCCTCAGCTGGTCGAGATTCCACGCGCGCACGTCGCGGCCGAAAACGCGAACCGTTCCCGTCGAGGCATCGTACAGGCGCGGAATCAGCGAAACGAGCGTCGATTTTCCCGAACCCGTGCCACCGATAATGCCGAGCGTTCCGCCCACAGAAACAGAAAACGACACGTTGTCAACGGCGTTAACGGCTCCGGCGCCAAACGAAAAGCTCACATGGTCAAAGCTCAGCGCGGGGACTGGAGCCGAGCCGCCCGCCAGGTCGCTCGGCTCGGGCAGTGCGACCGGCTCGTTGTTCTCGTCGGTGATGCTCGGCTCGCAGTTGAGCACCTCGTTGATACGCGACGCGCTCGCGCTCGCCTTGGTAAAGACCACGACCAGGTTGGCGACATACACGATGGAGGTCAGGGTCTGCGTCATGTAGTTGACGAACGCCATGACCTGGCCCCGCGTGAGCTCGCCCACGTTGACCTGGATGCCGCCCACCCACAGGATGGCGCAAACGCCCAGGTTCATCACCAAAAACGTGACGGGGTTGAGGATCGATGAGAGCTTGCCCACCGCGATTGCGACACGCGCCTGATCATCGGCCGCCTGGGCAAAACGCTCACGTTCGTGACCCTCGCGCACAAACGCCCGGACCACGCGGGCGCCCGAAAGCCCCTCGCGGCAAATAAGCGCGATGCGGTCGAGCTTTGCCTGCAGCTGCTTGTAGTACGGGATGCAGCGCGCCATGACAAACCAAAACACCAGGCCGATGGCGGGCGTGCAAATCAAAAAGATCATGCCGAGCTTAAGGTCGATGGCAAGGGCCGCGACCATGGAGCCCACCGCTAAGAAGGGCCAGCGGATGAGCATGCGCACACCCAGCGCCACGGCGAGCTGCACCTGGTTGACGTCGCTGGTAATGCGCGTGATGAGCGACGGCGTACCAAAGCGATCGAGCTCAGCATAGCTCAGCTTGTTGATGTGCTGGTAGAGTGCGCCGCGAATGTCAGTACCCATGCCCTGCGAGGTGAGCGCCGCCATCTTTTGGCAGACGAGCGTAAACGAGATGCCAATCACGGCCATGGCGGCGAGCACCATGCCGTAGTGGATAACGGCGTTCACGTCGTGCGAGCCAATGCCCTTATCGATCATCTGGGCAATCACCAGCGGCGTCAGCAGGTCAAAGATCACTTCGATCAGCTTGCACGCAGGACCAATCACCATATACCGACGAAACTTACCGCCAAAACGCCTGAGCAGCTCAATCATGTATAGGCGCTCCCTATCATCATCTCTCTTCAATCTGATTCATGATAGTACGGCGAGCCTTGGAAATACGTAAGCAACTCGTCACAGATGTAAGGGCGACGGTCACTAGCGCCCAAGCCATGTAGCAGCCGATGTTTTGGCAACGCCAGCGAGCGGCATAACGCTAGGGATTCAATTATCAGATAAATGTGACCCTTCAGGCGGTTTTGGTCGGCTACCCGCGAGTGCCGGCAGGGCGCTTGGTAGCCGAGGACCAGCGAGACACCAAATACCTCGTCGCCGGCCGGGCCATGTCGCGGCACCAAAAAGCGCCCGTGCGCTCGATGGATTCGGATGCCCGACAGAGGCTCCTTATGGCTGCTTCCTTCCGGACCTGACCAGATTCGGAACATGTCGTCATCCGAACCCATCGAACGCGCTAGGCGCTCGATATATATTACCTGCTCCCGTCTAGCAGAGCAAGATGCCCCACGGTCAAAAGGAAAACCACATGAGTGCACGGCAGCAAAAAGGCGCGGTCGCAAGTGTGCGACCGCGCCCCATCAGTTGCTTCGCAGAGAGCACTCAAGCGTTGCGTAAGCGCTGGGAAGCGAAACGTCGTTCGACGTCAACGCCGTTACTAATTACGGCGCTTGAGGATAATGCCGGCAACGCAAACGGCTGCACCGGCTACGACCAGCCCAATGACGGGCAGAATTGAGAAGGTATCACCCGTCATCGGCATGGTGCCCTTCTCGCCCTTCGTCGTCTTGACGGGCTTCTTATCGCTCGGCTTCGTGGGTTTAACCTCGGGCTCGGGCTTAGGCTCGGGAGCAGCAACCGTGTAGGTAACCGTCGGAACCGGGAACTTATACGCATCACCGCACATGCCGTTGCCGTCAATAGGCTGCAGGATTGCACTCTCGTTGACGTTAAGGGTATGGGTACCGGGCTCGGTGGGCACATTGACCAGGCGCTCGCTGTACTCGAGCACGACGGGCTTGCTCGGAGATGCGGCCTCGTTCAGCGTAAGCTTGAGCATCTCCTGGTCGCCATTCACGTAGTCCAAGGTGAACCTATAGGAGCCGTCCTCACGCTTGCCGAAGCCATAGGACCCGTCGCCGATCTTTACGGGGGCAAGCTTCTCGCCGTTGGCGGTCAGGCTGATCTTGGCAGGGTCGTTGATGAAGTCAAAATCAGCGCCAATAAAGTCCTCGACCGTCGAGCCGGCGGCAATCTTGTCAACAAGCTTAGCCTTGATATCGGCAAAGTCGGTGTCGAGCTGGCTACTGTTGGAATTCCTGGTGAGGTACTGCAGGAATACCTGGCCATCAAAGTCGGCGGCGTTCTTGTAGTAGACGTTCATGTCGTAGCCAGCGTTGACCATCGATTGGAACGTGTCGTCCGTGCTCCAGAACGCGACGTCAATGTTGCACGGCGCGTTCACATCGACGGGGATGGGGTTCGTGGTGCCGTTATTGCGGGCGTCGTCGGTGTACTCGTAGTCGTACTGAGCCCAGTTCTTGTCAGAGTTCTCGTACTGGTCGCGATAGTACTTAAGATACTCGCCGAGCTTCTCGGGGCTCTTCATGGCCTGCGAGAAAATGAAGTTAGAGCCGTCGGAGAACTTCTTCCAGTCGTTCTTGAGATTGTACTCGCGAGACTGCCACTCCCAGATACCGCCCATTTTGTTCGATCCATAGGGGTATGCAGCGTGGGTCTCTGGATTCGTCTGCTTGGTTGGATCGCCAAACGACCTCGTGTACGGTTTGGTGTAATCGCCATTCTTGCAGTAAAGGTAGGTTGCACCGTCACTAATAAGGATCACGTGCTTGTTCTCGGCCTTAACGGTAGTATCCGCGTCGAGGATGCTCTTTGCGGCAAGAAGGCCAGCGTCCATGTTAGTGCCCGAATGCAGGCTGGAGTTCATTGCGTTCAGGATGTCATTATACCCCGTGACGACGTCGGTCAGCGGCTGCTGGATGTTACCGACCCTGTTGAAGAGGACTACGCCGACCTTGATGTCCAGACCATCAGCCTTGGCTTTCTGGCTAATTTGCTCCAAGAATTCTTTGGCTTGTTTGTAAATGTCCGTCTGCGCGGAAGCGCCCGACTTATCGAGCACAAACACAACGTCGGACGGCTCGGCCTCGCGCTTGCCCGGGAACGAGAGAGTGACCTTAGTCTCCAGGTTCTCGTCAAGCTCGGTCGCCGTCTTCTGGTTCTGCTCTAACGTGGACGATTGACCGGCACCCCCCCGCGGCATCGTCTGCGAATGACATGGTCGCCGGAGTGGCCATGCCTAACGTCAGCGCCAACACCGCGCCAACCGTAACCGCGCGCTTAAGCGTATTTCCCAATCTGTGCATCCTGGCCCCTTTCATGTAATTTCCGTTTGCGGACAGGTGCATACGACACCAGTGATACAGCAATAGTATAGACCGTAAAATGCCAACGCAATTAACATATATTTACAAATAACGAGCTGGATAGGCAAATCAGATTGGATATTTATATCTATATTCGACCAAGATCGTATGCTCGGGCAGCCTCCTCGCCTGCGCACGCCAAATTGGCTATAGCCTCCTGCATGCCAAGCGCTTCCTCAAGGCTCATGGGCTTGCGGCATATCGGCAGAACCAGATCGACACCCTGCCCATACACCGCATCCAGGTTGTCGGCACGACCGCCCACGACGGCGGCTACCGACTTGCCATATCGCTTGGCGCGACGCGCCACGCCCACCGGTGCCTTACCGGCGGCGGACTGCTCATCCATGTTGCCCTCGCCCGTAATAACCAAGTCGACGTCGCGCACGCGCTCGTCAAACCCAATCAGATCGAGCACTGTCTCCACGCCCGAACGCAACTCGGCACCGAGCGCCAGCAGTGCGGCACCCAGGCCGCCGGCAGCACCGGCACCGGGCACACCGAGCACCGAACCAAATGTCCGCGCACCCTCGGGCACGAGCAATAGCCCCCGCTCACGCGCCTCGACAATCGCCGCATCGAGCAGGCGGCCGTAGCCGACCATCCAGCCGTCGTACTTGCCCAGGGCCTCGGCATCCCCCGTCGGCAGGCCCTTCTGCCTACCAAACACCGCTAGGGCGCCTCGACGTCCCACGAGCGGATTCTCGACATCGGAAAGCACCACGACACGCACCCCATTCAGTGCCCGAAGCGTCGGTGCCAAATCGATACTCGCCACGTGCTCAAGGCCCGCAAGACCGGGGACGATATTGCAGCCGCACTCATCGACAAGGTGAGCGCCCAGCGCCTGCAGCATGCCGGCGCCGCCATCGTTGGTAGCACTGCCGCCCAAGCCAATATAGATCGTCTTTGCACCCGCGCGAACCACACGGAGTATCAGCTCGCCCACGCCATAGGTTGTGGCCGCCAACGCCGCCGACTCCGTGCAAGGCGAATACCCAATACCCGCCGCCTCGGCCATCTCGATTACGGCCGACTCGTGCTCGCCGTCCACCAGCATCCGGGCAGACACGCGGTCGCCCAAGGAGCCTGCGACCTCGCAGGTTGAGAGCTCGCCACCGCATGCGGCGATGGCATCGAGCGTTCCCTCGCCGCCATCTGCCAGCGGCAACGCGGCCACCTGGGCATCGGGCCACACACGGCGCACGCCTTCGGCAACGGCCTCCTCTGCCTGCGCGCTCGAAACGCTGCCCTTAAAGGAATCAATCGCCAACAGCACACGGCGGGGCCGGCGGCACGCGGCACCAAAATCGACAGCCTCAACGGCAATATCTTCGGCACGCGCGAGCGCCTCGGCATGAGCGGCATGCGCCTCAAGATCGGTCCCACAACCGCAGCCAGAACCATCGGCGCCACGCAGCCCACTAAAATAGCCGCTCAACACCTCACGACACTCATCCGCCAGCACGCCAGCGGTCACATTAAACCGATGGTTCAGGCGCGAATCGGCATTGAAGTCGTACAGCGAGCCCAGCGCACCCGCCCTGGCATCGGCCGCGCCATACACGCAGCGCCCCACGCGCGCGTTGACCATAAGCCCCGCGCACATGCAGCAAGGTTCGAGCGTCACGTAGACCGTGCAATCGGAAAGGCGCCAGCGACCAAGCGCCTGGGCAGCAGCGCACAGGGCCGCGAACTCTGCATGCGCCGAAGGGTCCTGGTCGAGCTCACGACGATTATGCGCCCGCGCGACAATCTCGCCCGCGCGCACCACCACGGCGCCAATGGGCACTTCGCCCACTGCCGCGGCGGCGCGCGACTCGGCCAGCGCCTCGCGCATGAACTTCTCGTCGATTTCGGTGATCGTCATCGTTCGCCTTCCCTGTTGCAAATTCAAAACGATGCTATCATTACGACTCACGGAGAGATGGCAGAGCGGTTGAATGCGGCGGTCTTGAAAACCGTTGAGCGCGAGAGCGTTCCGGGGGTTCGAATCCCCCTCTCTCCGCCACTTCTAGTGATGCACCGGCGTCATGGTTCGCTCGAACAGTGCATCGACCACGTCGGCCATCTCGGGTCGACGCTCAAGATCGTGACCCGACTCCCACCAATTTGTGAACAGTCGAATAATGCCACCGGCGATAAACTCCGATGTCGTCTCGAGCGAAACGGGCGCCAGGGCGTCTTCGGCAAGCGAGCTCATCACACGCTCGCGGACAGAACGCGCGATGCGGTCGCAAATCATGCCGGTCAGCATGCCCGACATGCTGCTCGCCAAAATATTATCCATGAGCTGCTCATGCGCCAGAATCATATTCATGGCATCGTCAAAGACCTCATGGCGAAGCGCCTGCACGTCCCCAAGCGACTCCGAATCCGCCGCATCGGTCCGGTTTTGCGGCAAGCCCGTCATAAGCTCATCGATATAGAAGGCAAAGTAATCGTTTTTATCGCGAAAATGCTTATAGAACGTCGTGCGGCGAATCAGGGCCCGGTCGCAAAGCATGGCAACCGTCAAATCCTCAAACCGATGCTCTTCCAAGAGCTCGGTAAAAGCATCGAACAGGGCACGATAGGTTTTCTTGATGCGAAGGTCCATCCATATCGCCATCCTCAAGGTGTAGACAGCATTCCTTAATTTGTCGCATATCTTACACCTGTACCACCCGTTCCATATTGGCGCCCCCTCCTTGGCGGAAACATAACGCTTACCGGAAAGTTCGGTATCGCCAAAGGTTGCGGGTATACTAGTAGCGTTACACCAACGGCAGCCAGCGCAAAACGCCGCTGCCATTCGAAACGGAGACATCATGCTTCCCGTCATCATCGGTATCGTTGTTGTCGTTGTGATCGTCAGCGCCATCGCCGGCATCTACAACAACATGGTCACCAAGCGCAATCGCATCGATAATGCTTGGCAGAACATCGACACGCAGCTGCAGCGCCGCAACGACCTGATCCCCAACCTGGTCGAGACCGTCAAGGGCTACGCCAAGCACGAGCAGGACACGCTCGCCGCCGTAGTCAACGCGCGCAACGCCGCCGTGAGCGCCACCACCCCCGAGGCCAAGATGGAAGCCGACAACGTGCTGACCGGTGCGCTGCGCCAACTCTTTGCCGTGGCCGAGGCCTACCCCGACCTTAAGGCGAACACCAACTTTACGCAGCTCCAGGCTACGCTCGAAGACACCGAGAACAAGGTGAGCTACGCGCGCCAGAGCTACAACGATTGCGTGCTCAGCTACAACAACGCCATCCAGACGTTCCCGGCCGTTATCTTTGCCGGCATCTTCCAGTTTAAGGAGCGCCAGGGCTTCGAGGCCGCCGAGGCCGCCCGCCAAGCACCGACCGTCAAGTTCTAACAATCACGGCCGAGTCTTAAGCCAGTTCATCAACCCTTTGGGGTCCAAGGCACAAACCTTGGGCCCTTTTCTTATCCACGCACAACGCGCCCACGCACAATGCGCGGCCAATAGGCCGCGCACCATCTTTACTTCAGATCTATATTGCCCGTAACGGCAGCACCGAGGTAACGCAGGCCCGAGGGCAACCTACCTTTCCGGCGCACTCCGCAGGACGAAAGAACCTCCGCCGCACGAAGTGCGCAGCGGAGGTTCTTTCATGTCCGAGGACGCGCCGGAAAGGTAGGTTGCCCTCGGGCCGGACAGCTAAGACGGCTTACGCGACGGTGTAAACCCAGTTGTGCTTATCCTCGACAGCACCGGACTGGATACCAGTCAGGGTCTCGCGAAGCTTCTTCATCACGGGGCCGATCTCGGTGTAGCCAGCCGGGAAGGTCACGGTCTCGTCGGCACCGTAGACCTTGTTGTCAATCTCGCCGACCGGGGAGATGACGGCAGCGGTACCGCACAGGCCGCACTCCACAAAGGTGCCGGCCTTGACCTCGGCCCACTCGACGGGGCGCTGATCGACGGTCATACCCAGATCCTCGGCAACCTGAACGAGCGAGCGACGGGTGATGGAGGGCAGGATGGAGTCGGTGTGCGACTGAGGAACGACGAGGGTGCCGTCCTCCTTCACGAACAGAACGTTCGCGCCGCCAGTCTCCTCGACATAGGTGCGGGACTCGGAGTCGAGATACAGGTTCTCGGCATAGCCCTCGCGGTGAGCCTCCATCGTGGGCTTAAGGGACATGGCGTAGTTGAGGCCGGCCTTGATGTTGCCGGTGCCGTGCGGTGCGGCACGGTCATACTCGGAAACGCGCAGCTTGACGGGCTTGAGGCCACCCTTAAAGTACGGACCGACCGGGGTCACGAGAATACGGAACGTGTACTCAGGAGCGGGAGCCACGCCGATCACGTCACCGGAGCCGATCATAAACGGACGCACGTACAGGGTCGCGCCGGAGCCAAAGGGCGGAACCCAGGCGGCGTTGGCAGAAACGACCTGCTTGACGGCCTCGACGAACTTGTCCTTGGGGAACGGGGGCATCTCGAGACGCTGGGCAGAGTTATACATACGCTCGGCGTTCATATCGGGACGGAAGCAGACGATGCTGCCGTCCTCGGCGGTGTAGGCTTTCAGGCCCTCAAAGACCTCCTGACAGTAATGGAAGATGCCACCGCACTCGGAGACGTGCAGGGTGTGGTCGGTAGTCAGGCCGCCCTCGTCCCACTCGCCGTCCTTCCAATGGGCCTCGTAGCTGTAATCGGTCTTCATGTAGCCAAAGCCGAGGCTACCCCAATCGATATCCTTCTTCTCGACAGTCATATGTCGCTCCTTACATACACAGTTGCATACTCGCGAACTCGCACGCAAGGACCGAGGCCGACCGCGTCGCAACGTCGCACGCCCGGAGCGTAGAGCCGGACGGGACACGCGGGCAACACCAAAGCCCATAGCACGTCGATTCGCATGCAGGTGATTGTACTCCCCGCACGCCTTGGATAAAACGCTTTTCTTTAACTAAGTAAAGTATTTTCATTTGCCTTCAACACAAAAGGCCCGCCATCGAATCCGATGACGAGCCTTGGAATTAACGTCCGAAAACAAGCTCGGACTAGGCGTTCTTTTTACCGAGCTTAGCCTTAACCAGACCGACCACGGTCGGGATAATCGACACGGCGACAATCCCGATGATCAGCAGCTCAAAGTGCTCCTGCACAAACGGAATGCCACCAAAGAAGTAACCCAGCAGCGTAAAGACCGTCGACCAGGTAATGCCACCCAGCACGTTAAAGACGACAAAGTTGCGCCAGTGCATGCCGCCCATACCGGCGATAAAAGGCACAAAGGTGCGGATGAACGGGAAGAAGCGACCGAGGAAGATGGCCAGATGGCCCCACTTATCGAGAAACGCCTCGGACTTCTCGATGCGCTCGGGCGTCATGGCCTTTACCTTGCCCGAGGCGATGATCTTGCGGCCAAAGAAGTGGCCAATCATAAAGTTGCACTGATCGCCCAGGATGGCCGCGGCCCATGCGGTGGCCAGAAGCGCCACGATGTTAAAGCCGCCGTTATGGGCAAAGAAGCCCGAGGCAAACAGCAGCGAGTCGCCGGGAAGGAACGGGAAGAACACCACGCCCGTCTCGATAAAGATGATTAGGAATACGCAGCCGTAGGCCATGAGCGGGCCGGCGGCGATCCAGCTGGCGATCGCAGTGCGCGGGTCCTTAAGCAGCTCGGCGATAAAATTGATGAAACCCATGAAGTAAAACCTCTCAGTTGTGGGCGCGGACACGTCCAAGTTGACCAGTATACGGTTGCGGCGCCCCCTCGTGCGCAACCCCACAAAAGCATGACTCCATTACCAGCAAGTTTGCATAACTGACACTTGTCGCCCAAAGCAAAGCAAGATCGCCCTTCCTAATCCCTAGCGAATCGCTATACTTTATTGAATCGCATTGTCACGGTGCTAAGGGAGGGCGGCCGATGAGCTTTATCAACACCATTCGAGAGGACATCAAGACCGTCCAGGCGCAAGACCCCGCTGCGCAAAACGGTCTGGTCATCTTCCTTTCCTACCCCGGCTTGCACGCCAAGTGGAACCACGTGCCCGAGCACTGGCTGTGGGAACACGGCCATCGATCTCTCGCCCGTGTGCTCTCGCAAATCACCCGCCACATCACCGGCGTCGAGATTCATCCCGCCGCGCAGATCGGCAAGCACTTCTTTATCGACCACGCCATGGGCGTCGTTATTGGCGAGACTGCCATCGTGGGCGACAACTGTGTGCTCTACCAGGGCGTCACGCTCGGCGGCACCGGCAACGAGACCGGCAAGCGTCACCCCACCCTGGGCAACAATGTCACGGTGGGCACGGGCGCCAAGGTGCTTGGCAACATCCACATCGGCAACAACGTCAAAATCGGCGGCAACTCGGTCGTCGTCAAGGACGTGCCCGACAACTGCACCGTCGTGGGCGTGCCCGGGCGCATCATCAAGCGCAACGGCTGCCGCGTGTTCGAGGAGAGCTTCGACGCCAAGCAGCATCGCGAGTACATGCCCGACGATGCCGCCGAGCAGAGCGCCCTCAACCGTCAGGGCATCACCGAAAACGCCCGCCGCGTCAAGGAACTCGAGCAAGAGGTGGCCGAGCTCAAAGCCCTCGTCGCCAAGCTCGTGGACGAGCGCTAGAAGCGGACGGCCACCGACAACATTGACGCCAACACAAAAGGCGCGCCAGGGAATCCGCCCCCGGCGCGCCTTCTTTTCGATGTGACATGCGGGGCTGCCCCTTTGTCACCTTATGCGAACTGGCTTAGGTAGAGGTCGGCGTAAGCGCCCTCGGCAGCCAGCAGCTCCTTGTGCGTACCCTGCTCGATGATATTGCCGTGATCCATGACCAGGATGAGGTCGGCATCGACGATCGTCGACAGACGGTGCGCGATCACAAAGCTCGTGCGCCCGCGCATGAGCGCGTCCATAGCACGGCCGATGGCGCGCTCGGTGCGCGTGTCCACGCTCGACGTCGCCTCGTCCAGGATGAGGATCGCCGGGTTGTTGAGCAGCACGCGTGCGATGGTCAGCAGCTGACGTTGGCCCTGGCTGATGCTCTCGGCATCGTTAGCCACACGCGTGTCGTAGCCCTGCGGCATAGTGCGTACAAAGAAGTCGACCTGAGCGGCACGTGCGGCCGCGACAATCTCCTCGCGCGTCGCCTCGGGACAGCCATAGGCGATGTTCTCGGCAATGGTGCCATCGAACAGCCAGGCGTCCTGCAACACCATGCCAAACTGCTGGCGCAGCTCGCCGCGGTCCATGCGGCTCGTGTCCACACCGTCGAGGGTAATGCGGCCACCGTCGATCTCGTAGAAGCGCATGAGCAGATTGATGAGCGTGGTCTTGCCCGCGCCCGTGGTTCCCACCACCGCAATCTTTTGGCCCGGCTCGGCGACAAACGACACGTCGCGCATGAGCGGCTTGTCGGGCGCATAGCCAAAACGCACGTGTTCAAAGGCAACACGGCCCTCCACCTTGCCCGGCAGCTTGGCGGCGGCCGCCGGCAACGGATCGGCCTCCATCTCGGACTCGTCGAGCAGGTCGAACACGCGCTCGGCGCTCGCCAGCGCGCTCTGCAGCGAGTTAAAGGTAAACGACAGCTGCGTCATGGGCTCGGACGCCTCATAGATAAACTGGAAGAACGCCTGGAACACGCCGACGGTCATATGCCCGGCAACCAACATGCTGCAGCCCACAAGCGCAATCACGATTTGCGCCAAGCGGCCGATAAAGCGCACTGCGGGACCGACGGCGTTAATCATAAAGTCGGCCTTGGTGCTCACGCGCGCCAGCTCCTTCGAAGCCTCGTGCACCTCGGCAGAGCTCTGGCGCTCGCGGTTAAACGCACGGATTACCAGACGGCCCGAGTAGCCTTCCTCGACCGCGCTCGTAATCTTGGACACCCACTCCTGGCGCTCGCCCGTCACATCGTGCGTGCGGCGCGAAACGACCTTCGTCACCAGCAGCGAAAGCGCCGTAAAGAACAAAAATACAAGCGTGAGCGGCACACTAAACACGAACATCACGCTCACGGCGCCCACCACGGTACCGATCGACACCAGAAGCTGCAGCAAGCCGCGCTGCATGCTCTCGGACATCTTGTCCAAGTCGTTGGTCGCACGGCTGACGACCTCGCCGGGACGATGCGCATCAAAGTAGGCAAGCGGCAGACGGTTGAGCTTTTGTGCGATGCGGTTGCGTAGGCGCAGGTTGAGGCGCTCGGCAACGCTCGACATCAAAAAGCTCTGAAGCGCGTAGAACGAGGCGGCGGCGGTCCAGATCATAAAGTAGATGAAGATGGTCCTGCCGCAGTTCTCCCAGGTAATGCTGAAGGTAGTGTTGTTGGCAAACGCCAGCTTCATGTGCCCCCACAGCTCATCGATCACGCGGGCGCTGTAAGCCGGCGCCGCGGTGTTAAAGATGACATAGAACACGATGCTCGCGAACACGATATAGAAGCGCCAATGGTCGCCGGCGGCCTCGCTCCACAGGCGGCGCACTGTCGCCCAGGTGTCGCGGGGCGTCTCGTCCTCGTCCTCGTCGTCAACGTCGCGCATGCGCTCCGCCTCGGCGCGGGCACGCTCGTCCTCGGCGCGCTCGTTTTCCTCGTAGAGTGCCTGGCGGCGAGCCTCGCGCTCCGCCGCCTTGGCGGCTTCGTCCAGGTCGGGCGCGACGCCCGTCTCCTCAACTGTCTCTGCAACCGCGGCATCCTCGGCGATGGCCTGCTTCTTGAGCTCCTCGGTCATGCTACTCACCTCCCTTCATCTGCGATTCCGCGATAGCGCGGTACACCTCGCAGGTTTCCATGAGCTCGTCGTGCGTGCCTAGGCCCACGATCTCGCCGTCTTTGAGCACCACGATCTGATCGGCATGCAAAATAGTCGAGATACGCTGGGCGATGATGAGCACCGCGGCATCGCACGTCTCGTCCTGCAGCGCATGGCGCAGTGCCGCATCGGTCTTAAAGTCCAGGGCCGAAAAACTGTCGTCGAAGATATATAGATCGGCATGCTTCATGAGTGCGCGGGCAATCGCCAGGCGCTGGCGCTGACCACCCGAGAAGTTCGTGCCGCCCTGGGCCACCGGCGTATCGAGCCCCTGGGGCTGGTCGAGCACAAAGGTGCTCTGGGCAACCTCCAGCGCATGGAGCATGTCAGCCTCAGTCGCATCTTCGTTGCCAAAGCGCAGGTTGCTCGCCACCGTACCCGAGAACAGCCATGCCTTCTGCGGCACATAGGCGATACGCCCGCGGATGTCGTCTTGCGAAAGGTCGCGCAGATCGATGCCATTCAGGCGAATGGCGCCCTTCGTGGCATCGTGGAAGCGAAGCAAGAGCTTGGCCACCGTCGACTTGCCCGAACCCGTCGAGCCTACAATCGCCGTGGTCTGGCCACGGCGACAGGCAAAGCTCAGGTCGCACAGGGTATCCTCGTCGGCATCGTCAAAACGGAACGACATGTGGTCGAACACGGCCACCGCGTCGGCACCGTCAACAGACTCCGCCGCGCACGTGTCCAGCGTGCGCTTGCCGTCCACGATGCTCGGCTCAATCTCCAACACCTGCTGCGCACGGTTCAGGCATGCGGCGGCGCGTGGGAGCGTCAGAATCACCATCTGCGCCGTCATCACAAAGAACAGGATCAGGATCGCGTACTCCAGCACGGCCGAGATGCTACCGATTTGCATGGCGTGGACGCCCACGCGGTTGCCGCCCACCCACAGCACCGCCACCTCGGCGATATTCATCAAAAAGAAGCTGGAGCTGTCGAGACCCACAAACAGGTGGTTGACCTTGATGGCATTGGCCGCGTAATCGCTAAACACCTCGTCCAGGCGCTGCTCCTCGTGGCGCTCCTTGTTAAATGCGCGGATGACGCGAACGCCCACAATGTTCTCGCGCAGCACCACGTTCATGCGGTCGATAAAGCTCTGCAGACGCATAAAGATCGGCGCGGCGTTGGCAACGGTAAAGACCGCCGCCACCAGCACGATCGCAACGACCACGCCCAGCAGCGTGCCCATGGCAGGATCGATAAACCAGGCAAAGATGATGCCCGCCACGGCCAAGAACGGCACCGGCAGCACCAGCTGAATCGTCTGAAGGATAGCCTGCTGAATCACGTTGATGTCGTTGAGTGAGCGCGTAATCATCGAACCCGTGCCAAAGCGTTCAAAGTCGCTGGCTGCGAGTTCGAGCGACTTGTCGTACACGGCATTGCGGATATCGCAGGCCACGTTGGCGGCCAGGCGCGCCGAAAGATAGCAGCCCAGCACCGTGCCGCCGCTAGCCATGCCGGTCGCGATAAGCATATACAGGCCGTTGCGTAAAATATAGTCGATATCGCCCGTGGTAATACCGGTGTTGACCATGTTCGCCAGCATCGTGGGAACCAACAGCGTACCGACGTTATCCACCAGCAGCACCAGCAGCGTCACTGCGACAAGCCCTCGATAGGGCTTCAAAAACCTCATTAGCAGTCGCACGACTCCCCCTCACGTCGATCTTGCATCTGAATTTCGGCTGCCACCTGCTGTTTAAATGTCTCGCACTCGTCGCCGAGCACCTGAGAGAATTTGCCGATCAAGCGCATTATCTCGCGCTGCTCACATGGCTCGAGGGCATCGAAGGCTCTCTGCTCGGCCCCTTGCGCCGGCAGCGCATAACGCTCGGCAAATCGCCTGCCCTCTTCGGTCAGGCTTACAACCTTGTTCTTGCGACTGCCTTCGGCAAACTCCAGCGTGGCGAAACCCCGCGCCGTCAAGGTTTTAATGGCCGAGTTGATCGTCTGTTTGCTATAGAACCATTCGCTTGTCAGACGACTCACAGCGACGCTGCCGCCCGCCGTGCTGGTGTCGACGAGCATCCAATAGGCGCAGTCCGAAAGACCGCAGGTGCGCGCGAACTCCGAATAGATACGGTCAAGCCCGTTGAGCATCCGGTCGAAATCGACCAGCGTAACCGCGCTATTCATCTATCCCACCATTCGATTGTCCGAGTTTTGACCAATTTATATTTCTAGATTAGTCCGAGTTTTGACTATCGTCAATAAGCTCGATATATATGGCCGGTCTGCATTGCATATCGACAAAAAAAGACCGCCGGCGCGGGGGCGGCGCCGGCGGTCACGCGAGAATAGCGATGTATTTGCCCGTTAGGCAGCGACGGCCTCGTAGACCGTTGCGCCCGCAAAGCTGTCGTGCAGGCTCTTGCCGCAGATCCAAGGCAGCTCGACGACCTCGCAGACCGTGTTGACCAGCTCGGAACAGTCAGTAAAGTGGCCCTTATCGTTGAGGGCCTCGCAATCCTGAACACGCCAATAGCCATCGGTGTGCGTGATGTAGTACTCGTGATCGTTGATCGACACGAAAGCTCGCGTCTTGGAACGCAGCAGCTTCAGAAATCCTTCGAAGTCAGTCTCGACAACATCTCCAGCCTGGAACATGATAGTTACCTCCTGGCCCAGCGCCACCACAGCGCATTGATAAACGTTGGTACCCCTTTAGTAAAACCTTTATCAATGGATATGCGCCCATGATTTAGGCAAGTGGTAAAAAACCGCAGGGTAGACGGGATAAAACGTTTAACCATCTCATCAGCTTCTCACATTCTTGCCGCAGTTTTATGCAAACCGACTTTTCCGATTGGTAGCCATTGCTGTTTGGGACCCTCTGCGCGATTACAGCCACGGCACGACGGGTAAGAACGGAGCATCTGCAACGTCATCGCTAGGAGAACCCATGGAGACCATCGAAGCGCTCATCCATCGCCGTAGCTGCCGTAACTACAGCGATCGCCCCGTCGAGGCAGAAAAGCTCGCACGCATTATCGAGGCAGGCCAGTATGCACCGAGCGGCATGGGGCGCCAGCCGGTGACGTTTGTCGCCGTTACCGACCCCGCGACCGTCGAGCGCCTCTCGCAGCTCAATGCGCAAGTCATGGGCAGCAACGGCGACCCCTTCTACGGCGCTAAAACCGTTGTAGTGGTGCTCGTCGACCGCAGCGTGCCGACGCACCTCGAAGACGGATCGCTCGCCATGGGCAACCTGCTCAATGCTGCCTATGCGCTGGGTGTTGATTCGTGCTGGATCCATCGCGCCCACGAGGTTTTCGATTCGCCCGAGGGCCTGGAGCTGCTGGCCAGCTGGGGTCTGCCCGCCGACGGAAGCCTGCGCGGCGTCGGCAACTGCATCCTGGGCTACGCCGGGGACGCGCTTCCCGAGGCCAAGCCTCGCCGCGACAACGTGGTGTATGTTCCGCCGTTCCTGATTTTATGAAAAATATCCATTTGGGAGGTGCGCCGCTGTGGACTTTAAGCTGGTTTCTGACTATCAGCCCTCCGGTGATCAGCCCGATTGAAGATAGTTTAGTACCTCAGATGTGTGATAGTATTTATAAT
>OLOW01000885.1_pt1 | contig 20821 bp, 15 predicted proteins | sample 1672801 | NCBI WGS metagenome assembly OLOW01 (sample SAMEA3136725, study PRJEB25190) | human gut metagenome | biome: human gut; feature: human-associated habitat; material: faeces | place: Austria | collected 2013 | reverse complement strand
GTTACGGCGTTAACAATTTTCCTTAACTTAATAGCATTGCTTTCGCACGCCGTCAAGAGACGGCACGCCGCAGGGACTTTCCCTTTTACCTCTCACTGACTTCCACGGCAGCCTTGATGACGCGCACGAAAGCAGGTGGGATGAAATCCTTTCCCAGATGGTCGGCGAGCGAGCGCCCAATGATGACGCCTTTATTCCCATAAAGCCATGCAAAATAATAAAACTCGAGTGCCTTCTCATCTCTGGGATTGATATTCGAAAGTTTCCTTGGCGGATAGTAGCCCTTCGGGATGGCGAGCTTTGCGCCTGCCTTTTTGACAAGCGCCGAGCTCACAAGATTTCCTCCCTCCGCTATATCTGCGATGACTGCATCCAGAAGACGGCGGCCATTCCGGGAAAGGCATGCCTTCACGACATCCATTTCATAGCAGATATAGTCCGTATAGAAGACACCCGCGCTCTTTTTGTGTTCCCCCATCACATCACGGTCATAGAGCGAAACGACAGGCACGTGAAAGCGGCGGATGAGCGAGGCGATCTTGGAAATCGAGCTCTCGCCCCTCGCATTGATGAGGCAGATGCCGTAGTGGTCGAAATGAATCCCCAGTGTCCTTGCAAATCCAGCAAAGGAACCATACTCTGTCTCGCCCTCGACAAGAATCGCCGCCCTCGCATAGAGCGCTTCCTTCACCTCCGGGAAATGCATGATGAGGTGCTTTTCGATTTCCCTGTCAAAATGAAAGGAAGCCCCGCACGCGGCCTGTACCAGCTTCTTCTCATCCCAGTAAAGGCGGATGATTTGGCGGTAATCATTCACCAGCGCATCGGTCGAGTGCGTCACGACAAAGAGCTGCCCCGAGAGCCCATCGACGCTCAGAAGCGTCTGTACGAGCTTTAAGAAGAACGGCTCCTCATTCGAAAGGATCATATGGCAGAAAGAAAGCATCGCCCGCTGCAGGTAAGGGTGGAGATGGAGCTCCGGCTCATCTACACTGACAAGCAGGGATAAAAAACGCCGCCCCTTCGCATCCGTCGTCACCATGTGCTCGAAGGAAATCGCGCGGCTTGCTTTCTTCTTCATCATCTGAAGCAGCAGGACAAGGGCTGTACGCGCCATCAGACAAGCCGTGCGCTGGTACGAAGAACCATCTCCCCTTTCCCCGAATAGCGTCTCAAGCAGTGAAAGCGCCGCCTGCGATGGATGCTCCTTCGGCAGGGAAATCCCGATCCCCTTCTCTGCAAACATCGTCTCCACCTCAGAAATAACCGCCGGTGACTCTGTGAAATAACGCTGCAGAAGAGAAAGCAGCTCTCCCATCGATACATGGGCCATCATCCTGCGCGGCATCTCACACAGGGAAAAATCGATATAAAAAAGGCAGCGCAGGTACTCTAGAGGCAGCTGCCGCCCGCTCGCCTGATCAAAGAGACGTGGCACCACTTCCTGTACCGCCTGCACCAGATAGAGCTCTGCGCTCTCCCCTCCCGCCGCTTCGGCAAGCGTCAGCCGGATCTCGATGGGATGGTCTGCATCCAAGAAATCGCCTTCACGGAATCCATACCCATGGCTGATCCATTTCAAGAGGCAAAGGAAATTACTCTTGCCGATATTGTTGTCCCCCACCATATAGTTCACCTGTCTGTCAAAATGGAAGACGACATGGCGGAAGGTGCGGTAGTTATCAATGGTCATGGATGAAATATGCATGATTTCCTCCTCAGAAATGCTTCCATGTATATCCTTTTATCTATATTATATGCATCCCGCCAGCAGACTGCAAAAAGCAAAACGCGACTCAAAAATCGGTAGCCTTTTCAAACAACTAAAAACGCCAAGCATGCAAATAAAAATTCGCGCTTTTTCATCATTATATGGATATGCGCCTCATCCGTATTTACATTACGCCACAGTATATTTCGGTTATATACCTTGTGCGTAACCGACCATGTATTGTATACCATCACTTTTCCCACTTGCTTCCCCCTCTAAAACGTAGTACAATATAAGCATGAAGCAGGGACATATCTGAACATGTTCCCCGGACGGACGGATTCTCCGATTTCCAGAATTCTCTAAGCGCTACGAGATCACAGGGAGAGCCGGACCGGAAGGGGCAGATCTGCAGAATGCACCTTGCGTCATCGGATGGGTCAGAGGAAGCGTACAGCCTGCTGCCGATGCCCATTTTAGGCTGACAAGTAAGAAAAATGAATATCCGGAAGCATGGCTTTTCCACTTCCCTGTCCTCTGCGAGGCCGGGTTCCGACGATAGCACAGGCCCTCCCGCACTTCGGTGCTCATGGACGACCGTCACCGATTCCGAGCTCCGCCTGCATCGGGCACAGGTGGGAAGCCTTTTCCGGATGTTTTTTATGCCTTTGTAAGAAAAATCCCCATGGGCTATGGCATGACACATGCCGCAGTCTATGGGGATTTTTTATTGACTTGTCTAGGAAAACACCGATTCCAATCGCAAAGTCCGCGTTCCCTTACTCTGTATTTCACCGACTTTCCCGCACGCAAAAACGGGCAGCAAAGTTTCTATCCTTTGCTGCCCGTCCATGAACCGACTAAGACTTGCGCTTTCCGTCTCGTGGATCTTACAGGATCTTTAGGAGGCTGCCATGCTTGGCTTATTTGCTCTTTTTGCTTCTGAAATACTGCATAGCGAAGACGCCGCCCAGTACGGCAATGCCGATGATGTCGGTCAGGATGGTCGGATCGATGAGGCAGAGGCCGCCGGCCAGAAGGAGAAGACGCTCCAGAATATTCGCCTTGCAATAGAGCTGGCCGATCATAGCCGCCGAGACACCGACCATACCGATAAGCGCGGTAATGGTGGTTTCCGTGACGGAGAAGAGTGTCGCATTGATGCCCAGGATTTCAGGGGAAAGAACAAAGACATATGGGATAATGAAGGCCGCAATGCCGAGCTTCGACGCATTGACGCCAGTCTTCAAGGGGTCGCCGCCGGAAATCGCAGAGCCCGCGAAAGCAGCCAGCGCAACTGGCGGGGTGATATCGGCGATGATGCCGAAGTAGAAAACGAACATATGGGCTGCCAGAATCGGTACGCCGAGGGAGATCAGAGCCGGAGCCGCGATGGTCGAAGTGATGACGTAGTTCGCCGTGGTCGGTACGCCCATACCGAGGATCAGCGAGGTGATCATGGTGCAGAAGAGAAGCAGGATGAAGTTGCCTGCTGCGATATCGACAAGAGCCGAAGCCAGCTTCAGGCCGACGCCGGTCTTGGTGACGATGCCGATGATCATACCTGCGGACGAGCACGCGATCAGGACGCCGAGCGCACCGCGGGCACCTTTGATCAGGCCGTCAACGATATCAGGGATGCTCATGCGGGTATTCGCACGAAGCATGGCGGAAGCGATGGAAATGAAGATACCGGCAAGCGCCGCTTTCATCGGGGTATAGCCGGAAGCCAAAAGACCGATGATGGCGATCAGCGGGATCGCCAGATGCCCTTCTTCTTTCAGGATCTTTCCCCATGGCGGGAGCTCGCTTCTCGGTGTGCCCTGAAGGTTATTCTTTTTCGCTTCGAAATGAACACCGAGGAAAACACCAATGAAGTAGAGAATGGCAGGAACGATGGCAGCCTTGACGACTTCCGTATATGGGATGCCGACGAATTCCGCCATCAAGAAAGCTGCTGCGCCCATGATCGGCGGCATCAGCTGTCCGCCGGTGGATGCGGCTGCTTCTACGGCACCGGCGAAATTCTTGTGATAGCCCAGTTTCTTCATCATCGGAATGGTGAAGGAGCCGGAGCCTACGACGTTCGCTACCGAGGAACCGGAGATCGTCCCCTGCAGAGCCGAGGAAATGACGGCGACCTTAGCTGGTCCGCCGGATGCCCAGCCGGCGATGGCATTGGCGATATCGATGAAGAATTTCCCAAGGCCTGTCTTTTCCAGATAGGCACCGAAAAGGATGAAGAGGAAAATGAAGGTGGAGGAAACGCCCATCGGGATACCAAAGACACCCTCTGTCGTGAAGAAGAGGTGTCCGACCATCTGCTTGATGGTGAGCCCGCGATGTGCGAGCGGCCCGGGGAGGTACGGCCCGAAGAAACCATACGCAAGGAAACAGCAGACAACGATGACGATCGGAAGGCCTACGATACGGCGAGCGGCTTCGATGATCATCACGATGCCAAGCACCCCGATCACGGTATCTGTCGGAGTGACGGTGCCGGCGCGCAGGATGAGCTGCTGGTAATTCACAAGAATGTAAATGGGAGGAATCATCGCGAGGACAGCGAGCGCCACGTCGATCGGATGAAAACGCCCCTCTTTGACCCATGCTTTCTTCGTCGGACAAAGAAGATAAACGAGGCAGATGCCGAAGGACAAGTGGACACAGCGCTGGATCATCGCATCCAGTGCGCCGAAGAAGCCGGTGTAAATCTGGAAGAGTGAGAAGCAGATACAGATGACAGCGATGACTTTGGCACAGATGCCTTTGTATTCCGCTGTATTGGACTCTTTATCCAGCTCTTTTAATTTCTTCTGCAGTTCCTCAGACATTTCTCCATTTTCAGAAACGCCTTCGGCCTGCACGTTCTTTTTCTCTATATCAGCCAATTGTATCAACTCCTAATTTCTTTTTTCTTATACAGCACCTGGTACAGCGGCGCTACATACAGATGAAGTTCCTTTCCCAAAGGCATCAGGCTTGCAAGGTCATACTCCGTATCTCCGACGTAGACCTTTTCTTCATTTGTCACGCCGTTACGGATCGAGAGCTCCGGATAGGGACGGTTCATGTTATCCAGAATAAACCAACCGTCTTCTTCACGGAAATCACCATCGTCTTTGGAGAAGGGAAGTCCTACCCCCATGGATTGGTATTTTGTAGACTTCAGTACGAGCCCCGTCGCCATGTCATTGACTTCAAGGTACTCGTGAATCATTGTCTTCTGGACCGAGTGCCTGTACACCAGTGTCACCGGTGTACCTGGGCGCACCCGCTGCCTGATGATGAAGCCGTCTGCCGTCTGTCCGAAGAGATAGTCCTGACGGACAAACCAGCCTCCCACGGTCACGATCACACAGACGATCATCCCGAAAACAATAAGTATGGTTTCTAATTTCCCGTTTTTCTTTTTCTTCATGAAATGAAAGTGAGAACGGACTCTGAGATGAGCCCGTTCTCCCTCCTTCCTATAAGGGAAAGCGCTGATAAAATCAGTGTTTCGATATGGATTGAACTTGAATACGTCACATGCTTGCCGTGCCAGAGGCTGCGTGGTTGCTATACGGAAGGTGCATCGCTCCCCCCGTTCAATGTACAAAACCCGCTGAACCTTAGAGGCTTCTGCATGATGCCGGATGACCGCTGTCTTATTTAGCTTTCAGATACTTTTCAGCGCCGGCATTCATCTTGATGGACATGCCTTCCAGAGCAGTATCCTTGGTGATGTACTTGCCGACAGCATGAGCAGCTTTCATACGGTCAAGGTGTTCGTAGATGGCTTTGACGATCTGTTCGCCGAGATCATCAGAGAGTTTATCGGTGGTAACGATGACGCATTTCACGGCTACGGTGCTGACATCTTCTTCCTGTCCAGGATAGGTACCCTTCGGTACGGTGATCTTGGTGAAGTATGGATACTGCTTCATCAGCTTGTCCACATGTTCTGCATCGATATTGACCAGTGCTGCGGATTTATTGGCAGCCAGATCCTGGATCGCTGCGGTCGGGAAGCCTGCGACGACGACACCGACATCGACATTGCCATCCTTCAGTGCATCAGCAGCTTCGCCGAAGGAGAGATACTGTACATCGATATCATCATAGGTCAGACCATACGCGCCGAGGATCTGACGAGCATTGGCTTCTGCGCCGGAGCCGGAAGCACCGACAGCGACCTTTTTGCCCTTGAGGTCAGCGATGGATTTGATGCCTTTGTCAGCAGTGGTGACGAACTGGACAGTTTCCGGATAGAGAGCAGCGATACCACGGATATTTTCTACCTTGTTGTCCTTGAACATTTCCTTGCCGTTGGCTGCATAGTAAGCGATATCATTCTGGATGAAAGCGATGTCGACGGAGCCGTCTTTCAGCATATTGACATTGGCTACAGATGCACCGGTAGACTGTGCGGAGGCATTCATGCCTTTGATATTCTGGTTCAGCAGTTCAGCGAGTGCGCCGCCCAGCGGGTAATAGGTACCAGCAGTACCGCCGGTAGCAATGTTCAGGAACTGTTTTCCGCCGCCTGCAGAAGAACCGGAATCGCCGCAGCCTGCGATCAGAGCTGCACCTGCGATGCAAAGAGCACCTGCCATGATCATTTTCTTCATTGCTTTTTTCATAATAGTCGACCTCCTACGTCTCCCCCAAGTGGAAAGCATGTCCTCCATGAGATGAATTCCACTCTTATGCTTTCCTAAAAAACAGGATGCCTTCCGAGACTCCATCCGCAGAATGAAATAATATTCAAAAAAATGCAAATACCTTGAACTCTCAAAAGCACTCCCGCACCGAAGCAAAGTACAAAAAAAGCAGCAGACAAAGAGAAAACTCTCCTGTCATGCTGCAGCTTCTTCGCTCCAAGTGTTATTAAGTTGGTATTATCATACTACTTTTCAAAGTCTTTGTAAAGTAGGCTTGGCTGAATTCCTTTATTATTCTGATATTTTCCGCTGTCATAGCAGTCTGCTTCCCCCAAAACGGTATGGAAATAGATCTGGCAGATCTCTACACCCGCATAGATGCGGATCGGCTGCACGCAGAACATTTCCAGGGTCCAGTACCCGGAGAAGCCCACATCTCCGAAGCCTGCCGTCACATGGATAAAAAGACCCAGACGTCCGATGGACGAGCGACCCTCGAGCATCGGTACGAAGCATTTCGTTTTTGTATATTCATGCGTCCGCCCCAGGTACAGCTTATTCGGCTGCAGCACATAGCCCTCCTTGGGGATATGGATCAGCGTGCCTTCATTTCTTTTCTTCATGTCAAGCTCATAGTGATCATACACCATCAGCTCATCCGCCAGAGTCAGGTTGTAGCTGTTCGGATTCACTTTCTTCGGGTCAAAGGGATCGATGATGATTTCTTCCCCCATATGTCGCACGATTTCTTTGCCGGATAAAATCATTTCAGTTTTCTTCCTTCCTCTGTAAAAATTTTCCGATGCGCAAGCATCCGCCTGCGGCTGAAAGCCGCCTTCGCCTTCTCTCCCGCGATAAGACCATAGAGCTTCCTTTCCCTTTCAGAGATCCGAGGAGATACCAGAAGCTCGCCCGCATCGGAAAAAGAGATGAGATGCGCGGAGAAAAGTGCCGCATGGGTCGGACAAAGCATGAGCCCCTTTTGCGACTCTCCATGAGTCCCATAAGGCAGCGCATGGAGAAGAGAAATCCGATCTGCCCCGCACACGATGCAGCAGGGGTGCGCCCCCATCGATTTTCTTTTGAAATCCGCATTTTTGGAAAACCGCTTTCGGATCTCATCAACCGTATGCGAAGACGAGTGGGAAAAGAGGCTCCCCTCGCATCCATATGCCGTCTCATCGCTCTCAAGCAGCTGGCGAATATCATCCAGATGCCAGATATCCGCATCCATGATTTCTCGATACGCTCTCACGGCCTCCGGCTTCAGCACCCAGAAATAGGTCCCGTTATCGTCCTCACTGCCATCGAAAACGTACTCCCATGGCGAGCGGCGGACGCGAGAGGCCGGCGTTTCGGAAAGACGAAATTCTCCCGTCTCTTCCTCTCTAGGCGTCTCGTCCTTCTTCTCGCTCGCATGATAGGTCAAAAGACTTCCCGACTCATACATCTCACGGATCTTATTCCCCGCCCAGCCGACACCTGCATTCAGTGCCCGATACTCCAGATGGAGCGCCTTCGCTATATTCTTTGCGTTATCCATATAGTCTTCGGAGTGATAGAGCCGCGAGAAGATCTGCATCATCAGCGCACTCATGACCGTCTTGTCCGCCATAAGCGAGAGCCATCCCTCTGTCGTGATCTCGTCCCACCGCTTCAGCCCTTTCCGTCTGGCCATCTCGTCGCCTCCCTGCTCTCACGCTATCGTCGTCATAAAATTATTTTTCATTATAGCATCTTTCCTCATGAAAATGTAGATAGGACGGCAGAAAATAAGGGTTCACCGTGACTGACTGCCCAGAGCCTGGCACCAGCAGAGAGATGCAAATGCTTCTCAGGATGCATGCCAAATTTGCTCATATCTGCTATAATAGATGGAAGTGTAATTTATAAAATTAAGAGAAAGGTTGAGGCAATGAGCGCGATGCGGATTCGTCTCTGCATCTGTCAATCTCTCACAAAAGGTGAATACTATGGATAATTTTATCGGAAAACATCTGCTGGTCGACTGCTATGGCTGTGTGCAGGAAGAGATCACTTCCTCCAAGGAGCTGATCTCTGTCATGAATCAGGCGGCCAAGAATCTGGGTATCGAAGTCGAAGATACCTTCTTCCATGAGGACGAGGAAGAGATCACACTCGCTGCTTATGGAAAGAAAGCCCATGTTTGCATCCACGCGTATCCGCAGCTCGGCTATGCCGCTGTAGACATCTACAGCTTTGACTGCGACATTCTCCCCGCCCGTGCGATGGCCGTCCTTCGCAGTGCTTTGGAGCCGGAGAAGATCCGTGCCACCTCAGTCAAGAGAGGGAATATTGATCCAGACATGAAGCCGAATATCCGCTCCCGCTCGACAGCGATGCACAAATTCAAAAACACAGGACATCACATGACCCAGGCCGGTAAGAAGGTCGCCAATTTCATAGTGCATAGAAACGAGAAAAGAGACACGCTGGGGCCGGAGTGAGATCTTGGGAAAAGGCGTTTCCCTCAGTGAGACGCCATTTCAAGCGAAACGAGGGGAGCCAAGATGATCTGCCGCGCCCTACTCCCTGATCCCAAATCCCTAATCCCCAATCCCTAGTCACTAGTCACCAGTCACTTTCAAAAGCAAAAAAGCTGAACCCACGGGTTCAGCTTTTTGATTGCACTGCTTTCTATCAAGCGCGCAGGGTGATATCCGCTTCGCCAAGCTTCTTGACGATTTTTTCGATCCACTGATCGACTTCTTTATCGATCAGTGTGCGGTCATCCGCGCGGAAGTACAGGTTGTAGGCCATACTCTTATAGCCTTCCTGTACCTGCTCGCCCTGATAGAGATCGAAGAGACGGAGCGTTTCCAGATGTCTGCCTGCTGCCTTCTCAATGATGGCTTCGACTTCTTTGTTTGTGTATTTCGAAGGAACAAGCATAGAGAGGTCTCGTTCGGAAGCCGGGAACTTCGGGATCTTCTTGTAGTCGATGGTAGCATCGATATAGGGAAGGAGCTCCGGTACATGGATCAGGAAGCCATAGACATCCTTCTTGATGCCCCACTGGTCAAGAACCGCCGGATGCAGTTCGCCGAAGGAAGCAATGATTTTCCCATCTTTGACAAAGTCGGCGGAAATCCCCGGATGGAATACCGGATAGCTGGAACGCTCTATATCATAGCCGCGGACACCGATAGCAGAGAGCAGATTTTCCATGATGGCTTTCACATCAAAGAAGTCGTAGGTCCTCGTGCTGTTCGGGTAGCCGGCTTCTTCCGGGCACCCGCAGAGAAGTCCGGAAACGAGGTCGTATTCATTCGGGAGCTCGGTCAGCGGCAGGGCTTTCGGATGATACACATGGCCATATTCGAAGATGGCGACCTGATCGTTTTTCTGAGACAGATTGTAAGAAAGCGTATGCATGAGGCCCGGGAAAAGGCTGGTGCGCATATCCGGGTATTCTTCGGAAATCGGGTTCAGGATCGGAATGGCTTCGTAAACCGCATCCCCTTCCGGGAAGTTCAGCTTCTTGAGATCGTTCTTATCCATGAAGCTGTAGTTTTCAACCTGCGAAAGACCATTGGCAATGAGAGCATCTGCCATACGGAAGAGTGCATCCTGCTCCTTGGACATAGCGCCCTTTGCAATAGCGCTCCATGGGGTGGTGATCGGAATATTCGAGTAACCGTACACGCGGGCCACTTCTTCGGCAAGGTCTGGCATGCCTTCCAGATCCAGACGGAATTCCGGGACAGTGACTTTGAGCGCGCCATCCTGTTCTTCGACATGGAAATACAGGTGGGTCAGGATATCAAGCATTTCCTCTTTTGGCATATGGATGCCGATGTAGTCATTGATGGCTTTCACAGACGTTTCGATGACCTGCGGCTCTGCCTTGACAGGATATTCATCAAGCATGCCCGGTGCGGTGGTGGCAGCCCCCTGCTCAACAAGGAGCTGGCAGATGCGGTTGATCGCCATTTCACTTCTTGCCGGATTGATGCCTTTTTCATAGCGGCCGGACGCTTCGGAACGAAGGCCCAGACGGCGGGACGTTCTTCTGATGGAAGCACTGTCGAATACCGCAGCTTCCAAAAGGACAGACTTGGTTTCCGCCGTGACTTCGGAGTCAAAGCCGCCCATGACGCCTGCGATGCAGGCAGCTGTATCGCTGCCATCTGCAATGACAAGGTCAGCTACATTCAGCTGTCTTTCCTGCCCATCCAGTGTCTGGATGGGCTCGCCTTCTTTGGCAAAGCGGCAGGTCAGAGAATGGCCGGCCACCTTGTCATAGTCATAGGTATGAAGCGGCTGACCGATTTCCAGCATGACATAGTTCGCTGCATCGACGACATTATTGATCGGACGAATCCCGTTGCTGCGCAGACGGTTTTCGACCCATTCCGGAGAACGGCCGATGGTTACATTTTCGAGGAGACGTCCGCAGAAGCGTTTGCAGAAGGCAGGCTCTGCGATATGGACTTCCGCGCGGCCCTCGATGGCTTCCCCGGTTTCTTTGACGGAAATCTCCGGCAGATTCACCTTTCTCTTGAAAATCGCACCGACTTCCAGCGCCATACCGATCATGCTGAAGCAGTCGGCACGGTTCGCGGTGAGTTCCATTTCATAAATGACATCATCCAGATCGAACAGGGTATGGAAATCGACACCGATCGGGGTATCCGCTGGAAGGATCAGGATGCCTTCTTTATTCAGCGCCGGGAAGAGATTGTCATCGAGGCCGAGCTCTCCCAGAGAACACATCATGCCGTTCGATACGACACCGCGGAGTTTCCCCGCCTTGATCTTCGTATCGCCGCGAGCAAGTCCTCCCGGAGCCTTCGCATCGTGCTTCGCCGGTACATGCGCCCCATCAAGTGCGACCGGGACAATCTGCCCGACTTCGACATTGGAAGCGCCCGTCACGATCTGGATCGGTGCGCCCTTGCCGCAGTCCAGCTGGCAGACAACCAGATGATCAGCATCCGGATGTTTTTCAATGGAAAGAACCTTGCCGGTCACGACACCCTGGATGCCTTTTCCCGGATAAATCACATGCTCGACCGGAATGCCGTCGACGGTCAGCGTTTCCGCCATTTCTTCCGGATCAAGGCCCTTGATATCGACCAAAGTGCCCAGCCATTTTAAAGATACGTTCATCTATGTAATCCCCCTCTGATTAGAACTGTTTCAGGAATCTGACATCATTTTCATAGAAATTTCGCAGATCGTCGATCCCGTAAAGAAGCATGGCGATACGTTCGATACCCATGCCGAACGCGAAACCGCTGACCTTTTCCGGATCATATCCATTGAGCTTCAGCACCATCGGATGCACCATGCCGCAGCCGAGGATTTCCAGCCAGTCCGGGGCGCCGCCCTCATCGTGCGTGCGGGCTGCGAAGGAAATGTCGACTTCCGCAGACGGTTCCGTGAATGGGAAGTAGCTTGCGCGGAAACGGATCTTCGTATCAGAGCCGAAAAGATCCTTCAGGAAGATTTCCAGCGTACCTTTCAGATCAGCGAATTTGATGCCCTTATCGACGACCAGACCTTCGACCTGATGGAAGACAGGGGAATGGGTCGCATCATTATCCCAGCGGAAGACCTTGCCCGGTGCGATCATACGGATCGGGGAATTGGGTTCATGCTTGCGAAGCGTTCTCGCCTGGACAGGAGACGTGTGCGTGCGCAGCAGGATCTCCGGCGTGATATAGAAAGAGTCCTGCATATCACGGGCCGGATGATCCTTTGGCAGGTTCAGGCATTCAAAGTTGTAGTAGTCCTGCTCGATTTCCGGTCCTTCTTCGACCGAGTAACCCATACGCATGAAAGACTTCATGATCTCACGAAGCGCCTTGTCCAGCGGATGGATGTGTCCTTCCTTCTGATGACGGGCCGGCAGCGTGATATCGACCGTCTCACTCCGGATGCGTTCTTCGAGACGCTTTGCCTTGAGCTCAGCTGCTTTGGCTGCGATGACCGCTTCCACGTCTTCGCGGACCGTATTTGCCAGAGCCCCGATGACCGGACGTTCTGCCGCAGAGAGATCTTTCATCGAGCGGAGAATCGCCGTGAGTTTGCCCTTCTTTCCCAAGAAGAAAACTTTGGCATCCTGCAGCGCTTTCTCATCGCCTGCCGCATGGACTTTCTCCTCCGCCTGAATTTTCAGCTCATTCAGGTCTTTTTCCATGTTGGCTTTCAATGCGTCCAACTTACTTTCCATTGACTTTACCTCCTCTATGATATGCCGGATCCATCCGGCTGCGAGTACGGGAAAATAAAATAAAAAAAGACCCCGCCCCGAAAGGGGCGAAGTCATATCCGCGGTACCACCCTAATTTGTACTCGAAAGCCATAACGCAGCTCCTGCGTCCGACCTACTCCGTTCAGCCGGAAGCTCAGAAGTGAAATAAGTCTCCCCATCCACCCGCTTTCCACCTGCCGCAGGCTCTCTACAGGATGTCCCAAAGACTCTGTCTTCCTCATCGCTCTAATGTATAGGATTATTGTAGCGATAAACGAAAGAAATGTCAAATCATTTGCCATGAAAACCTCAAAATTGAACGCAGGGATGAGTGGCTAGGGACTGGTGACTAGTGACTGGTAGCTAGGGATTAGGGATTAGGGATTAGTAGCTAGGGACTGAAATGCCTCTTTCGGGCATCGCCATTTATAAAATCGGCGCAAAGCGCCGCCGCCTTCATTCCTCATTCCTTATTCCTCATTCGGGGAAAACTTTCAAACGTAATCATGAGGTGTGCTCCCCCTCCTTACATAGCATAAAAATCCCGCCTATAAAAAGCGAGATTTTCAAAAACTATCGGAACAGGAAATCATCCAGTGCCGCGAGCGCACGCTCTGCGAGCTTCTGGTTCTTTTCCTTTTTCGGCACTCTCTTCTCAAGCGGCGAGATGAGACCGAAATTCACATTCATCGGCTGGAAATTCTTTCCATCGAAATGGGAAATATAGTGGCAGAGCGCACCGATCGCCGTTTCTCTTGGAAATGCCTTCGGTTCCCTTCCGAGAAAACGAGCCGCCGCGGCATATGCTGCCACGATACCGGACGCGGCGGACTCGACATATCCTTCGACGCCCGTCATCTGACCGGCGAAGAAAAGGCCTCTCTGCTTCCGGCTCTCCATAGTCGCATCCAGAAGATCCGGCGAGTCGATGTACGTATTTCTATGCATCACACCATAACGGATGAATTCCGCATGCGAAAGTCCCGGGATCATGCCGAAGACGCGCTTCTGCTCTCCCCATTTGAGATGCGTCTGGAAGCCGACGATGTTGTACATGGTGTCTTCCTCATTATCCTGGCGGAGCTGGACAACCGCATAGGGATCCTTCCCTGTGCGCGGGTCGGGCAGTCCTACCGGCTTCATCGGGCCGAAACGCATCGTGTCTTCCCCGCGCGATGCCATGACTTCGATCGGCATGCAGCCTTCGAAGACTTTTTTATTTTCAAAGCCATGTACCGGTGCCATCTCCGCTTCACAGAGCGCTTCACGGAAAGCCTTGTACTCCTGCTCATTCATCGGGCAATTCAGGTACGCCGCTTCGCCCTTATTGTAGCGGGACATGCGATACACCACGTCCATATCAAGCGACTCCTTCGTCACGATGGGCGCCGCCGCATCATAAAAATGAAAGCCCTCCCCGCCGCAGAAGGCTTCGATGGACTCTGCCAGAGCGCCTTCTGTGAGCGGCCCCGTCGCGATGATGGTGATCCCGTCCTTCGGAAGCTCCTTCACCTCTTCTTCCACGACGGAAATCAGTGGGTGATTCTTCACCTTCTCCGTCACGGCTTTCGCATAGCCCATGCGGTCGACCGCAAGCGCTCCGCCCGCCGGGACGCTGTGTGTATCCGCGGCATCCATGATGAGGGAGTTAAGATGTCTCATTTCTTCTTTCAGGAGGCCGACGGCATTCGTCATCGCCGCAGCCCGAAGAGAATTGCTGCAGACAAGCTCTGCAAAATAGGATGTATGGTGCGCCGGTGTCTGCTTGGTGGGACGCATCTCGATGAGTGTCACCGGGATCCCCATCTCCGCGAGCTGCCAGGCCGCTTCGCTTCCGGCAAGGCCCGCACCGACGACGGTGATATGGTCTGTCATATAAGTCTCCTTTATAGGTTCAGGTTTGTGGGTTGAGGGTTCAGGGTTGTGGTGGCGGCTTCGCCGGTAGTATGAATAGCCTTCCCCTCAAGGGGAAGGTGCCCCGAAGGGGCGGATAGGGCACTGGCGGGATGAAAAAGGCTGGGAAAATGCGTTTCAAGCAGGCGATGTACGGCAGTACCCGAGCGCCGCTGGCACGGTCCCCCTTCCCTATGCGTAGAAGGCTAAGCGGCACGGCGCAAAAATAATAGAGCACCGCGGAGTATAAATTGAGCGATGTCCGAAAAAGGCATTCTAGTCACCAGTCACTCCTAATCCCTAATCCCTAGTCACTCATCCCTGCCTTCACACATACATCGTTTACCGGTCTGCAAGAAAGATTTCTCACTTCGCTCGAAATGACGATACGAAAGAGTCTGGTATCTCCCAGTCACCAGTCACTAGTCTCTTGCAGCTCCTACTCCCTAGTCACTTCTCCTCTTTCTTTGCTCTCGTTTTCCGCTTCGGATGGGTCGGACAGTCAGGATTTGAGCAGGAAATGACTTCTTTGCCCGTTTTATAGGTTTTCTTCGTCATGATGGCACCGCAAGTCTCACAGAACTGGTTGATCGGCTCATTCCAGAGCGCCATGTCGCACTTCGGGTAGCGGCTGCATCCGTAAAAAATGCGGCCGCGATGGCTTCTGCGCTGCACCATATGACCTTCATGGCACTTCGGACAGACGATGCCCGTGTCGATCACGATGGCTTTATTCGCGCCGCAGGAAGGACATTTCAGGTAGCGGCCATAGGGACCCGTGCGGTAGACCATGAGCGTACCGCAGGCATCGCATTTCACATCCGATACCTCTTCCGGCCCTTCGGCAAGGCTGTACGGCTTGATGTTCTTGCAGTTCGGATAATTCGGGCAGGCGAGATATTTCCCATAGCGGCCCATTTTCACGATCATCTTCGCGCCGCATTTCTCACAGGTGACATCAGAGACTTCCTGATTCTCCTTCTTATCCTTTTCTGCTTCTACATTCGCCAACTCAAGCTCGGCCTCGAAGACTTTGTAGAAGTCTGTCATGACTTTTTTGTAGGTGGCTTTGCCTTCGGCAATCTTATCGAGCCAGTTTTCCAGATTCGCCGTGAAGTCGACATTGATGATGCCTTCGAAATATTTTTTCAAAAGCTCCGTCACTTTGAATCCGACTTCTGTCGGAACGAATTGCTTATTTTCCTTCGTCACATAGCGTCTCTTCTGGATGGTATCCAGGATCGGCGCATAGGTGGACGGACGGCCGATGCCTTTTTCTTCGAGTGTCTTGATGAGGCTCGCTTCTGTATATCTGGGCGGCGGCGCGGTGAAATGCTGCTCGCCATTGACTTTGGCATTTTTGACGATGTCGCCTTTTTTGAGCGGCGGCAGGAAATCACTTTCCTCGCTGTCTTTCTTTTTCGACGGCTGCATGATGGTAAAGCCGTCGAAGAGGACATGCACGCCCGTCGCTTTCAGCGTATAGATGCCGCACTGGAGCATCGCACTCGTACTCTGCTGGATCTGCGGTGCCATCTGGGACGCGATGAACCGATTCCAGATCAGTGTATAGAGACGGAGCTGATCACGGGAAAGGATGCCCGAGAGCGCAGACGGCGGGAAGGAAAGGCTGGTCGGACGGATGGCTTCATGGGCATCCTGCGCTTCTTTCGACTTGCTGAAAACATTCGGCTTCGCCGGCAGGTAGTTTTCCCCATAGGTTTCGGAAATATACGGGCGCACCTGCTTGATCATTTCATCAGAAATACGGGTGGAGTCGGTACGCATGTATGTGATAAGCCCCACGTGGCCATGCCCGGGGATTTCTACGCCTTCATACAGGTTCTGCGCGAGCATCATCGTTTTCTTCGAGCTGAAATTCAGCTTGTTGACGGCATCCTGCTGCATGGTGGAGGTGGTGTAGGGCGGCTTTGTCTTGCGCTGCTTTCTGGACTTCGTGACAGCGGTGACTTCCGCCTCTTTTCCCTCGATCCCTTTGACTGCGGCATCCGTCTCCTCCCCGTTATGGAGTTCCGCATCCTTCCCATCGATCTGGGTCAGCTTCGCTTTGAAGGGTTCATTTTTCTCCGTCTTGTACAAGGCCTCGATCGTCCAGTACTCGACAGGGACAAAAGCACGGATTTCCTCTTCTCTTTCGCAGATAAGCCTAGTCGCGACCGACTGCACACGGCCCGCGGAGAGACCGCGGTAGACCTGCCGCCACAGCCATGGCGAGAGCTTGTAGCCCACCAGACGGTCGAGGACGCGGCGTGCCTGCTGGGCATCGACACGGTCAAGATCGATCGGCTCCGGATCTTGGATCGCTTCACGGATCGCCGGCGGCGTGATCTCATGGAAAGCGATACGCACCTTGTCTTCCGGATTCACATCCAGAAGTTTCGACAGATGCCAGGAGATCGCTTCGCCTTCGCGATCAGGGTCCGTTGCCAAAAGGATATCGCAGCACTGGTTCGCCGCTTTCTGCAGATCTTTGATGACATTCGCCCGATCCGTCGAATTGACGTACTCCGGCGTGAAACCATTCTCTATGTCGACCCCCATGGTACGCTTGGGGAGATCACGCAGGTGTCCCATGGACGCCATGACTTTGTAGTCCTGTCCTAAGATGCGCTCGATGGTCTTCGCCTTGGCCGGGGATTCCACCACGACCAGGTGCTTGCCTTTGGGATTCGGCTTTCTTTTAAATGCGACCTGCCGTGTGCGGCGGGTCTTCTTCTTTTCGATCGTTATCGTTCTGGTAATAGGCACTTGGATCCTCCTGGGGTAAATAAAATGGGTTCAGGGTTAGCCCGTGGGACGGGTCGCCCTTTGATGGCGGGTGAAAGCTTCGCTTGAATGAGAAATGAGAAATTAGAAATGAGAAATGGTGGTGCGGCGCCAAAAATAATGAAGCGCCGCGGAGTTTTAATAGCGCTTCGCGCCGTCGTCATTTCGAGCGTAGCCGAGAAATCTTTATTGCAGAATGCTCATTGCCTGATATAAGACAGCGCCAGGACATCGTTTTTTTCCCCCCCCCGGCGCATACACGCTGATTCCCGCAGTGCAGTAGAGATCGAGGGCTACGCTCGGGATGACGATGCCAGAGAATCCCGGTCACCAGTCACTCCTAATCCCTAGCCACGCATCCCTGCTTTCAAACTTAGGGAAACACTGATTAAATCGTTGTCAGATTTCATTCTTGGATTTTTATACAGAGCAAGGAATCATCTGACGCGAATAGCGAGCTATGTAAGGAAAATGATGACGAAGTTATGTAAAAAATCCATATGAAATCTGATTCTGCGATTGAATCAGCGTTTCCTTTAGTCTTTCCTCGTCACGATGTATCGCCCTGAGCCGACCTCTCTGATATACCCCTTCAGCTGAAGCTGAAGCAGCAGCATAGTCAGCTTGACTACAGACAGGCCGGACTGCTGCAGGATTTCCTCTGACGTCACTTCATTTTCTGTACAGCAGAAACGATACACCAATTCTTCCTCCAATGTCAACTGTTCAAGGAAACCTTTTTCAGATTTTTTATTCTCTTCTTCCTTCCATCCATACTCGACGAGGATGTCATCCGCCGACGTACAGCAGATGGCACCGTTTCGGATGAGCTGATTCGTCCCCTTGCAGGAAGGCAGCCAGATGCTCCCCGGGACAGAGAAGACATCGCGCCCTTCCTCCAAAGCAAAGTCAGACGTAATGAGCGAGCCGCTCCGTTCCGCCGCTTCTACGACGAGTATCCCGCGGCTCATCCCTGCGATGATGCGGTTTCTCGCAGGAAACTGGCGGCCAAGCGGCGGCGTACCGGGCGGGTACTCGGAAATCATCGTCCCGCCGCTCTCTATCACCTGATGGAAAAGATTCCGATTCTCCGGAGGATATACGCGGTCCAGACCGCACGCCAGCACAATCACCGTCGGCGCTCCGCCTTCCATCGCACCCGTATGTGATGCACTGTCGATTCCTCGCGCTCCGCCGGAAACGATCGTGATCCCGGCCGCAGAGAGCTCTTTGGCGAGCTGGTGCGCCGTCTCGATCCCGTATGCCGTCGCTTTGCGCGAACCAACGATCGCCACAGCCCGCTCCCAGCAGGGCAGTGCGCCGCGATAAAAGAGTACCGCCGGCGGATTCGCCGTCTGCGCCAGAAGCGGCGGATAGTCACTATCCTCAAAGGTAGAGCAGCGGATATCCAGCTGGTAGAGCTTCTCTTCGATTTGTTCCAGACTCGTCTCATTTCTATAGGACAGAAAAGCAGCCAGCGTCTTTCCGGTCAAGATGTGTGACTTTTCGACAGCCTCCGCCGATGCTTTCCATACATCTTCCGCCGTCTCGAAATAGTCCATCAAAGCCCGCATGTGCTTCGCGCCCAGCCGCGGACAGCCCGGAAGGGCAGCAGCATAAATATCCATGGGATTCTCCTTGTCAATGGGGTTAGCCCGTGGGGCGTATCGCCCCTTGATTGGGGATAAAAGCTTCGCTTGAATAAGAAATTAGAAATGAGAAATGCGAAATGCGAAATGGTGGTGCGGCGCATCATATTTATATAGCGCCGCAGAATTTTGATAGCGCTTCGCACCGTCGTCATCCCGAGCGTAGTCGAGGGATCTCTCTTGCAAAACGGTCAGCGTGCTAACTGCGCTATTTCGATCACCGCTTGCTCCTAATCCCTAGCCACTCATCCCTAGCCACTAATTTCTAGCCACTAATTTCTAGGGAAACCAACAACTACCAACAACACTCTCTCACTTTCCGTTCATCATATTTCTGAAACTGATCGCCTCAGCGACATGCTCGGAGCGGATCTGATCGGAACCCGCAAGATCCGCAATCGTCCGTGCGACTTTAATGATGCGATCATAGCTTCTGGCCGAAAGGTGCAGCTTTTCGAAGACGACACGCAGCATGTCCGTCCCCTCCTGGTCGAGCAGGCAAGTCTCCTTCAGCTGGCGATGCCCCATCTGCGCGTTGTTCTGCATATGCCAGCGCGAGAGACGCTCCGCCTGCACAGCCCGCGCCTCGGCGACACGCTTTGCGATATCACAGGAAGGCTCGCCCTGAATGGTCGCGGTGAGCTCACTGTATTTCGGGCGCATGACACAGACATGCAGATCGATGCGGTCAAGAAGCGGCCCGGAGATTTTCTGCCTGTACCGGCGGATTTCTCCGTCCGTACAGGTACATTCTCGCTGCGGATCTCCAAGGTATCCGCAAGGGCAAGGGTTCATCGCCGCTATCAAAATAAAATCCGCCGGATAGGTGAAGGCTGCATTCACACGCGAAATATGTACTTCTCTGTCTTCCAGAGGTTGTCGCAGGACTTCCAGCACCATTCTTGGAAATTCGGGCAATTCGTCTAGAAAGAGCACGCCGCGGTGGGCCAGTGTCACTTCCCCCGGTCTTGGGATACTGCCACCGCCGATGAGCCCTGCCATAGAGATCGTATGGTGCGGACTTCTAAACGGGCGCTCCCGCATGATGTCTTCTGCTTTATAGAGGCCGGCGACGCTGTAGATCTTCGTCACTTCGAGTGCTTCTTCCCGCGTCATCGGCGGAAGGATGGTCGTGATACGGCGGGCCAGCATCGTTTTCCCCGAACCTGGCGGCCCTGTCATCAGTACATTGTGCGCGCCGGCGGCTGCGATTTCCATCGCTTTCTTGGCAAGGATCTGCCCCTGTACTTCTGCGTAGTCTACATCGCTCATGACTTCACGGCGCGTCTCGTTGCGCTCTGCCGGTGCCATCTCTTGGCGGCCGCAGAGAAATTCCACCAGATCCCTGAAAGTCTTCGGTCCATAGACCGTAATGTTCTCACAAAGGAGTGCTTCGCCAATCACTTCTTCAGCCATGACGAATTTAGAAATCCCCGCTTCGCGTCCCGCAAGGACCATGGAGAGAATGCCGGGTACCGGGCGGATTTCTCCTTTGAGCGAAAGCTCTCCGATGAACATGATCCCTTCGAGCGCTTCTTTCGCGACATCGCCGCTCGCAGCCAGAAGGCCGACCGCGATCGGAAGATCCAATCCGGAGCCATCTTTCTTGAGGTCTGCCGGAGCCAGATTCACCGTCACTTTATCGACCGGGAAGTGATAGCCGGAATTCCGGATGGCAGAGTGCACGCGCTCCTTCGACTCTTTGACCGCCGTTGTCGGAAGTCCCACGATGTCAAAGGAGGGAAAATTCTTATTGATGTCGACTTCGACGCCGATCACATGGCCGTTCAGACCGAACGTGGTCGAGCCCAATACTTGTGCATACATAGGGTATCCTCCTTTGAAACGGGAAATGATGTAGGGTTCAGGGTTCAGGGTTAGCCCCTGGGGCGGCTCGCCCCTTGATTACGTTTGA
>OLOW01000881.1_pt1 | contig 20904 bp, 11 predicted proteins | sample 1672801 | NCBI WGS metagenome assembly OLOW01 (sample SAMEA3136725, study PRJEB25190) | human gut metagenome | biome: human gut; feature: human-associated habitat; material: faeces | place: Austria | collected 2013 | reverse complement strand
CTACCATATCTATCAGAAAAAGCCCAGCTCCAGCCGGACTTTTTCGACAGACTGAGGCCCCCCGGCTTCGCCGGAGGGCCTGTCTATATAGAGCAAATAGCCTCCCCCACAGGGGAGGCTTTTGTATCACCATTGTGCAAGGTCAACGGGAACGACGACCTCTTTATCCATGCCGGAGAAGAGCAGGTAAGTCTCCTCCGTAAGCTCCTCCATCGGCGACAGGTCATACGTGCATATGAACACATTGTCGTCGGTGTCTGAAACGACAACATCCTCGGGATAGCACCAGTTTTCAAAGCCGTCATCGTCCACCCAGATAAGGTCGGGGAAGGTCTGGTAGTCCCCCTCCTCCACCACATAGGCCAGCAGGGACAGGTTCTCGTGGTCCAGCTCGGTATAGGCCACCACGAAGGCACCGCCCTCCAAGGTGAAGCATTCGCCCATCTCCGCATACTCCCGCGCCGACGCTACCGCCTCACCGACGTACTCCGGAGAGCTCCAATCGTAGTCGGGCATCGGCTCATTGCGGTCAAAGATGTCACCGGACACGCCGCGCAGCGTGTTGATAAGCCCGATCAGGACGCTTACCACGATCACAGCGCCTATCACGCCGGAAGCGGCATTCTTCTTCGGTACGTGCCACTGGATATGGGGCCGGGGACGGCGGGTCTGGTTTTCATAGCAAACCTTCTCTTCGTGGCACTCCTTCTGCTCGTAGCAGACCTTCTCCTGTTCGGCGTAGTGGACGTCGCCGCCGGCGTCCACCCACTCCCGGCGGGGCGGGCGGTTATAGGCGCCGCACTTGGGACAGAAGCCCTCACGGGAATCATAGGTCTTGCCGCAGGCCTTGCAGCGGATGGCAGGCATAGGCGGTCCTCCCTTCTGTGTGTTTGGATCTATTATACAGCAGATCGGGCAGATTGTCTATCAGCCTTGGGTTGCGGCGAAAAAAAGGTGGGAAACCTGAAGTTGCACCGCGCGGACGCGCCCACCCTGTCGGGGTGGGCGCGTCTGCTTATTCCACTAGGCCGTATTTGATCTTGATGCGGTCCAGCTTCTCCAGCATGGGCTCCGCCAGCACCAGCAGGAAGAAAACTGTGGCTGCGGCGTGGACGCAGTCCATGGGAAAGCCGGTGACATAGTAGGCGGCGATGACCTTCCACTCCAGCGTGCGGGCATAAAGCAGGGCGGAGACGGGGTTCATGATGCCGCCGTAGATGAGCACGGCGGAGATTGCACCGAAGACGCACAGGGCGGCGCGGCTGCGGCGCAGCCAGCCCCGGCGGAACAACACCCCCGCCAGGAAGCCGATGATGCCCATGGCGAACATCTGGAAGGGTGTCCAGGGGCCCTGGGAGAACAGGACATTGCTGGCCAGCATGGTCATGGCGCCCACCAGGAAGCCGGTCTCGCCGCCCAGGGCCACGCCGGAGATGATGGTCAGAGCCAGGACGGGCTTGAACTGAGGCAGCATGAAGAAGGCGGCGCGGCCCGCCACGCCCAGGGCGCAGAGGGAGGCCACCAGCACCAGCTCACGGGCCTGGGGCTTCCGTCCCTCGAACACCAGGAAGAAGGGCACCATGCATTCCAGCAGCACGGCGAAGGCGATGGGGTAGTAGGCAGTGTTGCCCAGGTAGAAAAAGCCCAGATACAGCGTGGCGGGGATACACAGCAGGATCAGTGCCGCCGCCAGACGGGTACGGTGGGAGAGCCTTCGCTTCTGCACCGGGGTCTGGAGCAGCGTCAGGGGCTTGGAGCGCCGGCCGATGGCGGCGATGCAGCCGAAAAGCAGGGCGATGAACAGGCCGTAAAGGCCCAGGGCCTGCCAGCCGGCCTGGGAGAGCGTGCCGCCGCCCACCAAGGCGGTGAGGTCGGTGTGCTTGGCCGCCAGCCAGAAGATCGCCAGCGCACCCGCGCCGCACACGGCGGCGATGGTCCTGCGCCACCAGGGGAGCTTTTTCGGCTTCCAGGCGGTGGACTCCTCCGCCACCGGAGGCAGAGGCTGCCAGACGGCAGGCACCTCCGGCTGGGGCGGGACGGTCCCGCCGATGACCGCGATCACGTCCTCCGGCGTGACGGCACAGGGGCAGAAGTCCCGGGCCATACGGTTAGCGGAGGTGGTATAGAAGCTGTTGCCGGAGAAGAAGTCACGGGGTGTGCCCTCCGCGACGATGCTGCCGTCGAAAAACAGGGCGCAGCGGTGGGCATACCGGGCACAGAAGGCCACGTCGTGGCTGACCATCACCACTGTTGTGCCGGCGGCGGTCAGCGTGGAAAGAATAGCGGCAAAGGACTGCTTGAAGGCGGCGTCCAGGCCCTTGGTAGGCTCGTCCAGCAGCAGGATATCCGGCTGGTGCAGCAGCACCTTACCCAGGGCGGCCCGCTGCTGCTCGCCGCCGGAGAGGTCATAGGGATGGCGGTCCAGCAGCTCGGTCAGGCGGCAAAGGGCCGTCACCTGTTCTACCCGGCGGTCACGTTGGTCTTTGGGGAGGTCCGTGCCGTCAAAGGATTCGTACAGGTCCTGACGGACCGTGTTTTTCACGAACAGAGCCTGCGGGTCCTGGGGCAGAACGCCGATGCGGCCCGTATGGGTCACGGTGCCCCGCTGGGGCGTCAGCGCGCCGGACAGCAGGCCCAGGGTGGTGGACTTGCCCGCGCCGTTGCCGCCCAGCAGGGCCAGCAGCTCACCCCGGCGGGCCTGAAGGTCCAGACCGCGGACCACGTCCGGCTGGTCCGGCTCATAGCGGAACCAGAGACCCGCGCCGGCAAGGGCGGTATCCCCGGCGGGATACACCGGCTCCGGCGGCAGCGGGCACAGGGAGTGTTCATCGCACCAGCCGGACAGGAAATCGCGGCCCTCGCGGACGGTGATGGGGCAGGGCGCGCCGCTGTCCACCCCGGCCCAGATACGGACGGCGGCGGGCATGGCCAGGAACATATCGTGGCCGCGGCCCCGCAGGGAACGGCACACCGCCTCCGGCGCGCCGGCACAGAGGAGATGGCCGCCGTCCAGCACGGCGGCGTGGGTGGCCAGGGGCAAGGCCTCCTCGAGACGGTGCTCCGTCAGGAGGACGGTGATGCCCAGCTCGCGGTTCAGGCGGCCCACAGTCTGCAAAAAGTCGGCGGCGGCAATGGGGTCCAGCTGGCTGGTGGGCTCATCCAAAATCAGCAGCCGGGGCTGGAGCACCATGACCGAGGCCAGGGCCAGCAGCTGCTTCTGGCCGCCGGAGAGCTCATCCACTTTCCTATGGAACCAGTCCTGGATGCCGAAGAAGGAGGCCATCTCCGCCACGCGGCGACGGATGGAGGGCGTGTCGCAGCCCAGGCTCTCCAGTCCGAAGGCCAGCTCATGCCAGACCTTGTCGGTGACGGTCTGCTCCTCCGGAGACTGGAGGACGAAGCCGATATCAGCGGCCTGCCGATGGGGCGGCAGGTCATCCAGCGGCTGACCGTCGAAGAGGATACGGCCCTCGGCCGCACCGTGGGGGCGCAGGGCGGGCTTCAGCTGGCGGAGAAGCGTGGTCTTGCCGCAGCCGGAGGCGCCGCAGAGGACCCAGAACTCGCCCTGACGGACCGTGAGGGACACATCCGCCAGCGCGGGGCAGGGCTGCTGGGGATAGGTAAAACCAAAATGCTCCAAACGCAGCAGTTCAGGCATGGGGCGTCCCTCCTTTCCGGACGAGATAGCGGCGCCGGGACAGGGCGTCCAGCAGCACCGGCGTAAAGCAGAGCAGGCCGTAAACGGCGAAAAAGCTGACCGTCAGCGGTGTGACGGGGCCGCTGAGCAGCATGGGGTAATACTGAAAGCGCAAGCCGCCGGCCAGACCGCCGCCCAACAGATACAGGCCGCAGAAGGCCAGCCAGAGGGCGACGGCACCGTCACGCCGGTCAAAACGGTAGAGGGAGAAGGATGTCCTCCCCGGCAGGCCATAGCCCCGGCAGCGCATACTGTCGGCGGTAATGAGCCCGCTTTCCAGGCTCCAGGTGACAACGATGGAGAACACACGAAGGGCGCTTCTGACGCGCCGGGCCGGGGCGCCGGTCTGGGTATCACGGCCCAGATGCCGCTGGGCCTGCGCCACGGCACGGAGCCGCCGGACAAAGCGGGGCACAAAGCGGAGGATCATGCTCAGCAGCAGGGACAGCGCCGGGATGACGCGGCCAAAGAGGTACACCACCTTGTCCGAGGTGATGACATCGGTGACGCAGACGAACCACAGCGCCACGGCGCTGAGCATGGCGCCGGCGGCCAGACCGTAGAGCAGGCTCTCCAGCGTCAAAGGATTGCCGGAGGGCAGATAAGCCAGAATGGTGACGCCCTGGTGGACAAAGGCCGGGTTCAGGGCCGCCGCCAGGAGGGCCATAGGCAGCAGCCACAGCAGGTGGCGGCGCAGGCCCTTGCCGCCCAGCAGACGGGCAACATACCACCCGCCGCCCAGCGTCGACAGAACCAGGCACACCGGGTGCATCAGCAGCATCGCGCAGGCGATGACCAGGGCAAAGTAGGAAAAGCTCACCGCCGGATGGCAAGTGCGCAGCGTATCGTCCATGGGATCACCTCCTGCATACATGATGTCTTAACCTTTTGATTATACCCTGCCGCCAGGGGATACGTCAATCCTGCGTGCGGAAAAAGGGCGGCAAAAGCCGCCCTTTTGTCAGCCCATGTAGGTATTGCCCACGTCTGCACCCATATTACAGGTGTAGAGCCACTGAATACTCTCGCCGCCGGAGAGCGTATAGCTGTCCGCGCCATAGCTGGGGAAGGTTCCCCCCACACAGTACATCCAGCCGGAGCTCCTGCCCACATTTTTTTCGAACAGGCCGTTGATGCCCCTGACATAGTTGCCGCTGGAGCTCACCGGGATACCCGCGTCACCGCAGGCTCGCTTCAGTACGGACATGACAGACTCACCCTCGGTGATGGTCACCGTGGTGGACAGGATCACGCCGTCGGCGGGGATAAGGCCCTTCACGCTGTCGGAGCACTTGTCCATATTATTGAGCACCGTGGCACAGGAGATGTACAGCGATACGGATGCCGCCGGCGCAGGGTCAGGTGCAGGCGCAGGGTCCGGGTCCGGCGCAGAAGGCTGCTCCTGTTCCTGCTGTTTCTTCTCTTCTTCCAGCCGCTTCTGCTCCTCCAGGCGCTTGGCTTCCTCCTGCTTTTTGGCGTCCTCCTCGGCCTTTTTGGCATCATCAGCCGGCTTCTGCTTGTCAGGCTTCTTATCGTCCGCGGTCTTATCCTCAGTCTTTGCCGCGTCCTGCTTGCCGTCAGCCTTGGTGGTGCCCGTTTCAGCTGTGTCGTCCTTCCTGGTGTCCGTGGTCTGCTCCTGCGTTGCCGTGGGAATGTTGCCGGGGGCGTACGATACGGTCTTTTTTCCGCAGGCGGCGCAGGTCAGCAGCAGGGACAGCGCCAGCGCCAACAGCCAAAATCGGTGGTTTTTCTTCATATCTCTCATTCCTCATAAAAGCGCCATACGCAGAGGCGCTTTCGCGCCCCTGCGTCGGCTGTGCTGTTGTTACTTGGAAACGCGCTTCTTCCGGGTCAGCACCACAACGGCTGCCGCCGCCAGTGCTGCGCTGCCCAGCCACAGCACCATCTGACTGTCGTCCGCCGTGTTGGCGGAGTCCTTCTTGCCGCTGTCGGCCGAGCCGTTTCCACCGTAGTAGTACCCGGAGGACACCGTCTCATAGGAGACGATGGCGAACGCGGAGGCCTTGTCCGTCTGGAAGGTCAGGACGTAGTTGCCCTTGGTGCCGCCCAGTGTGGCAGGCAGCTCGGCAGTGGTCACGCTGCCGTTGGCGTCGGTGTGGCTGCGCACCACGCAGACGTGCTTGCCCTGAAGGGCCGCGTACAGCTCGTCGGTGATGGGGATGGTCACGGTGACGCTGTGGGGCAACTCGATAAGCTGCGCCACGGTCTTGATCTCGTTCCCTTCCGTCTTGACCAGCGCCACAGTCACGTCTACGACCTTCTCCAACTGCGCGTTCTTGCGGGATTTGTCGCCGCGCAGGGCATCCAGCTTCTCCGCCAGCTTATCCAACTCCTTCTTGAGCTCGCCGCTGGCAGCTGCACCAGCCTGCATCAGGGCTTTTTTGCCGCCGTCCGACTCCTTGTCCTCCTTTGTAAGCTGGAGGATGGGCGTGTTATTCACGGTAATGACGATAGAGCCGTTCTCGACAGCCGCCTTGATCTCCGCCAACTTCTCATCCGTAACAGGTTTGTCGGTCTTGATGGTCAGACCGCCGCCTGTGACGATCGTGTTGTCCTTGCTGTCCACCTTGAGGTCGTCACCCTTAATGCCCCCTGCCGGGTTCCTGGTACCGCAGGTGGTGCAGACGCCGTCCACATAGGTGTGTTTGCCGGTGGCGGGAATGGTCGCGCCAGCTGTGATGACAATGCCGCAGCGCTTGCAGTAGGTATCCGCCTCATGGCCGGAGGCGTAGCAGGTGGCCGCCACCGCCGCACGGGTGGCCTCATCGTGGCCCAGGGCCGCGATGACCCAGCTGTCCTTGGCGATCTCGGTCTTGCCCGCCGCATCGCTGAAGAACTTGTGGCAGCGAGAGCAGGTCCAATAGGCACTGTTGCCTGCCTCGGTGCAGGTAGCAGCCTTGCCCGCCGTGGCAGTCATACTGTGCCCCAGAGACGGGACGATCATCGTCTCCTCCGTGCCGCAAACGCTGCACTTACGGGTGCTGATACCGCTTTCGGTGCAGGTGGCCGCCTTGGTCACCGTCCACGCGCTGAACTTGTGGCCCGTCGCGGGAACAGGCTTTTCCTCCACGACGCCGCAAATGGAGCAGATCCGGCGGCTGACGCCGTCCTTGGTGCAGGTGGCGGCCACGGTCACTTTCCACTCGCCGAAGCGATGGGCGCAGGCGGCGTCGGTCATATCGTAGAGGGCGTTGGCCTTCTCGGTAAAGCGCGCATAGGCGGCCATGGCGCAAAGCGCCTGCTCCGTGGCCATCTCGTTGACGGCCTTGTCTGCGAACTGATGCTTAAAGCCGCCGTTCTCCGCCACGCGGTACTGCAGGAGGTTCCCCAGCACGCTCAGGGTCTTCCCCTCCACGGTCTTGGTAAAGCGCGCGTCCGTGTTGGCATCCAAATTCAGGGCGGAAAGGGCGATGACCACCTGCGCGCAGCTCTCGGAGGAGTCGTAGCCGCTTCGATACTTGCCGGAGAGCCAGTTGAGGGCTTTCTCCACGGCCGTGTTCACGGTTTCATTGCCGCCGTCCTTATAGTAGGGCGCCAGCGCCTGCAGCGCCATGGCGGTCATGTCCACGTCGCCGACGGGTTTTGTGTCGGCGCTGGCTCTCCAGCTGCCGTCTTCGTTCTGCTGTGCAAGAACAGCCTGCACCAGCCAGGAGGTGTCGGAGGTGTAATTGCGGCTGTTGAGCGCCAGCAGACCCATGACGAGGCCGTTGATATCCGTGTTACTGGTATCGGTGACCTGCATGATATCCTTGTTCTGCAGCGCCTTCAGCAGGTTTTCGCCGCCCACGTTGGCGGGGTCCTTGCCGATGGCGGTAAGGGCCAGAATGATACGCTCGTTGTCGGTGACGGTGGGGTTACGGCTCTCGGGATCGACAAGAACGCCGTCCGCGCCCATATTCTTCTGCACATAGGCCACGACCTTCTCATAATAGGCCGCGATATATGCCTCGGACAGGGGCACCTTGGCGCGAGCCTGTCCCAGTACCGCCCATTCGCCGAAGAGATAGCTGACGACCGGGGCGCTCACCGCACTTTGGATATACGCCTTGGCGCCGGCATACGCCTCATCGAAGCCGGGCACTTCCGCACCGGGCACGGCGGGATCCGTCGGATCCAGCGGGATATAGGTGTCGGTAAAGAACAGGCGCAGGGTGTCGCCGTCTTTGAGATAGGTATTGTCCAGCGTGGTCTTGGGCAGCGTCTCGGTGCCGCCCTGTAAGGTGAGGCCGAACATCCAGCCGGAGGACTTGCCGTCGCCCTTCTCCTTGAGGGTGTGGCCCGCCGCATCGGTGATGCTCTTGATGTAGGCGCCGCTGCCGGTATAGGTGTACTTGGCACTGTCAAGGCACGCCTTCACAGCGTCCCAAGCGGTGGGATCCTCGTTGGCCTTGCCGGTGAAGGTAAAGTCGGAGATTCCCCGGAAAGTATGGCCGTTCTTGTTGTAGCCGTCCACCTTGACCTTCACGGTGAGGGTCTGATTTTCGTTGGGGTCATTCTGCCCCGTGGTACCGGGCACCGTCAGGTCGATCTGGATGGGCTGCTTGTAGAATTGGGCAAAGTCCTTGTAGCGTTCCTTGCTCTCCTCGGTGCCGTTCAGGCCGAATTTCTCCCAGTACTGGGCGTACTTGGTGTAGGTCAGGACGCTGTCCAGCGTAACTGTCGTATTGTACTCCGGCTGGTGTACACGCAGCAGCTCATTCTCGATGACGGAGGGACGGGAGGATCGGAAGCAGCGGTATTTCTCCGTATCGAGCCAGCCGGGGATATCGTCGGCCTCGATGCCGTCGAAGGTCATATTCACCGTGCCGCGGATGTATTTCAGCGTGCCGTCCTCGTTTTTGCAGATCTCCGCGAAGGGGTACAGGTCAGAGGTGACCTTGGTCTTAACCGTATTCTTGTTCTTGATACCGTCCCAGTAGGCGTCCTCGGTCCGCGCCTCCGTCATAAAGGCGGCAGCGCCATCCAACTCCGGCTGGGTAAAAGGCTGAATGGTGAAGCTGAACTCCTGCCGCGCCAGCAGAAGGCCGGAGCTGCGGGTGGTGATGGTCACCACATACTTCGCCTCCACCGGCTTCTCACCGGGCAGTGGGCGGTAGACCATGGCGTGATACCCGTTGAAGTCCAGCACATCCGGGGTGAGGCTCACCATCGTGACCTTCTGGTTATAACTGTCGGTCATGATGCCCGCTTTCTCCAGAAGAGCGGGTCTGGGCATCTGCATATCGTCGCCGACGGCAGTCGTGTCCACGGGCTTTGTCTTGTCCACAAAGTCGCGCAGGAGCCCCTGATACTTCTCCGCCAGAGCGTTTTGCATCTCGCTGGTCACGCTGCTGTCGAAGGGCGCAACGGTGGCGTCAAAGAGCACATCGGCATAGACCTCCACGCCGTTGTCGCCGGTGATGTGCGCCAGCGTGTAGTCATCGAAGGCGTCATAGGTCACGCGGGCGATCAGCCGGAACTTGCCGGCCTTCTCGGGCAGCGCCGTGCCGTCTGCGGGCTGCAGGGGGCGGTTGACGGTGCCCACGCCGGTGCCGTTGGTGCCGTTGGTGATGTAGAGCCACTCGGTGTTCCGGGTGCCCCACTGCACCTTCACATCATAGCGCCCCGCAATGCTGGAGGGAAGCGTGAGGTTGGAGGTGATGCGGTCGTTCACGGTGTAGAGCGTCCAGCCCGCCACCTCGCTTTGGGTGGCCCCGTTGGTGTTCTCGCCGCGGATGAGTTCCCAATTCAGGGACCCGGCGGCGCTCTCCAGCAGTTTCTGCACCGCGTCGGCGCTGCGCCCCACGGTGGCACGGAGGGTGATCTCCTTGGTGACCCCGGCATAGGTGATGTTGAACTTCAACCCCGTGTACTGCACGGTCTGGCGGGCGGTGCCGTCGCCGGTGAAGTAGATAATGTCGCCGTTGTCGGCAATGTACTGTACCTTGGTACCGTCAAAGCCGTTGGCCTTGGCGCTACCGTTGACATAGGTGATCTCGGAGTTGTCCGCCACATCCGCATAGCCCTGCTCTGCCAGCAGGCGGCGGAAGGCTTGAGTGATGTTGGTTTCATCATAGAGCCCCACGCCTTGCAGGGGCTGCACGGCGGTATTCTTGCGCGTGAACTCGACGGCAATATCCTCCAGCGTCTGCACCTTTTCCGCATTCTCGGACCAGAGGCACAGCGTGAAGGTCTTGGTCTTCGTGGCAGCGCCGCTTTGGAGAGTGGCGGTGAGGGTCACCGTGACCTTATCCGCCGCAGGCGCGGTGAGCGCGCCGGTGGCGGTGTTCACCAGAGCGTTATCCGCCGTCCATGCGAGGGAAACGGTCTTCTCTCCACTGCCCTCCACGGGAACGGTGACGCTCGCGGGCAGGGTCAGGAAGCCGGTATAGGTCTGCGCGATCTCCTCTTCCTCCTCCGGGTCGCTGCTCACCGGGGTAAGGCCGCGGAGCTGATAGACGCCGGTGGCATCGGCCTTCAGAAGGTCTGCATTCTCGGCATCGAGCCCCAGTTCCTTATAGAAGTGCTTTTGCAGGGCGTTCAGGAAGTAGTCGTGCAGGTCCGTGACCGCTTCGCCGGGCTCTTCGATGCCGTATTTCTCACAGAGGTCGGCCTTATCGTTATAGTCCGTAAGGTCATAGAATCTCAGCACAGTCTCGGCGTACCAGTCGGCCTTGGCTTTCTTGGCGGCGTCGGCGGCGCTCATGCCGCGAAGTTCCAAGGCGTTGGCGGCGGCGGCAGCGGCCTTGAGGTCGGCATTGTCCACGGGGGTGCCGCCCTGCCAGGGCAGCACCGGGAAGCCGCCGTTGCTGTTGCCGCTGTCAAGGTGCATCCCCATCTCCGCCGCAAATTCCGGGGTGCGCATATAGTCCGCGGTGCGGGCAGTCATACCGCTGGTGGTGCCATCCGCCGCGGCCTGTGGTGCGACGGTGTCCAGATAAGCGCAGTTGGTGATGGTGGCGCCGGAGTTCACCTTGCCTACCACCGCACCGAACTTACTCTCATCTGCTATTGCGAACTCTCCTGCCACATAGGAACCCTTGAGCTCTGCATTAGCGTTCAGTTCGCCTACAAGGCCGCCGCGTTTTTGATTGATAATCTTATTCGGCTGCGTCTTTTTTACCGCGAGAGTACCGGTAAAATAGCAGTTCTCGACAACACCGTATGCATATCCGGCAATGCCTCCCAAAGATGCGGATGTACCATATGTACTATTATCGTAAGCATCCTTGACGACAGCCCTACTAACGCAACCACTAATCACACCGTTGCCGGTATTCCGTCCAGCAATGCCGCCGATTGCCGATGCACCATTATATCCCCCGCTGGAGAACGTGATACTACCACTGACCATGCAGTTCCGTATCGTTCCTGCACTGGAATTGGCAACACCTCCCAAAAGCGACGAAGTACTGACAATCGCGCAATTCACACGCAGATTTTCAACTACGCCGCCCTCTGCAAGTTCCCCCACAAGGCCGGTTGTAACGAGTCCACTAACGGTGTAATTATCGCCGTCCAGGGTGCCGGCGAACTTATTGCTACTGGTGCCGATGGCCGTCCAGGTCTTGCCGTTGAGGTTGATGTTGGCGGTGAGTTTGGCGCTGATATCTCTCTGCCCGTTTTGGACGGCATCGGCAAACCAGGCCAGCTTCGCGGCGGTATCGATCAGGTAGACACCGCTCTCGTCCTGCGTGGGCGCGGTCTTGGTCGTGCCGTCCCATCCCTCACCGGCATAGGTCAGTGTTACCGTGATGGTGTCGTTTTTGGCAGCGGTAAAGCTGCCGCTGACCGTGATATAGTCCGCCTTGGCGACGGTATAGGCATACGTCTCGCCGGCGTAGACGATGTATGCGCCGTTCTCGTCTGCTGTGATCGTGCCGCCCACGGGGTGGGTCACGGTCACCGTGGCGTCCGCCGGAGTTACGGCAAAGGTCAGGGTACGGGTGGCAAGTTCGCTCAGCGTGATGGTCTCGTTCACATCGGCGCTAACGGTGATGTTCCCCGTCTTGGTCTCGTAGCCGAACTTGCTGACGGTGTAGGCATAGGTACCGGCGGCAACGGTGTATGCGCCGTTTTTGCCGGTGATCTCCGCGCCACTACGGTCCTTCAGCACCACCGTTGCACCGGCGGGAGTATTAAGGGTGAGGGTGTGGGCTGCGGCGGCGGCAAAATCCTTGAGCCGGACATAGTAACTGCTGCCACTTTCACTGAAAGACAAGGTGAGTTTTTCACCCGTGTTCAACACCGTGCTAAAGGTTTTCCAACCGTTCTCCTCATAGGCTGTCAGCAGAGTGCTTGTACCTTTTTTCACGCTAAAGGCAGAATCGTCATCCCATGAGTAATCGGCTTTATTTCCCTTTGCAAGATACTGGAAAGACACCAGACGAGACTCTGTCGCCGTCAGGGTCAAGGAGGTCGTGCCGTAACTTCTTCTATTGCTCTCCAAATAGTTCCCACCAGCAGCCCGCACCGGTTCAAAGCCATATCGTGTGCCGTTCTCGGCAGTGATACCGTCCAGGCCGGCAAAGAAATCGTCAAAGGTCAGCGACTTGACGAACTCCAGGCCTATGGTCTTGGCAGCCTTGACCACAAAACTCCCAGACAAGGTATCGCAGCCCTCCAGGGTGGCTGTGTAGGTATAGTTCCCGGCGGGGAGGGTGCAGTTCGCGCCGCTGCCCGTATAAACCGTGTCTCTGCCGGACTTCACGGTGACGGTGGGCTCGGCGGTCACGCCCTCCGGCTTGGTGATGTTGAAGGTCACAGAATACTTGGCCGCTTCTGTCAGGGTAACGGTCTTGTTCACATCGCCGGTCGCAACACTGATCGTGCCGGTGGCCGTCTCATAGCCAAACTTGCTGACGGTGTAGGTGTAGTCGGTATTCTTGGCAGCGATATAGACATTCTTGCCGGTGGAACTGGCCGCAGACTCCTTGTAAACGGTGGTGTTTCCCTGCTTCAGTGTTACCGCCGCATCATCGGGGGTAAACTGCAGGGTAATGACCGGCAGTTTGACAAGGGTAACATTGACCGTTTGATTTTCGGCGCTCATGGTCACCTTGCCGGTGGCGGGCTCATAGCCCTTTTTGGTGACGGTGTAGGTGTAGTCCGCCGCGGCTTTTACGGCGAATACGCCATTGCTGCCGGAGACGGTTTTGCCTTCCTTATCTTTCAGAGTGACCGTCGCGTCCGTCTGGTCCGGCGCTATGGTCAGCGTGTACAGCGGGGAAACGGTGAAGTTTTTGAGCTTGAGTCCGCTTGAGGAACCATAACTCAGCGTCAGTGTCTCCCCAATTCTCAGATCAGCAGAAAAATTCTTCCACTCGGAGCTATAATAGGAGGCTAACAGTTGACTACTGCCTTTTTTGACATAGAAGTCCGTATAACCTGTACCGCCGCAATAGTCAAAAGATACAGTTACATTCTTGATAGCCGCAATCGTTATCGTTGAGGGGGAATAGGAACTCGCGTTACTTGCCGGTTGTAGGCATCCCTCAGATTGTACCGGCTCAAATGGACGGGACGTACTATTCGTTGCCGTGACGCTGTCACTGATGGCACTAAAGAAATCGGAGAATTGCAGCTTGTCCTTGACCTCGATCGCAAAGCTCGCGGTCTTGCCTCTATAGCTGATGGTAATACTTTTCGATTCCGCCGGCTCGCTGGTGTCAAACCCTTCAAACGTCACACCGGCGGCGGCATAGTCGCCTTCAATGGTGCGGGGTTCATCGGTGCCCTCATAGCTCACCGTGAGAACCATGCCGGTCAGGTCAAGTTCGGCATCGCCCTTGTAGTACTCCGTCTTTGTGGGAGCCTTGGTCACCGCAATGCTCTGCACCTTTTTCAGCGCCACGGTTTGGGTGCTGCTCTCGGTGGGCGTCACTTCGCCGGCGGCGGGCTCATAGCCCTCCTCGGTCGTCTCGGCGGTGTAAGTATAGGCGTGACCCTTCAGCAGCTGATAGGTCGTTCCCTCGGTGGGCGTAACCTGCGTCTCGCCGTCCTTGAGGGTGAGCGTGGCACCGGCGGGAGTCACGGTGAAGGTCACGGTGACCCACTGTGCAGCATCCTCCGCCAGCGTAACAGTAACATTGGCAGGAGGGTTGTCCTTGTTCCTCACGGTCACGGTGCCGGTCTGCTGCGTGTAGCCGGGGCAGGACACGGTATAGGAATACGGTGCATCGGCGGCAGGCAGCGCCACGGTGGTGGAGCCGGTATAAGTGCCGCCGTTGATTTCGAGCGTGGCATTCGCGGGAACAATGGTAAAGAGTACCGCCGCGGTGGGGGTCTCCCAGCTGAGGGCGGGATAGTTCCCGCTCTTGACCATGAAGCCATCCCCTAACAAAGCCGCAAACGCGGGGGATTTCATCTCCTCGGCGGTTTTTGACGTTGCCGTCTGGCTATTGCCGTTGGCACCGGCAGATGCCGTGGTATCCAGATAGTAGCAATTCGTCACGGTGGAGTTGTCGCACCAACCGGCGATAGCGGCGTAATTCGATGTATCCGCAGTTACAGAAGTCGTCCCGCTATTATAGCAATTCTTGACAGATCCATTACTATCAATATAGCCAGCAATACCCCCCAAATTAACACCTTTGCGGTCTCTGCTGCTGGAAATGGCACCTGTGTTATAGCAATTCTCTACTGTACCTCCCCGCAGTTTTCCAACGATACCGCCTACATATCGTCCGGTTGCGGAGATTATTGCACAGTTGATACAGCCACTAATGGTTGCGCCATTGGCTTGGGCTGCAATGCCGGCAACGCCTTCCGTGCCCGACACTGTACCATCCACTTTCACATTCTTCACCACGGCGCCGCCTGCCAGTTTGCTGAACAGGCCGACATTGGCCGTGGAAGCGGTGATATCCAGCGTTACGGTGTGGCCGTTGCCGTCAAAGGTGCCGGTAAAGCCGGTAAAGCCGGTAATATCGTTGCCATAGGGCGCCGTGACGGTGATATCCTCCGTCAATTGATAATTGCCGCTGGGCTCCATCGCGGCAAACTCCTCCGCGGAGCTGACAGTTCCTTCCGCCAGCGCCAGCGCCGTGCCGCCGATGCGGGCAGACCGGGACACAGGCGTTTCCGGAGCAGGCTCCTGCTGCTCCTGCGTCTCCTCATCCTCGGCAGGGACGGTGTTCTCCGTGTCCACCGGAGCTATCTGTTCCTGCTGGGTCTGCTGCTCCTGCTCCGCGGCCAGCGTGTCGGCCAACACGGAGGTGGGCAGCATGCTGACGACCATCACGACGGTCAGCAGCCAGCTTATGACTCTCTTCTTCATGTCTCTTTCTCCTTTATGTAAATTTTTTGTCGACGTGAGGGGGTGGGCGGGGATGCGGCAACATCCCCGCCCCACTTATGGAAAAGCACGCGGCCAATGGCCGCCTCAGCTTGACAAAGGGGACTCGTCTGCACAGTTTCACGGTCAGATGGAAAGCGCACGGCGCCTCAGCTTGACAGTCGAGTTTTCCGCACCGCTTCGCTGTGTATGGCAGCGTGTCAGCCTGGCAAGGGAAATATTTTTCATGCAGGGCATGAAAAATGGGACAGAGTGCACTCTGTCCCGCGAAAATGAAACGCTGCCCGGCGCAAAGCCGGACAGCGAACGCAATAGATACGACCCCTGCACCACGGAAAGACGTCGCCGCCCCCGCCGCCCGCCCAAAAGGGCCGGCCGCGAAAAAGGCGGCGCAAAAAACACCGACCTCCCGTTCAGGAGGTCAGCGTGGTACATCTACATGGTGGTACAAGATTCCCGCACACGGAGAGCGCGCCCGCTGCAACTTTGTCCTACACAATGCAATTCTCCTGGCTCGCGCCGCGGGGGACAGACATCCCGCCTCGTTTGCAGCCTACCTTCTCATGGGCTTACCCACAATGGCGGACTTTCGTCCCGGCGGCTCTCGCCGCTTCGGTGCATCCTTGCGCTCACAGTACCGGTCGTGCGGGGTTTGGCTACCCCTTTCCTTCTATGCCGACGCCTGGCCCGTGGTGGGCTGTACGGTCGCCGGCGACATTGGATCAACAGACTGTTTATTTACTTGTCAGCGACATTATATTACAGGAATTGGCCGTTGTCAACCCTCCTCCCTACCCCAATGCCACGTCCAGGATCATCATTACGGTAAAGCCCGCGGCAAAGGCCAGCGCCCCCGGGCCGGAATCGCCGCGCGTGGGCAGCAGCTCGGCGGCCACCACATAGAGCATGGCCCCGGCGGCAAAGCCCAGCAGCCAGGGCAGCGCCGGAACGATGAGCGCCGCCGCCAGCACCGTCACGCCGGCGGCCAGGGGCTCCACCACGCCGGAGAGCACGCCGCCCAAAAAGGCTCTCCCCTTCCCCGCACCGGCGGTACGCAGGGGCAGGGCCACAATGGCGCCCTCCGGCACATTCTGGATGGCGATGGCCAGCGCCAGCGTAAACGCCGCGGCGGGCGCGGCGGCTCCTGCCGCCACACATCCGGCATAGGCCGCACCCACCGCCATCCCCTCCGGGATGTTGTGCAGCGTCACCGCCAGAAGGGTCATGGTGGTGGAACGGTCGGTAACAGCCTCCGGCAGCAGTCGCTCCAGCAGCCGCAGGAACAGCACCCCCAGCCAGAAACCGCCCGCCGCCGGAAGGAAGGACCAGCGGCCCATGTCCGCCCAGTCGATAGCGGGCAGCAGCAGGCTCCACACCGAGGCGGCGGTCATCACCCCGGCGGCGAAGCCCTCCAGCACGCGGCGCAGAACGGCGGAGGGCGCTCTTCGCAGGCAGAATACGCACGCCGCACCCAGCGACGTGCCCCAGAAGGGGAGCAATATCCCCTGAAGGACAGATGATTGCATAGACACTCCCTTTTCCGTATCCGTAGTATGCGGAGCCGGGCGACTCCGTACAGTCTATCCTACGCAGCGGGAAACGAAAGGTGAAAAGACAAGGGCCCCCGCCGAAGCGGGGGCCTTTGGGAAAATACAAAGTCATTCAAAATGCTAAGATAAGGCGGGAGCGCCCGAAGGGCACTCCCACTGCGCGGCTTATTGCTTTATGTGAGATGCAGCTTCACTGTATCGGCAGCTCCACCGCGATGGTCGTGCCCTCATCTGAACTCTCCTCTACCCGGACGCAGCCGCCGTGGAGATCGGCAATCTCCCACACCAGCGAAAGTCCCAGCCCCACGCCGCCGTACTCCCTGCTGCGGGACTTGTCCACCCGGAAGAAGGGCTGGAAGATGCTCCGCTGAAATTCCTCCGGAATGCCGCGGCCGGTGTCGGAAACGCGGATCAGGAGCTTTTCCGTCTCCTGTGTGACATAGACCCACACCGAGCCGCCAGGGCGGTTGTACTTGACGGCGTTCTCCGTCAGGTTGAAGATCAGCCGATAGATCAGCGCGTCGCTGCCGGTCATAACGCCGTCGCCCTCCGCTTTTAGCGTGACACCGCGCTTTTCTGCCAGCGGGGCGAGGTCTGTGAAGATCTCCTCGATCATTGGGATAAGCTGAATCTGCTCGTTCCGCGCCACCTGCTGCAAATTGCTCATTTCCAGCAGCGTTTTGGTCATCTGCGTCAGCCTCTCCGTCTGCTCCCGCAAAAGCAGGAGAAACTCCGCCGTCTCCGGCAGCACATCGGTGTGCTCTGCGGAAAACAGCTCCAGCTGTGCCTGCATCAGCGCAAGCGGTGTGCGCAGCTCGTGGGCGGCATTGCCGGTAAACTGCCGCTGGGCGGTAAAGGCGTTGTTCAACCGCTCCAGCATCTGGTTGAAGGAGTGGCTGAGCTGCCGGAATTCCGGCAGCACGTCCTCATCGATCCTCACATCCGCTAGATTGTTCAGCTGCACCTTCTCTACCTGAGAGGCGAAGCTGTGCAGGGGCTTGAGGGCTCGCCCGCTGACGAAATAGGCCAAAATTCCGCTGAGCAGTGTCACTATAGCCGTGATATACCAATTGGTGGTGCGGAAGCGTCCCTGCGCCCCATCGACAACGATGGTCAGCTCCTCGCTGGGCGCAACGAGCTGCGGGTCAAAGCTTGCCGTACCTTCCTCATTCAGGATCACCGTGCCGCTGCCCTGTAAGCTGTCTGCAATGGTGTCCATATAGTACACACCGGAGGAACAGAGCAGCAGATTCATGGCCACGCAGGTGATGCCGATGAGCAGGACGGACATCAGTGTGATGCGCCACTGCAGGGAAAGCCGCTTCATTCTTCGTCCCCTCCCATCAGATAGCCCTCGCCGATGCGGTTGCGGACAGGGTCGTAGCCCAACGCGGTGCGCAGCTTCTTCCGCAGGGCGGAGATGTGGACGCGGATGGAGTTGCTGAAGCTGTCCACGCTGTTGTCCCAGACGTGATCCATCAGCTCCTCCTGACTCACAGGCCGCCCCTGATGCGCCATCAGGTATTCCAGGATCCCCGTCTCCTTGCGGGTCAGCGTCAGGGGCTGCCCGTTGGCGGAAACTTCCCGCGCACGGGCATCAAAGGTGAGCTGCCCGCAGCGCAGCACCACATCCTGCTGGGTAAACTGCCTCAGGGTCAGGCTACGGATGCGCGCCTCCAGCTCCGCCAGATGGAAGGGCTTCGCCAGATAGTCATTGGCGCCGGCATCCAGACCCGTCACCTTATCCTCCACCTCGCCGCGAGCCGAGAGAATCAGCACAGGCGTCTCTCTGTCGGTCTGCCGCAGGGTGCGCAGCACCGTCATTCCGTCCTTTTTCGGCAGGTTCAGATCCAGCAGCACCAGATCGTACCGCTCCGTTTCCAGCAGCTCCAGCGCCTTCTCGCCGTCGTAGCAGCAATCCACGCTGTAGGCCGACCGCCGCAAACTGCGGGCGACGGTGTCGCACAGGGCGCGCTCGTCCTCTACAATTAAAAGGTGCATAGTCGCCTCCTTAATGAACAGGTTGTCTCCTATTATAGCAGAGCCGGATAAGATTTGTGTTAAATTTCTGTTCTTAACAAAGATTTTAACCCGCCTGCGCTATGATAGGCCACAGAAACAGGAAAGGGTGATCAAAATGAGTCACAGGAAGAAGGCAGCAGCGCAGGTCACGCTGCTGCTGGCGGGAGCCGCCATGCTGTGCTTCGGCGTCTGGCGGGGCGAGGCCGCCACGGTGCTGAGCAAAGCGATCAAATTATGTCTGGAGTGTGTGGGCATTGGATAAGAAGAATACTTCGGGCGCGTCCCATCTTTTGGCCCGTTTTCGGGGCTGGATACAGGCGGGGGCGGCCTTATTGACCAACCTGCACCTGCCGAACTTTCTCAAGGGCGGCTTGTATCAGGGCGCGGGCAAGACCGTCTGCGTGCCGGGGCTGAACTGCTACTCCTGCCCGGCAGCCTCCGGCGCCTGTCCCATCGGGGCGTTTCAGGCGGTGGTGGGGTCCTCCAAGTTCAGCTTCTCCTATTATATCACAGGCTTTCTCATTCTGCTGGGAGTACTGCTGGGGCGCTTCATCTGCGGCTTCCTGTGTCCCTTCGGCTGGTTTCAGGAGCTGCTGCATAAGATCCCCACGAAGAAGCTCTCAACAAAAAAGCTGAAGCCCCTGACGTACCTCAAGTACGCCGTGCTGCTGGTGATGGTCTTCCTGCTGCCGGCGTTTCTCGTCAACGACGTAGGCATGGGTGACCCCTTCTTCTGTAAGTATCTCTGCCCCCAGGGCGTGCTGGAGGGGGCCATCCCACTGTCCCTTGCCAATTCCGGCATCCGGGCGGCGCTGGGCAGCCTGTTTACCTGGAAATTCAGCATCCTGCTGGCAGTGATCGTGCTGAGTATCGTATTTTACCGGCCCTTCTGCAAGTGGCTGTGCCCGCTGGGTGCGTTTTACGCGCTGTTTAACAGGGTGTCCCTGTTCCAGATGAAGGTGGATAGGAACAAATGCGTCTCCTGCGGAAAATGCGCCAAGGCCTGCAAAATGGATGTGGACGTGACAAAAACGCCCAACCATACCGAGTGCATCCGCTGCGGGATGTGCATCCGCGCCTGTCCTACCAACGCCGTCAGCTTCCGCTACGGCTTTGGAGACGGCAAAAAAGAACCTGTAGAACCTGCAAATACATTAAAAACGGAGGAAACAAAATGAACGTAAAGAAAATCATCACACTGCTGCTGGCGCTGGTGCTGGCCGCCGGTATGGTCGCCTGTGGCACAAAGCCCGCGGAGGACACGGACGGCAAGGATGGCAGTGAAGAGGCAAAAGCGCTGTACGAGCAGCTGAAGGCGCAGGAAAATGCCATCCTGTCGGAAAACACAGCTCTTTGGGAAAAGGTCTTTATGGCAGCCGATAAGGGCATGGCCATGATAGAGGACGGCGGCAACTACGGCGATTTTCTGCTCAAGACCATCGAGAATGCCAAGGATCAGTTCACCGAGGAGGAGCTGACGCTGCTCACCGGCGAGGCCACCAAGATCAAGGATATTGAGAACCAGCGGGCGGAGCTGGAGACGAAGTATCCCTGGCTGTCAGAGACGCCTGATAGTGATGACAATACGAGCGTCCCGGCGGGCAGCGATATGACCACGCCGCCTGACGATGGCAGTATGCAGAAGTTTCCCGCCTTTGAGGGCAAGGATCTGGACGGTAACACGGTGAAGAGCAGCGAGCTGTTCGCCAAAAACGCCGTCACCGTTGTGAATTTTTGGTTTACCACCTGCAACCCCTGCGTAGGGGAGCTTGCTGAGCTGGACGCGCTGAATAAGGAGCTTGCGGAGAAGGGCGGCGCCCTCATCGGCATCGGGCTTCTGGATCACATAATCATCGGAGACAACACCTATTTCAGTTTCAAAGAACGGGGAATTATATAGAATGAAGAACAGCAAATATGTTTTACTGGGGCTCAGCGTGTTCTGCCTGCTTCTCATCGCAGTCACGTCCTTTAACAACGGGATCCTGGCCCCTCTGCGGACCGGCGTGGGCTATTTTCTCATCCCCATCCAGTCCGGCGTCAACGTGGTGGGAGAGAGCGTCTACAATAATTTAAAGGACATGGCCACCATGAAGGACGCCCTGGCGGAAAACGAGGAGTTAAAGTCCCGCGTGGCAGAGCTGATGGAGGAGAACAACCGCCTGCAGGAGGAGCAGTTTGAGCTGGCGCGCCTCAGGGAGCTCTACGAGCTGGACCAGGAGTATTTAGAGTACGAGAAGGTGGGCGCCAGGGTCATCGCCAAGGACACCGGCAACTGGTTCCAGGTGTTCCGCATCGACAAGGGCTCCGACGACGGCATCGAGGTGAACATGAACGTC
>OLOW01000869.1_pt1 | contig 20982 bp, 21 predicted proteins | sample 1672801 | NCBI WGS metagenome assembly OLOW01 (sample SAMEA3136725, study PRJEB25190) | human gut metagenome | biome: human gut; feature: human-associated habitat; material: faeces | place: Austria | collected 2013 | reverse complement strand
TGCAAGCGGTTACATACAAAAACACGAATTATCCGGAGTATCTCCGAGTGTCGAATAAAAAGGTGTGCCGAAAAATGATGATATTTTTTGGCACACCCATCATCCATCTCTAAAGTTTAGGCTTATGCTTTATGAACATTTCTCCTCAACTTCATTCAATGCAATTCTATTTCCCTAAAATATCACGTACCGCATCAATTGTTTCCTGTCCTGCAATATCTGCATATTTGTCATATACAGTTGCCGTTGCAGCCTTGAACTCTTCTAACTGTGCATCTGTGTACTCTGTTACCTTAACACCGCTGTCTGCAATCGCCTTTAAAGCGTCAGCATCAAAATCAGCTTCGTACTGTCTGACAGCTGCCAAGTAATCTTCGATACATTCGTTGTAAACAACCTTTAAATCTTCCGGAAGGGCATCATACCAAGAAGCATTTACAATTGGAACGTGTAACAGTGCAGTTGGCTTTGTTACAGCTAATTCTTTGATAACTTCCATGAATTTATCCGATCGCTGCCAACGAAGAAGTCGGTACAGATGTCATCTGTACGATATTCTGCTGCACTTTTTCAGCATCTTCATTGTTGGAATTGGATAATGCCTTGTTAGAATAAATCGTAACCTGAATGCGTCCGTCAGAACGTTCTTCTAACTGCTCTTTCAGATATGCCCAACCCATGTGGATAGGGTCAGATTCGGATGCAATATGGGAAATCTTCATTTCAATTACATCCCCTGTTGCGTCTCCGCCATCGTTATTGCTATCGTCCCCGCCGCAACCGGTCATAGCAAAAACAGAAGTAAGCGCCATTACAAGAATTAATAACACCGATAATAATTTCTTCATTTTCTTTCTCCTTACTTTGTTTTTATCCTCACATTAGCTTGTGATGCCTTTTCATTTAGATTTATTGCAAAAAAAATGCCAAAATACATTTAATGTATTTTTAGGACGCACAATCTTGCTTTTTCCCCAAAATTTCGTACCCGCAAGTGCTTTTATGCCATATATTCTTTTGACAAACTGCGACATTTTATGACATGGGATCATTCTATATGCGACAGCATCATTATCGAAGTGTCACAGTTTTCACATGCACTTGTCACATTTTTATCGCACCTTGCTTCACGATCCTTGCCCCAGCTTTCTGTCAAGCAATTCTTTGAGCTGCAACATTTGCTCATGTTCATACTCCCTTTGATCAAAAATAATGGCATCGTTCGATTGTAGCATGATAAAAATGTATCCATTGTGCACGCCCCATTCTTTGATGTCTTTCCACATCAGTTTTTCTCGTTTGTTCCCATTCTCACACAGAATCCCTTCGTCTAAAAAGGTATAGCTGATCGTCTTTTTCAGTAAAGGCTTCGTTCTCCTCTTTGCAATTTTCAAATAATCGATCATTCCTCTATATGAAAGTATGCTTTTCCCAATGCAAACAGCAACTAAAATCAAGAGAATGACCCATTGCGGAGTCGTCCGCATCTCATAAAAACATACATTATATATGAACACGCCCGTCACAATAATGGATAAGATACATGCTTTCCAAAACACATGCAAGTGTGTTTTGCTTCTTGTTTCTAATAGCCACGCAATGGTTTCGATATCTTTTTCTTCTAACGTAACATAGACTGTCATATCACCCACCTCCTTTTTGTCTTTCCTAAATTGCTCTAGTCGCATTTTTATACCTCGCAAACTTTGTACCAGTGTTCACTTTGGTACATCAATAGTCATACTCTCTATCATAGCGGATTACTCACTATAGCCGCAAGCTTTTTCCGTGACATGGTAAAAAATACTATTTTTTATTGCTTTCGAAAATTCGAGGGTTTTTATGCAATATAGTCGAATACGGGGTCTACGAGAGGGCAAAGATCTTACACAAAAAGAAATGTGCTGCGCTCAAAGAGTGTACAGTAATTACGAACGGGGTGATTTAGATATTCCTACAGATATCCTAATCAAACTTGTAAAATTTCATAACACTTCTGCTGACTACCGCTTGTGTCTGACAAATAAAAAAGAAACGTATTAAACGCTGCGGAGTGATGGCATCCGAATTCCATCTTCCTGCAGTTTTTATTCTTCATACATCAAAAAGCAAAGTGCTTACTGAAGTCAAATGATTTGAACAACAGTAAGCACTTTTAAAAGGTACAAAGAATGTGGCTTTATCGGTGTTAAAGCCTATTTGTTTTTTTGCTAAACCGATCTAGGAAATTCTTAACCAGCCACCTGTTACATTGTAAACCTGTGCCGTTAAGTAATCAGATCCATCCGAAGCTAAGAATTCTACCACTTTTGCGACTTCATCCGGTTCGGCGAAATATCCGAGCGGAATCTGTCTGGTAAAGTTCGCTTCCTGTTCCGGTGTGTATTTTGCAGTCATTGCAGTTTTGATGATGCCAGGGGCCACGCAGTTTACATTGATTCTGTCCTTGGCAACCTCCAGTGCCAAAGAACGGCTGAAAGAAATAATTCCGCCTTTGGATGCTGCATAGTGCGCATGTGTTACAGACCCGGAAACACCCGCCTGTGAAGCAAGGTTAATGATCTTGCCGTAGTGCTTCTTTTTCATAGTCGCCAGTACCTCTCTGCAGAAGTAGAACACACTGTAGAGGTTGCATTTCATGGTCGCATCCCAATCTTCAAAAGACATTTCTTCAACAAGGTGATGCGTATAAATACCGGCATTGTTTACCAAAATCGTAATATCACCATAAACCTCCAGGCACTTTGCGATAGCAGCCTTTACTTCTTCCTCTTTGCTTCCGTCGCAAACGTAAGTATAAACATCATTGAGTCCTTCTGCCGCAAACTCAGCTTTCATTTTTTCCAAACCGGGCTCCATAATATCAACCGCGAAAATCTTGCAGCCTTCTTTTGCAAGTCTTTTTGCTTCCGCTTTTCCAAGACCGCCACCGGCACCTGTGATGATTGCTACGGAATCTTTTAATCCATTAAACATTTTAATTCCTCCTAAATTCTGTCTGTACGCTGTATATTATCCCATCAGATTTACCAGACATAAAGAAATTCCCGGGATATATGTGATAATCAACAAGGTAATAATCATTGCCGGAAGCAGCAGCTTCAAATGCGGCACTAATCTTTCCATCGAGATATTACCGGTTCTCATACCTACGAACAGATTGACGCCGACAGGCGGGGTAACCAAACCAATCGCAAGGTTGATACACATGATGATACCAAAGTGTAACAGATTGATGTCGACAGACTGTGCAATCGGTGCAAAAATCGGTGCTAATAAAACGATGGCCGGACCTGCGTCTAGGAACATGCCTACAATCAGCAGTACGATGTTGATAATCATCAAAATCAAGTACTTATTATCGGTAATGCCTAATACAAACTGTGCAATCGCGTCTGTAATACCTTCCATTGCCAGCAGCTTACCAAACGCGCCGCAAATGGAAATCAGAATTAAGAACGAGCAGCTCTTACCAGTCTTGATGAGTACCGCCGGAAGATCTGATAACTTCAAACTTCTGTATACGAATAATCCGATAATGATTGCATAAACGCAAGCTACCACTGCAGCTTCGGTCGGCGTAAAGAAGCCCCCGTAAATACCACCTAAAATGATAATCGGCATCAACAATGCCCAAATACCTTCTTTGAATGCTTGTCCAAAGGATTTTCTCCCTCTCTCTGCGTTTTCCTTTGCGACTTCCGGGCTTGGTTTGTAACCGGCTTTTTTAATGGAATAACGTGCGACCAGACAAATAACAATTGCCATTAAAATTCCTGGCACAAAACCACATAAGAACATATCTGATACAGAAACCTGTACTGTAACGGCGTAGATGATCATCGTCAAACTTGGCGGAATAATCGGACCTAACGCACCTGCAGATGTCGCAAGGGCCGTTGCATATCCGCGGTCATAACCATTCTTCTCCATCTGCGGAATCATGATCGCACCGATACAAGCTACTGTAGCCGCACCGGAACCGGAAATCGCTGCAAAGATTGCGCAAGCAGCAACAGTTACCATGCCCAAGGCAGTTGTGCTTTCCTTTGTCAGAGAAAGGCAGAAATTAATCAGTTTTTCTGAAATCTTTCCTGCTAGCATCAACTCTCCCGCTAAAATGAAGAACGGAATCGCTACCAAGGTAAAAGAACTGGTACTGTTCAATACAGCTTCTGTGAAAAAAGACAAAGGTAAAATGTCGTTATAAAGAATAATATATGCTATACTCGAAATACCCAGCGAAAAGGCCACCGGTACTCCAATTACAAGCAATATTACTGTGAATAGCATTAAGAAAACTCCGCCGGACACTACTTCTCACCTCCATTATTATCATGACGCTCATATTCTTGAACTTCATCCTCAAAAATTGCTTCCTTTGCAAGTACAACTCCATCTATTTCTACAGAATCGGTGTGGATGTAATCAGGCAATGGCTTGCCCAATAAGTCATACTTAATTGTAAAATAGATATATTGCAAACTGCGGATCGCAGTCAGGCACATACATACCGGAATCGCCAACCAAACCAGCCACATAGGGAATCCTGTTGTGGACTGACTGCTCAAGCTCAGTCGGTTTAGCACAATGAATACTCCAGAATAAGTAAAAATCGCGCAGAAAGCCAAGTTAAAAATCTGTGTAATCAGAAAAATGAAAGCTTTTACCTTTGGTCCAAACAGATTTACAACAGCTTCAACTCTGATATGTGTGTTGACACGCATTGCGTCACTGGATGTTATGAAGGTGTACCAAACAAAAAGATAAATGGAATATTCCTCTAATGTCGGGATGGATAACTTCAATACGAATCGCATGATGACTTGCATAAAAAGCAGAATCAGCGCAATTCCGAGTGCTACTGCACCCAAAATATCCTCAATCTTATTGTAAAATCGTTTCGGATTTGTGTAATTCACGAATCTCCCTCCTTATCTTGAGACAAATCAGGGGGCTTTCGCCCCCCATCTGCTCATCGTGTGAATTTTATAAATAGCTAGAATTTAAGGTCGGATTTTCCAATGATGTCAAGCGCTGAATTGATGACATCTTTGTCAACAGCCGCCTTGGCTTCATCTTTCCAAATTTCAATTGCCATTTCTTCTAACATTGCATGCTCTTCGTCTGTTAATTCAGAACAATTTACGCCGTCATCAGACATAGCCTTTACTGCACCTTCTTCGCTTGTTTTTAAGTTGGATCTGTACGTTTGTGTTGCTTCTGCGACGCATTCGTCAAAGATCGTTTTTAAGTCATCCGGTAATGAATTGTACCATTTTTCATTGATAATGAACGCATGGTAGCAAGCAAAAGCTTTTGCATCTTTGAAGCAACTCAATACTTCATGGAAACTGTTATTATAAGTTAAGCCAGCAGTGCAGAGAATTCCGTCTACTGCGCCCTGTTGTAAAGTTGTGAAAATTTCATTCCAGTTGATAGAGGTTGGTGCTGCTTTCAGTGCTTCTGTCAAAGCAATCATCTGCGGTACATTAGCTACACGAATTTTTAAGCCCTTTAAGTTATTAATATCCGTGATATCTTTCTTTGCAGTGCCATAACCGTACCAACCCATGGAAAATCCATTCGGAGAAAGAATAACGCCAGTCTTTTCCTGGAACTGTGCATAATAATCTTTCATGTAATCAGATTCTGCTAAAGTCCAAAGTTCTTCTTCAGACGTGAACATCATCGGTTCGTTGAATACGTTGAATACCGGCATAGAAGCATAGGATGCTAATGTTGCTGCGGTGGTGGAGGTAATTTGAATTGTTCCATCTGCAACTTTTTCTAATGCCTCGGTATCATTTGCAACAACTTGAGAGTTACCATACCAAGTCACTTCAAAACGACCACCAGACTTTTCTTCTAAAAGCTTCTTCAGATATAAGTCGCCTTGAGAAGCCGGGTCACTTTCAGGCAGGTTACGTGCCAATGCTACCTTGTAAACTTCTCCTTCTGTTTGCGCGCCACCATCGTCTCCGCTATTTCCACATCCTGTGAACGCAAATAATAGTGCCATAATTAAGATAACTGCGATTCCCTTTCTCTTTAACATGAGTGTTTCTCCTTTGAATTATGATTTTAATAAAAACTATCTGAAATAAGGGTTTTCCTTAATTTCAACAACATTTCCTTTTGTATCTTCCGCATAAAAACATCTTCTGTAACCGATCACTTCATCTTCTGTTTCAGATTCAAACACAAATTTCGCGTTAGCCTCCTGGAAGTGTTTTCGTATCTCGTCATAGTTATTGACTGCGTAGCAAATGTGGTGGATCCCACCGCCATTTGACTTTGTGACAACATCTTTATGGTACCCTTCTGAAACAGGCTGAATAATTTCAATATTCGTATTGTTTTCACCCATGGATACCATGATGATCTTCAATTCGTAGTTTTCAACTTCTTCCCCGTTGCAATAGGCATGTGTTGGCTTAAACGCATACTTCATTGCATTAAGTTCACCGAATTGTTTCTCCATACACTGTAAGGTCTGCTCTGCGTCATCAACAACAAACCCTGTGTGGTGCATATTCCCGGTAATCAGTTTCATTGTTCTCCTCTCTTCCCTCATAATTTTTTGTTCATTTGACCAATCAGTTGTATCCCCTTAACTGATGTTTCAGGATTGATAAATAAATCTCAATCAGTTTTAAAATATCGCAATTATCGTGCCAACCTATGTCTGTCACAAAAGTCGCATCATTTTTTTACATTTTTAGTTCATAATATAATTTAATGTGTTTTTTTGTATTTCACGTCGTCTCATATGACACAAGTTCACTGTCATTATTTGCTCGCATCCGTTCCGCTTTTGTCACATTATTTTTCCTTTTGTCGGATTTTGTCAAGAAGCAAAACCTTCTTCGCGCCGGAACGAAGCACCTCCAAACACTTTATTTGCATCAAGTTCTTCCTGATCTGTACGCTATCTTCTTGCTCATTGAGACAAGCAATCGATCTACCTGTTTGATTTCCGCGTCTATTTCTTCACCATTTCTACAAAGGCATGCTCTGTCAATTCTGTAAACTTGCCATTATTGCATTATAGATTTTCCAATTTTACCCAGCCATAATCATATCACAATATTTTCTATACAATCAAAAAATAGGACTTCCCTTGTCCGACCACGTGGCAAACAAGGGAAGTTTCCGCATATCCTTATAAATTTTCAATCTCGGCAAGCGTAAGTCCGGTTATTTTTGCAATGACGTCCGAGGCGATATGTTCTTTCTGCATGCCTTTCGTAATATCCAGCGCCGCTTAACTGGTCGATGTGCCCGTAACTGCGCACGATCTCCACAAAGCGGCTGTACTGCCTGAGCGTCTCACATTTTTTCAATATCTCTGCGTTCTTGCCTGTATTAATATTGGCCCGGACGCGATCCGGCTCTGCCTGCGCCTTATGGCTTGTCACTCGCCTTCGCTCGGGCATCTGTCTTTCATCAGCTCTGTCTTCGCTGTCGCTCGCCAATCGCTGTGATAAGTACATTATACACCTTGACGATGAGTTGTAAAGCATCTTCTTCGCGCTCTTCCTTGTCCCCGAGGTAAGCATCTGACAGACGCAGCTCTTGATACTCCGGGAGGTCCTCCGGTCCGTTATATAGGACGATAAAGGCCGGTCTTGGAATCCGTACTGTTTTTTCGCGGTAGAGCTGTTTGGTGTCGATCATACGTTTTAGTACAGTCGACATGTACAGCAGATCGCGCAGCGGCAGGTTGCCGTTGATGCTCGATTGGTGTTCCACGAGTACAACGAATCGCTTGTCCAGCACAAAGGAAACGTCGTTTTTGAGCGTGCGAAACAGGACGTCCTTGATGGTCACGATGTCGATGGCGGTATCCTTGTCATAATCAGTGTCAAAAATGGCGTTATACAGCTCGATGAGCTTCTCTTTTTCGTGAAAGACGGTGACGAAAACGGTGTCCTTGTAGTTTCGTTCCAGTTCCGTTCTTGCTTGCTGTTGAAAGTTTAATTCTGCTGTTTCTGATTTTTTCATTGTGTTTCCGGCTCCTTCTCTTGACACGCAGATGGCATGGCTTCTGCAGATTCCCCTTTGCCACGCGCGTGTTCACGTATTGGTGGTTCATGTCTCTTATAAGCTTGTGTGGGTGGATTCGCTTGGGTGGATTCGCGGCGAAGTACCGCGCCGTGATTCCTGCTTGTGAGGTGGTTTCAATGTAGCAGAAAAGCAAGATGAAATCAACTATTTTTTCCAAATATGCCGTATTTTGATATTTAATTGTAAGATTTTGAACTTGAATTGCAAGTGACCTTTTTTCACTTGCGCTGCAAGGCACTTGTGTGTTACACTGTGCGCAGCATGAGTTTTGCGGCAAGTTACCGATGAGGCTGCGCAAATCGTGTGCAGCCTCATCGTGCAGTATAGGTTTCGCAACAAACACAGGCGACGCGTATGCCGCAGAGCAGAAAGGGATGGAACATATGAACAATTTTAATCTCTTCACCCCAACAAAAGTCGTCTTTGGGAAAGATACCGAGAGCCAGACCGGTGCACTCGTCAAGGCGTTCGGCGGTCAGAAAGTGCTGCTGCACTACGGCAGCGGCAGCGTGGTACGTTCCGGGCTTTTGGACAAAATCAAGGCATCGCTGCAGGCAGAGGGCATCGCCTTTACAGAATTGGGCGGCGCAGTGCCGAACCCGCGTCTGGCCCTGGTATATGAGGGCGTCGCCTTAGGGCAAAAAGAAGGTGTGGACTTCGTGCTTGCTGTCGGCGGCGGCAGCGCCATCGACTCCGCGAAAGCGATCGCCTATGGACTCGCCGAACCGGAGCAGGATGTCTGGGATCTGTATGAGCACACGCGCACCGCGAAAGCCTGCCTGCCGATTGGCGTTGTCCTGACCTTATCCGCAACAGGCAGTGAGATGAGCGATTCCTCCGTCATCACCAAAGAGGAAGAAAACAAGAAGCGCGGCTACAATTCTGATCTTTGCAGACCTCGTTTTGCGGTGATGAATCCGGCGCTGACTATGACCCTGCCGGATTACCAAACGGCGTGCGGCTGTACCGATATCATGATGCATACGATGGAACGCTACTTTACGAACGGCGGCCATATGGAAATCACCGATGGCATCGCGTAAGCCTTGCTCCGTACCGTTATGAAAAATGCGCTGGTTCTGCGCGATGATCCGCGGAATTACGAAGCAAGAGCCGAAGTGATGTGGGCAGGCAGCCTTTCTCACAATGGGCTTACCGGCTGCGGCATTCAGGCCTCCGATTTCGCTTCTCACGCACTGGAGCACGAGATCGGCGGCGTTTATGATGTCGCCCACGGCGCGGGACTTGCTGCCATCTGGGGCAGTTGGGCGCGCTATGTCTATGATAGCTGCAAGGATCGTTTCTATCGGTTCGCGGTCAATGTCATGGAAGTCACACCGTCCGATGACATCGATACAGTCATCCGCACAGGCATCGAAAAGCTGGAGGCGTTTTTCCGCTCCATCCACATGCCGACCTCACTGAAAGAACTCGGCATCGCGCCGTCCGATGCGATCCTGCGCGAAATGGCACACAATTGTGCCATCGCCAGCGGCGGCAAAAAATGCAGCGCCAAGGTGCTCTACGAAGAGGACATGTATCAGATCTACAAGGCTGCAAACGAGCGATAAACACGCACGGTCATATAGGATCCGAGAAAAAACTGCGGAGCGTTCCGGCATCTCAAGCCGGATCACTCCGCAGTTTCGCGTTTCCCGTATTTTGAGGCTGCACGCCTGACCTCATCGCACAGCGCGTTCATGCTGCCGTCTGTTTCACCCGTTCTCTCCCGTTTCATCGGATTTTCTCTCCGCTGCAGGCAGCAGCAGACGAAACGCCCGCGGCACCACCTCGAATTCGATGCGGCCGGCATCGACAATCTCGCCGTCCGTACACAGGCGCATCGCGCCTTGCCGCGGTGTGATGACCGCGCGCCGGCACTGCTTTGCAAAAATAATCTTTTCGATACCCGGGATCTGCATATGGGTCCCCTTGGAATAGGCAGGGAACTTCGACAAAAACTCCATACGGCTGACATTGTAAATGATATTTACGTCCATCAAGCCGTCATCCAGCTGCGCGACCGGCGCGCTCTTAACCCCGCCGCCGCAAAAAGAACCGTTCGCGAGCGCTGTCAGCAGGACCGGCCCGTCCTCACAAATTTCGCCGTCCAGTTCCACGCGAAGATCCGCGCCCTTTTTTTTGATTAAAATACAAAGCACCGCCATCAGATACGCCATACTTCCCGCGAGCAACGGATAGGTTTTGAGCTTCGCTGTCAGATCTACCACGTTACAATCAAAGCCGATATTAAACATATTCGCGCAGTACCGCGTCTGCACGCGCCCGTCCAGCATTCCGCTGTAGCGTATCGCGTCGCAGGCCATCACCGTTCCGGTCAACTGTGCCTCGATATCCAAAAAATCTCCCGCCTCAGGAAAATTTCTGCAAAAATCATTTCCCGTACCGATTGGCACGACTCCAATCGCCACATGATCGTGACGCATCGCGCCGTTCAATACCTCATTCAGCGTCCCGTCACCACCACAAGCGATGATGCGCGTTTCCTCGCCGCGCGCCTCAGCCTCCCGTGCGAGCTGCGCCGCCAGAGCCTCGCCGTCCCCGACGGCTCTCGTGCTGTATACTTCAACTGCGACACCTGTCTTTTTTGACGCCGCCTCGATCTCTTTGATAAACTTTTCTCTGCCCCGTCCCTTACCCGCTTTGGGATTTACGATGAACACTGTCCTCATAGTTCCTCCGTCTGCTCCAAAATCCGTTCTACGCCCGCCGCGCAAGACAGCTTCCGTCCTGCTGCGAGAATGTACCTTACTATTTTAGAGGGTTTGCGAGGATAAATCAATCATTGCCCTGCGCGTCCCTCAATTTCTTAGCATTTTCTTAGCACATTTGCCTCGGATAGAGCTGCCGCGCGGATTTTTTTCTCGCTTTTTTCCTATGGAGAGCCTCCTATCTTATCTGACGATCTCCGCCGAAGATTTCGCCAAAGGGAAAATTTTCACTGGTAATCCTGTCTGCTTTCGGGTATACTCTTTCTTAGAGGAATCATTTCTTAGGAAAATATGTCAGGAGGTCAAAATGGATCCAAGAATCAAAGAGTTGTCCGCTCTGCTCACAGGTTATTCCTGCGCGCTCAAGCCGGGCGAAAAGGTATTGATAGATTACGAAGGCGAATGCAGCAAACCGCTGGTACGGCAGCTGATCAAGGATGCCTACAAGTTGGGTGCTCGTCCTTATGTCAACCACCGCGACAGCCAAGTGCTGCGCGAAATGCTGCTGGGCGCGGATGAGGAGCAGATCACGTATTTGAACGATTATCAATTATATCAGATGAAAGGTATGGACGCCTACATTGCTGTACGAGGCAGCGACAATACATCGGAATTAAGCGATGTTCCTATCGAAACCCTGAATATGTATGAACGTGTGACCGCACCGACGCTGGACTGGCGTGTCAACCGCACCAAGTGGGTCGTGCTACGCTATCCGAATCCTTCGATGGCACAGCTCGCGAGCAAGTCGCAGGAAGCCTTCGAGGACTTTTTCTTCAATGTCTGCACGCTCGACTACAACAAGATGAGCCGTGCCATGGATCCGCTGGTCGATTTGATGCAGCGCACGGACAAGGTGCGTCTGGTCGGTCCGGACACCGATCTGACCTTCTCCATCAAGGGCATTCCTGCGGTCAAGTGTGACGGCCGCTGCAACATTCCGGACGGCGAAGTCTACACCGCTCCGGTCAAAGAATCGATGAACGGCGTGATTTCCTACAATACCTTCAGCGAGGAACAGGGCTTCACCTACGAAAATATCCGTTTCGAGGTCAAGGACGGCAAGATCATCAAGGCGACCGCCAACGATACCGCACGCATCAACGCACTGCTGGATACCGATGCGGGCGCGCGCTATTTCGGCGAATTTGCCATCGGTGTCAATCCTTATGTGCTGCACCCGATGAAGGACACGCTGTTCGACGAAAAAATCTGCGGCAGCTTCCACCTGACGCCGGGCATGGCCTACGAGGACGCGTTCAACGGCAACAAGTCCGCGGTTCACTGGGATCTGGTGATGATTCAGCGTCCGGAATACGGTGGCGGCGAAATTTGGTTTGATGATGCACTGATTCGCAAGGATGGCTTGTTCGTTATCGACGAACTCAAAGGCTTGAATCCAGAGAATCTGAAATAGACAGGGCAAGAGAGTGATACGGATACAATAAGCAAGCAGTAAAACGTACAAGCGGCGATACCGGGCGGCGTGGGGTCAAAGGAAAGATCGACCCTGCGCCGCCCGCTTCGTCCTCTCTATGCTTTTACCGGCGCTTTGGCAAAAATCTTTTCGCTCGTACTTGAATTTTACAAAAAGATATGGTATGATAGGTAAAGATTTGTGCCGCGAGGAAGCTCTCACAACACATTCCTCCATCCGCGCACAAAGGATAAGGAAGCGTATCGAAGTGGTCATAACGAGCCGCACTCGAAATGCGGTTGTCCGCAAGGGCACGTGGGTTCGAATCCCACCGCTTCCGCCAAAAAGTCCAGTAGCCAAGCGGTTTTCTGGACTTTTCTTTTTTCTCCGCTTTCGCAAAAACGGCTTAAATTTCAGGAATCCTTAAAAAAAGGAAGCGAGGATGCTTTGTATGCTATACTCACTTTCAACGAATCAGCACAAGATACAATGACTATTCTACACTTTTAGCTCTTGTCTTGCGGTAGCTATTTAAAGAAAAAGCCCATAAAATCAATGATTTAGGGCTTGACATTGTAAGAAGGCAATTATGACACTAGCTTCTGCGACCGCATTGCAGAGGGTGAAACCCGCAATAATCATTGCTTTTAAGCGTTCTGTGTGATATGATACCTGACTTCCGTCGTTTTCCTCAAAACATAGTACTTTAGCTGTCAATGATCATACAATTTTGGAATAAATTGTCGAGTTCTTTTTCGCTCAAGTACAGAGCGTCAACGGTGGTTAAGCCGGTCAGTTTTTTAACCTTTTCGTTCACGCATTGATTGCGGGAAATATTGAGGAAGGAGCCGTCTCCTTTCTCGACCACACGAAAGTCGCGCATGAAATGAATCAGATCGTACGAGTTGATTTGATTCTTGAAACATTTGATCTCTAAGATCCTTAAAAGAAACAAGCTAAGGTAGCAGATTAAAAAATGCCCATAGATTGTTTCTTTTTTTTGTAAGTACACCGGTCTTGCATCCAGATAGGACTTGGTCAGGCGAAAGGATTCTTCGATCTTCCACAGGTTATGATACGTGTGGTAAACCTCATCAGCAGCCATGTTCAGCTCCGATGTGACAAGCAGATTGTAGCCCGCATATCTTAGATCTTCGTTCAGTTTGCTTTGGTCGATACTTGTAACGGGGCTCACCTTTTTACCGTCCTTGTCGGTATTCGTGACTTTCAGATATTTCACCGCATCGCCCAGTTCTTCCCGGAGCATCTTCTTGTGCGTCGTGTAGTTTGCTGCTTTGTCTGCCATTTTCAAGATCTCGGTTCTTTGTTTTTTCGCAAGGCTTGGGTTGTAGGAAACCACCCGTTTTTCTTTTACGGAAAACGATGTAGTGACCTCTTGTCCGGTTTGCGGATCGATCTCCTTAAAACGATAGGAAAACGTATCCACGCAGAATTTCAGACGGTAGAGAAGCTTTCCGTTTTTGTCTCGATAATCGGTGAAGCGATTTGCTTCGTTATCCTCAAGAAGCAGCCACTGTTTTTCTTTTTCACTTAGTCCTCTGCCGTGGATGGATTTCGAAAAGATGTAACCATCATCGGCTTCCTTGACGGCAGCATAAATATTCCGTGCGCAGTTCAGGCCCTTGTCTGCAACCTGTACGGTCTTTCCGGAGACTTGATAGCGCTGTTTCATCTCTTCCATAAGCTTTCGGATATATGGCTTTTCGGATTCATTGCCGGGATACATCTGCATGGCCAGAGGAACGAGGTCAGCATCCAGCAGCAGCGCCTGACCGATGATCGGATCCTGCCGATTCTCTTTGGAAGGGCCTTTCTGCTTGTCATCACAAGGAAGATCGATCTCGAAATAGTAGTTGGTGCAATCAAAGAAAGTTGTACGGAAATCACGCTTGTAATGCTTTTCGTAGCAACGGTTGAACAACTCGATGTACTTCTTGTAGGATGCACCGATAAAGGCACAGCCGTCATAAATCTGATCTTCCGAGATTGGCACGCCCCGGTACAGATACGGAAATACAGAAGTTGCAGTTTTGGATTTGGAGCATGGACAGATGACCCTTGCGAAAATGAGTTGGGCGATCAAATCATAAACGCTGAACTGAAAGCGCATGGGGGAGGCAAGGATATCCATGTCTTCTTTCACATTTAGTTCTGAGAGCAGTGTATCCAAAAGGAAATGGCCGGCATACTTTTCGTAAGCCTTGAAAAAAGCGCGTGGTCTGGTTTCTTCTGCCTGAGAAGCAAGGCGTTCGGCTTCTCTTTCTTTGACGTAAGCCTGAAAGTGAGTAACGGGATCGGGCATTTCGTCAGAGATGAGTTCATCGACATAGCCGAACGTTTCGATGTGTCTTGTACGTGGCTGCTTTTTCTGCTTATCCCAAAAGTTTTCGTACATCTGCAGATAAGTGCGATTTTTCTTTTTTTCCTGTCTTAAAAAGTATGCCATAAGTCCCTCCTTGAAAAGTACTATGAAGTACTATTATTATATCATAAAGAAAAAAATTTTTCAATAAAAAAATGCCCAAAACGGGCATAAAATTTTCGTTGAAAAATCAAGGATAGCAGGGCATGTAGTATGCGACATCAGCGCTAGAAAAAAATGTAAACGTCGGAAGTTTCCTAGTACTTCGACGGAAGACGGGTGTATGTTTGTCTCTTTAAGGCAAATAAAAAATAAACAAAACCCATTTACAAGACTTCCGTTATAGTGTATAATTATTTTTGGTATATCATTCCTGTGATCAACGCGATACAGAAAGGATGTGTAAAATGGATTGCGCCTCTTATGTATTCCCTGCAGTTAGGGGGACACAAGCACAGCGTGAGTATTATGTCTCGATGGTTCCCCTGGATGTTATGTCAAAGATTTTTCAGTTTGCCGACGAAGAGCTACCGCCTGAAATCAGGGCTCAACGCATCCTTAACAAATCACGCATTCCCGAAATTCGAGATTACATATTGTCCAATCCTGATAGCTATGTTTTTTCTGCATTAACCGTTTCCGTAGACGGAAATATGGAATTCACGCCTGCAGATGAGACGAGGCTACAAGTTGGGGCAATCAGTATATCAATGACCTCTCGGTTTCTTATCAATGATGGCCAGCATAGACGGGCCGCCATAGCCGAGGCCATCAAAATGAACCCATCCCTAAAGAACGAGCATATTTCTGTTGTTTTTTACCGAGATGAAGGATTGCTTCGTTCGCAGCAGATGTTTTCCGATTTGAATCGTTACGCTATTAAGCCGACCAAATCGATCAATATTCTCTTCAATTCTCGCGAAGAATCCTCGATTATTGCAAAACGAGTTATCGACGAAGTTGATGTATTCAAGGGCTTGGTTGAAAAGGAGCGAACCGCAATTTCCAACCGCTCTAAGGCACTATTTACACTCAGCGCGATATGCACAGCGACCAGCGAGCTCCTTAACGGTTCGAATATATCAACACAAAATAAAATTGATTTGGCCAAAGAATATTGGAGCGCTGTCGGAAGGAACATTAGTGAATGGAATATGGTCAAGTCCGGAGAGATGAAATCATCCGCTGTGCGAAAAGACTATATTTGTTCCCTCAGTATCACGCTTGTTGCACTGGGGCACGCCGGAAATGCGTTGATTCAAAACTTCCCTGAAACCTGGAAAAATCATCTCGAGAAGCTATCTATTATCGACTGGAGAAAAACAAATCCTGCGTGGGATAACCTCGTGTTTGTAAATGGTCGAGTTGCTGCAAATAGATCAACGCAAAAAGCTATGTCAAGCTATATGAAAAAAGTCTTAATAGAAACGGACGGTAATGAAGATGGCTAACCTTACCAAAGAAGATATTCGGTCGGTTATCGAAACAATTAAAGAATTGTATTTAGAGGACATGATTCCTTGGATTTGCGGGTACAGCGGTGGAAAGGACTCTACAGCTGTTGTTCAGCTTGTGTGGTATGCGCTCCAGGAGTTGCCCAAGGAAAATCTCAAAAAGACCGTGCATGTTATCAGCACTGATACTTTAGTTGAGTCTCCTGTTGTAGCAATATGGGCAACAGAGTCCCTCAAGAAAATGGAACAGACAGCAAAAGAACAGGGTTTGCCCATTGTTCCCCACAGACTGACACCGGCAATTACGAACACCTTTTGGGTCAACTTAATTGGCCGGGGATACCCTTATCCCCGCCGCGACTTTCGCTGGTGTACAGATAGAATGAAAATCGATACCTCTAATCGCTTCATCAAGAGTATACTCGATGCCGAGAGCGAAGCCATCATGGTCCTTGGCTCCCGCAAAGCAGAGAGTGCCGTCCGTAAGGCGGTTCTTGAAGGATATGAAAAGAAGCGTTATAGAGCGCATCTTAGTCCAAATGGCTCCTTCCCGAACTCATATGTGTTTACGCCCATTGAGAACTGGCTAAATGACAATGTCTGGCAATATCTCGTTCAGGTTCCGAACCCTTGGGGACACTCCAACAAAGATCTTTTGGCGATGTATAGCGGTGCATCGGCTGACGGCGAATGTCCCCTTGTCATTGATTCCTCCACCCCCAGCTGCGGCAACAGCCGTTTTGGTTGTTGGGTTTGTACGATGGTTACAGAGGATAAGTCTATGGCGGCCATGATTCAAAACGATGAGGAAAAAGCATGGATGCTTCCCATGCTTGAATTCCGCAACGAAATCGCCGGATATGGGGACTGGCAGACCGACCGTGACCGTCGGGACTTCCGAAAGCGAGATGGTCGCCTTCAGTGGCACAACAACCGTCTTGTTCACGGTCCCTACACCAAAATGACCCGTGAATACTTCCTTCGTAGATTGCTTGAGGTTGAACTCCTTGTTCATGAAATTGGCCCGGATGAAATCAAAGATGTTCCTCTGATTACTATGGAAGAACTCAAATTCATTCGTCAGTTGTGGCTTGACGAGTTCCATGAGTTTGATGATTCTTTGCCCAGGATCTACGAGGAAGTTACCGGCAAGAAGTATTCTGATGGAACCATCAGCAAGAACAAATACTTTGGAGCTACAGAAGCGGATCTTCTAAAAGAAGTCTGTGCTGAGCTGTACCCCAACGAGCAACTGCTTGCAGAAATGCAGAGGGCGCTATTGGACACAGAAGCGAAAGCTGCTGCTATTTCAAACAAACGCAATGTTATTCTGAATTTCGAGAAAGAAATCAAAAAGGCTTTCTACAGAGACGAGGAAGATGCAGAGAGCATTGCTTCTACTCGCGCCCTTAGAATCTCCGGCATTACGGACGAAGCAAGCCCGGATGATCTCATGGATTGAGGTGAGTGAACATGTATTTTACTAAAGTTGAACTTCATAATTTCGGTATATACAAGGGCACTCACGAGATGTGTCTTACCGATCAGATTGGTAATCGTAACATTACACTTGTTGGCGGTCTGAACGGCAGAGGTAAAACGACCTTTCATGACTCTATTTTGATTGCTCTTTATGGCAAACAGGCATTGAAATACATACAGGAAAAGGCTCGTTCATACGACAAGCTTCTGCTTGACCATATCAATAAGCACGCCACTGACGAAGAGACATATGTCGCAGTTTCTCTGTGCCTTGACGATGGTACTGTGCTGCGCGTCAAACGCTCCTGGACAGCAAGAGGCAAAAAAGTAGAGCAACAGACTATCGTTGAAAAAGATGGCGTAGTCGATAAATACCTTGGTGAGAGTTGGAGCTATTACATCGAAGAGATTTTACCCTTCGGCATTGCTCGCTTTTTCTTCTTTAACAACGAGAAGATCACTCAGCTTGCTGATGATACCTCATTTGAACAGATTAAGAGTTCGATCAAATCTGCGATTGGTGTTTCTACCATCGAGAAAGCTATCGAGCACACTGACGAGGTTATTCGACGCAAAAAAAACGCACTTGCCGCATTTGAACACAGCGAAGAGAATGTGGGCTATCAAGAGATTGAAAAGCAGATTGCTGACATTGACATTCGACTTGCAGATGCCACCACGCAAGCTAATGAATTGGAACGCAAGTGCGAGGCCTTGACTGCCAAGTTGGAAGCCAAAGAAAAAGAGTTTTGGTCATCCGGTGGTGATCTTAGCCGCAACCGGGATGCCATTAAACTGGAAATGCAAAAAATCTCCTCTGAAGTTGAAAGAGTGAATGAGGAAATTCTTCAGATGGCTGTAGATGCTTCTACACCGCTTTTCATGTGCCGCAACTTGGTTACGCAATCCTATGATAACGAACTTTCTTCACAGCAGTCTGAAGCCAAGCTTTACTCTGACAAGATTATTGTGAATCTCCACCAGCAGATTCTTGAAAGGCTTGTAAATTGTGGTCTAAGCCAGGCAGATCTCAGAGCTGTTCAGGACATTATCAACGATGTCTTGGTTGGACACATTCCCGAAAGTGCCGCCAAGGAAACAATAAAGAACATGTCTGCAACAAGCATGATGCTTTATCAGCGCCTGATCGCAGAAGTGTTCCAGAGCATCACCCAACGCATCGATTCTCTCGTAAACCATGTTGACGCTCAAGAGAGTGAACTGATGAGTCTTGATGCACATTTGGGAGCTGCAGATGAGAAAACCTTAGCTATGCAACTGTTTGATGCGCTCAAATCCGTTGAGGGCGAAAAGGCTCTTGCAGATGCAGAATATCAGCGGCAGTTGGATAGTATTGAGAGCTTGAAGCGTCAGCGTGAAATGCTTGTTGCAAAGCGCATTCAGTTAATTAAAGCCATTGCAGAGAAAGAACAGGCGAACGATGACAATGCCCGTATCGTGAAGTACGCAGCTATGTCTATTGAAGTTCTTCGAGAGTTCAAGGTTCGTCTACAACGCGAAAAGGTGGCGAAACTATCTAGCACAGCAACCAAATGCTTCCGCGAGCTTGTTGAAAAGGATTCGTTGGTGAGTGAGATCAAGATTGATCCAACCACCTTGGATGTAACCATTCTGGATTTGGATGGTAACGAGCTTTTGAAGAGTCAGCTCTCTGCCGGTGAACAACAGATGTTTGCGGTAGCCATCGTTTGGGCACTTGCATTGACCTCTGGTTACAAAGCTCCTGTCATCATCGACACGCCCATGGCGCGTTTGGACTCTTCCCACAGAGCGAACTTTGTAACGAAGTACCTGCCTGCAGCAAGTTCACAGGTCATGGTTTTGTCCACAGACGAAGAAGTTTATGGCAGATATCTCGATCTTGTCCGTGATAATGTGGTCGATTACTATACTCTCCTCTACCGCGAAGAGGAGCAATGTACCTCTATTGTTCATGGCTACTTCGGGGAGGTGTAATCCATGATTGTAAAACACTTCAAACTATCACAACCTGAAAAAGACAGGCTTATTCGCATTAAGGCAAAAACAGGTATTCAGAACTGGAATGTCCTGTGCCGCTGGGCGCTGTGTTGGTCACTGGCTGAGTCTTCTATTCCAGGGGGCATCGATCCGCTGTCTGACAGCAATGTTGAAATGGATTGGTCTACTTTTGCCGGTGAGTATTCTGAAATTTATGAAGCAATCATCAGGCAGCGTTGCGTCAACGATGGCCTTGGTGATGACGAAAAAACTCTCGCAAAATATTTCAGACTGCATTTAAACAGAGGTATCAATCACTACAGCACAAGAGATGTTCTGAAAAATTGTTCCGATCTTCTCAAATCCGCTCTCCCGAAGGAGGAAGCATAATGGCCATATATCTTGACTACAACGCTTCTGCTCCGATTGACGAAAGAGTCTTGGAGCGAATGGTCGATGTGTATCGCTCGCACTACGGAAACGCCGATAGCAGGACTCACATCTTCGGCACAGACGCAAAAGAGATTGTTGCCTCGGCAAGAAAAACCATTGCGGAGATCTTAGCTGTTGATAGCACCGATGTGTTCTTCACCAGCGGCTCTACCGAAAGCAACAACATGGCCATTTTAGGCCTGCTTGATTATGCCCTTGAGAGCGGACGTAATCATTTCATCACGACCTCTATTGAGCACAAGTCTGTTCTTGAATCTATGAAGCATCTGCAGGAAAAAGGCTGCGTTGTAGACTTTGTTTCTCCGGATACTTCTGGAAGAATTAAGCCTAAACAAATCCTCGATCTTGTGACCGACAAAACGCTGCTTGTCTCAATGATGCATGTCAATAGCGAGACTGGCGTTATCCAACCGATTGAAGAGGTCGGTGCGGCTCTGGCGGGAACTAAAACATATTTCCATGTGGACGCTACGCAAGGCTTTGGTAAGCTGAACGGCAGCCTACGAAACGCCAAATACAACATGCTAAGTATTACGGCCCATAAGCTTGGCGGGCCGCAAGGCATTGGCGCATTAATTATACGACGTGACCGCACATATAGACGGCCTCCGGTCAAGCAACTTATGTATGGTGGCCAACAGGAACGCGGCTATCGTCCTGGCACCACTCCGGTCGCTTTGGTTGCAGGCTTCGCCCTTGCAGCGGAGCTGTGTAACAAGGAAGCATCTGACCATATGGGAAAGTGCAAAGCTATTAAGCAAAACTTTATGGAGGCAATACAGGGTTTGAACTACACTCTGAACGGAGATCAAGAGTATTGTTTGCCATCCACGGTTAACATTAGTTTTCGTGGCGTAGATGCAGAGGGAATTTTCCTCGCAGTAAAGGAAGACTATGCTTTCTCAAATGGCTCAGCCTGCAACTCCGGCAGCCATGCTCCAAGCTATGTTTTGACCGCAATGGGCCTGGATGAAGCGCCTTCCAGCTCCCGCGCCGCCTGATGGTAGGCCC
>OLOW01000868.1_pt1 | contig 20986 bp, 22 predicted proteins | sample 1672801 | NCBI WGS metagenome assembly OLOW01 (sample SAMEA3136725, study PRJEB25190) | human gut metagenome | biome: human gut; feature: human-associated habitat; material: faeces | place: Austria | collected 2013 | reverse complement strand
AATTTGATACATTTTGCGCATGAACTGGGACTTTCACAGGAAAAGCTGAGACTTCGTCTGATGGAGTGTTATAAGTTAAGCGAGGAAGCAGTGGATGACTATACCTGGAAATATTGGAAAGGTTCGAAAGATTAAATACTTATAAAAATAAAATTAAATTTTTAGAATGCCTTGAAAATGAAAAGGAAGAATGCTAAGATAGATACAAAGAATATTTCTTTTCGATTTCAGGGCATTTTTGCCGTCTGTTTTCTAATTACATTTCAGAAATCCTGCAGAACAGGAGGTCGCATATGAGTTATATAACAACTTATACCAGAAAACATTTTGACCCGGTTCATCCGGATCCGGAAAATATCTGTATTCAGGACATTGCCCATGCATTGTCCATGCTGTGCCGTGGAAACGGGCATGTAAGTTCCTTCTGGTCTGTGGGGGAACACTGTATCTGCTGCGCAAAGGAGGCACTGGGAAGAGGATATTCCAGGCGGCTGGCTCTTGCCTGCCTTCTTCACGATGCCAGTGAATGCTATATGTCAGATGTCCCAAGACCGCTGAAGCAGGATATGGCAAGGTACCGGGAAGTGGAAAGACGACTGCTGCAGGTGATCTACGAAAAGTTTCTAGGCAGCAGCCTCACTACGGAGGAGGAAAAGCTTCTAAAAGAGATTGACGATGATCTTCTGTGGTATGATCTGGAAATTCTGCTGGAGGAGAAGCAGCCAGGAGAAGCACCAAGGCTGCACGTGAATCTGGACTATACAGTGAGATCATTTGCAGCTGTTGAAAAAGAATATCTGGAAATTTTCCGGCAGCTGAAGGAAACGTTATAAAAGCACAGCAGGCAGAATTGTACAATTACAGCTACAAAAGGAGGAAAATGATTATGGATAAGATTATTAAAATTTCCGATATATTGGAAAAAGAAGAAAAACTACAGCAGATCGCAGATTATATGGAAGCGTTAAAGGATGAATTTGCAGAGTTGATCCAGGAATATGAAGATGCAGGGGTACCGGATAAGAAGCTGGATGCGCTTACGGAAGCCCTTGACGCATTAGAAGATGCTTATGATATGGTGGATGAAGTGGTGACAGACGAAATGTGATGGAATTTTCAAAATTAATTCATAAAAAACCTATTGACATAGTGGGTTAATGATGGTAATATCCCTTTATCAGATAAAAATACTAGGTTTTGAAACAGAAACTTATTAGTGAAGGATAATAATGGATACGGCCACAGATGCCGGGAAAGGAATGGATATGGCATACTATAAGGGAACACTTGGACTGATTGGAAATACTCCACTTGTTGAGGTTACCAATATTGAGAAGGAACTTGGACTGGAAGCTACTGTTCTTGTGAAACTGGAATACTTTAACCCGGCAGGAAGTGTTAAGGACAGAATTGCCAAGGCTATGATCGAGGATGCAGAGCAGAAAGGAATTCTGAAGGAGGGCTCTGTGATCATTGAGCCTACCTCTGGAAATACCGGAATTGGACTGGCATCTATCGCAGCAGCGAAGGGCTACAGAATAATTCTCACTATGCCGGAGACCATGAGTGTTGAGCGTAGAAATATTCTGAAAGCATATGGTGCAGAGCTGGTTCTCACAGATGGAACCAAGGGTATGAAGGGCGCCATCGCCAGGGCAAATGAGCTGGCAGCAGAGATTCCTAACAGCTTTATCCCGGGACAGTTTGTGAACCCGGCGAACCCGGCTGTACACAAAGCTACCACAGGCCCTGAGATCTGGAGAGATACTGAAGGTAAGGTGGATATCTTTATCGCAGGTGTCGGTACCGGTGGAACTCTTACCGGAACAGGCGAGTATCTGAAGGAGCAGAATCCTGATGTGAAGATAGTAGCTCTTGAGCCAGCTACTTCTCCTGTATTATCTGAGGGAAAAGCAGGCCCGCACAAGATCCAGGGGATCGGTGCCGGATTTGTTCCGGATGTTCTGAATACCAAGGTTTATGATGAAATTTATAAAGCAGAGGCTGATGATGCATTTGCAGCAGCAAAGCTCCTTGCACATAAGGAGGGAATCCTTGTGGGAATCTCTTCTGGCGCAGCCTTAAATGCAGCTATTGAGTATGCGAAGAAACCGGAAAACAAGGGTAAAGTGATCGTAGCACTTCTTCCGGATACCGGTGACAGATATTACTCTACTCCATTGTTTACTGAATAATCTGTGCGCTTTCAGGCATAGAAGATATCTTACCCCCCAAGAGGACTGCCGCAACTGATCTGTTTGAAAAAGCATTTCAATTCCGGCAGTCCTTTTCTGTGCAATCCGATTGACATACTGGGGGATTCTATAGTAACATAACTCAAAATATTAGTCAGAGGATTTTTTCATTTGCATTTGTGAGAATGGGGCGAATACCAGATGAGAAAATCTGATCAGAAAATACCGCCGTAGGAGGATAACCATATGAGTGAAATCGCTGCAACGAAAGAACAGCAGAAAAAATACGAGAATTTAAAAGCATACCTGCGCAGCCTGGGAAGCGTAGCCGTGGCTTTTTCCAGCGGTGTGGATTCCACCTTTCTTTTGAAAACAGCTCATGATGTACTGGGCGATAAGTGTCTGGCGATCACTGCCATGTCCTGCTCTTTTCCCAAAAGAGAGCTGGAAGAGGCGAAGGCATTCTGCGAAAAAGAGGGAATCCGTCACATTACCGTAGAGTCTGAGGAACTGGAGATCGAAGGCTTTTGCCAGAACCCAAAGAACCGTTGCTATATCTGTAAAAAGGAACTATTTGAAAAAATCCGGGAAATCGCCGGAAAGGAAGGACTGAATGCTGTTGCAGAAGGCTCCAATATGGATGACAATGGTGACTACAGACCAGGTCTGCAGGCTGTTGCAGAACTTGGGGTAAAGAGTCCTCTGCGCCACAGTGAGCTTTATAAAGAGGATATCCGTGCCCTGTCAAAGGGTCTGGGACTTCCCACCTGGGAAAAGCAGTCCTTTGCCTGTCTTTCCTCCCGTTTTGTATATGGAGAGACTATCACAAAGGAAAAGCTGGGGATGGTAGATAGGGCTGAGCAACTTCTGCTGGATCTTGGCTTTCATCAGCTGAGAGTGCGTATCCATGATAAGATGGCAAGAATCGAGGTACTTCCTGATGAACTTCAGAAAGTCCTGAATAACAGGGAGCAGATTGTGAAAGCATTTAAAGAATACGGCTTCACCTATGTAACTATGGACCTTCAGGGGTACCGCATGGGAAGCATGAACGAAACACTGAAAGAAAAATAAAAGATTTTCCGCTTTTTCATTAATTTTTTTGATTATGGCGCTGTAAGGTGAGGGCGTATTATATGATGCTGTTTCCAGAGATGATTCTGTATACGGATTGATCTATCGGTATGACCCAGATTGCATTGAAAGAAGGGCAGAGCGATGAGCAGCGGATTACCTGTCTGAAAAAGATTGAGCATTCTTCCACATATCTTCTTGAAAATGCGCTGAAATATTCCAAAACCGGAGGACATGTATGGCTGATTGTCCGTGAAACAAATGGAAAGAGTGGATTTTCCCACTTGTCCTTTCAGGTAAAGGATGATGGAATTGGAATTGCAAAGGAAAAGCAGCAAATGATCTTTCAGCAGTTTGAACAGGCTGACCAGTGAAGCCGGTAAGGGAAGCTGTTTTAGCTTTGAAGTGGAGCTTCGTCCGGTAAGTGCTGAGATTTCAGAACCAGAACCGGATCAGGGATCTCTTTGCTTTGAGGGAAAAAGAATCCTGGTGGTAGAGGATAATGAACTGAATATGGATCTTATGATGCCGGAAATGGATGGTCTTGAGGCTACCAGGGCAATCCGGAATCTGGATCGGGAGGATTGTAAAAATATTCCGATCTATGCAATGAGCGCAAATGCCTTTGATGAAGATGTGAAAAGATCTCTGGAATGTGGAATGAACGGACATCTTTCTAAACCTGTAAATATGAAGATCCTGGAGAAAACTCTTCAGGAAATATTGGGCTGAAACACAGGATTTAACAATTTAAACACATTTTTCCCACAAAGAGAACACAAATTATTCTTATACTCCTAAGTATCAAATGAAAGAGAATAAAGGAGTTTCTAAAGGAGGCTTTTATCATGAAGAATAAAAATGAAGAATTAAAGAGAAAACTTAAAAAAGCAGCAAGTATCAGTCTTTGTGCAGTACTGGCCGGCGGACTTGCTGCAGGAACATATACAGGTGTAAATTATCTGTCTGGTTATGAGCAGAGCGTACAGGCAGCAGGCAAAGATGAGGTTACTTTGTTGAAAGCTGATAAAGAATCAGATGATTCTGATTCCAAGGACGACAGTAAAGAAAAGACAACAGCAAAGGGAAGTCTGGATGTATCTGATATTGTAGAAGAGGCAATGCCAAGTATTGTTTCCATCACTACCAAATCTGTAGAAGAGGTTCAGGATTATTATGGAATGTTTGGACAGTATGGCGCCTATTCTCCGGAGCAGAGAGAGGTTGAAGGAAGCGGCTCCGGTATTATCATTGGTAAAAATGATACAGAGCTTCTGATTGCTACCAACTATCATGTAGTAGACGGTGCTGATACCTTATCTGTTGGATTTGTTGATAGTACGGCGTGTGAGGCAAAGGTAAAAGGTTATGACAGTGGAAAGGATCTTGCGGTAGTTGCCGTTTCCCTGGATGACATTGATTCTGATACCCTGGATGCCATTTCCGTTGCCACAATTGGTAACTCTGACGATCTGAAGGTCGGTGAGCAGGTAATTGCCATCGGTAATGCACTTGGCTATGGACAGTCTGTTACAACAGGTATTGTAAGTGCTAAAAACCGTCAGGTAAATTCCGATGATACAATTGGCGATTATAATAGCGATAGTAATAAGACTACAAACCTGATCCAGACAGATGCAGCCATCAACCCTGGTAACAGCGGCGGTGCTCTTCTGAACATGAACGGTGAGGTTGTAGGTATCAACTCTTCAAAGCTTGCATCTACAGAAGTTGAGGGTATCGGTTATGCCATTGCAATCTCTGATGTAACAGATACTCTGGAAAGCCTGATGAATGAGGAGACAAGAGACAAAGTAGAAGACCATGGTGTCCTTGGAGTCACTGTTTCCACAGTAAGTGATGAGGCAAGCGAGGTTTATGGCGTTCCGGAAGGTGTTCTGGTAAGAGATGTAACAGCTGGCGGTGCAGCAGATGAGGCTGGTATCACAGCAAAGACAATCATTACCGAATTCGAGGGCAAAACAGTTACTTCCATGGAGCAGCTTGTAGATATGCTTTCTTATTATGAGCCTGGTGAGGAAGTAGAACTTACAGTAGAGGTTCCCAGTGATGGTGGATATAAAGAGGATACTGTCAAGGTAACTCTCGGCAAGAGCGAGGATACACAGAAGGCAGACAGCGACAGTCAGGATGAAAGCGAAGAAGGCAGAAATCTTCTGGATGACTGGGCAAATCAGAATGGCGGTGCAGGCCTGCAGTATGGAGAAGGCTGGAACTAAGATTTAAGCCAGAAGCGTATTGCGAAAGTCCGCTTTACTAAAATATTATGAGTCTGGATTTTCCCCTTAAGCAGATATGGACAAAAAAACAGATCTGTTTAGGGGGATTTTTTTGTCAAGAGAGTTGACATTGCGAAAATCCGAGAAGCCCTTTTAGTTATTATCTTGCACATTATGTGGCAAAAAGGTATAATTAATCATCTGAGTAATATAAAGACAGAAGAAGAGGAATCACGCTATGAGAAACGATATTTCACTTATTTTTGATATAGATGATACTTTATACAGTCAGATGGCACCACTTCTTGAGGCATGTGAAGAAAGCCTGGGAGGAAGACTTGCAGATCCAGAACTTTTTTACCAGGCCTTTGGCAAAAGAAGTCAGGAAATGTTCCTGTTCAGTGAAAGTGGACAGATATCTCTCCATCAGTCCCGTATCTATCGCATTGAGAATACCATGAAGGATCTGGGGATTCCTTTTACCAATGAACAGGCAGAGATTTTTCAGAAAAGATATAGCGAAAATCAGTCGCATCTTCATATTTCACCGGTTTTATCCCAAATGCTTGATTGGTGTGCAGACAATGGTATCAGGATGGGTGTGATGACCAATGGCCCATATAAGCATCAGCTGCAGAAGTTTCATACTCTTGGACTGGACAGATGGTTTACAGAAGATCAGCTGATGGTGTCTGCAGATATAGGTGCAGCAAAACCGGATGTCCGTATTTTCCGTATGGCAGAAGAAAGATGGAAGCTGATACCGGAAAACACTTATATGATTGGAGACTCGCTGGAAAATGATATTGCAGGAGCCAAAGCTGCAGGATGGAAGACTGTATGGATGAACCATCACAGATATTCTCTTCCGGCAGGAATGGAAGAGCCAGATCATGTTGCTTATACAGAGGAAGAATTGAAAGAACTGATTGGAAGGATTATAGAAACTGTAGAACGTACTTCGGGTGAAGGAAAATAAAAGATGATATCGGAAAAGATAATGACCATGCAGCAGGCAGAAGAGGAAATGATGTATTTTCGCAAGATTTTTGACATAGTTCGTCTTCTGGATGAAGAAGCATTATTGAAATTACAGCAGGAAAGAATAGAAGCTGAGGAAAGGTTTGACAAGGAACCTGAAATGGATGTCAATGCTCATTTTTGTAAGAGTTGTGTGGCAATGGTGGCATTCCGGGAAAAAAGAGAAGTATCCAAGCTGGAATTTCTGAAGGATGATATTTACCATATCACTGCAAAATATCTGGAAATTGATGGCAAACCATATGTGATGGAGATTATGAAATGTCTGGATAAAAATTGCCTGGTTGAGGAAAGTGACAGAGAACGTCTGGTGAGCAGCCTTACCGGGTATAACGAAAGATTATACTGTGATGCTCTCACCCAGGCATATAATAGACGCTATTTTGAGGATGAAATCAAGAAACGGCCTGGTCCGGCTGGTATTGCCATGATCGACCTGGATGACTTTAAGTTATATAATGATACTTACGGACATAATGCCGGAGATGTGGCGCTTACAGTAGTGGCTGGCGTGATTATGAAACATATACGTAAGACCGACATTCTGATTCGCTATGGCGGAGATGAGTTTGTCCTGATCATTCCTGATGTGACAGAAGAGGAATTTTTTAATCGTCTGCAGGAAATCCATAGTAAGATCCACCTTGCAAGTGTGCCGGGATATTCACGTCTGCAGCTTACGGTGAGCATTGGCGGAGCCATCGCAGGTTCAAATGAGCTGATCGAGGATGTGATCGGAAAAGCCGACCGTTTCATGTATCAGGCAAAAACCCGTAAGGATCTGATAGTGACAGAATCCAATACCATAGAAGATCATAATGATACCGGTAAAGATGTGGACCATGAAAATCTGAAACAGGAGATTTTGATTGTAGATGATTCTGAATTGAACCGTGAGATTCTGGCAGAGATGTTAAAAAAAGATTTCCGTACACTGGAAGCTTCCAGTGGGGAGGAATGTTTATCTCTGCTGAAGGAATACGGAACCGGTATTTCTCTGGTACTTCTTGATATCGTAATGCCGGGAATGGATGGTTTTGAGGTTCTGGAAGAGATGAACCAGAATCACTGGATAGAAGATATTCCTGTGATCATGATTTCCAGCGAAGAGACAGAATCTTATATACGTAAAGCTTATGAAATGGGAGTATCGGATTATATCAGCCGTCCTTTTGATGCCAAGGTAGTATATCGAAGAGTGCTGAATACCATCAAGCTTTATGCGAAACAGCGCAGACTGATCACTCTTGTTACCAATCAGATCCGTGAAAAAGAGAAAAACAGCCAGATCCTGGTAGATATTCTCAGTCATATCGTGGAATTCCGTAATGGAGAAAGTGGTCTGCATGTGCAGCATATCAAGCAGCTTACTGGATTTTTCCTGGATTATCTGGTTCAGAAAACAGATAAGTATGCGCTTTCCTGGTCCGAGTGTTATTTGATCACAGTGGCTTCCGCACTTCATGATATTGGTAAGATCGGGATTGACGAGGCCATTTTGAACAAGCCTGGCCGTCTGACAAAAGATGAGTTTGAAGAGATGAAGAAGCACACACTTATTGGTGCGTCTATGTTGAAAAGTCTTGGAATGTATCAGGAGGAAGAGCTGGTGAAGGTGGCATATCAGATCTGCAGGTGGCACCATGAGCGTTATGATGGAAAGGGCTATCCGGACGGACTGAAGGGGGAGGAAATCCCCATTGCAGCACAGGTGGTTTCTGTAGCAGATGTATACGATGCCCTTACAAGTGAGCGTGTTTACAAAAAGGCATATAGCCATGAAAAGGCAGTGGAAATGATTCTGGCCGGAGAGTGCGGAACCTTTAATCCACTTCTTATGGAATGCCTGAAGGATATTCAGGACAAGATAAAAGAAGGGATGCAGAATACATCCTCACAGCAGGCCTGTTCCGAAAATCCATATGGTGGCAGACTGGCATCCATGATTTACCAGTGACAGCCGGAAAATAAAAAATACAAAAAGAGGACAGGGATGTGCATGTGGCATATCTTTGTCTTCTTTTTGTATGGATACTCTCATACAGGCAAGCCTAATTTTCCTGCCCCAGCTTTACAAATATAGGCTTATGCTTCATGGCGGGGATGATCTTCTCCATCATATCTTTCATAGCAATCTTCAGGCTGGAGGTATTGATGCAGGGATGGCAGCCAATATACGGCTCCGTCAGAAGATCCTCGTCGATCAGCAGCTGTACATGATTTTCCTTGTCGTTCATCAGTCCCAGAATGCTTACAGATCCCGGGGTGATATCAAGAAATTTCTCCATATAGGTTTCATTTGCAAAAGAAAGTCTGGCTACTCCAAGCTGTGAAGAGACTTCTTTTGTTTTGAATTTTTTATCGCCGGGAAGAAGCAAAAGATAAAAGCTGGTTTCCTGTCGGTTGCACAAAAACAGGTTTTTGCAGATCATGGCATCAAGAAGCTGATCCACATCCCTACATGCCTCAATAGTCATCAGTGCTTCGTGGTCCACTCTTTGATAGGAGATGCCAAGAGAGTCCAGAAAGTCGTATACACGTATTTCTTTTTCCAGCCGTCCGCTGGGATCGGAAGGTCTTCCGTTTAATAATTCCATATGAGTTTTCTCCTTATAAGATAAATTTATAAAAATTTACTGAATGTCACAACCGGATTCGGGCAAAACACTTTGCAGTTGTACTGTATGAAAGCTATTGTACCATGCTGTGATTTTGCTGTAAAGCCACGAAAATGCCTATGAAAAATCATACTTACAAACGTCCGGACTATTGAGAGAAACCAGCAGGGAAATGCCGAGGGAATTTTACAGATGATATTTCTTAAAGTTTTCTAAACTTTACAGAAGTATTGCCTTTTAAAGATTTGAGTATGGTAAGATAAGTTCAGATTATATTGATGTGGAATACAAGGAGATTATCTGAATGAATAATATAACAAAATACGCACTGGAGGAATCCCTGAAAAAACTGCTGTTGCAAAAGCCGCTGGATAAGATCACGATCACCGACCTGACTACAGACTGTGGAATCAGCCGAATGGCTTTTTATTATCATTTTAAGGATATTTATGATCTGGTTGAGTGGGCTTGTATCGAAGATGCATCCAAAGCCCTGCAGGGGAAGAAAACCTATGATACCTGGCAGGAGGGGCTTTTGCAGGTATTTGAGGCTGTGCTGGAAAATAAGCCTTTTATTTTGAATGTATATCGCAGCGTAAGCAGGGAAAGAATTGAAAATTATCTCTACAGCCTGACTTATCAGTTGATCGAGGGCGTGGTAGAGGAGCAGAGCGAGAACCTTATGGTTACAGAAGAGCAGAAAAAATTCATTGCGGATTTTTACAAATACAGCTTCGTGGGAGTTATGCTGGACTGGATACGCCACGGCATGAAGGAATCTCCCCAGGAGATGTCAGAGCTGATCTGCGTGACAATGCATGGAAATGTAGGAAATTCTCTGCGGAATATGGAAAAAGCCAGGTGAAAGAATATCAGAGTGTGTTTGAAAAATCATTTTGAGAATGTCTCTTTCTTTACAAAATGGGGTGGATGATAAGTTTTTTGTCATCTACCTTGTTTTGTAAATTGAGAAAATTTTAGCCTGGATGTAGAATACACTCAGAAACAGGAAATACTAAAATGAAAGCAATACTCAAAAAGTGAGAAATGAAAAACTATAACAGCAAATTTCAGAAAGGTGGTAATTTATATGTCAAAGAAGAAACATTCCGTATTAGGTATGGCAGCACTTGCCGCAGCTGGTGCCGGAGCCGCAGTTCTTGCATCTAAGAGCCGTCAGGAGAAGGAGATCACAGAAGCACACGTAGATCCGAATTACCGCAATACAGAACGTGGCAAGAATGAGAAAAACAGTAAAGGAATTTATTATACAAATGGTAACTATGAGGCATTTGCCCGCCCGGAGAAACCGGAAGGTGTGGAAAATAAGCATGCATATCTGGTAGGCAGCGGACTTGCTTCCCTGGCAGCAGCTTGTTTCCTGGTAAGAGATGCACAGATGCCGGGAGATCACATTCACATTCTGGAAGCAATGGACATTGCAGGTGGTGCATGTGATGGTATTTTTGATCCAATGAGAGGTTATGTGATGAGAGGCGGCCGTGAGATGGAAAACCATTTCGAGTGCCTTTGGGATCTGTTCCACAGCATTCCATCTCTGGAAAAACCAGGTGCTTCTGTTTTGGATGAATATTATTGGCTGAACAAGCATGATCCAAACTATTCCCTTTGTCGTGCAACAGTAAATCAGGGCAAAGATGCGCATACAGATGGCAAATTTAATCTCAGTCAGAAGGGCTGCATGGAGATCATGAAGCTGTTCTTTACAAAGGATGAGGATCTTTATGACAAGACCATCGAGGATGTATTTGATGAGGAAGTTCTGAATTCTACTTTCTGGTTATATTGGAGAACCATGTTTGCATTTGAAAACTGGCACAGCGCACTGGAAATGAAGCTTTACATTCAGCGTTTCATTCATCATATCGGCGGACTTCCGGATTTCAGTGCATTGAAATTTACCAAATACAATCAGTATGAGTCCCTGATCCTTCCAATGAAGAAATACCTGGAGGATGCAGGCGTTGATTTCCAGTTCAATACAGAAGTAACAAATGTGATCTTTGACATTCATGACGGAAAGAAAGTGGCTACAGCCATTGAGTGCAAGGTAAAGGGTGTGGAGAAGGGAATCCTTCTTACGGAAGATGATCTTGTATTTGTTACCAATGGAAGCTGTACAGAGGGAACCATTTACGGTGACCAGAACCATGCTCCAAACGGAGATGCCGAGGTTCGTACAAGCGGATGCTGGAGCCTGTGGAAAAACATTGCAAAGCAGGATCCTTCCTTTGGACATCCGGAGAAATTCTGCTCTGATATTGCAAAGACCAACTGGGAATCTGCAACTGTCACCACACTGGATGACAAGATCATTCCTTATATCACTGATATCTGTAAGAGAGACCCAAAGAGCGGCAAGGTAGTTACCGGCGGTATCGTAAGCTGTCAGGATTCCAGCTGGCTGTTAAGCTGGACCATCAACCGCCAGGGCCAGTTCAAGGATCAGGATAAAGATAAAGTATGCGTTTGGGTATATGGTCTGTTCACAGATGTACCTGGTGATTATGTAAAGAAACCAATGAAAGAGTGTACTGGTAAGGAGATTACCGAAGAGTGGCTGTACCACATGGGTGTACCGACTGATCAGATCGAGGATCTGGCAGAAAACAGCGCAGTCTGCGTACCGACTATGATGCCATACATCACTGCATTCTTCATGCCAAGAGCAAAGGGTGACAGACCGGACGTGATCCCGGATGGTTGTGTGAACTTCGCATTCCTTGGCCAGTTTGCAGAGACTCCAAGAGATACTATTTTCACAACTGAGTATTCAGTACGTACTGCTATGGAGGCTGTATATGGACTCCTTGGTGTAGACCGTGGAGTACCGGAAGTATGGGGCAGCGTATATGATGTGAGAGAGCTTCTGGATGCCAGCGTGAAACTGATGGATGGCAGATCCCCACTTGAGATTGAGCTTCCAGGACCGCTGAATCTTCTGAAGAAACCATTACTTGGTGCTATCAAGGGAACTCTGGTGGAGAAAGTGCTCAGAGATCATGATGTGATCAAGGATTATATGCTGGAGAAATAAAGCATAGAGATTATGAAAAAGACCGGATAAGATGCTGGACTTGCATCTGTCCGGCCTTTTTCATGTACACTGCCGGGCGTACATGAAACGAAAGAGCCGAGTCACGTCAGATTTCAGCTTTTTTGTTTATACAGGGCTTGTGAATGAAAAGATTTGAATTATAATGATGAGGAAAGCTACTATTTATGCCACAGGAAATAAAGAAAACTGAGGAGGCATACATTATGGAAAATAAAATTATTGTCAGAGAATACAAAGCAGAAGACCTTCTGGCTATGATCCGGATCTGGAATGAGATTGTGGAAGACGGCGTAGCTTTTCCACAGGAAGACTTTTTGACTATGAACAGCGGTGCAGAGTTTTTTGCAGAGCAGACCTATGTAGCAGTGGCTGAGAATAAAGAAAATGCAGAGATTATGGGCTTATACATCCTTCATCCCAACAACATTGGCAGATGCGGACATATTTGCAATGCAAGCTATGCCGTATCCGGAGAATGCAGGGGCTTACATATTGGTGAAAAGCTGGTAAAAGACTGTATTCACCAGGGAAAAGAACATGGATTCCGGATATTACAGTTCAATGCAGTAGTGGCAAGCAACATCCATGCAAGACACCTTTATGAGCGTGTTGGGTTTCATCAGCTGGGCGTGATTCCGGGAGGTTTTCGTCTGAAGAGCGGAGAATATGAGGACATCTGCCCGTATTATATCGAGCTTTAAGGCAACCGAAAGGCAGCTTTGCAGAGCAATGGTTCAACAGCAAGGGCGCACTTAGCTGTGTACAGAGAGCAAAGATCGCAAACAAGGCAAAAGCAGATGCATACCTTCGCATTCATGCAAATGGAAGCTCCCTGTCTAGCGCCAACGGAGCCATGACAATCTGCGTGACCAGAAGCAATCGTTATGTTTCAACCAAACTGTACAAAAAAAGCTATGCCCTCTCCAAAGCAGTGCTAGATTCTTATGTAAAAGCCACCGGTTGCAAAAAGGAGTATATCTGGGAAACCGACAGCATGACAGGCAATAACTGGAGCAAGGTTCCCACCACTCTCATCGAAATGGGATATATGTCTAATCCTTCTGAAGACCGGAAGATGCAGACAAAAGCTTATCAGAAGAAAATGGTAAAGGGAATGGCAGATGGAATCCAGGCATATTTCCTGGGGCGCGGCTGAAACAGATGTTATGGAAACGGGGCAGGAGATTTCTCAGCAGCACAGATGATCCTGACTTATGATAAGGAAACTGATACTTTCAACGTTTCTGCTGATGGCACAGAAAGCTTTACGATGAGACGTTTTTAACAAGTTAAATTTTCTAAAAAACAAGTGATATCTTAAAAGTATATTGAATTCCTCCGGAAAAAAAGGTATAATCCACTCATAGCTTATGAGTTCGTAGTTACTTGGGAGGGACTATTGTAGCTGTCTGGTTTTTTCTTTAGCAAAGATGTATTATCAGAAAAGTAAGCAAAAATAAGAAGTGTGAATGCCCTGTCAGAAGGTATGATATCTTTTGCCGGGGCATTTTTTTGTGTCAAAGTTAAGAATGATTTTTAGCAAATTGTTTGACGATAACTGAAATCTGGACTATAATAATGATAAAAATGGGGCGAAGCAGCTGTGAAAATCAGACTGTAAGCAGAAAGAGGACTATTATGAAAAACAGAAAAGCAAAAGCATTTATGGCTGCATTGATAACTGGAGTTCTGGTATTGGGAAGTACAGCATATGTACCGGCGGCTGAGACTGACACGGAAGATACTGCAGAAGCCAGCCAGGATGAGACAGAAGCTGCAGAGGAAGCCAACGAGGGATCAGCAGACACCGCAGATTCGGAGAGCACTGAGGCAAGTGCTGCCGTAGAGGAATCCACTGACCGTGATCAGGAACAGATGAAAAAATACCTCGCCACCTGGGATTTTAATGGCACAGTCATTACATTCCTTCCCTATGGAAACGTGATCATAGACGGGGAACTGGTACAGGCAGAGTATAACCTGGACGGTCTTAATTTAATCGTTACATATCCGGATGGAATGCAGGATCTTGACAACTATACAGATTTGAAGAGTGAAATTACGCTGTGGAATTATGATGCTCAGTATTTTGATGGAACAGTAAGCGAGAATGATCATTATCTTGACACCATGATGGTATTCAAGCTTACCGGTACAGACAACAGCGATCCTATGAACCCCACAGAGCAGGAGGAGACCGTATATGGCCTGATGCCAAAGGATCAGAGTGAGTTCCTGGATAATGTTCTGTATGGATACACATGGAAGACCGATAACGGTACTCTTTCCATTGACAAAGATGGAAATATAAGCTTAAATGACGGAGAACGCACGGGAACCATCACTTCAGATAATGGTGTAGATGTTACATTTTCCTGGGATGGCGCTGATGATGTGGCATATACCGTAAGCAGTGCAGATGAAGTAAGTGTTACCCTTACAAAGGCAGACGACAGCAAGTCAAGCTTCGTTCTTTCCGACAGAGAGCCACTTGCATAGTACAGCGAAAACTCCCTCAGAGTAAAACGAATAAAAGATCTTACAGAGGCAGCATGAGAGCAATTGTGCTGCCTGTTTTATTGCTGGAAAGAACTTTTACCTGTCCGCCATGTTCCTTTACAATCGCATCTACCATAGCCAGGCCAAGTCCTGCGCCGCCCATAGCCCGGCTTCGTGATTTGTCCACACGGAAAAAAGGATCAAATATTTTTTCCTGATCCTCAGGGGGAATTCCAATACCGGTATCCTTCACCATAAGAAGGACACGCTGGTTTTCCTGACGGATTTCTACAGTGACAGATCCGTCAGGGCAATTGTATTTTATGGCATTTTCCACAAGGTTATATACTGCGCGATAGAGAAGAAGATAACTTCCGGTGATCAACTGATCACCTTTTTTTTGTTGTAGCGTAATATGAGCCTGGTCGGCTATTGAATCCAGATCGCAAAGAACTTCTTCTGTAAGAGCAGCAAGAGATATGGAGTCATTTCGGGGCACAGAGTTCAGGTTGGTCATGTCCAGAAGGGTGCTGATCAGATGGGAAAGACGCCCGGTCTGTTCCTGGATCCGATTCAGAATCAGTTCATATTCCTCAGTATCATGACAATTCTTTTTTCGGAAAACCTCCAGATCTGTCTGCAAAACAGCAAGGGGAGTGCGAAGCTCATGGGCTGCATTTGCGGAAAACTGCTTCTGAATTTCAAAAGAGTTGGAAAGCCGCACCAGCATATCATTAAAGGAGCCGGTAAGCTGTGCAATTTCATCATCGGAAACGGGAACTGTCAATGGTTCTGAAAGATTCTGTGCCTGGATGTGGCAAATTTCCTCGGTAAGTTTTTTTAGGGGCTTTAACGCCCTTGCGGTGAGAAAATAGGTACAGATACTTCCAAGGAGAATGACTACTGCAGTGGCAATAATGCTCCTTATCCGAAATACCTCCTTGGTAGACAGGATTTCCTGGCTTAATTCCGGAAGCAGGATTTTGGGGTCTATGTTAAATTTGATGGGTGTGCCTGAGTTCTGCGGATCTATCTGGATCATATAATCCTCCAGATTTTCAATTCCCGTAACTGCAGAACGGCTGATAAAAAAATACATCAAAATGCAGGTAAGGGTAACAAGCAAGGTGATAAGTAAGGTAAGTTTCCATTGTAGGGAATTCTGAAATCGCTTTTGTATGGATTTTTTCATAATTTTTCCTCCAGGATATATCCCTGACCGATCTTATTTTGTATAGGGTCTGTGCCAAGTGCAGCACGGAGCTTTTTCCGCAGGGCAGAGATGTGGACACGGATGGAATTGCTGAAAGTATTTACACTGCTATCCCAGATATGTTCCATGATTTCTTCTGGGGAAATGACTCGTCCCTGATGAAGAAGAAAATATTCCAGAAGGCTGCTCTCTTTACGGGTAAGAGAAAGGGGGCTTCCATTTACAAGGGTTTCCCTGGTTCTGGTGTCAAAGGTTAGCTCACCCCATTTGAGACAGACATTTTCCTGAATGAATTTTCGCCTGGTAAGGCTGCGTATGCGGGCTTCAAGTTCCTCAAAATGAAAAGGCTTGGTCAGGTAGTCATTTGCTCCAAGATCCAATCCTTCTACTTTATCCTGGATCTGACCTCGGGCAGAGAGAATCAGTACCGGAGTGCGGTCATCCTGATTCCGAAACTGGCGGAGAATATCTAACCCATTGACACCAGGCAGATTCAGATCCAGCAGAATCAGATCATAATTTTCTGTGAGACATAATTCCAGTCCCTTATTTCCGTCAAAGCAGGTATCTGTTTCATATCCGTCCATGCGAAGTCCCTCGGCAATGGAACAGCAAAGTTGTTTTTCATCTTCTATAATTAAAATATGCATCAGATTCTCCTTATCTCAAAGGGGGCAGCTTAGAAATGCTCCCGTAATTCTTAGCAAGATACTATCATATCCGGAAAACTGTTAGCAAGTATTTTATGATTAAATACAAAAGAAGCTGTACTGAATGGGGAAGACTTTCAGAACGTGATTTTTTTGTGAAATCCTGAAATCTTAACACGGATTTTATAGGAAAAGTGTTACAATGTAGCTCAGATAAGAAAAAAAACAAAAGGAGATCTGAAATCATGAATAAAAAAAGACTGCTGGCAGTTCTGGCTGCCGGAATTTTAAGTACAACATTTGTAAGTCCGGCATCTGTGCTGGCTGAAACAGCGGAAGTAGTTGACAGTGGAGAAGGTGTGGCTGTTCCCGCAGATGGTTCTGTAGTGGTAGATGGTGATACTGAAACAGCAGTATTTTCCGAAGATGGAACGCCAATGGTCAAGACTGTAAAAGCTACAGAACTGAGTCTGCCTGTGCAGGATTCCTATGAATATCCATTTATGGGACTGAAAGCTGTTCTTCCGGATTCCTTAAAAAAACAAATGGAAAATTCCGATGTGATCATGACTACCGCAGAAGACTGGACTGAGGATATGACAGGAATAAAATATGCCTATCTTCACTGGAATAAGCTCACAGAGGATCAGAAGGATGCAGATGTTAATCTGTTGGGAACCGGTTACGAGGAATGGCTGGCAAGTATTGAGAGAATCGGAACCCTTGGAGTGTACAGTACAGATGTGCTTGATGATCTGGATGAGATCACCGGCTGTACAGAACATAAGGAACTGGGAGAAAGTGAAGACGGAAAATTTAAATATTATCTCAGCCTGAATAAAGATGCAGAGTCTGAACTGACTGATATGCTGGAAGCAATTGATGTAACACTTACAGAGATGACACCGTTCAATAGTCGCCAGTCAGCATTTGATATCCCGGCAGATGCTACCAGTGATGCTGCCAATGTGGGAACTTTTGAGACCACAGATATTGATGGAAATGCTTACACAGAAAGTGTATTTGGCGACTATGACCTGACTTTGGTAAATGCTTTTACTACCTGGTGTTCCCCATGTGTAAACGAAATGCCTGAACTGGAAGAACTTTATCAGGAGATGAAAGACCAGGGCGTAGGTGTAGTAGGAATGGTTGTTGACTCCGTAGACGCAGATGGAAACGCAGATGAAGATGTGGTGAAAAAAGCCCAGACTCTGAAAGAAAAAACAGGAGTTACTTATCCTCTTCTTATCCCGGACAAGGGAAATTTAAATGGACGGATCAGTGGACTGCAGTCCTTCCCGGAATCTTTCTTTGTGGATAAAGAAGGAAATATTGTGGGAGAAGCAATCCTCGGAAGCAATAATCTGGAAGGCTGGAAGGAAGCTGTAGAAAAACAGCTGGAAGAGATTAAAGCAGGTAAGTAAGTGATGAAAATAAAGCAGTGTATGAAAAAAATGACTGATACGAAATGGACCGGAATCCTTCTGGCAGCGGTAGGAATTCTGATGATGGTATTTGGAATCTACCGGGGAGAGATGGAGGTAGTTCTGACAAAGGCTGTAAATATCTGTATGGAGTGTATTGGAATTGGATAAAAAAATGAATATAAAAAACTGGCCCAGACACACCATACAGGCTTTATGGGCAGCTCTTACCAACTCCCATGTGTCTGGTTTTGTAACCGGAAAAATTTATACCGGGAAATTGAAAAATGCTTGTGTGCCAGGATTAAACTGCTATTCCTGCCCTGGTGCCACAGGCGCCTGTCCCATTGGATCACTGCAGGCGGTGGTAGGAAGCTGGAACTTCAAATTTGCTTATTATGTAGTAGGATTCCTGATTTTTGTAGGGGCACTTCTGGGAAGACTGGTGTGCGGATTTTTGTGTCCCTTTGGCCTGATCCAGGATTTGCTGAACAAAATTCCATTTCCCAAAAAGATCCGTACCTTTTGCGGAGATAAGCTGTTGCGGAAGCTGAAATATGTGATATTTCTGGTGTTTGTGATCCTGTTGCCACTGTTTCTTACAGACATTATGGGACAGGGAGCCCCTTATTTCTGCAAGCTGATCTGCCCGGCAGGTACACTGGAGGGGGGACTTCCCCTTGTACTTCTGAATAAGGGAATGAGAAGCACTATAGGCTGGCTGTACATATGGAAAAATGCGATTCTTATAGTGACGATCGTGCTGTCCATTTTGATCTATCGGCCATTCTGCAAATATATCTGTCCACTGGGTGCATTTTATTCCTTGTTTAATAAAGTGTCCATTTACCGGTATCGTGTGGATATGGAAAAGTGTATTCATTGTGGGAAATGTGCAAAAGCCTGTCAGATGGAGGTAAATCCTGTGGAAAACCCCAACAGCTGTGAATGTATCCGTTGTGGTCGCTGTAAGCAGGCGTGTCCGGTTCAAGCTATAAAAAGTGGAGTTGGGAGAAAATAACAGATCAAAGTGTGTTTCAAACATGCTGTGAGGTCACCGTGTTTACGGGAGGATAAAATGCTTTGTTGCGAGAGTATTTTGTCAGAACGTGGGCACGGTGATTTTTTTGCACAAATTGGAAACGGTTTTCATATTGACTTTGCCAAAATATGTGCTATAATATGAAAATGATTTTCAAATTGGAGGCACGATTATGAGTGAAAAGGCACAGTACCGTACCAGGCAGATCACGGAACTGGAGAATTATCTTTGCTCTATGGAAGGAAAGCATGTTACGGTTCATGATATCTGTATTCATTTTAAAGAACAGGGAGTTTCCATCGGAACTACTACTGTATACAGACAGCTGGATCGAATGGTAGAGCAGGGGCTTGTGGCGAAATACACCGTAGATGGCACCAGCAGTGCATGCTTTGAATATCTTGGACATGAGGAGCATTGCCATAAGCATGTGTGTTTTCATTGCAAATGTGAGAAATGTGGGAAAGTGATTCATCTGGAATGTGATGAAATGACACATCTGGGGAAGCATATGCTGGATGACCATGGATTTCAGTGGGATTTTACAAGGACTGTATTCTACGGGATCTGCCAGCAATGCAGAGAAAAATAAAGAGGTTTAGTATGAAAAAAGGAAAAAATAAATTCAGAAAATTGCTGTTGTTGGTATTTTTCGTCGGAATAGCGGTTTTTCTTTCTGCATGTGGCAGGACATCGGCGGACGGAGTGAATGTAGATGAGCAGAATGGTCAGAAGAAGCTCCAGGTGGTGGCCACAATTTTTCCAGAATATGACTGGGTAAGGGAAATCCTGGGAGAACAGGCAGATAATGTGGAGCTTACCCTTCTTCTGGCAAATGGAGTGGACATGCACAGCTTCCAGCCCACTATGTCAGATATTCTGAAGGTATCTACCTGCGATGTTTTTATTTACGTAGGCGGTGAATCAGATGCCTGGGTTGCAGATGCGCTGAAAGGTGCCGGAAATCCGGAGCGGACAGCGATCAATCTGATGGAAGTGCTGGGAGATCGGGCTAAAGAGGAAGAAGTGGTTGAGGGAATGCAGGAAGAGGATGGGCATGACGGCCATGATCATGAAGAGCAGGAAGAACTGGAATATGACGAGCATGTGTGGCTTTCCCTGAAAAATACCCAGGTGTTCTGCGATGCAATTTCAGAGGCTTTGCAGGCAGCAGATCCGGAGAATGCGAAGCTGTACCAGGAGAATACCACAGCCTATAAAGGGAAGCTGGCTGCTCTTGACCGGGAATACCAGGCGGCAGTTGATCAGTCAGAATCTAAAACCCTGCTTTTTGCAGACCGTTTTCCATTCCGTTATCTTACCGATGACTATAACCTGACTTATTATGCGGCGTTTACCGGCTGCTCCGCAGAGACAGATGCCAGCTTTGAAACCATCACATTTCTGGCCGGGAAGCTGGATGAGCTGAAGCTTCCGGTAGTTTTTGTCATTGAGAATTCAGATGGAAAAGTGGCAAAAGCCGTGGTTGAAAATACAAATACCAGAGATCAGAAGATCCTTACCCTGAATTCCATGCAATCCGTCACATCAGATGAGATAAATGCAGGGACGACTTATCTGTCCATTATGAAAGAGAACCTGAAGACTCTGAAGGAGGCATTATGAAACTGATAACCTGTAACGACCTGACCTTGGGCTATGAGGGAAAAGCAATTCTCTCAGGGCTGAATTTTACTGTAAATTCCGGTGATTATCTTTGCATTGTAGGGGAAAACGGTTCCGGAAAATCCACTCTGATGAAGACACTTCTTCATTTACAGCCTCCAATGTCCGGCGAGATCGTAATGGGAGATGGCCTGAAAATAAATGAGATCGGTTATCTTCCCCAGCAGACGGTCAGTGGTTTTACTACCGTCGATCTTGGCTGTGAGCGCGGCAACAACGCTT
>OLOW01000865.1_pt1 | contig 21051 bp, 10 predicted proteins | sample 1672801 | NCBI WGS metagenome assembly OLOW01 (sample SAMEA3136725, study PRJEB25190) | human gut metagenome | biome: human gut; feature: human-associated habitat; material: faeces | place: Austria | collected 2013 | reverse complement strand
TGGCCATGACCGCCGGAATGGGAGGCATCCGAACCTCTGCCATGTATTTGACGGCAGAGGAAGTGGGATCTGGGCGATGGCAGGGGGTCCGCCGTGTACTTTCTGCCTGCTTCCTTTACAGCTTTCTTTTTAGTACCGCCGTGGCGCTGCTGGTTTGGTTCTGCGCCCCCCTGGTGGCGGAAGCTTGGATCGGAGACCTGCGAACTCTGGCGGCCCTGCGGATCTTCGCCGCCTTTTTGCCGGTGGTGTGCCTGGGCGGCGTCATGACGGGATACTTCACCGCAGCCGGGCGGATTCGGGAGCTGGTAGCGGTGGAAATTCTGGAGCAAGTGGTTTCTATGGCGGTGACTGTTTTGCTCTTATCCCACTGGGCCTCCGGAGACCCGGGGCGGGCCTGCTGCGCCGTGGTGGGAGGCAGCAGCGCCGCCTCTCTTGTAACCCTTCTGTCCCTTCTGTTTCTGCGGAGCCGGGAAACGAACCGGCTTCCGGACCGGCAGGAGGCGCCGGTACCGGTAGCCGGGCGGCTGCTGCGGGTGGCCCTGCCTTTGGCCCTGGCAGACGATTTGCGCATGGGGATTTCCACAGTAGAAAATCTGATCGTCCCCCGGCGTCTGGGTCTCTTTCCCCAGTCGGCAGAACCCCTGGCGGAATACGGCGTGGTATGCGGCATGGTCTTCCCCACTCTCATGTTCCCGGCAGCCATTTTGTTCTCCCTGGCAGAGCTCCTGGTGCCGGAGCTGTCCCGGTGCGCCGCCGGTGGGAGGCGGAAGCGAATTGCCTATCTCACAGGCCGGAGCCTGCGGGTGGCCCTGCTCTACGGTCTGGCTGCCGGGGGAATCCTTTTTACAGCTTCGGAAGCCTTGGGTATGGTACTCTTTGGCAATCCCCTTGTGGGCCGCCAGCTACGGCGCTTTGCCCTTCTGGCCCCCATGCTCTATGTGGATGCCGTCACCGACGCCAATGTAAAGGGCATGGGCCAACAGGTAGCCTGCGTCCGGTACAACACCGTAACTTCCTTCCTGGACGTGGTCTTTCTGTGGCTGCTCCTGCCCCGGTTTGGCTTGGATGGCTATTACCTCAGCTTCCTGGTGACTCACGCCCTCAATTTTGGCCTCAGCTTCTTCCGCCTCCGGAAGGTCACCGGCTTCCGGCCCCAGCTGTCCGTAGTACTCCGTGCCCTGGGAGCTGCATCCCTCAGCCTGTGGGTGGCCTCCCTCTTACCTAAAGTTGGGGGATGGAGCGGCGTGCTCTTCCTGGCCGCCGGTTTTTGCAGTGTCTTTTTCCTCCTGCTGGTGCTGCTGGGGGTGGTGGGCCGGGAAGATCTGCGCTGGATTCGTGGTTTGGTCCGCCCGGTTGACAAAAGCGGGCAGGCGGGTGTATCATAACTGATAATGAGCCCCATTTTCATACGAAAGCGAGAGCATCCTATGTATCATTTTCGAAATGACTACTCCGAAGGCGCCCATCCCCGTGTCCTGGAAGCGCTGATCCGGACTAACCTGGAGTCCACAGCCGGTTATGGAGAGGACGCCTACTGCGCCGCCGCTGCCGCCGCCATCCGGACCCGGTTCGGCTGCCCCAGCGCCGCAGTACACTTCCTGGTAGGTGGCACCCAGACCAACTTCACCGCCATTTCCGCCTTCCTGCGTCCCTGGGAGGCGGCAGTGGCCGCAGACACCGGCCATATCGCCGTCCACGAAACCGGCGCCGTGGAGGCCAGGGGCCACAAAGTGATCACGGTCCCCCATCAAAACGGAAAGGTCACTCCCCAGGCTCTCCGAGAGGTGTGCCGGGAGCACGATGCAGGCAATCCCGGTCACATGGTCCTGCCTAAACTCCTGTACCTGTCCAATTCCACCGAGTTGGGCACGGTGTACACCAAGGGGGAGCTGGAAACGCTGCACCGCCTGTGCCGCCAGTTGAATCTGTACCTGTACTTAGACGGAGCCCGGTTGGCTGCGGCCCTCACCTGCAAGGAAAACGATCTGACCCCAGAGGATCTGCCCCGGCTCTGCGATGCCTTCACCATGGGCGGCACGAAAAACGGCCTGCTGTTTGGGGAGTGCCTGGTGATTACCAACCCGGCCCTCATGCCCAACTTCCGTTTTGCTCTGAAGCAGGGCGGCGGTATGCTGGCTAAAGGCCGCCTGCTGGGAGTTCAGTTCGGGGCGCTGCTGGAGGATGACCTATGGCTGGCCCTGGGCCGCCGGGAAAACCAACTGGCCGCCCGCCTCACCCAAGGGTTGCAAGCCAAAGGCTACGCCTTCTACGCCCAGTCCCCCACCAACCAGGTCTTCCCCATCCTGACCAAAACGCAAATCCAGTCCCTACAGACCGACTTCACCTTCGAGCTCACCGCCCCGGTGGATGAAAGCCGGGACGCCGTCCGCTTCGTCACCTCCTGGGCCACCCCGGACGAGGCTGTGGAAGCGCTTCTCCAGACTCTTTAGTGGAGTCCCTTGCCACTGGCAGGTGATAAGATCCCATGGTGCTTCGTCCTTGCCCCGGGGGAAAGCTGGGCGCTCCGGCGCCGGTGACGGATGAGTAACTTGGACCCGGAAAAAGGAACTACTGCCGCCCTGGGCAGTCTGGGTAAATCACTTGCGAATCGGGGGGGATTGTGTTATGATACAAAAGATGAATTTTTCGGAGGGGTACTTTATGAATGTCCAGATCATGTCCACGCCATGCTATTTGTTAGAAACGGTAGAACTGATCTATGCGTTTGTCAACGGGGTCCCCGCAGAGGAGTTGACCGGTCCGGGATCCTATTGCATCCCCGTGCGGGAAGTACAGCGGATCATGGATACGGTTTGCGCCGGGCTCGCCCTCCAAAATCCCACACTGCAGTTCTTCTTTCAAAAAGAAGCCCTGGCTGACGATTCCGGAGACTTTACTTGCATCGCCCGAAACATCGCCTATTTTGTCTCCACCTTTTCCTGTAAGACCATATCCAGCGCCTTTGACCTGCTGCGGAAGTCCTGGCTCACCATCTTACAGGAGCATTCCTATCCAGCCTCCATCGGAAGATACACCTTCGACTGCGGTTGGCAGGATGAGAGCGAATCCGAATCCACCAACCTGGAACTGGGGGTCAACCAACTCCTGATCTCACAGGATTATCGGGAAAAGCTCCTCAACGTCTTGAAAAACTTCGATTATTACACCCATCTCCTGGAAGAACTCATCGCACCAGTCGAACGGCGTCTAGAGCTGCTGATGGTCCCATGGGTAAAGCATTCTGAACCTCTGCGTCAGAATTGGTACGCTTACCTGACCCAGCCCGACCTGCCATCCCTGTTGCAGCAAAAATGGAAATTTGTCACCAAGGAGCCAATCGATCAAGTTTATGCCGTTTTGGGCTATTTCAGGGCAAAGGTGCAGATGCTTGAGCTGGAAACCCTTGGAAACCAAAATGTCATCTACATCCACATCGGCGTCAATTGCACCACAGACCTCTGCGATGAGGAAGAGTTTGCCCCCTGGGAAATCCGAGCCTTGCGCCTGCTGGGGAGTCAGGCCCGCATCAAACTGCTCAAAGCCATCCATGCGCAGCCCATGTCCACCAGGGAGCTTGCGCAAAACCTGGGGATGAATCTGGGTTCCGTAGGGCGGGATGTGAGCAGCCTACTAACTGCAGGTCTGCTGGTCGTTGAGGTAGACGACGACCGCCGCCGTTACCGCATCAACACCACCGCCCTGGATACCATCATCCAGCACCTAACCACACTCCGGGCCTCCACAGATTGAGCCACTGCCTCCGGCCGAAGCGCAACGCTTCGGCCGCTTTTTTGCTATCAGAGTGAAAAATGTGTTGCTTTTTCTTGTAGCGTATGGTAACATCATGATAGACATTTGCAGAGTTGAGAACGCCCCGCTTTAAATGGCAAAAAGATGCAATTCTTGCACACGTCCTTCCACCGTGTATATGATCGGCGTTGCCACAGCCGAATTCATAGAGGGTCGCCGCCCACCATCGGTGAATCATCAAAAAGGAGAAGTAATCATGAAGAACTCGTCTTTCCCTGCGCGTATGCTCTCCCTTCTGTTGGCCGTTGCTGTGCTGTTTGGCCTCGCCAGCCCTGCTGGCGCAGTCGCTTCCAGCAATACGGTCCGTTACCAGCAGGTAGACAACAGTTCGGTTTCGGCCAATCTGCTCCATTCAGCAGATCAGGAAACCGACGAAACACCCCAATACTCTGACACCGACATCGTCCGTGTGTCCATTGTTCTGGAAAAGGCCTCCACTTTGGATGCAGGCTTTTCTACCATGGGCATTGCGCAGAACGCTGCTGCCATGCGCTACCGCAAGGCTCTGCAGACTGAGCAGTCTGCTATGGCTGCCTCCATCGAGAAGGCCACCCACAGCAAGCTGGACGTTGCGTGGAACCTGACCTTGGCCGCAAACATGATTTCCGCCAACGTTCCCTACGGTCAGATTGAGACCATCGAAGGCGTCCGCGGCGTCAAAGACGTGGTCATCGAACCGCAATATGAGCCGGCGGTCGTTCCCAAGGGGGACAAAGAGGAAACCGCAGACCCCAACATGGCAACCTCTTCCGAAATGATCGGCTCCCCCGCCGCCTGGTCCGTGGGCTACACCGGCGCAGGCACCCGGGTTGCCGTCATTGACACCGGCATTGACACCGATCACCAGTCCTTCTCCGCCGCCGGTCTGGAGTACTCCCTGTCTCTGCAAGCCAGCGAGGCCAACATGAGCACAGAGGACTATCTGGCAGAGCTGGATCTGCTGGATGCAGAAGAAATCGCCGAGAAGGTGGAGCTGCTGAACATCGCTCCCATCCTCAAGGAAAAGGGCTTCTCCGCAGAAGATCTGTACTTCAATACAAAAATCGGTTTTGGTTTTAACTACGTTGACAAGAGCTTGGATATCACCCACGACAACGACGCCATGGGCGAGCACGGCTCTCACGTGGAAGGCATCTCCGCTGCCAACGCCTACATCCCCCAGGAAGACGGCACCTTCCTCAACGCCTATGAGAAGATCAAGATGCAGGGTGTGGCTCCCGATGCACAGATCATCACCATGAAGGTTTTCGGCAAAGCCGGCGGCGCGTATGTTTCCGACTACATGGCCGCCATTGAGGACGCCATTGTCCTGGGCTGTGACTCTGTGAACCTGTCCCTGGGCTCCGGCAACCCCGGTACCAGCCGTACGGACAACGAGGTCTATGCTGCTGTCATGGAAAACCTGGTGAACAGCGACACCGTGGTCACCATGTCTGCCGGTAACTCCGGCCACTGGGCAGAGCACACTGTCCATAAGGGCCTGTACGACGACGGCATCAGCTTCGACGAAGCAGGCTCTCCCGGTTCCTACACCAATTCTCTCTCCGTTGCCTCTGTAAACAACTCCGGCTATGTAGGCTCCTTTGTTACAGTTGGCGACCACATGATCCTCTACACAGAGAGAAGCTATGTGAACCGTCCCATCGCCACCATTGCTGGTGACCACGAATATGTCTTCATCGACGGCCTCGGTACTGCGGAAGATTTTGCAGCCCTGGGCGATGCGGTAAAGGGCAAGGTCATGATCATGTCCCGCGGCACCATTACTTATGTCGAGAAGCATCAGAACGCAGAGGCAGCAGGCGCCATTGGCTGTATCGTCTACAACAATGAGCCAGGCGTCTCTGGCATTGATCTCACCATCAGCACCGCTACCATCCCCTGTGTCTCCATCACCCAGGCAGACGGCGCTTTGGTGCGCGCCGCCTCCACTCCTGTCACCGATGAGGCAGGCAATGTCCTCTACTACACCGGAAGCCTCAACATCGGCGACGGAATGGGCTCTGTCCAGTACGGCACACCCTATGCCATGAGCTCCTTCACCAGCTGGGGCGTTCCCGGCTCCATGGAGCTGAAGCCTGAAATCACAGCTCCTGGCGGCTCCATCTATTCTGTCGATGGTTCCATCCCTGGCGGCAAGGCTTATGAGCTGATGTCCGGCACCTCCATGGCCGCACCTCAGGTGGCCGGTATGGCGGCACTGGCCGCACAGTACATCCGGGCCAACAAGCTGGATGAAAAAACCGGTCTGACCGTCCGGGCACTGTCCCAGAGCTTGCTTATGTCCACTGCAACACCTCTGCTGGAGGAAGACAGCGGCTTCAACTATTACCCTGTGCTGCGCCAGGGCGCAGGCCTCGCCAACATCGGCGCCGTAACCACAGCCGACTCTTACATTCTGATGGCAGAAGATGCCACCTCTGGCGCCGCCGATGGCAAGGTAAAGGCTGAACTGAAAGACGACCCGGAACGCACTGGCGTCTATTCCACTTCCTTCACCCTGAACAACCTGACCGACAAAGAGCAGCGCTATACCCTCTCTGCAGACCTGTTTACCCAGGATCTATTCGACCTTTACAACGAGGGCGTCTACTTCCTGGACATCTGGACCACCCCCATGTGTGCCGATGTGGAGTGGACTGTGGACGGCAAGGCCCTGCGGTCCGAGACCGAAATTGGCAATATGGACTTCAATGGTGACGGCATCGTAAACGGCGAAGATGCCCAGGCTCTGCTGGACTATGTGACCGGCATTCGCACAGAGCTCCATGACGCCGAACATGCCGACCTGAACAGTGACGGCGAAATCAACGCCTATGATGCCTATCTGTTCCTGCAGCGCTTTAACAGCGGCGTGCTGACCCTCCCGGCAAACGGCAAGGTCGAGGTCTCTGTGACCATCCGCCTGACCAGCGAGCAGAAGGAAAAGCTGGACGCCAACTACCCGGTGGGCGCTTACGTGGAAGGCTTCCTCCACATTGACGGTCTGACCACCGCCGAGGGCGCTCTTACCACCAGCCATTCCATCCCTCTACTGGGCTTCTATGGCGGCTGGACTGAATCCTCCATGTTTGACATCGGTACCTATGCAGAATATCTGGCTGGTGACGAGACCCGTTATCCCTACATGGGCGTCACCAACAGCAACGCCATTTCCATTATCTACGGCAACGACCCCGACTCTCCCTATCTGTTTGGCGGCAACCCTGTGATCCCCGACAAGGGCTACAAGCCTGAGCGTAACGCCGTCAACAGCGTCCGCGGTGACAAGTTCGACGTGTGGAACTGCGCTGTTATCCGCAACGCCGCCAACTCCCGCTATCGGATCACCGATGGCGATGGAAACGTGCTGACTAGCGAAGAAGCCGGCCCTGTGACAGGCGCCTACTATCTCGTCAATCAGGGTTACTGGGTCAACACCTCCATGGCCATGGGCATGAGCTGGCCGATTACCAACCTGGAAGAAGGCGATCGCATTGTCGCCGAGCTGACTCTGGCTCCGGAGTACTACGTAGATGCTAAGGGCAATACCAACTGGGACGCACTGGGCAAGGGCGCTACCATGTCCTTCCCCGCTGTGGTGGACAACACTGCCCCGGAACTGGTGGATGTCTCCTACAGTATGACCAGCAACGCCCTGACGGTCACTGCCAGCGACAACCAGTACGTCGCAGCTGTGGTGCTGTTCGATGCAGGTGGCAGCCAGCTGCTTGCTTCCGCTGGCGCTTATGCCGACATTGAGCCCGGTGAAGAAGCCGTCTATGTCCTGGACATGAATGGCCTCAGCAGCCGCAAATTCCTCCTGCAGGTCATGGACTACGCCATGAACGTGACCACCTACGCCGTGGAAGCCCAAATTGGCGGCGCCACCAAGCTACCTCATCTGATTGCATACGATGCAGTCGTGAACAAGTGGATTGGCTTTGATACCGACACTCCCTATGGCGAATGGGACACCGTCGCCCTGTGTGAAAATGTCTACTACGCCGCTACCATTGCAGATCATCACGTTTTTGCCGCCACTGACACCGGCATTCTCTACGTGATGGACGAAGACGCCATGGGCCTGCGGACCGCTGTGGGCAACCTGGGCTGCACCCTCACCGACATGGCCTACAACCCCGCAGACGAGATGCTTTACGGCGTCACCGAATCCAATGAGCTGGTCACCATTGACAAGCTCACCTGCGAAGTCCAAACCGTCGGCCAGATCGGCATCACCACCAATACCCTGGCTTGTAATGAAGACGGTGTGTTCTACTGCAACAAGTATCGCACTGGCGAAGTCTATTCCTTCACCCTGGAAACCGTCGCCAGCCCCACCCTGCTTGTTACCACTGACATCCCGGACAGCCAGTATATGCAGTCCATGGAAATCGACCCTAACAACGGTCTGCTCTACTGGGCGAGCTACTACATGCAGGATTTCTGGGGCAATCTGATCCCCTTCTCCTACCTCTTTGAGATTGATACCGACGCCGCCACATTCAACCGCTATCAGGTCATTTCCGACCAGCTGACCGCCCTGATCATTCCGGAAAAGACCGCCGGCAGCGACTGGGATTCCCCCACTGACAAGATCACTAACATTCAACTCTCCAGCGAGTCCATGCGCATCCTCCGGGGTACCACCGCAACACTTGACGCCTTCGTTCAGCCTTGGACCGCTACAGATCGCACGGTAACCTGGAGCTCCTCCGATCCCTCCATCGCAGTTGTGGATGAAACGGGCGTCATCACCGGCATACAGCCTGGCCAATGCCTCATCACCGCCACTTCCAATCTGGATCCCACCTGCTCTGCCAGCTGCACTGTGACTGTGGATGTCGTAAAGGTCACTTTGCACGGCGCGCTGCAGAACGCCGAAGGCAATCCCATGTTCTTCGACTGGGATATGGACGCCAACAGCACCTGGACGCCCCGGGTAGACATTGAGACCAGCATGACCTCTGCCACCTACGACACCCTCAACCGGCAGATGTTCATCATGGAGGCCGTCTCCCCCGATTGGCGTATGCACAAGGTGGACGTTCAGACCGGTAAGATTCTGGAAACCGCCAGCAATGGCGTAGGCGTTCCCCTGTGGGACATGGCCTACAGCAAGTACTACTCCACTGCAGATGCCCCCAAAATTTCCAGCATCTACGGCACCTACTTCATGCCGATTAAGAATCCCCTTGATCTGGATTCCAATGTCATCGACATGAACAGCTACCTGAGCCGCTATACCCATGCAAACTATCTGACCGGCATTGCCAGTGCCGGCTATGCATCCTACGTGAACGGCTTCACTTCCTACGATACCGAACTCTTCTATCTGCTGGACAACCTGGGATACGTCTGGACCCTCTATGTGTATGGCCGGCCCGATGGTTCTTACAGCGCCTACCTGGGTTATTTCCCCAGCACCCTGCCGCAGCTGAAATTCCCCGGCTATCTGGACAATCTGTACTGCTCCATGGTGGTCGGAGAAGACGGCTCTCTGTATCTGTCTTACTTCACCGGTTCCACCAGTGACTTCTATCGTCTGACCTTCCATGAAGAGACCAACGTCTTTGAAGCCACCATGATCGGCAGCGCCGGCAAGGACGTCTGGCCGGTGACCCTGTACTCTGTGGAGCCCAATGCTTCCACAGCCGGCACAAACAGCCTGCCTCAGCCCTGGATGCACGCCGATTCCAGCACAGTCTCCGCTGAGGACCTGGCCACCTTAGAAGCCAATGTCCACATCGGCCACCTCTACCAAGACAACGATGCGCAGAAGCAGCTCACGATCAGAGCTGGAAACGAAGCTGTTGGCTCCCTGAATTCCGTCTCCACCTTCACCGCTCCCGCCTCCGTCCCGGAGGTCTCCACCGATGAGAAGTCCGTTACCGTCCATGTCACTGCAAAGGACACTTCCGGTGCAGATGCCCCCTCCAACAGCGGCTTGGTCGAGATCACCTATGACCACGAAGCTCTGACTTTGGTGGACATAAAGGAACATGCCGCATACCATTCCACCGTGAAGGCCGATGGCAGCGTTGTACTCGCTTATGCCGATCTGGAGACACTGGATACCCTCGCCACCCTGACCTTCGCTGCAAAGGCCACCGATGACACGGTTGTCCATATTACAACCAAGCAGCTCAATGACCAGAAGCACACTTACGATGAGGACCTGACCATCCGTTTTGCCCACACGAACACCGAGATCCGGGACGTCAAGGAAGCCACCTGTCTGGAAGATGGCTACACCGGCGATGCCTATTGCCTGGATTGCGGCAAGCTGGTGAAGAAGGGTGAAACCATCCCCGCCCTGGGTCACGACTTTGGGCCGTGGACGGTCACCAAGGAAGCCACCTGCACCGAAGATGGCACGAGAGAGCGCAGCTGCTCCCGCTGCGACGAGAAGGAGACGGAAGTCATCCCCGCCAACTGCCCGTCTCAAGGATTCACAGATGTGGATCAGAGCAAATGGTATCACGAAGCCATTGATTTCGTGGTATCCCAGAATCTGATGCGTGGCATGAGCGACACCCTGTTCCAGCCCGACGGCAACATGACCCGGGCTCAGATGGTCACCGTTCTGTACCGTCTGGCAGACACGCCCGCTGTGGAAGGCAGCGTCCCCTTCACCGACGTGAAGGCCGGTCAATTCTACTCCGACGCCTTGGTTTGGGCTTACGAAAACGGCATTGCCAAGGGCGTGACAGACCAGCGGTTTGCCCCCCATGCCTCCGTCACCCGGGAGCAGATGGTAGTCTTCTTTGCCCGCTTCGCCCAGCTGAACGGCCAAACCGTAGAAGCCAAGGGAGATCTGAGCAACTATCACGACGCCAGTGCCATCAGCAACTACGCCAAAGAGTCTATGGCCTGGGCCGTAGAGACTGGCCTCATCCAGGGCATCACCTCAACCACCCTGAGCCCCAAAACCACTTCCACCCGCGCACAGATTGCCGAGGTTCTGCTGCGTTACTGCACCACATTCGGTTCATCTCAAACCTCAAGCACCTCCAATCCCCTAATCGGGTAGGAGTCTAGTTTCCTAGCCGGCCTTTCACACCACCGTACGTCAGACTGTCCCGCAATTGGGAACTTCTGCCTCGGTCTTAAGCATTTTCCGGTGTAGTCTATTAGGAAATCCGTTAAATCCCACAAATTAGTTGAATGAGCAGGTGCCTCCGGTCCTGCTCATTTCAAATTCTGTTGATAAATTTTATTATGTCCAGCCGTTTCAGTATGCACCGTTTCAAGAGCATCCTGCTTATACCAGTCCTTCATTGGCAATTGCACCAGCCCGCCTTCCCTTGGGAAGGCAAGTACCGTGACGCTAAAATTGCCCATTTTCTGGCTGACGGATCTGCCGCAGACCCGTAGGGGCGCACCGCGTTCCCCCGAGTAACGAGTAAGATGTTGGAGCTGGAACCGGCTGAGCAGCAAGGCCCCCTACCACCGGAGATTGTATCTGACTGCCCGGACGGTTTTAAAGAAAATATATACTGTTTGGCGTTACGTTGTAGTAGGGGCGACGGTGGATGGCTATTTGTGCCAGACCCGTTCCAGACCCTGGGGAGTGAGGGCGTAAATGGTTTGGCAGACCTCTTCCAGGTATAGCCGGTCGTGGGAGACGGAGAGGATGGCGCCGCCGAAGGCGGACAGGAGCTCCCGGATGACAGGGCCGGACAGAGGAGAGAAGTTCCGGGTGGGTTCGTCCAGCAGAAGGACATTGGACTCCTCGAGAATCATGTGAAGGAAGAAAATCTTGGCCTTTTGCCCGCCGGAGAGCTGGGAAATGGGATGCTCCATCTCCAGGGTGGTGAATCGGAGGCTGCCCAGATAGTTCCGAATCCGGGTGGCCTCCACCCGGCTGCCGGAGTGGTTTAGGAAATCCACCGGTGTGGCGGCGAGGTTCAGAACCTCAGCATAGTCCTGGGGCATGTATGCCCCATGGAGGTCCTGCCGGGGGCAGAGCTCCCGGGCCAGGAGGCGGAGGAGCGTGGTTTTGCCGCAGCCGTTGGGGCCAATGATCCCGATTTTCTCCGGTCCCGTGACGGTGAGCCGAATGTCCTGCGCCAGGAGCCGCCCACCGGCTTCCAGCCGGGGAAGCTGGAAGTCCAGGATCCGCTTGCCCTGAGGCACGGAGGCCGTGGAGGGGAAGCGGAGAAAGATGGCTTCTTCCAGCTCTGGCATTTGGGTCAGCTTATCCTTCTCCTTTTCAAACCGGCGGCCCATGGCTTGCAGGGTGTGCATCTTCTTTTTCAGAAGGAATCCACCATGGGGGTCTCCGCGGCTGATGGTGGCCTGCTGGCGCTCCACCTGATTCCGGATGCGGAGGAACCGGTCCATCTGCTTCTGGAATTCCGCATGCTCTTTGCGGGAGACCTGGGCCTGGTGCTGGAATTTGGCCCGGCGGCCCTCTACATATTGGTCATAGGGCAGGCGGGCTACCGTGGCCCGGGGGGCGGTCTTCCGCCGCAGAGCCTCCAGGTGGACGATGACGTTGGCGGTGTTCCGGATCAGGGTTTCGTCATGGGAGACGAAGAGCACGGTCCCGGGCCAGGTCCGGAGAAAATCCTCCAGAAATTGGAGGGTCTCCAGATCCAGGTCGTTGGAGGGCTCGTCCAGCAGCAGAAGGTCCGGCTGCTCCCCCAGGAGCCGGGCCAACTGGAGCTTCACCCGCTCACCGCCGGACAGCCGCCCCAGGGGGCGGTCCCAGCTGGGCAGGTCCGCTGGGAGGCTCAGAGACCTCAGAAGGGCAGCTTCCTCTGGCGGGGTGAGAGCTGAACCCTGGCTCCAAAAGGTCCGCACCGCCTCGCCCAGAGCCTGAGGCGACGGTTCCTGGGGCAGATATCCCATCCGGGTCTGCCCCCGGAGGAGCTCACCGGACCACTCGGCGTAGCCGGATACCAGGCGTTCATCATACAGAAGCTTCAGCAGGGTGGATTTTCCGTCGCCCTCCTCGCCGATGAGGGCGGCCTTATCCCCCGGCTGTAATACAAGAGAAAAATCAGATACCATGGACCGCAGGTCCCGGGTGTGAGTCACAGACAAATGATTGACTTGAAACATGATGCATCCCTCCGAAAAATAAAATCTGCCCCCGGCAATGCCGAAGGCAGACGTGCAGCAGCCACCCTGTTTCAGATAGAAAAACAGGGTGAAAGGTGGCGCAGCGATCTGAATTCGGCAGCAGAACAAAGCCCGGCCAAGGCCGGACCGCCAGAGCAGTTCCGCACAGTCGAAATCAAATCAGTTGCCCATGCTTTCACCCTTTCTGAAAACCGTTCCATTCTAAGAATGCATCCAGTGTAACACACAAACCGTTTTTTAGCAAGAGGGAGTTTGGCCTCGGCCAAGGTGCCCTGTACGGTCACGAAATGGGTGCTGACCCCGAGGGTGCTCCCATGCCCATCTTTGCTGTGCCCCTGGCCAAATTTGCTGTCAGCTTTGCTCCCCAAAAGGGAGACTACATCGGCCGGGCTGCCCTGGAGCAGCAATATGCCGCCTTCCGCCGGGTCATGAATCGGGACTTCACCGACATGGCTGACCTGCCCCGGCGCATTCAGCCCATCACACTGCTGGACCGGGGCGTGATGCGGGCCGGTATGCCCGTCTACCGGGGCGACCGCCAAATCGGCTGGGTCACCAGCGGCACCATGGTCCCTTACTACCGCGCCGAGGGGGAAGGCCTGCAAACTGTCATTCTGGACGAAACCGCCAAGCGGGCCATCGGACTGTGCTACATTGACAGCGACGTGCTGGAAGACGACCAGGTGGAAGTGGACATCCGCGGTAAGCGGCTCAAGGCAGTGATTCCCCCCTACCATATGCGTGTGGATACCCCGCCCTATGCCCGGCCCATTCTCTACGGCCTGGATCATCTGACTACCGCTACCGGCACCGGCAACCGGGTTGCCGACGCAACGGATCTGCTCCATCGGGCAGCCGAGAACCATGTGTGGCGGCAGAAGCAGTGCATCAACCTGATTCCCTCGGAGAATACCCCCAGCCGGGCCGTACAGCTGCTGTGTGCCTCTGATCCCGCTTTCCGGTACGCCGAGCATAAAAAAATTAAATCCTTCTACGACAAAGACGTCTTCTATTATCAGGGCACCGAGTTCATTGACCGGGTGGAGCAGCTGCTGGTGGAGCAGATGCGTCAGTATCTGGGCTGCACCGAGGTGGAAACCCGGGCCATCAGCGGCCAGATGTCCAATATGGCCACCTTCTCCGCCCTCATGGACTGGAAGAACCGGCTGGACCGGAAGCACGACCCTAAGCGTCTGGGCTATATCCTCAACAACCACATCATCAAGGGCGGCCACCTGTCTGCACAGCCCATGGGCGCTCTCCACGATTATGTGGCCATTGACCCCGTGACTGAGCGCCACGCCGTGGTGAACTTCCCCGTCTGCAAGGACAATATTTACAAAATCGATGTGGAGGAGACCAAAAAGGTCATCGCCCAGTACCGGCCGGAGCTCATCATCTTCGGCAAGAGCATGGTGCTCCATCGTGAGCCTGTGGCCGCCATCCGGCAGTTTGTGGATCAGGAGAAGATCCCCACCACCATTATGTACGATATGGCCCATGTCCTGGGTCTCGTGGGCGATCACTTCCAGAAGCCCTTTGAAGAGGGCGCCGAAATTGTCACCGGCTCCACTCACAAGACCTTTTTTGGCCCGCAGCGGGGCGTGATCGGCGTGAACTACAAAAAAGATGAGCTGAAGTACGGACTGTGGGAGACCATCGAGCAGCGGGTGTTCCCCGGCAGCGTATCCAACCACCACCTGGGCACTCAACTGGGGCTGCTCATGGCCGCTTACGAGATGAACACCTTCAAGGACGCCTATCAAAAGGCGGTTATTGAGAACGCCAAGTCCTTTGCCCGGGCGCTGAAAAAAGAAGGCCTGGAGGTGATGGGCGACCCGGCCGTAGATTACACCGAAACCCATCAGGTGATCGTGTCCGTGGGTTACGGCACGGGCCCGGAGGTGGCCAACAGGCTGGAGCAGAACAACATCGTGGTCAACTACCAGGCGACCCCGGTGGAAGAGGGCTTCACCGCCTCCGGCGCTCTGCGCATGGGCGTAAGCGAGATGACGCGCTTCGGCTTTGGAGAAGCCGAGTTTAAGGCGCTTGCCAAGCTCATTGCGGACTGCGTGCTGCGCGGACGCGACGTGGGCGAGGATGTGGCCACGCTCAGGAGCGGCTACACAAAACAGAAGTACTGCTTCGACGATGCACAGTTTGCCCGGGCGCTCGCCTCCTTTGAAGCGCGCATAGGCTTCTGATACTAATTCTTAATAAAAAACCAAGTCCTGTGCGGGCAAGCCCGCACAGGCACACATGAAAAATAAAACGAAACGGAGGTATTACCATGAATTTTCCCAGCGAACTGAGCTACAGCAGGTCCCACGAGTGGGTGAAGAACGAGGACGGCATATACGCCGTCGGAATTTCCGATTTCGCCCAAAAGGCTCTGGGCGACGTGGTGTTTGTCAACCTTCCCGCAGAGGGCGATGAGGTGACCGCCGGGGAAGCCTTTGGGGATGTGGAATCCGTAAAGGCCGTCAGCGACCTGATCAGTCCCGTGTCCGGCATCATCTGCGCCGTCAACGAGGAGCTTTTGGATTCCCCCGAGCTTTTGAACAGCGATCCCTACGGCGCGTGGATCATCCGGGTGGAGGACGTGAGCCACAGCGAGGAGCTGCTTTCTGCCGCCGCATACGAAGCCTTCTGCCAAGAGGAGAAGTAATATGGGCCGCTATATCCCTTCCACGAGGGCGGAGCAGAAGGAAATGCTCCGTGCCATTGGGCTTGACGACTTTCGTCAGCTTTATAAGGACGTGCCGGAGCAGATGTACCTGGAGCGGGAGCTAAACATCCCCTCCGGCATGAGCGAGCTGGAAGTTTCCCGTGCCGTCGGCGCCATAGCCGCTGAAAACACGGTGTTTCCCACCGTTTTAAGGGGGGCGGGGGCCTACGACCATTACATCCCGTCTATCGTAAAGTATATCCCCGCCAAGGAGGAGTTTCTCACGGCCTATACCCCCTATCAGGCGGAGCTAAGCCAGGGCATTTTGCAGTCCATCTTTGAATACCAGACCATGATATGCGCCCTTACGGGGATGGATGTGTCCAATGCATCCGTATACGACGGAGCCACGGCCGCCGCTGAAGCCGCCGCCATGTGCCGAGACAGAAAGCGCCGGGTGACGCTGATTTCCGCCGCCGCCCATCCGGACGTCATAAACACCGTAAGAACCTATTGCTACGGCACCGGCGATGCGCTGAGAATCGTACCAATGAAGGATGGCAAAACGGACATAGCCGCCCTGAAGGAGCTGCTGGCTGCGGGGGATGTCGCCAGCTTTTATGTGCAGCAGCCCAACTTCTTCGGCCTGTTTGAGGACGGGGAGGCTCTTGGCGAAATTGTTCATGAGGCGGGCGCCATGTACATTATGGGCTGCAACCCCATCGCCCTTGCCATCATGAAAACCCCTGCCGAATGCGGTGCGGACGTGGCCGTGGGCGAAGGGCAGCCTCTGGGTATGCCCCTGAGCTATGGCGGGCCCTATCTGGGCTTTATGGCCGCAGCCGCCAGGCATATGCGCAAGCTCCCCGGCCGCATCGCAGGGCAGACCGTGGACAGCCGGGGGGAGCGGTGCTTTGTTCTGTCCCTTCAGGCCAGAGAGCAGCATATCCGCCGGGAAAAAGCCAGCAGCAATATCTGTTCCAACGAGGCTCTGTGCGCGCTTACCGCCGGGGTGTATATGGCGGCCATGGGACCGGAGGGCATGCGGGAGGCCGCCCGGCAGTCCATGGCGAAAGCCCATTACCTTGCCGATGCGCTTTGCAGGCTGAAGGGCGTATCCCTTCGCTATGGCGGAGAATACTTCCATGAGTTCCTGCTGGATATGCCCAGAATCCCCGATGTGCTCAAGGCCCTTGAAGCGGAAGGCATACTGGGAGGGCTGCCTGTCGATCACGGCGTGCTGTGGTGCGTAACGGAGAAGGTTCCCCGGCAGGCTCTGGATAAAGCCGTTTCCATCGTGAAGGAGGCGCTTGAAAAATGAAGCTGATATTTGAAAAGAGCGTGGAAGGACGCACCTGTTCCCTGTTGCCTGAATGCGACGTGGAGGCCGCTCCCCTCAGCGATGCGCTTTCGAGAAAGAGCCGTCTTGACCTGCCGGAAATGAGCGAAATGGATATCAGCCGCCACTATACGGAGCTATGTCGGCATGTACACGGCGTAAACTGCGGTTTCTATCCCCTCGGCTCCTGCACAATGAAATATAATCCCCGCATCGACGAGGAAATGGCCGCCCTGCCCGGCTTTACGGCCGTGCATCCTCTTGCCCCCGCATACAGCGTAAGGGGCTGTAAAAAGGTGCTGGATATGGCGGAAGAGTATCTTTGCGAGATAAGCGGCATGGACGGCATGACCTTCCAGCCCGCCGCGGGCGCGCACGGGGAGTACATGGGCCTGCTGCTTATCAAGGCGTACCATGAGCGCCGGGGCGACAAGGCTCGCACCAAGGTGCTTGTGCCTGACTCGGCGCATGGCACCAATCCTGCCAGCGCGGCCATGTGCGGCTATCAGGTGGTGAGCATCCCCAGCGACGCAAACGGGCTGGTGGATCTGGAAAAGCTGCGCGAGGCCGCGGGACCCGATGCGGCTGCGCTGATGCTGACCAATCCCAATACCGTGGGCCTGTTCGATCCCAACATTCTGGAAATCACGCGCATCGTGCATCAGGCGGGCGGCCTGTGCTACTACGACGGCGCCAACCTCAACGCCGTGATGGGTGTGGTCCGCCCTGGCGACATGGGATTTGACTGCATCCACCTGAACCTGCACAAGACCTTCGCCACCCCCCACGGCGGCGGCGGACCCGGCGCAGGCGCCGTGGGTTGCAAGGATTTCCTGGCAGCCTATCTGCCCCAGTCCGTCACCCTGGACGGCCCTGGCAGAAAGCAGGTCCGGAGCTTTGCCGGCAACTTCCTGGTGGTGGTCCGGGCCCTGGCCTATCTCATGACCCTGGGCCGGGAGGGCGTGCCGGAAGCCGCCTGCAACGCGGTACTCAACGCCAACTACCTCATGCAGAAAATCAAGGGCACCTTCACCCCTGCCTTTGACCGGATCTGCATGCACGAATTTGTCCTGGATCTGTCGGAGTTCAAGAAGGAGACCGGTGTATCCGCCCTGGATGTGGCCAAGTCCCTCATTGACTACGGCATGCATCCGCCCACAATGTACTTCCCCCTTATTGTCCACGAGGCCCTGATGCTGGAGCCCACGGAAACAGAAAGCCGGGAAACTCTGGACTGGGCTGCCGAGGTGTACCGCAAGCTGTACGATTTGGCTCACACAGATCCGGACTGGATGCATGGCGCACCTCACAACGCCCAAATTGGCCGGCCCGATGAGGTCCGCGCCGCCCGGAATCCCGTGCTGCGGTATGAAAAGCCATGATCCAGCAGCTGAAATTATATGAGGGGCAAAGTTTTGACCCCCATTACAATTTAGCTGTAGAAGAGTACCTGCTGCAGACCGTGGAGCCCGACTGCTGTATTCTTTATTTGTGGCAAAACCAGAATACCGTGGTCATTGGCCGGAACCAAAACGCCTGGAAAGAGTGCCGCACCACCCTTCTGGAAGAAGAGGGCGGCCACCTGGCCCGGCGTCTGTCCGGCGGCGGAGCCGTGTTTCATGATCTGGGAAACCTGAATTTCACCTTCCTGGTTCCCACAGACTGTTATGACCTGGAAAAGCAGCTGTCTGTCATCCAGCTGGCCTGCCGGAGCTTTGGCATCGAATCGGAGCGGTCGGGACGGAACGACATTCTGGCAGGCGGTCGCAAGTTCTCTGGGAATGCCTTCTATCGAAGCGGTGACCGCTCTTACCACCACGGCACCCTGCTGGTAGACGTGGACATGGCCCGCATGAGCCGGTATTTGAACCCATCCAAAGCCAAGCTGGAAGCCAAGGGTGTGGACTCTGTCCGCTCCCGGGTGGTAAATCTCAAAGAGCTGGCGTCTGAAATGACGACAGACCGGCTCAAGGAAGAAATGGCAAATGCGTTCCAGCAGGTTTATGGTTTGCCCTGCAGTCAGATCATGCCCCAAGAACTGGATAGCGCCACGCTGGAGGCAATCTACCGGCGCAACTGTAGCTGGGAATGGAATTACGGCAAGCAGCTTCCTTTCACCTTTAGTTGCCAAGGGCAATTCCCCTGGGGCGGCATTCAGCTTCAGCTCCTGGTAGAAGGCGGCCTTGTTCAAAAAATCCAGGTCTATTCCGACGCTATGGACTGGGAGATTGCTCCGGCCCTGGAGCGCGCCCTCCATGGCTGCCGCTTTGCCTTGACGGAGCTGTGTCAAGCAGTCCGCAAGAGCTGCCCAGAGCAGGCAGAAGCCCTCTGTCACATGCTGGCCGAGCAGGGGATCTAGCCAATCGCGTTGGGCTGACTCCGTCAGCTGGCACATCCAAATATTTCTCTGATCCTCAGGGGGTACCGTAACAGCTGGTTGCTGCGGTACCCCCTCTCAATTCCTATATGACGCCCTTACCTGGAAAGCCCTCCCGTAAAGTCGCCCCCCATTCCCCCTCCGATTTCGGAAAATTTCCATGGGAACGCAAAAAAAGTTCTTGCCAATTTGCCCCGGGTGTACTATAATATGCATGTTGCCGGTTCCCTCGCGAGTGAAAACATGTTTGGGATCCGGTTGACCACAATATGCCGGTGTGATGGAATTGGTAGACGTAGTGGACTCAAAATCCACCGCCAGCGATGGCGTGCCGGTTCGAGTCCGGCCACCGGCACCACGTTGGAGCAAGCTCTATGTCGCTTGCTCCGACTTTTTTCAAAAGTCAGAGCGCGCTCATGCCGCTGCTCCTCCTTTCCAAATCGAACCCACTTCGCTGGGCTTTGATTTGGTTTTGGGTACAGGCCTGAAAGAACGGCATCTATAGTGTTGTGATGTTACAAAAATCGACACACGGTGGCTTGTCGATTTTTACTTATTTATAATTTACTCTTCTCTCATTTTGATGGACCGATTTTTGAAAGGTAGTCAATAGTAGCGAATGGTGAAGAGGTCGCTTCGAAAGTAAGTATCGGTTGGAACTGCCGACTGAGTTTGGATATGATCCACCCAGTTCTCTCTTTTACCCACAATCTCCCTCAACGCAGTTCCCTGCTGCCCGGAGATCATTCTGAAACGTGGATTTAGATATGTCCAATGCTCTCTGGAAAGTTCCTCCCTAAAAGGTTCCTCTGAGTTTTCAGAAATTCTGTGAAACCATCTGGGATGTCGCCCAGTTGGAATATAAAGAAAAAGAGGGAATCCAAATGAAAAAACGAGTATTATCCATCCTACTGGTTGCAGTGCTGCTGGTTACACTTGCAGTTCCAGCAACCGCAGCGTCTGTAAGTCAATTCACAGATGTAAAACCTGGCGCGTGGTACTATAACGCAGTGGACTATGTAACACAAAAAGGCCTATTTGCTGGAACTAGCACAACTACATTTAGCCCAGACAACAACATGACACGGGCCATGTTTGTAACGGTACTCGGGAGGCTGTCAAAAGTCGATACCGGTCGGTACAAAGGGGTTCGATTTGAAGATGTTAACGCCAAACAGTATTACGCGCCGTACGTGGAATGGGCAGCAACTTACGGCATTGTAAAAGGGACTTCAACCACCAAGTTTTCGCCCAACGACCCTATCACACGGGAGCAGCTTGCGACGATTTTATACCGCTTCGCAGAACAAACGGGCAATGATATCACTTACACAGCAGATGCCTACAATGCATTTGCAGATAAGAACAGCGTAACCCCATATGCACAGGCGGCGCTAAAGTGGGCCACGAGCAAGCATATCATCAATGGCGATGGTGGCAAGATAAAGCCCGCTAAGACGGCAACTCGTGCTGAGGTAGCACAGATGCTGATGAACAGCCGGGACATAATTGTAAAGACAGAAATTATCTCCCGCCCAGATCCTATACCTGACCCAACTCCCGATCTTGTGTATTGGGTTTCTGGCGGATCTGTATACCATTCTACCATAGATTGCCCATCTCTCGCTCGCTCTAAAAATATCCAAAGTGGAACACTAGCCGAAGCTAAAGCAGCTGGCAAAAATGATCCGTGTAAGGTTTGCCACCACTAAGAACTCTTGATTGATCGGCCACGCAATCCCAAAAATAGAGTTAAAATAATAACTATTATCAGAAGATATTGTT
>OLOW01000856.1_pt1 | contig 21094 bp, 19 predicted proteins | sample 1672801 | NCBI WGS metagenome assembly OLOW01 (sample SAMEA3136725, study PRJEB25190) | human gut metagenome | biome: human gut; feature: human-associated habitat; material: faeces | place: Austria | collected 2013 | reverse complement strand
CTCGATCACGGGAATCAGCACCTCGCCGTACCGATCGCCCTCGACAACCCAAACATCGTTGGCGGGCGTCGACATGATCTCGACAATTGTGCCGAGCGAGCCAAAGCGCTCGTCGACCACCTCGCGACCCATCAGGTCGGTATAGGCGGCGTCGAGTGAATCGAGCTCAAAGTCGTCACGATTTGCCAGCACGTAGCATCCGGTGATGCCCTCGGCGGCTGTCAAGTCGTCAATGCCCTCAAACGAGACCAGATCGCCATCGCCCGTATCGGTGACGGATGTGACCGTGCAAAAACGGTCGCGCTTGAGCGCCGGCGGCGTCAAGGCGACGCGCATACCCGGCGTCAATACAGAAGGAAGCCCCCGCAGCGGCTGCGCGAGGACCTCCCCCTTCCTTCCGTGCGGCTTGACCACACGGGCGATGTTTTTGTACTGGGACCTCAAGGTCCTAGCCCAGAACCTCTACCTCGACTGCAGTGTCGAGGCGAGCGGCCAGTGCACGGGCGAGCGTGCGAATGGCCTTGATGGTACGGCCACGACGGCCGATGACCTTAGCGACATCATCCTCGGCAACCGAAACCTCAATCGTGGAGGCGTCGTCACCGTCGATGACCTCAAGGCTCACGGAATCCGGGTCGTCGACGATCTGAACAACGAGATATTCGACGAGATCGGCGATGCGATCTGAGAGCATTGCCTCACCCTCGAGCCGTGCAGCGTCAACCTCAGGCACGATTTACTCCTCGGCGCCCTCAGCGGCCTCAGCGGCAGCCTTAGCGGCCTCGGCCTCTTTGGCGAGCTGCTTCTTGGACTTCTTGACGACGGTCTCGGTCTTCTCGCCCTCGTTGGCGGCCTTGACCAGAGCAGCGACAGCGTCGGTGAGCTGAGCGCCCTTGGACTGCCAGTCGGCGATCTTCTCGAGATCGAGGTTGATGGTCTTGGGGGCGGTCATCGGGTTGTAGCGGCCAACCTCCTCGATGATACGACCGTCACGCGGGGCGCGGGAATCGGCGACGACGACACGGTAGTACGGACGCTTCTTAGCGCCGTGACGAGCAAGGCGAATCTTGACTGCCAAAGGAAACTCCTCCAACCAAGCAGCTTTAGGCTGCAACTACAAACAAACAGTTGAACATAATACGCCATCGACGCGGGCAGGTGAAGTCCGTGAGACCAACTTCTTCGGTGTAGTCGAAGGCAAATCCATATCTTAGACAAGAAATCGCGATTTGCAAGCACATCCACGCACCCCACATGAGCTGCGCGGTATACTCATGCCATGAAAAGACGCGAACATACATACGGTTATGAGGATGCTGCGGGCGTCACGCCGCCGCCCTGGACGGGACCGGCGGTGGGCCTCATGGATCTCGATGCATTTTTTGCGAGCGTAGAGATGCTCGATCATCCCGAGTGGCGCGGCAAGCCGCTCATCGTGGGTGGCGATGCCGATTCCCGCGGCGTCGTGTCCACCTGCTCATACGAGGCGCGTCGCTTTGGCGTGCACTCCGCCATGCCCTCGGCCGAGGCACAGCGCCTCTGTCCGCAGGCCATTTGGACGCATGGGCATTTCGATCGCTACCACGAGATCAGCGCGCAGGTCATGGCGATTCTCGCCGATGAGACACCGCGCGTGGAGCGCGTGTCCATCGACGAGGCCTTTATCGATATCACACCGGGCCGCTTTGCACCCGAAGACCCGCTGCTGGTTGCGCGGCGTATAAGCGACCGCGTGGCAGCACTGGGAGTGACCTGCTCCATTGGCGTGGGCTGCAACAAGACGGTCGCAAAGATCGCAAGCGAGCGGGACAAGCCGTTTGGGCTGACCATCGTGCGCCCCGGAACCGAGCAGCGCTTTTTGGCCGCGCTGCCGGTATCTGCCATGAGCGGCATCGGGCGCTCGGCCGAGGAGCGACTGCGCCGCATGCGCATCTACACGCTCGGCGAGCTGTCACGCGCACCGGAATCTACCCTGGCATCTATTTTTGGTGTCAACGGCGAACGCATGCGCCAGCGTGCGCTGGGACTCGAAATCTCCGAAGTCACGAGCCTTGATGAAGAGCGCGAGGTCAAGTCGGTCAGCAATGAACGCACCTTTGCGAACGATTTAACTGAGCGCGGGGACATCGAAGCGGCGATTGCACTATTGGGAGAGTCAGTGGGACGCCGCCTACGCCGCCAAGGACTAACGGGCGCCACGGTGACGCTCAAGCTCAAGTATTCGTATGGAAGCGGTCGCTCGGCACAGCGCCGGCTGCCACATCCGACCGACGATGAGAACATTTTTGTGGCGGTGGCGCTCGAGCTGCTCGACAACATCTGGCAGGAAGGCATGCATGTGCGCCTGGCGGGCATCGGCATGAGCGACTTCGACCATCAGGGCGGCATCCAGACCGACCTGTTCTGCGAAATCGACGACCGCGGAGCCCAATCCAGCGACCGTCGCGACCTCTCAGTCGCTATCGACGCCGTCCGAGACAAGTTCGGCGACACCGCCCTATCCTTCGGCCGTCAATCCCGCTTCAACGATTAGTCACTTAGGCAAAAAGAAAACCGGGCAGCTGCGAATGGAGCAACTGACCGGCGAACGGTAGAGGGTAGCTAAAAAAGCCCCGTCCCAAATTAGCTACTAGAGAAGGTCGAGGGGAAGCTGGGGGGCGTCGCCCCAGAGCTTCTCGAGACGGTAGAACTCGCGCGCCTCGGGAGTGAAGACGTGGACGACGACCGAACCGTAGTCCATGAGCATCCAGGTCTTCTGCTCGCGACCCTCGATGGAAAACGGGTGCTCGCCGCAAGCCTCGGCGACCTTCTCCTCAATCTCGTCGACGATGGAATCAACCTGGCGGTTGTTGATGCCGGTAGCGAGGACAAAGTAGTCACACACATCGGAAAGCTCAGTCAGGTCGAGCACCTGAATGTCCTCGCCTTTCTTGTCGTAGGCGGCCTGCGCGGCGGCGCGGGCGACATCCTCGGCGGCGACGCCGCTCGCGGACAGCGAGGCAGCGGTGCGGTCGGACGTGGCAACGAAACTCTTGTGCTCCACACCTTCAAGAATCTGCTCGTCGGTCATGGTCTCGTCGGCCATGGAATACCTCTTTCTAGACAGCCCGAGCTAGCGCAGCTGGGCGTAATGGTTGTAAATCGTAATAGCCGTGGGATAAAGATAACGCCCGGTCTGGATCACATAGACCAGACCCTGCGCAAAACAGGAGAAGAACAACTCATCGAGTGAGGAATTCCCCACCATCTTGCGCAGCGCATGGGCATAATCGCCGTGGCGGTTGGGTTCGATGGCATCGGCCACAAAGACCACCATATCGAGCGGCGTCATGTCGCAAGCGCCCACGGTGTGACGGTCGACAGCCTGAAAGACCGCCGGCGACAGCTCGGGAAAAAGCTGCGGAAGCTCATAGGCGGCAACCGGGCCATGTAAAAGCGGCGTCGCGGCAGACGGAGAGCCGGCAATCTTAATGCCGTAATGTAGAGCGCGCGTGACCAGCTCGTCGTCGGAGAGCACCTTGTCCCAGTCATGGATCAGGCCGGCGGCAGCGGCATCAAAGCGGTCGACACCGTACACCTCGGCTAGGTGCAACGCAGTCTCGGCAACCCCGAGCGAATGCACGTAGCGCTTACGCTTATCCTTCATGCGCACATCGAGCAACTCGTGGATACGCGTCAAGAGAGCGCGCTCGTCGTCCTCAAACTGTTCTTCTACCGACAACGTTCTCCCCCATCAATCAAAATCTTCTTGCCCAAGATCGGCATACAGGCCGCGCTTACGGATATAGCCGAGCACGGACTCACTCGTAAGATAGCGCACGCTCATGCCGCGAGCAACCCGCTTGCGAATGTTGGTCGAGCTAATCGCCAGCGCCGGAATCTGAATATAGCGAACGTCGAATGGCAGTCCCGATTCCTTAATCCGCGCCCGGGCCGTATCGATGTCAAAGCCGGGACGCGTCGCAGCAATAAAGGTTGCCAGTTCGGCAATCTCATCTGCATTGTGCCAGGTCACAATATCGATAATCGCATCGGCACCCGTAATAAAATAAAGCTTCACCTGTGGCGGGTAAAACTCGCGAAGGGCACGCAGCGTATCGGCTGTGTAGGTGACACCGGCACGATCGATCTCGAAGCGGCTTGCCAAAAAGGCCGGGTTCGCGGCGGTCGCGAGGACTGTCATGGCATAACGGTCCTCAGCAGGCGTCACCGGTTTGTCGAGCTTAAAGGCAGGCGAGCCCGCAGGCATAAAGAGCACGGCGTCCAAGTCAAGGGACTCACGCGCCTGCTCAGCGGTTACCAAGTGCCCGTAATGAATCGGGTCAAAGGTACCGCCCATAATGCCAAGCCGAAACTCGTGCCCATCCTTGATGGGAAGTTCAGGCAATCCGATTCCACCGCGCAGCGACATGGCTTACTCGCCCTCCGGGGTCTCGACGTCTTCCGCAGCAAAAGCGTCATCGGTACCGTCAATGGCATCCACCGCGTCGGCAGCCTCCAAGCTATCATCGGCGACGTCAACGACCTCGACGGCGACGTCCTCGTTACCGTCCTCGAACTCGTCCTCGAACTCCGAGAAGTCCTCGGCGCCCTCAAAGTCAAAGGCGCGCTGGCAAATGCGAACCTCGTCGCCGGCACGGCAGCCGGCCTTTTCGAGCGCATCGTCGACACCCATGCGGGAAAATTTATGCTGCAGGTAGATGACGGCTTCCTCGTTTTCCCAGTCGGTCTGGATAACCAAGCGCTCGATGGCGCGGCCGACCACGCGGAAGGCACCGGGCTCCTCTTGGACAATGCGGAACCGCTTCTCGCGCTGCAGGCGGCGACGCTCCCACTCGTCATCGCGAAGATTGACAGGCTCATCGGAAACCGCAAGTTCCGCGCGAAGCTTAGCCACCTGCTCACCCACGGCAAGCATCAGCGTGTTGAGACCGGCACCCGTCACAGCGGACACGGCAAAGAACATATGGCCATCGTCGAGCGCCGCACGCTTAAGGTCGGCGATCTTGTCGGCCGTGCCCGGCGCATCGCACTTGTTGGCGACGACGATCTGCGGACGCTCCGAAAGCTCGGCACCATACTGCTCGAGCTCACGGTTGATGATGCGATAGTCCTCAACCGGATCACGATCCTCAAACCCGCCCGTCATGTCAACGACATGCATGATCAGGGCCGTGCGCTCAATGTGGCGCAGGAACTGATGGCCCAGGCCTTTACCCTCGCTCGCGCCCTCGATAAGACCCGGGACGTCGGCAACGACGTAAGAATATTCGCCGGCACGCACCATGCCCAGATTGGGCACGAGCGTGGTAAAGGGATAGTCGGCGATCTTGGGACGGGCGGCACTCATACGCGCGATGAGCGAAGACTTACCCACCGAGGGAAAGCCCACGAGCGCGGCATCGGCCATAAGCTTCATCTCGAGCTCGATCCAGTGTTCCTCAGCCGGCTCGCCGAGCTGGGCAAACGCGGGCGCGCGGCGCACCGACGTCACAAAATGAGTGTTACCCAGACCGCCGGCACCACCGGGCGCCACGACAACGCGCTCGCCGTCGTGCACCAGGTCGGCAATCTCGAACATCGGGGTCTGCGTCTCGGGATCGAGCTCGCGGACTACGGTGCCCATGGGGACTTTCAAAATCAGGTCCTCACCGCTTTTGCCGTTGCGGCGGGCACCCTGGCCATGCGTTCCGCGCTCAGCACGAAAGTGATGCTTAAAGCGGTAATCGATCAGCGAGGACAGCTGAGCGTCGGCCTGAATGACGACGTTGCCGCCACGACCGCCGTCGCCGCCATCGGGGCCGCCCTTGGGAACAAATGCCTCGCGCCTAAACGACATACATCCGGCTCCGCCGTCGCCGCCGCAAACGTTAATTCGGCTGATATCGGTGAACTGTGACAACAGAATCGCCTCCTACAAAAAAGAGGGAGACCCTTGAATCCTAAAACTCAAGTGCCTCCCACATATGTGCTCTATGAAGGGTGAATTACGCGTTCGCGAGCGGGCGTACGCTGACCCTGTGCTTGATACCCTTGTGGAACTCAACGGTACCGTCGACCAGCGCGAACAGCGTGTCGTCCTTGCCACGGCCAACGTTCTCACCCGGGTGGATGTGCGTGCCGTGCTGACGGACGAGAATCGTGCCCGTGGTTACCGTCTGGCCGGCATAGCGCTTCGTGCCAAGGCGCTGACCGCGGGAGTCACGGCCATTACGGGAGGAACCGAGTCCTTTTTTGTGTGCCATTGTGTATACCTACTCTTTCGTTACGAGTGTAATCTACTCGGCGACGGGAGCCTCGGCAACAGCCTCAGCCTCTGCCTTGACAGCCTTCTTGGCGCGGGAGGTAGCCTGAACCTTCACGATCTTCAGCTTGGTGAGCTGCTGACGGTGACCCTTCAGACGACGATAGCGCTTGCGCTTGTGGAACTTGAAGACCAGCTGCTTCTCGCCCTTGAACTGCTCAACGATCTGAGCGGTAACCTTGGCCTTGGCCAGCTTGTCGGGATCGGTGACGATCTTCTTACCATCGTTGAGGAAGATAACAGGCAGGGTGATCTTATCGCCCTCATTGCCCTCGATCTTCTCGACGGTGATGACATCGTCGGTGGCGACCTTGTACTGCTTGCCGCCCGTGTTAACGATTGCGTACATGTTTACTTGCCCTTCATGCATCAGTTAGTGCAACAGCCGAATATAGTAGCAGGCGATAATACCCCCGTCAACGAGTATGTGGAGCAAATCCACAAGTTCGCACAGGTATGGGGCTGACGAGTCGGCCCTCGTCGTCCTCGCATGCTTGATTCTGACGCTCGACATCGTAGGAGCAGATGGTCACGAGGTCTTGCATACCGGTGGAAACAATAGGTGCATCGACGCCCGGGGTCAAGCCCTGCAACAAAACATCAGCTGCGGAAAGCAAAATTTCCGGACGCATGGAGCCCTCGTTGTCGGCATGGGTGTCGAGCATGAGCACCAGATGGTCCGGGCGCTCCCCTGCCGTGAGCTCATAGCCCACGAGCGTGTGGTCAAGGTCTAGGCGTTTGCTCTTCTTACCACGCGCGTAGTCGATGCCGTGGCCCGCGCGCAGCGTATCGATAGCACGACGCACCTCGTCGGCGGAGGCCGGTGCCTCAGGGTCAAGATGCAGGTCGATACGATAGGACAGACGCGTGAGCTGCGCCGTCAGCGCCGGTGTGCGCACGTCGATGTATGCCGCCTTGATGGGGGCCAGATCGGCCGGAGATGCCGCCGCCAGGCGCTCAAACGCCTCGTCGAGCGCGACGAACTCGGTCATAAACAGGTCATACCACTCGCAGGTCGACGACGTTCCCACCGGCAACGCCGACGAAAAGCCCACGCGCATGTGCGGGGAGAAACCCTGCGTCACGGCGTAGGGCAGCCCCGCGCGACGCACGATGCGCTCAATGGTATGAATCACTTCGAGATGGCCCAGGTACTTAAGACGGTCGCGCTTGCCATAGCGAACGCGAAGCCTAAAGAGCGTGGAGTTGTCGGTCAAGCGCTCACTCATGCGCGATCACCCACCAATACGTTCTTGGCATGGAGCGTGGGGCAGATTCCACAGCCGGTGCACGACGTGCGGGTGCAGTCGGGCGTCGTGACACCCTCCAGCGAGCGGCGGTACTCGCGCTCGAGAAAGCCGCGCGAGCAGCCGGGGCTCACGTGCTCCCAGGGCAGATGCCAGTCCAGCCCATAGGGCAGGTGCACGAGCTCGTTGAGGTCGATGCCGTTTTTGGCCGCCGCCTCTTTCCAGTTATCGAGCGAAAAATGCTCCACCCAGGCGTCAAAACGCGAGCCCGCACGCCAGGCGTCGATGATGACCGGCGTCATGTCACGGCCGGCGCGAGACAGCGCGGCCTCAACGAGCGAGGTCTCGGCATCGTGGTAGTGCACGCGTACGGCGCGGTTGCGCACGCTCGTGATGAGCAGCTTTTGGCGACGCTTGACGTCATCGTAATCGAGCTGCGGGCACCATTGGAACGGCGTGGCGGCCTTGGGGATAAACACCGACACCGAGATGGACACCGAGATGGAGCCGCGACGCGCCTTGGGAACCACGGAGCGGCCGAGCTCGAGCACATGGTCGGCCAGGTTGGCGATGGCCACGATATCCTCGTCGCGCTCGCCGGGAAGGCCCATCATAAAGTAGAGCTTCATGCGGTTCCAACCAGCCTCGAAGGCCGCCTTGGCCGCACGGTCCAAGTCCTCCTCGGTCACGTTCTTGTTGATGATGTCGCGCATGCGCTGACTGCCGGCTTCGGGAGCAAACGTCAGGCCGCCCTTCTTTTCGCCGGCGACCGACTCGGCCATATCCACGCCAAACGAATCCAGGCGCTGCGAGGGAATGGACACGCGAATGCCCGTATCTTCCAGACGGCGGTTAAGGCGACCGAGCACATCGCGGATGCAGGAGTGATCGGTGGTCGAAAGCGAGGTAAGCGACACCTCGTCATAGCCGGTCTTTTCCAGGCCCTGGATCACCGAGGACACAATCTGGTCGGCCGAGCGCTCGCGCACCGGGCGATAGGTCATGCCGGCCTGGCAAAAACGGCAGCCGCGGGCACAACCGCGCAGAATCTCGATCGACAGGCGGTCGTGAACGAGCTGCGCGTAGGGCACGCACGACTGCGACAACGGATTGGTAGCGCCAAAGTCCTCAACGACGCGCTTGTAGACCACCGGTGGGACGTCCTTGCCTTCGCGCGGCACGGTGTAGCCATGCGGCGAGCAGGGCTCGTCATGGCGCACCTCGTAGAGCGACGGCACATAGGTGCCACCGACCGTCGCGAGCTGCTCGACAATCTGAGCGCGCGAGACGCCCTCGTCGCGCAAGCGGCGATGCAGCTGGCAAACCTCGAGCAGCGACTCCTCGCCCTCGCCAATGAGGATGGCATCGAAGAAGGCTGCATACGGCTCGGGGTTATAGACCGAGGGACCACCGGCAATGATGATGGGGTCGTCCTCGGTGCGGTCGGCCGCCAGCAGCGGAATGCCGGCTAGATCGAGGGCCTCGAGAAAGTTTGTCACGGCCATCTCATGCGGCACGTGCATGCCGACGATATCGAACGAGGCCACGGGTGCTGCGCCCTCGAGCGACAGCAGCGGGATACCAGCCTCGCGCATGGCATCGCCCATATCGGGCCACGGCACATAGCCGCGCTCGCAGGAAATGCCCTCGGCCTGATTGAGGATGTTGTACAGGATGGCAATACCCTGGTTGGGCAGGCCAACCTCGTACACATCCGGGTAAATCATGCAGCAACGATAGTCGGCATCGGCCTTGGAGAGCGTGCCCCACTCATGGTCGATATAGCGACTCGGCTTCTCGACCTTTGCGAGCAGGGGCTCAATCAAATGAAAACAGTCTTGGTACACAGCGCGCAAAAGAAACCCCTAAGCAGCGAGATCGGATGCGTCCTCAAAGGGACCCATGGGACGAGTAGCGCCGGCAACCGTGGTCACCAGGTCGCGAACGCGCGAGAACGTGGCGGCAGCCACCTCGTTGGCACGGCTGTAATCGATGTCGCGCTCATACAGCGAAACGAGCGCACGGCCCATACCATAGGTGCCCGCGGCGGCGGTCAGCGCCTTGACGACAAACCCGATATGCGGCGTCTGCTTTACCAGGGCGCGGGTGACGGCGCGGAGCACCAAGCCGCCGGCAAGCACGCCCGCGACCTCGTAGCCGCGCTCGGGCTTAATACCGCGTCCAAAGATGGCCGCGAGCTCAAAGAGCATGCCCACCTGCGCCAGCGCCATAACGGGATAATCGGCCCCCGGCAAAAACACCAGCGCACCCGTCGCCATATTGGTAAGCGCGCACGAGGTGATGATGCGGTTGGCGGCGGCGATACGCATAAAGGCAAAGTTCGCCGCAAAGGCTGTCTCCTTGTCCGTGCGGTCGAGAATCCAGCGAGCGAGCGTCTCGAGCAGATACGTCTTATCGGTAGCCGCCACCGCGCCGAGCATGGGCGTGGACTCCTGGATAAAAGGCACCTCGACAGCGGACTCGGCCAGCACGCACACGGGGGCGCCGGCAATCACGAGTTCCTGCACGGCGCTCTCAAGGCGGTCAGACCCGCACGAAAGCACCAGCACCACATCGGTATCGGTCTTGGGGACGATACGGTCCTCACCCAGGCGCTCAACGCGCACAATGCCCGACGTCGTCTGCGGCACGAAGGCATCGCGCACCGTCTCGACCAAAAAACGCGAGGCAGACGAATCGAGGTAGACGGACACGCGAACCGGCGTGTCGGAATCCTTCTTGGTGGTCGCGCCCATCTTAAAGACACGGGTCAGCTTGTCCACGGGAATCTTCATAGCAAACCCCTCCAGCGGTTACGCGGCGCCCGAACGATGCCGCCATATGGATTGTACGATACCCACCGTCAGCAACTGAATCATCATCGAGGACGAACCAAAACTAATAAATGGCAGCGGAATACCGGTAATCGGCATCATGCCAATGCACATGCCGATGTTCTCGAAGGTCTGGAACGCCCACATGCCGACGATGCCCACGCACGATAGGCGCAAGAACAGCGACTCGCACTTAAAGGCAACGCGGATCGTCGAGAAAATCAGCAGCACGTAGAGGCACAGGAGCAAAAAGGAGCCGCAGAAGCCGAACGTCTCGGACAGGAAGGCGAAGACGAAGTCGGTGTGGAACTCGGGCAGAAAGCCACCGGCAGACTGCGTCGCATGGCCCAGCCCTTTACCGAAAAAGCCACCCGAGCCGACGGCAATGAGCGACTGCTGCAGGTTGTAGGCATCATCCGAATCGGCATTATCGGGGTCGATAAAGACGGTCAGTCGGTTCATCTGGTACTGCTTGATCAAAACGTCATGGCCCAAAAGAGAATCGAGCACCGAATCGAGCGCCAGGATGAGCGCCACCAGGCCCACAAGCAGCGCCAAGGTCGACAGCACCCATTCGCGACGCGCACCGCTCATGCAGATCACAACGGCACCCGACACCAACACGACCAGGCCCGAACCCAGGTCGCCCATGGCGACGACGGCCAAAAACGGAACGGAGAGCATGCCACAGAGCTTAATGTAGTCGCGGGCGGTATCGATGCGGCCGTTGTACTGCGAACCAAGCGTGGCGATAAAGAAGATCGTGATGAGCTTGGCAAGCTCGACCGGTTGGAAGGTAAGGCCGATACCGGGAATCTTGATCCAGCCCGTCATGCCCAGACCGCCCGTATAGGACAGACCCGGAATCTTAGGCGAGAAAATCACAATGAGATCAATGACGAGCAGCGCCGTCGAGAAGTTAGAGATGCCGCGCAGATCGGTACGCCAGACGAGCACCGCAAGCACCGTACCGATGCCGATGCCCAACAGGTGGCGCGAGAATGAGGCGTCGGCCTTAAACTGCGAGGCCGACCAAATGATGATGGCACCATAGGCTACGAGCGCCAAGGCTGCCAGCAGCACGCCGATGTGCACCTTCTGGCGAAACGTACCGCGCGAGGCCGAAAGCTGCTTGTTGACACGGTCCAGGCTGCTGCGAGAACCGGTTTTAGTTGAGCGGAACAGGTCCGCCGGCGAAAAATCCATCGCAACCTCCTATCGAACCGAGGAATCGCCCGTGGCAGAAGATGTGTCGGGCTCATCATAGATGGCACCGAGGACATCGCGCACGACATGCAGCGCGGTATCGGAGCCACCACCGCCCTGTTCCAAGACAGTGACAATCACGTACTTGGGCTCATCGGCCGGCGCGTAGGCGCAAAACCACGCGTAATCGTCCTCGCCGCTCTTCTCGCCCGTGCCGGACTTGCCGTAGACCGTGGGGGTCAAGGAGTTAAAGTGCGCGGCAGTCGAAGTCGACGCCGAGTAAATCACATCGTGCATGCCGTTACGGACCAGCGCCAGGTCGGCATCGCTATTGATATGGGCCTCCAGGCGCTTCTTTTTGCCCTTGCCGTTGTACTTGTAGGCATCGCCGTCGCCATCACGCGAGACAGCAGACAAGAACACATGCGGCACATACTGTTTGCCGCCGTTGGCAAGGCCCATGTAGGCACACGCCATCTGCAGCGGCGTCACCAAAATGTCGCCCTGGCCGATAGCGATGTTAGTCATATCGCCGGCATTCCACTTGCGGTCCTCGGCCGAGGCGTCGGTAAAGTAGGACTCTTTCCACTTGGCGTCAGGAATGCGACCGGTGCCCTCACTTGGCAGATCGATGCCGCAGGTCTTGCCCAGGCCCCAACGGCGAAAGACCTCTTGCAGACCCTCGGGATGCTGGTCGTTGTAGAAAAACGCCTTACCCATATCGTAAAACACGGGGTCGCACGAGTTGGCGATACCGGACTGCAGCGTCATAGTGCCGTGACCGGAATGCAGCCAGCAGTACTTACCCCATGACTTGCCCAGGCCCGTCCAATAGCCCGTGCAGTTCGTGGTCTGGCCTGAGGTATAGGTTCCAAACTCAAGACCGGCCAGAGCCGAGAGCGGTTTGATGGTCGAAGCCGACATATACTGGCCGCTAATGGCGCGGTTGAGCAGCGGATGCGAACCCTTGTCGTCGTTGAGCTCGGTCCACACGTCGTTGGAAACGCCGCCGATGAACACCGACGGATCAAACTTGGGCTCGCTCGCCATACCCAGAATCTCACCATTGTTGGGATCGAGGCACACCACGGCGCCGTTGCCGGCATCGCTATGACCCGTGGTCTTGGCAAGCTCAATGGCATTCGCCAGAGCCGTCTCGCAGGCCTGTTGAATCTTAAGATCCAGCGTAAGCTTAATGTCAGAACCGGCCTTGGCGGGAACGGCGCCGGCTTGACCGGTCACATTACCCGAGGCGTCAACTTTCACGGTCTGCTCACCACGAATGCCCTGCAGCAGATTTTCGTAGTAAATCTCTACGCCCGCCTGGCCCACAATATCGCCCGATTGATACGAGATCTGGCCAGCCGCGCTATCGCTGCCGTCCGACGACTTCTTGTTCTGCGCCTCGAGCTGCTCGGAGGTAATGGTGCCGGTATAGCCCAAGATATGGCAGGCGGTCTCGCCATACGGGTATTGGCGCTCGGTGCGCTCGGCGATCTTCACGCCGGGAAACTCACCGGCGTGCTCCTGAATGTAGGCGACAGTAGAGCGGCGCACGTCAGTCGCGATCGTATGCAGGCTCTGCGCGCCTTCGGAATTGTCCTGGATGGTACGCAGCACCGCGATATACGGCATGCCGAGCACGTTGGCAAGATGACGCACCAGTACCTTGTCGTCGGCAAGGTCGCGATAGGCGACGACGGCGAGCGAGGGGCGGTTTTGCACCAGCGCGACGCCGTTGCGGTCCAAGATGCGGCCACGAACGGCAGGCGTGGTAACGGTACGGGTCTGATTGCTCTTGGCCTGCTTGTCGTAGTAGTCGGACGAGACCATCTGCATGCCCCACAGCTTAACGGCAAGCGCGGCAAACATCGCACCCACGCCCGCGGTGAGGATGGAAAAGCGGCCCTTGAAGGCCGTAGCGGCCGTATTGCCCTCGCCCTCGGTGGCGCGCGGGGCCGTTCCGTGCTGCGTGTCGTAGGTAAAGCGGGAGTCGCCGCGGCGCATGATGACCAGCGCGACCACAATGGCCACGACCAGCACGATACCGGCGACAACAACCGTCAACTGGGAAGACATCTACAGGCCTCCCCTATTTGAGCTTATGGGTCTTGGGCTTAAAGCGCATACCCGTCTGACGCCCACCGCGCGCGGAGAACCCATAGCCAGACTGCGGCGCGACGCCGGACATCAAAAACGGAACGGCGACCAGGCCGGTCAGAATCGAAGACGGCAGGGCATGTCCAAAGATCGCCACGACAAAACTCGATTCCAGTCCCATAAACAGCAAGATAATGCTGTAGATCACGTTAATGGCAAGCGCAAAGGCGCCCACCGTGATGCCGCGAGCGCTCGGGGTGCCGCCCGTCTGACCGGCGGCACTGTGTGTCAGGGCAAAGCTGCCCACTGTCAGCAACAGCGACATCACGCCCACCGGCACGGCTGCCGACAGGTCGTAGAACAGGCCGCTGCAAAAACCGCAGATGACGGCCCGCGTGGGATCGCCCGAAAACACGCTCAGGCACACCAGGATAATCATAAAGTTGACGCGACCGCCCGCGATGGAGATCTGCGGCGCCAAGCCCGCCTGCAGCAGGACGCAGACAATGGCGGCAATCGCAAAAGTGCGGGAGCCAGTCCCCTGTTCGTGTAGATCCATGGACATGCCTCCCTATTCGCTCGAGCCCGAGTCAGTCGTGTCGGACGCATCGGAGCTTTCATCCGAGCTTTCGTCTTTGGACTTGGTGGCCGCATCGCGCGAGGTGCCCTGCGGCGTACTGTTGGCGCTGCTCACATCCTCGTCCGAAGCCGACTGCTCATCGGTCAGCGACGTAATGACCAGCACTTCCTCGTTGTTTTCGGCCGTTGTCTGGGCGCGCACGACGATGGTGTAGCACACATCGTTGGCAGACTTCTCCACCGACGAGACCGTACCGAGCGGCAGGCCCTTGGGGAATACGCCGCCGATGCCCGAGGTCACGATGATGTCGCCCACCTTCACGTCGGAATCGACACTCACGTGCTCCAGGCGCAGGGTACCGTCGGGCTGCCCCTGCAGCATACCCTGAGCGCGCGTATCCTGCACCATGGCGGACACGCCCGAGTTCTCATCACTAACCAGACGGACGGTGGAGGTCTTGGCCGAAACCTCGATAATCTGACCGATGACACCGGCAGAACTCGTCACGGGCATGTTGATGGTAAGACCGTCGGCAGAGCCCTTGTCGATGGTGACCGTCGAGGTCCAGGCATCACCCGAAGCGCCGACAATGCGAGCCGCGGTGGACTTGAGGTTGTAGGTCGACTGAAGACCGACCAGGCTCTCGAGTCGCTCGGCGGTCTTTTGAGCCTCGGAGAGCTCAGCAACCTTTGACGTCAGGACCTCGTTTTGCTTCTTAAGCTCGTCGAGGGTGTCTTGCGAAGCCGTAAGGTTTGAGAACACGTTTCCGATTGCGTTAAAGGGCGCAGCCACAGCCGAGCCCACAAAACGCACCGGCGAGGTAATCGTCGTCACGCCAGAGCGCACGGCATGAATCGGTCCCGCCTCGCCCTCGCGAATGTAAAACGTGAGCAGCAGCACCGAAATTACGCTGAAAACAATCAACGGGCGCATACCCGTTGATTGTCGCTTGGTATTCAGATTTGAAGAGAAACCCGTAGATCGTGCCAAATGGAATCCACCTTTTGGAAATTAAGCATTGGTCTGGACGAAGCCACCGTCAAACGCGTTGGCCTCGAGCACGCGGGCGCAGCCGTTGACGACGTTGTCGAGCGCCGTAGGGCTGACGTTGACCGAAACGCCGGTCTCGTCGCGCAAGCGCACGTCGAGACCGCGCAGCAGCGCACCGCCGCCGGTCAACAGGATGCCGTAGTACATAAGATCCGAGGCAAGATCGGGCGGCGTGGCGTCGAGGGCGTCCTTGACGGCCTTGGCCATCTCGTCGAGCGGCTTGTTGAGCGCGCGACGAATCTCCTCGCTCTCGATGCGCACGGTCTTGGGCAGGCCCGTGATCACGTCGCGGCCGTTGACCTCGACGTCGAGCTCGTCCTTGAGCGGCACGGCAGAACCGACCTTGATCTTGATGTCCTCGGCCGTGCGCTCGCCGATAGCCAGGTTATAGGCATCGCGAACGTGGGTAAGGATGGCCTGATCAAACTCGTCACCGGCAATGCGGATGGACTGCGACACGACGATACCGCCCATGGCGATAACGGCGACCTCGGTGGTACCGCCACCGATATCGATGACCATGGAGCCAGTGGGCTCCTCGACAGGCAAGTCGGCGCCGATGGCAGCGGCCATGGGCTCCTCGATCAGGTATGCCTGGCGGGCACCGGCCTGGATCGTAGCCTCAAAAACGGCGCGCTTCTCGACCGACGTGACACCGGAGGGGACGCAGACGACAACGCGCGGACGCGGGGTCCACGGATAGCGCTTCTCGGACGCCTTGTCGATAAAATAGCGAAGCATGGCCTCGGTAACGTCGAAGTCAGCGATGACGCCGTCCTTAAGGGGACGCACAGCCACAATGTTACCGGGCGTACGGCCGAGCATGCGCTTTGCCTCGATACCGACAGCCAGGATGCGCTCATCGTTCTTGTCGATGGCGACAACGGAGGGCTCGCGAATGACGATGCCCTTGCCGCGCACGGAGACAAGCGTGTTGGCGGTGCCGAGGTCGATGGCAAGATCGCCCGCATAGCTACCGAAGAACATATCCATCAAAGAAAACAACGCAACTCCTGATGTGTTGGATGATTGCTGGAAAACTACTAGCCCATCATACTAGCGCAAGCCCGGCACCTCACTTGCGGTGAAGCACCGGGCAGCGCCAAATCTCATAAGGTCACTACTGGTTGTCAGCGGCCGAGAGATCGATGTCGAGCGAGGAGACGGCCCAACCGATATGGTTGTCGGAGCGCACGAACTTGACGGTGTACTCCTGCTCGCCGCCCTTGGACAGCGACGCCTTGACCTTAGCGGTGGTCTCGGTCATAGACTGATCCATGCCCTCGATGGAGACGGTGGCGCCCTGCGGAATCGAGGAAATGATCATCGACTTGGCGTCCTCGGACAGGCTGGAGGCCAGACAGGACTCGGCCTTGGCGGTATCGCCGTCACCTGCGGCCTGGAACAGGTCGGTGACAACAGACTCCTGCGAAGGGAAGCCCAGGCCGCGCGTGTAGGCAAAGCCAAGACCGCCTGCGGCAATGACGATCAGCAGAAGCAGCACCAAGAAGACCTTGAGCCCCGTATGACGATGGCGACGACGGACCTTGGCCTCCTTGCGGTCCTGCTGAACCATCTCGGACTCGGACAGGGTGAAGAAGCCGGTGTCCGAGGGGTCGGGCATAAACTGACCGGTAGCGCCCGTGGGGTCGAGCGGGTCGACGGCGGGAGCATCCATCGCGGGCGCCGGAGCCGTGGCCATGGCCGTCTGGGCCGAAAGCGCAGCGAGGGAATCTTGCACGCGGGCAAGCTCATCGGCCTGCTCGGGCGTGAGCTGGTAGATGCCATCGGCGGTGGCGGCGTTAAAGGCATCGAGCGCGTCAGAGGGGCGACCGGCGGCAGAGAGCGCCTCACCCATACCGGCGTTAAGCGCACGCGTGTCGTCGCGCGGACCGGCAAAGTCGATGGCCGTGCGGTAGGTCTCCACGGCGTCTGCCGGACGGCCGAGTTTAATGAAGCAGCGGCCAAGATCGCCAAGGGCAGCGGCGGGAGCCGGGTTGGCACCATCGATGGCGGCCTGACGGAAGGCAGTGCCGGCATTGGCATAATCACCCGACTGGAACAGGGCGTTGCCCAAACCCAGATACGCCTTAAACGGCGTGGCATAGGATGCATCCTGCGTTGCGGCAGAGAACACCTGGGCTGCGGTCGCATAGTCACCCACGGCAGCAAGCGCCTTGCCGCGGTTGGTGAGCAGCGCGCCGCGCTTGCCATAGGTACCGTCGTTGAGGGCGGCGGCGTAGGCCTCGGCGGCCTCGGCATACATACCCAGGTGCATCAAGGCGTTGCCGCGCAGATGGTCGGCCTCGCCCATGATCTCACTGGGGGTCTTTGCCGCACCGAGCATCTGGGCGGCAGCGGAATAATCACCCGCGCGATAAGCGGCGCGGCCCTGTTGGATCAGCTGGCTATTCAAGGAAGTCCCCTTTTACTCGTGAACGATCTCGACGTGGACGATCTCGTCGCCGGCACGCAGCTGCGAAATCACATCGAGGCCCTCGACCGTGGTGCCAAAGACGGTGTAGCCGGAGTCGAGGTTATGCTGAGCGCCCAGGCAGAAGTAGAACTGCGAACCCGCGGAATCGGGATCCATCGAACGTGCCATGGCAAGCGCGCCGTCGACGTGGCTGTTACGCGGGTTGGTAGCGAACTCGCCCTTGATGCAGTAGCCGGGGCCGCCGGTACCGGGCATGCCGTCGGGGCCCTCAAGACCGGCGGCGACATCGGCGCCGGACATATCGCGGGTATTGGGGTCGCCGCCCTGGATCACAAAACCGGGCACATAGCGATGGAACTTAAGGCCGTCGTAAAAACCCATCGTGGAAAGCTCGCAGAAGTTCGCCACGTGGATGGGGGCGCCCTCGCCGTCAAACTTGACCTTGATGGTGCCCTTCGACGTCTCGATCACCGCGCACTCATCGCCGGCAAGCTGATACTCGGGCGTGTAGAGCTCTTTCTTAAAACCAAACATGTGGTTCCTTCCTCGTGCGTTTAAAGCATATTTGGTCAAATTGTAGCAATAAGCACGGGCTTCCATCAATTGCGCACGCAGGTTATGCCGCCGGAGGGCAACAAATTACGAACGTTGCTGCGGTCTCCATGCGCTCACGTTGGCGTCGTACTGGTTAAGCGCGCTGTTGCCGCCTTGTGCGATGGGCGCCAGGATCTCGCTCTGACGGGCGCTCAGCGACTCGCCGTCGGGAATGGACAGCGAGATATCCCAGCTCTGGCAGATCACGTCGACACGCTCGTACATCCACTGGGCAAGCTGCTTTAGATGATCGATGTCCTCCGCATAGACGGTGTCGTCCTGAACCTTGAGGTTATTGAGCTCATCCTGGGTCTTTTTAATCTGATCGCGCAGGGCATAAGCGCTCTGCGACAGCTCCTGGCGGGTGGAGAGCGGCGTACGCAGATAGCCGTTATTAAACGAATCGATGACCTCGCCGATCTGATCATCGTCGCTGTACGACACGATGGTCTGGTACAGGCCGTCGAGCCTGGCGTAGAGCTGGTCGTCGGTTAAGACGGTCTCCTCCTGAACGACCTCGGACGCATCCTCTTGCTTGGACTCTTTCTCGGTGGCCTCGCCCTTTTGGCGCGACGGGAAGGTGGTCTTGGCGGCCTGGCCAAACTGGTCGTAGAAGCCGGGCATGACGCCCATAGGATCGGCAGTCACAAACCAATACGCACCACCGCACACGGCGGCGAGCACCGCGATGACGATAAGCGGTTTGGGGATATGGCGCTTGTGCTTGTGATAGGCATCCTCGTCGGGATGGACCTTGCGCTTGGCCTTTTGCTTTTTGGGCTGGACATCATCGCGCAGGGACACCGGTGTGGGGATATCGACCTTGGGGATGCCAAAGTCCTTATCGAAGGCAGGCAGCACGCAGGTCTCGTTGGGATCGGCGGCATCCGAGAGCACCGCGGCGGCAGAGGCCGGCGCATGGGGCACCTCGGTATCGATCTGCTCCTGCGTCAAGCGCGGAAAGCCGGCCGTGCGGCCCGCCGCCAGATCGGATGCGGCCGCGTCTTTGGAAAGGATGCCCGGGGCGGGGCGCCCGCACTTGGGACAGGTGCGATCATGCGGGGACAGGCGTGCGCCACAACCATCGCAGAATACGAACTCGGTATGCTCGGGACCGTCGCCCGGACCAACGTATGCGTTGCAATAGGGGCAGAACGAGGCGCCGTCCTCTATGGTCTTAAGGCAATGCGGGCAAATCACGGCTTCCTCTTTTCGGAGCAATTCATACAGTCGAGGTTAGAGCATAGCATCGCCACGCCCCCACAGGAGCAAGGCACCAATTCAACATCGCCAGGGTAGTCTTTGTGGAGGGATGATTTTTCTGGGACGGGGATTAGAAAATCATCCCCCGGGCGGCTGAAGCTAGGCTTTATTTGCGGTCTTTTTCTTCTTGCTCGGCATCGAGACCTTAATGCCCTGGGCGGACTTGGTCACACGCGAGCGAGTGACGCCCGTGCCCTTCTTTTTCTTGGGCTGGGCCTTTTCCACACCCTCGAGCGCGCGAACCTCGGCCTCGCGAGCGGTGCGCTCCTCACGGCGCTGCGCCATATCGGCGGCGACGCGCTTGGCAAAACGCTGGGCAGTTGAGCCCGTCGAGCTCACCTTGCCGCCGCCACGACCCAGACGGACGCGAACGCCGCGGCCAAAGCCGGTGGCAGCATGGCGACGACGCGGCTTAAGCGAATCCATCATCGTGGCGAGCTTAAAGAACACCGTGCAGGTAAAGACGATGATCGCCAGTAAGATAACCGCCTCACCCGTCGACAGGTTGGCGATGGACAGCAGCTGCGGGAATCCGATAACACCCGCCAGGATGCCGACGACGACAAACACAAAAAGCACCACACGCAAGGGCGTAAGCGGCTGCGAGATACGCCAGATCAGACTCACGCTCGCCGCACACGACGTAAGCAGGCACATGGTCGAAAGCGTGAGCTGGTTAAAGCCAAACACGCGCGCTACAAAGATATCGAGCGCCGCAGCCATAATAACCGCCAGCGACGCCGGCAACGCACGCTTGAGCACGTTGGTCAAGAATGACCCCTTCACGCGGGCGTTGTTGGGCTCCAAACCCAGCACAAAACGCCGCCGTTGGCGTCGAAGCAGGCGGCGTAGAGAATCGTGTCCTCCGTGCCGAAATAGTCGGCAATGGCCTTTTCGAGCTCCTTGTGGATGTCCTGGCAGCCGCAGATGAAGCGCACCGACGACATGCCGTAGCCGCGGGCATCCATTGCTTTCTTCGCCGCCTCGATCAGCCGCGGATTGTCCGACAGTCCGAGGTAATTGTTGGCACAGAAGTTGAGCACCTTCCGACCTGCAACCTCGATCTCGGCCCGCTGGGGCGAAGCGATGATCCGTTCCCGTTTGTAAAGCCCTGCCGCCTCGATTTCGGCGAGTTCATGTTGCAGGTGCTCCTTGATTTTCCCGTACATATCCGTTAATTTTTTGATGAAATTCCGAGTGCAAAGTGTCGATCTGTTACAAATGTACGATAAATTTCCGAAAACAGACACTCCCCGAACGCTTTTTTCTCACGCCGGGTTACAATTTGTTATTCGCCACGCCTCCAAGGCTTCCGGGAGGTTTTTTCGGCGGCGTTTTTTTGCCGCCGCATAATTTTTTAATACCTTTGTTGCTCAAATAACAACCAGCTACCTATGAAAAAATCGTGTGTATTGGTCAGCGGCGGTCCACGGGAAGTGCGTAAAGTGAGAGCGGAGTTTTCGCACTGTTTTTTGAAAT
>OLOW01000854.1_pt1 | contig 21096 bp, 21 predicted proteins | sample 1672801 | NCBI WGS metagenome assembly OLOW01 (sample SAMEA3136725, study PRJEB25190) | human gut metagenome | biome: human gut; feature: human-associated habitat; material: faeces | place: Austria | collected 2013 | reverse complement strand
CTCTACGAGACCTGGCTGGGCGAGGTGGGCGGTCCTCTGGCGCACGAGCTGCTTCTTCATACGCGCTACGTGCCAAGAGGGCTGTACAACGAACGGGTGCCATGACGGAGCGAGGAATACCAGTAACCTGTCTGTGAATTTGGTGCGGTCGGGAAAAACGCGCAAGGCGTCTGAAACGCCGTACAGTGTGCTTGTCAGGGCATTTTCTGGACTCCGCAGATATTGGCAGTGCCGGGCAGAACGCAGCGGAGAAGAACTTTGGGCTTTTTCACTGCGTATCGTATTTCAAGCGCGCATCCCGGCTATCCGCATGTCGTTTCCGTTTCAGCAGCTCTGGGCACCTTTACGGGCCGCCCAAGACTCGCGGACTGGTAAATGGCAAGAATAATACGCAAGGCCTTGAGCGCATCCTCGCCTGTGACCACAGGCTCTCGATCGCAGAGAATAGCCTGGGTAAAATCGTTGATCTGATAAACGTGTGCCTGAACGGTTTTGGTTCGCAGACTGTCATCGCAGACAGCTCCGTTTTGAAACGCCCAAACCTTTATAACGTCATCCTCCAGCATGACGGTTCCATTTTCACCATGGATGTCTAGCCGCGTGGAGAAGCCGGGATAGGCACTGGTTGTGCCCTCGATAAGTCCGAGGGCGCCTGTCCGGAAGCGCAGAACGGCGACACCGACATCCTCGGTTTCAATGCCTGTATGGGCAAGCGTTGCGGTATAGCCCATCACTTCATCTACATCGCCCATGATGTATTGCATTAGATCAATATAGTGGATGGATTGATTCATCAGAGCGCCACCTCCGTCCATGGACCAGGTGCCACGCCAGTTTACGCAATCATAATATGCCTGGGGACGGAACCATTTGGTATGGCAGCAGCATTCATTAAGCTTACCGAAATCGCCGCGGGCCTGAGCAGCTCGAATGGCTGCGACAGGTCCCCCGAAGCGGCGCTGATAAATGCAGCTAAGCTTAACGCCATTTTCTCTGCAGGCGTCAATAAGGGATTGGGCGGCCTCAATAGTTGTATCAATGGGCTTTTCAACCAGAACATGCTTGCCGGCTCGGGCTGCCTCGATTCCCATTTTGGCATGTAGGCCTGTTGCGGTCATGATGTCTATTACATCTATATCGTCGCGCTGAAGAATCTCATGGTATTCCGGGTAGCCAGGAGCCCCCGTGGCCTGCATGGCATTGACCAGGTTGGGCCTGAAGGGATCACAGACGGCCACAATTTCGGCATCCGGGCACGCCTGTATTGCCGCAATATGCAACTTGCTCACCGCTCCACATCCGACCAGCCCGAAGCGTACCTTTTTCCTCATACTAGCTGCTCTCCTTTCGCAATACATGTGGAATCTGAAGGCGGATTTGAAACGGACGGCCTGCTTAACTGCTCATAAAAAGCCTGTAGCGTAAAGAATGCCTTTTTCCGTTCCAGGTGATCTTCGCTGACAAGGCCCTTGCGATTGTATCCCATCTGAAAGGCGTTTAACCGGCCGGGACTTCTGAAATCAAAGAGGATCCAGGGGGACATGCCACACAAACGTTCAAGGTTGTTGCCAATGGTTTCGAGCTGCGCCTGATAGAAGGCATCCTGGCATTCCTCTGTAAACAGTTCCTGTACGCTTCCATGTTTACCGTACAACGCACCTGCACCCAGCTCAGAAAGGAGCAGCGGCTTTTCCAATCGGTATTGTTCAAGCAGCGCGCCAAGCTGCCGGGCGTTTCCACGGTACCAGCCAAAATACTCATTAATGCCCACGATATCCACCACGGCGGCCAGTCGGTCTTCCACGCGACATGTTTCATAGTTAACCAGGCAGGAAGCCGCAACGGGCCTTGTATCATCTTCGGAATGGCAGATGGCTACTAGCTGCTCCATAAAATGCAGACGGCTGTCTGTATCCGGGTTTTCGTTTCCCACGGACCAGATGCATACAGACGCACGGTTGCGATCTCGATGGATAAGCTCTCTCAGTTGGTTACAAGCATCCATGCGAGCTGCGGGGGAATCAAAATCAATAGCCCAGTACACGGGTATCTCTTCCCACAGCATCAGCCCCAGTCGGTCTGCTGCTTTGGAGGCCAGGCGCGAATGTGGATAATGCGCCAGCCGCACAAAATTACACCCGAGTTCTTTGGTGAGGTAAAACAGGTTTTCAATCTGCCCGTCCGTCAACGCCCGGCAGGCCGTCGGATGGTCTTCATGAAAGCTGATTCCACGTAGAAATATCGGTTTTCCATTCAGGAAAAACCGCCTTCCATCTACCCTGACCTCGCGTAGCCCCACTTCCTCACAAACGCGGTCCTGATCGTATTCAAGGATGACAGCATATGTTTTGGGCGCTTCGGGACACCATAGCTGCGGTTGGGCGGAGAAGCTGATGCTGCCCCTGTTTTCTCTGATAAGCAAAGTGGTGTCGATATTCAATTCAGGAATGGAAACGTGGCACCACTCCGCGTTACCGGCAGTTTGCACATCTACGCGGACAGTTTGAAACCTGCCGTCAGGTACAAGACGGACAAACGCCTTTTTAATATGGTTCTGAGGTACCCTGAAAAGCGATACGTCGCGATACAGTCCTCCGTAATTGAACCAGTCAGTGTGGAGAGCAGGCACACCTTGACGCCTGCGCCGATTGTTGACTAGTACGACCAGACGGTTGAGGGGTTGCAAATGCTGTGTTACATCGACGGAAAACGGCGTGCTACCCCCCACATGCCTAGCCAGATAAACATCGTTCATCCAAATGCGGCATTCCCCCAGAGCACCTTCGAAAAGCAAAAACACGCGCTCACCGTCAGGTCCATGCTCAAACGGGAATGTACGGGTATACCAGGCCGTGCCCTCATAATACATGTATTCGGGCCTTTGCGTATTATAGCAGGCTGGCACAGTTATCAAATTCCAGGCATCAAAATCAAAATCGACAGGCCGGTTTCCTGCAGAGGAACTAGAGAGATACCATTTTTTTCGCAAACCCATATCGTAGGGATCTAGGGCGAAATGCCATTGGCCGTTAAGGGACTCACAGGGCCGGTCGAAGGGATCCACCAGCTCAAAGGCGGTCTGAGGGGGAATGAGGTTTGGCAAGTCATAATCGGTATCGTGCATTGCAGCTGCAAATGAGGGCAACTTCATAAGCGGTTCCTCCATTCCTTTTTTACGGCAGGGTCCGCTTCTACACTATCAGCGAGAGACCTGAGCACGGACGCATCCAGGAGCCAGTAAACGTAGTAGGCATAATGCGTTTGCGAAAGTTCCCGATCAATGTCATCTGCCAGGCGAATCAGGTTGAGACGGGCCTGAATAAGTTGCTGTAAGGCGTTGGCTTCTGGACTAAGTTGAGAAAAACAGACAACCTTGGCGGCCAGTTCAAACTGCCTCACATATAGCTGGTAAAGTTTCAGAAGCGTATGGAGCTCTGCGGCAAACGCGGGAGGAACACCTAGGGTATCCGGCGAGAGAATACTATCCAACTGCCCGACCAAAGCAAGCGCTTCTGCCTTTTCTTGCAGAAGTTCCCGTACGCTGTCTGGGGAGGTGATTTGAAGATCTCCGTTATGCCCATCCCATTTGCATTTGCTGTGATGCCGTGTCATTGTATAGAGAATTTCGTCAACAGATGGCTGAATTTTGCTGCTGAGCTGAAATACAAAACCTTTCATGAACAGGGCTTTTTCAATGATGATCCAGGAAGTGCGCATGAAGGTCATGAGTTGTTTCCAGGCCTGCGGGTTTTGAGGAACTGTGGGCGGAAGGTTTTCGGAATCGGCATGCAGGGGGGATAGAAGGCCTTCGGCAGCCCAAGCCTGGTAGATGCACTCCAAATCGATAGCTGGATTGTCACAGAGCATGGCGGCACCGATGAGATTGAGCAGGTTCATGCTGTTGAAAATCGTTGCATCACGACAGATTTCCCAGTCGGTTCGAACAATGACGCCGCAGGCGCCATTTTCCAATGCATGGTGTAGTCGTTTCTGGAAGTCCTCCACAAGGCTGCAGGGAAACAGACCTATACCGCAGTATTGCCCCCACAGGTCAAACTCAATCCACTTTTCCAGAGGGAGAGGTTGGCTGATGACTGGGTTGTCAGGGAAAGTGGGCCAGAAGTCCTGAGGGACATTTTTCAACGCGATGACAATGTTGTTGGACAAGGAAGCGGCAGCGGAAACCAGCGCTGTTTGCTGCTGGGCATCGTAGGAAAAATCGCGCACAACCAGCTTTTTATGCCGTTGGTTCAAAAGCGGAAGGATGGCGCCTATATAGCTCCTGTACCAGCTTTCGTCTGTAGTAGATCGACAGCGTGCACATTGACAGGTGCGAGTGGAAATAGAAATTCTAGATTCCCGTGTTGCTGGGCTAACGATCAACCCAGCGATGTCGGGTATTGTATCAAGCACCTCACGGACCTTCGCACCAAGGAAGGAGAACCAGAATGAATTTGTAGGGCAAATGGTTCCCTCCGCGCTGCGCAGCTCGGGATGCAACTCTATGATTGCATCAGGATACCAGATCTCTTTGACTTCAAGGTAGACGTCTATGCCGCAGGAACGGGCCAAAGAAACTACCTGCCGCATGTATATGGCATTGGCGAAGGTTTTTGAACGTCGGACTGGCCAGCGCTTCCAGACCATGTCGCTGTCGCTAAACTCGCTTTGGGGCATGGCAAGCTCGTCGAGCAGATCGTTTTGGTGCAAGACCAGAATGTTTAATTTATACTTTTGCATAAAGGCCAGAGTGCGTTTGATGGCCTGCCAGCTCCACAACTGAGAACTGTGCATTTCCAGACAGCGAAAACGAATCGAATCCATACCAATCTCCTTATGTGGCAAAGTATTAACCTTTCACGCCGTGCATGGCAATTCCGGCAACGAAGTATTTCTGCAGGGAAAAGAACACCACGAGAATAGGAACCGCTGATAAAAGGGACATGGCCATTATAGGGCCCGCTGTAACCGTATCGCTGTTGCGGAAGATGGAAAGGGCTAGCTGAACGGTATATTTGCTTTCGTCTCGCAAAAACAGCAGGGGGTAGAGAAAATCGTTCCAGCCCCACATGAACTGGAAAATGACGTTGGTAATAAGCGCCGGCATGCAAAGTGGCATGGCAATCCGTGCAAAAATACGCAGGTCGCCGCAGCCGTCGATTCTGGCTGCCTCGATGATCTCATCCGGCAGGGTCTGCGAATACTGGCGCATCAAGAATGTGCCAAAAGTTGCCCCTAAACCAGGAAAAATGATGCTAGCAAAGGAATTGATCCAACCCAGGCTGTGCATCATGGAGTAAAGGGGAATCATGCGAAGCTGGTCGGGGATCATCATGGCGGCCAGCACAATCATGAACAGGAAGCCCTTGCCTCTGAATTCATATTTGGCAAATGCGAACCCGGCCATGGCATTTATCACGACCGTAAATACGACACGCACGCTGGTGACAAATACGGAATTAAGAAAATATTTATTAAAACCGCCCTCCTGCCAACCTACGATATAGTTGCCTAAAGTGGGAGCGCTGGGAAAAAGCGTAAAGGTTTTGCTGTAGATTTCGTTTTGCTGCTTGAACGACATAGAAATCATCACAAAAATGGGGAAAAGGACCACCACGGCTCCAATAAGCAACACAATCAGAACCAGCCAACCATACAGGTTTTTTTTACGTTTCATTTTACTTCATTCCTGCTCTCTTGTTCACGGTCGCGAAGCAATAGCCTTAGCAGACAGGTTACGAGCATGAGTACACAGAAAAAGATGACGGACAGTGCAGAAGCGTAGCCTAATTCACCTTCCTGCATACCTTTGATATAGATGTACAGCACCATGACAAATGAAGCTCGGCCCGGACCGCCTCCGGTCATTACGAAAATCTGATCGAATACGCGGAAGGAGGCTATAACTACCAGATTGATCACCAGCAAGATGATAGGACGCAGCGAGGGAATGGTGATGTAGAGGAACTGCTTGACCCCTGAGGCGCCATCTATTTCGGCAGCCTCATAATAATTGGGAGATATGCTTTGAAGCCCGGTCAGAAAGATAACCATGTAATAGCCAACGTTGGCCCATATGCCCGTAAAGGCCAAGCAGGGAAGCGTCATTTTGGGGTTGAGCAGCCAGCGCTGCGCTGGGATACCGATGCGCTCCAACAGTGCGTTAAGAATGCCGTAATTGGAACTGTACATCCATTTCCAGATCAACCCTATAACAACCCAGGAAAAAAGATGGGGCAGTAGATAGGAGGAACGCAGGGTGGATTTGAGATGAATAACGCTGTTGAGCCCCACAGCCAGCAGCAGGCTGAGAACGAGCGTGGGAACAGAGAGATACAGGGAATACCACAGCGTATTGATTAGAGAGGTTGAAAAGGAGCGATCCTGAAACAGACGGACATAATTGTCAAATCCGATGAAATTCGTCATGCCAAAAGAACCGTCTGTAAAGCTGGTAAAAAGATTGGCGATCAAGGGATAGATGGCGAAGAGCACAACGATAAGAATGTTTGGAGCTATAAGTAGATAGGGAATCAATTTTCTTTTTCGGACACTCATTGCGAAACGCCCTTTCCTCGTGTGGATATGAAGCGGGCTGCTGTATGGCCGGGACGATACAACAGCCCATGTTTCCTTTTCCTTTCGGGACTTACCGATCCAGATAGGCGTTAAGAATGTCGGCCATGTTATGTGCAGCCTGCTCGGGCGTGATTTCGCCGATAACAGCGGATTGCAGCTCGCGCAACATCTGATCCTTGGTTGCGCCGTACATGCCGGTCAGATATTGGGAAACGAGCATTTCATCCATGTATTCGCCCTGCTTGAGAAGCAGGTCCACGAAATCCTCACGCAAGAAGGACACGTTTTCGGCATCGGTTCTGGCGGGCAGGCCACCGCTGGCATTGGTAGCGATGGTGATGTATTCCTTGCTGGTGGCCAGCTGGATAAACGAGGCAGCATGCTCCACGTTTTCGGTGTTGAAAGCGATGACATCCGATCCACCGAGAATGGTGGTGTTTTTAACATTCTGTGGACAGTAGGTGAAGGAATACTCAAAATCGGTGATCTGACTTTCCATGGAAGCCACGTTAAATGCACCGGTGTTGAGCCAGATGGCTACCTGTCCCGACACGAACAAACGCATGGGATCATCCGTGCCCTCCAAAATGCCGAGGGCGGCCGTACCATCCTGATGCAAGCCGACAGTCCATGCAATGGCCCCGATACCTGCTTCATTGTCAACGCACACGTTTCCCTCCTCATCAAGCAGAGAACCGCCATTCTGATAGAGGAAAGGAAGCCAACCATCAAAGCTGGGCTTTTCAAACTGCAACCCATAGGTGGTCAGACCCAGTTCCTGAACCTTTCTGGCAGCAGCTACAAGCTCATCCCAGGTCCAGGGTTCATCATCTACGCCAGGTACAGTGATACCTGCGGCATCCATCACGGTTTTGTTGTAGGCAACCGCACGGACAGAGTTTGCCAGAGGGGCACCGACGATGGCATCCCCATAGCGGTCAACCAGAGCGCGTGTGGACGGAAAAGCATCCAGAAAATCGGCACCGACATAGGGCGTGATATCGGCCAAGACACCCTTTGCCGCCAGGTCGGGCACGGTGCCAGGGGTGGCAATGGCGACATCTGGCAGGTCGCCGGAGGCAACGCGTGTCTGCAGGACAGTGCTGAATTCGCTGAGGGGAATGGCCTGCCTGGAAACGGTGATTTCAGGGTGAAGTTCTTCAAATTTCGCAATTACCTGTTCAAAGCCAGCCTTGTTGCTGTCGTTGGAGTACTGGTAAATAATTTCTAGGCTTGCCTGCTCCTGTGCGAGCGAAAGGCTTGGAAAGAGACCGAGCAGCATAACGAGTACAAGGAATAACGACGTTGACTTTTTCATGAAATTACCTCCTAAGCAACGATAGGGAACCGTGTTTCTTGTGTTTATAATAGTTTTTTCAGATAAGAATTTCAATTTACACCAATCACGAAATTGTCATTACTTTATCAAAAAATACATGACATTTGTCATGCTAGACTGTCCAAAACCCTTTTGGAAGGTTTGGAGGGCCGCAGGCCTCCGAGAAAAATCCGAATCCAGCGACACGTGCTATGAATTCTGAAGGTTTGCAAAGTAAGGTATCCTTACATATTTCCCTAGCCACGCCATTGGTGCGAGGAGAACATGTCCTGATGAAAAAGGCCGATGCAGGCGGGCCTTTTCGACAAGCTGAAATAACACCTTTCATGTCAAAAGGCCAATAGCCCTTATGAAGTGCCAGAAGGCCTGTGTCCGGTAAAACCGGCAACGTGGAAGGCGATGAACCACGCTTATGATCTATTACACTGGGAAATAAGGCCTTCCGGTCACAGGCTGCCCTCATCCTCCTGTATTTGCCAACGCCAGCAAATGGTTTTGTGCATTTCAATATCAAGCGTCCAGTGAGCAAATGTTTCCCTTCGTGTCACTGGGGCCGCTTTTCTTACCACCATACCTTCGGTTGCTTTATGCTTCTCGCAGCAGACTGCAGAGTTCCTAGTTTCCTTTATGCTTTCCAATATGAAAGCCGAAACTAGCAGTATGTGCAGGAAATTTATAATCCCTGCTGGAAATCCTGGTTCAATCAGCTCTTTACAAACAACCTCACATGATATTTGAGATGCATTGCGGAAGAAAATTTATTTTACCAAGCCGGCCTGAATAGCAAAACGAATAGCTTGAGAACGGTCTTTTAGGGAAAGTTTTTCATAAATGCTGCTGACATAATTGCGAACCGTTCCTTGCGACAAATGCAGCGCATCGGAAATCTCCTGGTTGTCCTTTCCAAGCCCAATGTGACGAAGAATTTCAAATTCACGTTGGGAAAGCCTAAAAAGCTCTTCGCAGATTGGATCAGGGAGCTGCACTTTATTCTTTTTGGCATCGAGCACCAGCTTTTGCGTTATCTGACGGGAAAGAAGTGTGCAGCCGCTTTGCAGGCTTTTTAATGCTCTAGCGAAATGCTCTGGCGATGTGTCTTTCAGCAGGTATCCTACTGCACCCAGTTCAAGGGAGTCTATCATAAATTCTTCGTCGTCAAACATAGTCAGCATGAGCACCATTACCTCGTTGCCTTCGCTTCTCAGCGCGCGCACACATTCCACCCCGTTCATAACGGGCATGTTTACGTCCATAATAACCAGATTGGGGCTAGTTTCGTGAATGATTTCGAGCGCCTGTGCACCATTGGCGGCAAGGCCTACGACCTCGGTATCTTCCATGCTTAGCTCAATAACCGTTTTCAGATTTTCACGAAACATTCTCTGGTCGTCAACGATAACGATGCGAAGCATCATTTCGGCCTCCTTTCAGCTGATTTTTCAGGGGAACCCATATCAGTAAAACAAAGCCGCAGTTAGGGGACGAATATGTACGCAAGGTGCCCCCAAGTGCATCCACCCGTTCTCGCATGCCGCTGAGGCCAAAACCATCTATTGCATGGCTTGTTCCCGCCCCGTTATCTTTGATGGATAGCTGCAGTCCCTGATGACAAGTTTGAAAATGGACGCGAACCTCCTTGGCGCGGCCATGTCGTATGGCATTTGACAGGCCCTCCTGCACTGCACGAAAAAGCGTTTCTTCAATTTGGTAATCAAGTGTGGCAGGAATATCGCCATAGTCTAGAAGCACGTTGATGCCGGTGGAACGCTGAAAAATTTCAACAAGCCCCTTGATGCCGTGAATACCTACTATAGGCTGAACAGTGTTCATTCGTAAGAAGGATATCGTCTTGCGAATGTCCCAGAAACCCTGGCGTATCAGCTCACAACTTTCAACGATTGGCTCAATAGAAGGGGCCTGATGGTTTTGCGCTCTAAGACGGTAGGTTTCCAGAAGAGAAAGCGAATTGATAAACATGCAGGCGGCTGTATCGTGAAATTCGCGGGCAATACGGCGCCGCTCGTTTTGAACAGCACGGTTTTTTTCACCCAGTACCATCATTTGCAAATTAATGTTGGAGGAAACCAGCATTTCATTGGCCTGATCCAACTGATCCAGTCGCTTCTTCATAAGTTGCGTATGCCTTTTTTCTCCACCCAGACAACTGCCGATAGAGGCACATACCGCCGCCAGGACGGAGACGCTCAGCAGGGGACCAATATCCATGGGAGGAACGGCGCAGGACCAAGCATATAGGTTGCACTGCCTGACAGACCAGAGGAATAGAAAATAAAGAACAGAAACACCCGCTCCGACCAGATTGTTAAAGTGGTAGGCACCTTGAAAAACAATAAGGCCAATGAAGAGCTGAAAGTCGGGGAGTGAGGAGCGCCCTGGAACAAGTAGCAGAAAAGAAAGCAAAATATTAAGGACATAGAGGCACGCAGCCGGCTTTTTTGAACCGATCCAGCAGATGGCGGTGCTGATGGCTGCAACGAGAAGAAGCACAGCACATGCGACCAGCTGCCATTCCCGCGGCAGAAAATCTGCCTGCTCCTGCCTGGACCAAGTTATCAACAGAACGCCATGTATTAGAATGCTGACCAAGGAGATGACGACAGGCGCCTGAATAGAACGCATCGTCTTGCTGTTTATCATAGCTGCATGCATGGCTGAAACCTCCCTGCTGTATTCAGGCCAGCGAGACAGCTTGGAAAACCGTCTCAGTCTTATAGCCGCCTTGCCGGTCTTCAATCCGGCGAATGTGCTAGTGGGAACGAAAGGCGCGACGACCGGGATACATGTGGTCCGCAGTGCAGGGGCCGAAGGAAACGGCAGAACGCATGGAAATAAGTTTGCCCATGCTTTTGCTGTAAAGCCGGTCTGTTGCTGCGAGTACCTACTGTGTAGCATAAATTTGCACACCTGTCAAGCAAGCAGGATGCAAAAATGGATAGTAGGTTTTACCAATACAAATGGGGTTCTGCAACATAAGGGCATAGCGGATTAGAGAAGGTGGATGGGTAGCGGACTTTTTGTGCCGATGATGGAGAAGCGTGCAAAAATGCTTTTTCCAATGCGGGATGAATTTTTACATATTGATACATTTAATAGGTTAGAGTCTTCATATGAAATTTCACGATGGGGTATACCATAAGGATAACATTGATGCTTGTGGTGGTTCTGATGGGCCGGTGAGAAGTTTTTTGGTAGGGGCAGCTGTTTCGCCCATACGGACTCGGCTTTGTTACCCAAAGAACAAGAAGAGGTTATAGGAGTTGACTTATCCTTGAGCAAGGCAATAGAATTGCACAAATGCCATAAAAAGTACAAGATAACTCTGTAGGAGATGATGGGTGGGACCGTAGAAGCGACAAACATAGGTTGGGGGTTGAGCCCTTTCTGAAAAGCAGACGCGAACAAGCCGGAAAAGTGGAATGAATCTTTGAATTTCGGTGGGATGCTCGTTCACGCTGCCCGAGGTGTCGGTAGGCTTGCCTCAAACTACACACATCGAATGTGCCCGCAAAGCATTGAAAAAAGTCTCCAAGTAGATGAATCGGCGGCATGGGAAAAGGACCGGGTGGGAAAGTGCTTAGGATGGAGCAACTCACACTTGAGGCAGATGGAGAAATTTTTGCCACAGCGTTTCCGGAGGGATCGCCCTTGCGAGGCAAGCTTTGGAGGATTCCGTGGGATTCCGGCTGCTCCCGAAAGATACTGTCAGCGTATAGGATACCCCGGTTGCTGTGAAAGACCAGGCTTTTTCGCGGCTTGCAGCAGCGTACCACCGTGTCGAGAACTTCCAGAGTCAGGGAAGAGCCAGTGCGCTCGGATAAGGCGGAACCTCGCAATTTTCGGGGAAAACAAGTTCTTGACAATCGGCAAATAGAGCCGGTTCTCTCAGCGGAAATGCAGATAATATCGCCACCCAAGAGTGAATCGGGCGCTGAAAATAGAAACTTCGTTAGAATAGATGGGGTGCAATGGGATAGCCGTGCCAGAAGTCGGTTGTGGTCTTGCAGGCCCCAGCGTCGCACAGAGACAATCCCCGCAAACCGCCTATGACGGTGGACCTGCTTGCGGAAACAGCCGAATTCCGGCTTGAGCAGGTGCCGCAAGCTGTCCAGCCACAGAGCAGGGCTCCGTCCGGAACGCCTGACAGCTTCGCTCCCATGGCAGGAATTCCGCCATTCATGGGGACCGTTGCGTGAAACTCCAAAACCCGGCATGTCTTGCCTCACAGGGGTCTCCTGGCACTGTAATGCCAGGACGCATCGGCACTGTTCTACTGTGGTTTGGCCTGGAGGCCGGGGGATTCTTTGGAATGTCGATGCAATCCTCTTTTCTCTCCAGACTGCTTGCGCAGGACGTGAATTTTTCCCCGAATACGCTGTCGTTTTCGGTCAAGACGGATGGCCTGCCCCAGCTGTATCCCTGTGCTTTTCAGAAAAGGCACGGGTATTGGTGCAGATCCCTCAGGTCCCGGCCAACCGCCCTAGGCTCCCGCCTCTGTTCGGGTACCATCCGCGCCGAGCCAGCCTTAAAAGCCTCATTGCAGAGAGACGGCGGTATCCCTTTTTCGCTTGTTTTTTTGTTTAATGATTTTGCCCTTCCCTTTCTTTTCTTGCAACTCATTTTTTGATCGTCAGGTTGGGATATGAGGGCAAGCGAATGTTGCTAAATGGCCGTTTGACAGGAAGAAACGATGCGGCATGCGACCTTTTTTATCTGGAGTCAATCCATGGCGGTGGATTTGCGACTGCTCATCCGCAAATGAGAAGAATACCGGTTTTTGTTGCAATTGCCATATAAAGGAGGTTGTATCTTTATGCGGACAGGTGACCAAGGCCAGCGGTATAACTATCCCAAATAGAAAGCCGGCAAGAGCAGTGCTGTGCATTCCTGACAGCTGTCATGAATCGTTCCAAGCATGACAAATGAACCGGCATCTTTTTGAACATCCATTGACATACACTTGTAAAGTGATTTAATCCCTTTTAGGATTATGATTTGAAGGTGATGGATATGGATAAAAGACGCTTGCCCTGATCAACGACGTTAACCGGTCGATCATCAAGTTCTGCGGAATATACTCCCAGTGGTCGAACACACACGGCATAAGCTACAATGAAATGCTGGTACTCTATATCATCCGTGAAAAGGAATTCTGTACACAAAAACAGATATGTGACAGCTATCTTTTACCGCGTCAGACCATGAATAACGTGATCACCGGCATGCGAAAGAACGGCCTTCTCAAACTCAGCCCTGAAAACAGGGTGGGCCGTGAGAAGGCCTTCACGCTGACCGAGAAGGGAAAAGCGTATGCGTGCCCTCTTATGGATTGCATGAGCCGCTTTGAAGAGCGGGCTGTTGCCTTGCTGGGCGATGAGAAGCTGACAGATCTCACCGCAGTCATGCTGGAATACGATCAGGATTTGAGTCGGGCCATGCAGGATGTGGGGTGAGCGCAATGGAAACATCACAGATTTTTGGAACGGAAAGGATCAGCAAAGTCTTTTGAAGATGGCCCCGCCGGTGATGCTGGCTTAGTTGATCCAGGCACTCTACAATATCGTGGACAGCCTGTTCGTAGGCCGCTATGAGGAGTCGGGCCTGACCGTACTTTCCATTATCTATCCGATCCAGCTATTGATGATTGCATTGGCCGTCGGTACAGACGTGGGCATGAACACCGTAATGGCTGCCGGGCTTGGTACCGGGCAAAGGGAGGAAGCGGATGAATACGCCGGTGTGGGAACTCCGCTGGCCATCGTCCTCTGGCTTCTATTCGCATCTATCTGTTGGCTGCTCATGCCTGCTTATGCCCGGATATCAACCGATTCTGAAGCTGTTGTACAGGATGTGGTTATCTTTGGGCGCATCGTGTGCATATTCGAGACGGGGTGGTGCGGACAGAAAGTTGGACTCCAAGAACAAGGAGACGACTGAATGTATACAAAAGAACAGGAAGAAATAGCACTGAAAGAGTATAAACGGTTGGGATCTGTGCATGCGGTGATCCGACGGTTGGGATATCCGAGCAAGTCCACTCTTTACCGTTGGTATGAACGCCGGAATGCCGGCCTGGAGAATAGACATGGTCATGCGGCAGAGATTCCCGAAAAAAGCGATCATAAATGCAACAGGCCGGATCATCCAAGGCGTCCATCAGCTGAATTCAAATACGAGGTACTGCGCCGTTGCTTTGAGCTGGGCGAGAATGTAGAATATGTATCGAGAGAAGTCGGATACAGCCGTGTGAGCATATATACATGGCGAAGAAAATACTTGAAGTACGGGATGGTTGGCCTTATAGCAAAGAGAAAAAGTATTCCAAGAAAACCGTTGCCTCCGGATGCTCTAAGGCCCCAATCTGAGGAGATGCTGGCACTTCAAGAAAAGGTTCGGCATTTACAGTTTGAAGTGGATGTATTGAAGGAGACTCTCGCAGTATTAAAAAAGACACAGGCGTCGATCTGACAGCACTCAAAAGCCGTGAAAAGGCGGTGATCATTGGCCCCTTGAGGGAGAAATATGCACTGACGATGTTTTTGACCTACTTTCATATGGCCAGAAGCAGCTACTACTACCAGCAAGCTGTTATAAATAAGCCGGATAAATATCTTCCCTTTCGTGGGCAGATCACATCGGTTTTCCACGAAAACAGAGGAGTATATGGCTATCGCCGAATTCATCTGGCGTTGAAGAGAAAAGGTATAACGCTCTCTGAAAAAGGAATCCGTCACATGATGAAGGAAGAGGGATTGGCTGCTTTGGTACCCAAACGGGCAAAATATAGCTCATACTTAGGAGAAATTACCCCGGAAGTGGATAACATTATTTCACGCGATTTTCATGCAAAACAGCCATATGAAAAGTTACTGACCGATATTACGGAGTTTGCGCTTCCCGATGGCAAGTTATATCTCTGCGCAATGATCGATTGCTTTGATGGGATGGTTATAGGTTGGACGATTGGCCTTCATCCCAATGCTGATCTAGTCAACACGATGTTGGATGGGGTGATTGCCGAGTTGCCAGATGGCTGTTATCCGACGGTACATTCAGACAGAGGATGCCATTACCGATGGCCCGGATGGATTCAACGAATGAGGGAAGCTGGACTTACCCGATCCATGTCTAAAAAGGGGTGTTCTCCTGATAATGCAGCCTGTGAAGGCTTCTTTGGCAGATTGAAAAACGAAATGTTTTATGGACACTCATGGATAGGAGTCTCACCAGACGATTTTGCCCAAGAACTTGATGACTCTATCAATTGGTATAACTGCAAACGCATCAATCTGTCATTAGGCGGACTCAGCCCTATAGAATATAGACAGCGCCTTGGATGCGCCGTATGATTTGTCCAACTTTCTGTCCGCACACCCGACCCCTCCGTGTACCTTTATGATAAGCGCATCCTTTTTCTCATCTTACCCGCTCATTTCCGCCCGCTTCTGCCAATGAACATCCCTGACCGAAAAGGGGCGCCGAAACCAGACACGCAATTCCACACATCCCCTTTATCAGCTGTCGTCCGATGGCAGCCGAAAGGGGGCTTGTCCGCTGGAATCCTGATTTGATCAGGAAACGATGGATTTCGAAGAAAAAAACTATCAAAACCAAACAAACAAAAAAGTCTGAAGATTGTAATCATAAGACCAATTTTTGGTCGGAGTGTCATTTAAGGGTTTCACAAAATTACAAACACAAAAACGGTATTCGGATGTGGGAAATCAGTTATTTCTACAAAGCTTTCTCGGACAAGCGTATCCTCTCCACTAAATGGTTCGCCAAAACGAGAAGCTGTAAAGCGCGTTGTTCGCTATCCTCCCAGTCACACTCGTGAGCACGAGGATTTCGTATACCTGTCATGCATCCGGAAAAGATTTGCATATAACCAATTTGTTCATCCCGTTCTGAAGCGCTTTCTCCCGCGTTAATCTTTAATATGGGAGTGTTCCCACTAAAGACCGTTGTCATCAGTTTGGAACCGGTTAGATTTGTGTCACTTTGCTTCGCTGATTTCTTAACCAAATTGTCAATAAACTTATACGCTTCTTCAACGGCACGAGCATGGTGGCCGTCTCGGTACAGTTTCTCTACTGTTTTTTTGAGCGCTTTATCTGTTACCAGTTGATCAAAAATATCAACTGGTGGTTGCCTTTCTGTACTTTTCCGTGGTAACATCCCAGAAGAAGCATCAATGTCCTCTTGAAGCCTTCTGGCTTTCAAAAAAATTGTTTTGTCCATTAAGATCTACCGTAAAGATGCTTAGCCATACTAGCAAAAATACTGTCAATTTGATCAGGAGATGCATCAGGTGAAATATGAATTTGCAAATCAATGTGTACTGATGGGGCAGGAGAAGCGGCAACAGTAGGCGTAATGGAAATATTTTCATTAGCTGCTGCCATAGAGGAGACGGAAGCAGGACTGGTGCCATTGTCGGCCAGGGCGTTTTTCTGTGGCTTATTTGCTTTGGCTTTCTTGGGAGATGTTGTAGCCTTTGTAACATCAGTATCGGTTTTAATTTGACCGCTCTTCAGCATAGAAAAGGTCGAGGTAATCTTGCCAGCGGCGTTATCCCCTAAAGAACAGGTATCCATAAACCAAGATTTTGCTGTGCTAGTATCGACCTGCGCATCAGGAAAAAGATCGAGCAACTCTTGAGGATAGATTTCAGAAACAATGGCAGAACACACATCTGGATATTTGGTGTCACTTCTCCAATCTGTTGCTCGTGGTTGAGGCTTTCCGTCTGCGTCAATTATCCCCATTTGTCTAAGAGGAGCTAAAATGTTTCGTGCCGATTGATCTGAATTCAAACTTAGCAAGGATTTCAGATAACTCACATTGACAGAAGACGGTATGGTTTTCTTGAACTGGTTACGCAGTTGCCACCAGCTTTTTTCGGATATCATTGGGTAAATTTGCTTATCAGCCACATTTCTCACTCCTTAATCATGATTTACCGATATTATAACTCATGATTTGACTTATTTCAACTGGCTTTTTTACTTTGGGATAACTTGTCCCAAACTATTTCCCCTCGCACGGCTTGGTCGGGATATCCCCCGTCGCCGAATATTGTTCAGAACAGCCGGGAGCTGTCTGTCAAGGGTGCATAGCACCGCCGTTATACGGCGGCTTACCCTTGACTGGCGGCCCCCGGCTGTTCTATTTTCTGACGGCGTGGCGGGGGGATAGGGGGGAACATCAAGGAGGTTTTACTTATGAATTTTACCAACAGCCCCTATGAGCGCATGATGAAAGAAGTCCCTCACTATAAGAAACCCGCCCCGCAGAAGGTCCCGGAAGTATCGCCTTGTGCGGGGTGTCCTTATTGGCAGGGCATCACCTGTGTTTTCTGTTATCGAAAGCACCTCAAAGAGCAGAGTTGATATGTTAGCATTTGTCCCTAAACGATGCCCAGTTTGCAAGGGGTTCCGGCCACGGTCTTGGCGGGGCAATATAATTTCCTTACCTACCCACGATTTTCCGAAATACTGCTAATATTTTGCGCTGGAGCAACGGAGACGCTGCGTAGAAAACTAAGCTGTAAAAACACCCTATCTGCAAGGGCCTGCAGGCATAGTTTTAGAGAGACTAATGCAATTTTCTTACTTGCTTATTTGGGACGAAACACTTTCCACATCTGATGAACTGGGGACGGTTAAGCCCATCCACCAGCATTTCTCTTTGGGACAATTTGTCCCAAAGTTAAGGCCCTTTGGCCGCAGACAGTGCGCTGTGCGCCGGGTTTGGGGAGGCTTCCCAACAAGCGTTTTTGCGGCCCTCTCGGGCTGCAAAAATAGCAAGTGTGGCCACACTTGCCCTGCTTGCCGTTAGTGTACTCCCGTATAACCCCTATGGATTTGACGGGACTTATCCACCTTTTCTTCGTTGACTTTTACTATAATCTATAGTATTATACTTTATAGCAAAGGAGAATGATATGTATGTCGTCCATTGATTTAGTGATTCTGGGGATTGTGCTGGAAAAGCCCCAAAGTGCCTATGACATTCAAAAAGATATTGAGTACCACAATTTCTCCCGCTGGACAAAAATCAGCATCCCATCTGTCTACAAAAAGGTGCTCCAACTAAAAGAAAAAGGCTATCTTACGAGCGATGTGGTAAAGGGAGAGCGGTTTGCCGAAAAGGCAATTTACTCGATTACCGATGCCGGGAGAGCCTACTTTGAAACGCTGATGGACACTATCGCTGAACAGAATGTGCCGCTTACCTTTGACTTCAATGTGGTGATTACGAACCTCAACAAAATGGATCGCCCTCATGCCCAAGCGCTTGTCAGCAAGCTGCGGAAAAGTATTCTTGCATCTGCGGAAAAAAACGAGGGGTATGCACAGCAATATGCAGACATTCCCTTGGTAGGCCGGACAATCTTTGACCAACAGCGCCTTTTGTATCAAGCGCTGTTAGCATGGTTGGATTCTTTTTCGGCCCAGTTTTCCGAAGAGGGGAACGCCCCGTAATGGCACGGAGTACCCTAACGGTATTCTTTGAAAATCCATTTTGGGTCGGGGTCTACGAGCGTATTGACGGTGATCGGTATGAGGTTTGCAAAATTACTTTTGGAGCGGAGCCAAAGGACTATGAGGTATGGGATTTCCTGCTCAAAAATTGGAGCAAGCTGAAGTTCAGCCCACCCATCAAAACCGAACGAGTTGAGGAGCGGAAGATAAATCCCAAACGGATGCAGCGGGAGATCCACAGTAAGTTGCAGGGGCCCGGGCTTGGGACAAAGGCACAGCAGGCATTGAAATTGCAGCATGAACAAAACAAATTGGAGCGTAAAAGCATAAGCCGTGAACAGCGGGAAGCAGAGAAAGAACGGCAATATGAATTACGCCAGCAGAAAAAGCGGGACAAACATCGGGGCCGCTGAATGGGGGTGAGTAACACGGAAAATCGAGATTGTATTTTATGCCCGGCGTGCGGCAATAAAACACGCCTGCAAATAAGGGAAGATACTGAACTGATACACTTTCCTCTGTACTGTCCTAAGTGCAAGAGAGAATCATTGATCAATGTAAAACAGCAAACGGTATTGGTTATCAAAGAGCCAGACGCTTTGACGCAGAGCCGATAACACAGGATCGAATCCTGATGTTGTCGGCTTTTTCATGTTTATATCGCTTTATTATTTGCCCGGCGGCAGAAAAGAAAAAAACCGTCGTGGGCAGATCATTCACTATGCTCTAAGGCAGGACACGGCGGTATCCGGGAGGTATCACCGTGTCCTTTTTCTTTTTCCATCCGCCTAATCTGTCAAAAAAAAGCCCGTCCGCACTATGGGGACAGTCCGGCAGCGGATGCGAAATATGGCAGTACCTAAATGAATTTGTCGTTTCATGTGCTTGCGTGTCACATTGCCACGCAGGCGCTTTTCATTTTCCCTGCTTTGGGACAAGTTGTCCCGAAGTTTGTCCCTGTTGCCGATCTCCGCCAGCTCCGTTCAGATCGCCCATTCACAAAAATCTGAACGGAGGTACATAAGATGACTACCATCAATTTGAAGGACTTTTACCCTTGGTACACCCAGGATGAATATATGGAAGTTTCCGATGAAGTAGCGGAAGAGCTGAGAGCCAACAAGCGGTATGAGGCCGCCTACCGTCGCCGTGTGACCCGCAACAAGGCACAATACTCCTTGGACTGTGACGACGGGATCGAGTATTCCGCCTGTGTCTTTGAGCCGTCCCCGGAGGAATTGGTGCTGCGGAAGGAACGGTTGGAAGTGCTGTGTTATGCGCTCAATTCTCTGTCCGAGAAGCAGGGGCGGCGGGTAGAGGCCCGTATTCTCGATGGAAAGAAGCTCAAAGAGGTTGCCGAGGCGGAGGAGTCACCCTTGATGCCGTCAGCGATTCCGTATTGAGAGGACTTGCAAATATGAGAAACTACCTGAAAGAAAACTGGTAAACAGCCCCCGCATTAGCCTGATTTCTGTCATTGGTATATGAGAGGATACTTTGGGACAACTTGTCCCAAAGTCCTTTCGTAAGGGGAAAGGCCGAGGGGCGGCTCTCCGGCGTCGTCCCCTGGTCTGTTATTCATTTGGGAAGGAGGTACAATGGCAGACATCCTCTTAAAGCTCATGCTGGTGGATTTAGAGAGCGGCGACATCCTTAACAAAGAGGTGGGGCGGAGGTACAATATACTTGGAAATACTGATTGTCCGACAGCCGAGGAAGGAGGACATTTTGAAACGGTCGGACAATAAAACCACTCACGGCACAGCCGCCCTCTACTGCCGACTGAGCCGTGACGATAACATGGACAGCGAGTCCAACAGCATCCAGAACCAAAAGAAAATACTTCAAAAGGCCGCTAAGGACAAGGGTTATACCGATACCATCTTTTTCGTAGATGACGGCATCACCGGAACCACCATGAAACGCCCCGGCTTTCAGAAAATGATTGCCGCAATCGAGGCCGGATACATCTCGGCGGTGTTCGTGAAAGACCTTTCCCGGCTGGGCCGGAACCACATTGAGGTGGGCAAGCTCACCGAGGAGTTTTTCCCACTCCATGATGTGCGGCTGGTGGCCGTTTCCGATGGCGTGGACAGCGACGAGGGAGAGGACGATTTCACCCCGTTCAAGAACATTATGAATGAGTACTACGCCAAGGACATCTCCAAGAAGCGCCGCATCGTCAACAAGATGAAAGGCAACGCTGGGATTCCGCTTTCGCCGCCGCCCTACGGCTACATGAAGAACCCGGACGATCCCCGGTTTTGGGTGATTGACCCGGAGGCAGCCGAGGTGGTGCGCTGCATCTACCGCCTGACCTTAGAAGGCAACGGCCCCTTTCAGATTGCCACGGCGCTGGGGACGATGGGGGCGCTGAACCCCTCGGCCTATCGAACCAGCAAGGGGATCAGCAAGGGCGGCTCCAAAAGCACACTGGAGCCTACCAAGTAGAACCATACCACCGTTAAGAAAATCCTCACCTTGCAGGAATACTGCGGCAATGTAATTAACTTCAAGACCTATTCCAAGTCCTACAAAATGAAGCGCCGGATTGAAAACCCGGAGGAAAACCGGGCCATCTTCCTTAATGTTCATGAGCCCATCATTGACCGTGTGACTTGGGAAAAGGTGCAAAGCCTGCAAAACACCCGGCGCAGGCGGCCTACCGTAACA
>OLOW01000853.1_pt1 | contig 21114 bp, 17 predicted proteins | sample 1672801 | NCBI WGS metagenome assembly OLOW01 (sample SAMEA3136725, study PRJEB25190) | human gut metagenome | biome: human gut; feature: human-associated habitat; material: faeces | place: Austria | collected 2013 | reverse complement strand
TTCCAGGCCGCAGGCTGGAGCTTCTCGGGGTCGGCCGCGCCCGTGGGGTAGATGGGCGGGTGGTCGGTGGTCTCCTGCTTGCCGCGGGTTGCGGTGAGCTTGGGCTGGGAGAGGAGCACCTTGCAGGTGGGCGCGTACTGCGGGACCTTGGAGATGGTGCGCACGCAGTCCTTGAGGTCTAGCGAGCTGGGATAGACCGTGTTGTCCACGCGCGGGTAGGAGATGAGGCCGTCCATGTAGAGGCTCTCGGCCAGGCGCATGGTGCGCGCGGGGCTGATGCCCTCGGCGGCCGCGGCGGCCTGCAGGCTCGTGGTGTTGAAGGGCGCGGGCGGGCGCTGGGTGCGGCTCTTGCGCTCCACGGCGGTCACGCGCGCCTCCTTGGCCTGCGCCACGTTGGCGTACGCGGCGTCGGCGGCGTCCTTGTCCCAAAAGCGGGCCGTGGTGTGGCTGACCTTGAAGGGGTCATCCTCGCCGTGGCTGGCCTCGCCAAAGATCACCCAGTAGTCCTCGGGCTTGAAGGCCATGCGCTCGCGCTCGCGCTCGACCACGAGGGCGAGCGTCGGCGTCTGCACGCGGCCGGCGGAACGCACGTTGCCAAAGCCGCCAAACTTGGCGAGCGTCAGGTAGCGCGTGAGCACCGCGCCCCAAATGAGGTCGATGTGCTGACGGCTCTCGCCGGCGTCGGCCAGGTTCTGGTCGAGCGAGACGAGATTATCGAAGGCCTGCGTGATCTCGGCCTTGGTAAACGAAGAATACTGGGCGCGGGCAACCGGTAAGTCCGGCGCAACCTCGCGCACCTTGTTGAGGGCGTCCGAGCCGATCAGCTCGCCCTCGCGGTCGAAGTCCGTGGCAATAATGACGCTGTCGGACTTCTTGGCAAGGTTCTTGAGCGAGCGAATGAGCTCTTTCTCGGCCGGCAGCTTAATGACGGGTGCCCAGGTGAGATAGGGCAGACTCTCGAGCTTCCAGCCCTTGATGGAGATGCCATCGGCAAGGAACGGCTTACGCTTGGTGTCGTAGGGCGGACGTGCCAGGCCATCGGGTATGTCGGCCGGCAGCATCTCGCCGTCCTCGGTGACCGAATACCAGCCCAGCTTTTTATTGAACAGCACGCTGTCACAAAAATCGGGCGCGAGGATGTGACCGGCAAGGCCGATCGTCACGCACTCCTCGCCCTTCCACTCAAAACGGTAGATGGCGGTGTTGTACACCTTGTCCTTTTTAGGCTTACCCGTGGACAGCCGCTCGGCGATTTGACGCGCGGCGTCGTTTTTCTCGGCGATGATGAGCTTCAAAAGAGGCTCCTATCTCGTATCTCTGCGGCTACGCCCGCCCGTATGGCGGCCGACTTACGCCCTTGCTTGCTCAATCTGCCCGATGAGCCAATCGCACCAGGCATCCATGCCCTCGCCCTTGCGCGCGCTCACGGCAAACCGCGGCGCCTGCGGATTGAGGTCATCGAGTGTCTTAGTATACCTATCCATGTCAAAATCGAAAGCCGGAGCCACGTCGACCTTGTTGAGCAGCTGCGCGCCGGCGTGCTGGAAGATGCCCGGGTACTTGATGGGCTTGTCGTCGCCCTCGGGCACCGAGAGGATCATGATGGACAGGTTCTCACCCAGGTCAAAGTCGACCGGACAGACCAAGTTGCCCACGTTTTCGATAAAAATGACGTCGATGTTATCGAGCCCAACGGCCTGGTCGAACGCGTCAACGGCTTCCATGATCATGTTGCCCTCGAGGTGGCACAGGCCGCCCGTGTTGATCTGGATGGCGGGCATGCCGGCTTCCTTCATGGTGATCGCGTCGACGTCCGAGGCGATATCGCCCTCGATGACGGCGCAACGCAGGCCCGCCTTGTCGCGCAGGCGCTCGTTGGTGCCCAGAATCGTAGTGGTCTTGCCCGAGCCAGGACTCGACAGCACATTGATCACATAGGTGTTTGTCTCTTTAAATCGCTGACGCAGCTGATCTGCCAGGCGCTCGTTGCGCGACAGGATCGGCGACGCGATATCAATCGTTTTCTCGGCCATACTCGGCACTCCTTACTTTGGCCCCTTTATACCCCATCACCAGATGGCTAGCGGGCTAATCGTCGGGGGTTTCGATTTCGATACTTGCGATGTCGAGTTCGCGGCCGTGCAGCAGACGCACGTTGGCGCTGCCACATTGGGGACAGCGGCAATGGAAGCGATCGTGCTCAAAGACCTCCCCGCAGTCCAGACACTCGCTTTGTGGATGGACTTCCTCCACGGCAAGCTCGCAGCCTCGCGTGAGCGGGTCCTCATCGCGAAATGTCTCCCACGCAAAGTCGAGCGCCTCGCGCACAACTTCGGTCATATCCCCGATACGCAGCGTTACCAAAACGGCGCGCGAGGCCCCCGCCCCACGCGCCGCGCGAATCACTGTATCGAGTATGCCGTTGACAATGCCAACCTCGTGCATACCGATTTACTCCTCGTCGTCCTCATCGTCCGAGAACAGGTCCAGACGGCTCACAAACAAGCCCTCCTTGCCCTCGCGCGCGGTAATGACCACGCGGGCAATGGCGAGCGAAATCTCGTAGAGCGAGAGCAGGGCACCATACATGAGGCCCAGCGTAACGGGCGAGCCGTCGGGCGTAATCACAGCCGAGCCCACAAGCAGGCCCACGTACACGTAGCGCCAGGCGCCGCGGAAGGCCGCGTAGGACACGATGTGGAAGACGGACAGGTAGAAGATGATAAGCGGCAGCTCAAACGCCACGCCAAAGCCGATCATAAAGAGCAGCTCCATGTTGACGTAGTTCTCCAGGTCGGGCAGCGCCGTGGCGACGGCCGAGGTCTCGCCGATAAGCCACTCAAAGCCCGCCGGGATGATGATGAAATAGCAGAAGATGGCGCCCAGGAAGAACAGCACCGTCGAGGCGAGCACCGTGGGCACGACCCATTTGCGCTCGTTGGGACGCAGCGCCGGCAGGAAAAATGCTAGAATCTGCCAGATGATCATGGGCGTGCACATGACCACGGCCATCTTGATGGCCAGCGAGAAGCGCAGGCCAAAGCCGCCGAGCGTGGTGGTGATGTAGAACTTACCGTCCGGCACAAAGGAGCGGATGGGGTCTTCCAGGATGTCGAGCACCACGGGCGTGGCGAAATACAGCACGATGGCGGCGGCAAACACCGACACGACCACGATAGTCAGGCGGCGACGGAGCTCTCCCAGGTGATCGAAGAGCGGCATGCGCGCAGGTCCGATAGGCATTACTCATCGCCTCCCTTCGAGGCGTCGGCGGCAGCGGCGTCGTCCTCGGCCTCGAGCTCGCGGGCGAGCTGGTCGACGACGGCCTTGCGCTTGCGGGGACGACGGGCGTAGAGGTCGGCCGTCGTGGGCTCTACCCGCTCGGGCTCGGGCTCCGGTTCTGCAGCAGGCTCGGGCTCGACGACAGGCTCGGCGGCAGCGGCAGGCTCGGCACCCTCGGCCTCCTCAGCAGCACCCTCGCCCTCGGCGGCAGCCTCGCTCGCGGCCTTCTCGGCAGCAAGGCGGGCACGGCGCTCGGCAAAGGTCTCCTTCTTGGCGGGCGCTGCCGTCTCGGCGGCATCCTTGTCCGCATCGGAATCGTCATCGACGGCAGTCTTCTTGGGCTTGACCGGTGCCGAAGCGGCCTCACTTACCGGATCGATAATCTCAGACTGAACAACGGCCGTCATCTTTTCCTGCGTCTCGCGGAACTGACGGATGGCACGGCCGATCGTGCGGCCCATCTGCGGGAGCTTATCCGGGCCAAACAGCAAAAAGCCGAAGACCACGATGATCGCGAGCTCACCCTCTCCAATACCAAACACACATACCTCCAAGGCTCGATGTGAGTCGAGCCCGCACCGCGCCATTCGGCCGGAACTCGTCTATTCATTCGGTCAAGTATAGCGCCCAGACGCCAAAACGTCCGAGCGCATCACAAACATATGCCAAACGGCACGCCCTTTTGAGGGCAAAGGTTATGCAGCGGTGATCGAAATCTCCTGGTCGACACCCAACAGCTGAACCACACGCATCACCGGGGGTTGCACATTGGCGCAGCTAAAGCGCTTGCCGTGGTCGACTGCGTGGTGCGCGGCGCCCACAAGCACGCCAATGCCCGTCGAATCGATGTAGCTCACCTGGGCAAAATCGAGCTCAACGGCCTCGGTGGGCTGCTCGAGCGCCAGGTCGATGGCATTGCGCAGGCTATCGGCGTTAGAGATATCGATCTCGCCGGTTACCTTAATGGTGTAGAGCTCTGGCGTGGGGTTGGTGGAAATACCCAAATCCATGTATACGCTCCTTTACGTATCGAAAGTGCGGATAGTACGGGAAGCCGCGCGTTAGGCGCGCTCGGCACGCGCAAGCTCGGCAGCGACGAGCTTAACGGCCAGCACCAGCACATCGAGCGCGGCCTCCAGGTCCTCGACCGTGGGATAGCTCGGCGCGATGCGGATGTTGGTATCGCGCGGGTCCTTGCCATAGGGCCAGGTAGCACCGGCCGGCGTGAGCTTGACGCCCAGGTCGGCGCAAAGCGCAGCAACCTTCCGGGCCGAGCCCTCGGGACCATCGAAGCTTACAAAGTAGCCGCCGCGGGGGTGCGTCCAGGTGGCGCAGCCCGTGTCGCCCAAGCCCTCGGTGAGCTTGCGCTCGACGGCCTCAAAGCGCGGGCGCAAGAACTCGGCATGCTTTTTCATGTGCTCCTTGACCGCCTCGATGGTGGGAAGGAAGCGCACGTGACGCAGCTGGTTGAGCTTGTCGGCGCTGATGAGGCCGGCCTTCAGGCGCTTGGAGAACTCGGCGATGACCGCGGGGCTCGCACCGATAAAGCCGATACCGGCGCCCGGGAAGGTGATCTTGGACGTCGAGGCAAATGCCACCACGCGGTCCTCGGTGCCCGCCGCGCGAGCGAGGTCAAAGATGTTTGCGAGCTCGTCGGTCTCGTCGTACAGGTCGTGCACGCAGTAGGCGTTGTCCCAGAAGATGCGGAAATCGGGCGCGGCCGTGGGCATCTCGACCAGGCGACGCACGGTGTCCTCGCTAAAGGTGATGCCCGTGGGGTTGGAATACTTGGGCACGCACCAGATGCCCTTGATGGAGTCGTCGGCGGCAACCAGACGCTCGACCTCGTCCATGTCGGGGCCGTTGTCGGTCATCGCGACGGGGACATTCTCGATACCCAGGTCGGCGGTGATGCCAAAGTGACGGTCGTAGCCGGGAACAGGGCACAGGAACTTGACTTTCTTGCCGTCGTGCGCGGCCTCGTAAGCCTCCCAGGGCTCGCTGCCGCACGAACCGCAGCGCCAAAACATGCCGGCGATATCGTGCTCGATCAGAAGGCTCGACGAACCCAGTACGAGCGTCTGCTCGGCAGGGCAACCCAGGAACTCCCCCGCCAGCTTGCGCGCCGAGGGAATGCCCTCAAAGCAACCGTAGTTTGAGCAGTCGACGTTGCCGTCGTGCAGATCGGCATCGGCATTGAGGATATCGAGCATGGGTCGAGAGATGTCCACCTGGGAGGGCGACGGCTTGCCGCGGGCCATGTCGAGCGCCAGGCCCTTGGCCTTGACCTCGGCGACCTCGGCTTTGAGCGCCTCGATGGCGGCATCGAGTTCGGTGGTTTCCATCTTCTGGTAGATCGTCTGCATGGGTGCGACCTTTCGCGAAGCGGGACGTTGCAGTTCGTCTAAGTATAGACCGCCACCGCCGCAACGGCATGAAGCCGTGATAGATTAAGTTCATCGCAATGATTTACGAATCGCCGCGCATGCCGGCGTGGGGCGCCCAAGGAGGCACTATGGAGTACGGATCGTTCCAGGCCGAGGAATTCGGCGACCTGCAGCGCCTGGTCGACGGACTATTTTACGACCGGCACGCCATCGACCGCCTGGATCTCATCGTGCAGGCCGAGATCTTGGACCTCGCGCCCGACCTCATGGAAATCGTGAACCTATTGCCGCCCGGCTACTACGACCGCCAATCGCTTTGCGACCAGCTCAACTCCGCCCTTGCCGCCCACGGCTGGGGCGCCGTCTACGGAACGGTGGAATAAACCTAGTCGTTTAAGAACGTCCCCAATGACTAAAACGCCGCTTGTGATGGTGTTCACAGGCGGCGTTTTCAAACTTGTATGTGCTCTTACTCGTCCTTGGGCGCGGGGTGTTTGCAGACCACGCTCATGTAGATCATACCGAGCACGGCAGCGGTGACCGAACCGGCAAGGATGGCGGCCTTGGCAGCCAGAACCTCAAACTGGGCCGTCGGGAAGGCAAGGCCGCTGATGAGGATCGACATGGTGAAGCCGATGCCGCCCAGAATGCCCACACCGGCAATCATGTGCCAGTTAACGTTATGCGGCAGCTCGCAGACCCTAAACTTAACCAGGGCAAACGTCATGCCAAAGATGCCGATCGGCTTGCCCAGCAGCATGCCAAAGTACACGCCGAGCGTCACCGGGTCGGTGAGCAGCGTGCTCATATCCACACCCACTAGGCGAACCTGTGCGTTCACGAACGCAAAGATCGGCAGAATCACAAAGTTGACCGGCGTGGAGATCAGACGCTCCATGCGGATGAGCGGCGGGGTCACGCGGTGCATGACGCGCTCGACCCTGGTGGTCGAGACGGTAAAGTCATGCTGGCCCAGGATGTGTGCCTCGTCGTCGTAGCGGTCATCGAGCAGCGGCAGGCACTCGCCCAACCAATCGGTGAGGCTATCGAGCTTGACGCCGCACTTGGCCGGAATGGTAAAGGCCAGGATGACGCCGGCGAGCGTGGCATGTACACCGCTCTTGAACATGCAGAACCACAACAGCAGGCCCAGTACCGAATACGGGGCGAGGCGGTAATGCTGCGTCTTGTTGAGCCACACGAGCGCGCAGGTCACAAGCGCGGCGGCGCCCAACCAAAACGGATTGGGGCTCTGACCGTAGAAGATGGCGATGGCGGCGATAGAGATGAGGTCGTCGGCGATGGCGAGCGTCGAGAAGAACACGCGCACGCCGTTGGGCACGCGATTGCCCAAAAGCGACAGCACGCCCAGTGCGAAGGCAATATCGGTTGCCATGGGGATGGCCCAACCGTTGTGAGCGCCGGCATGGTTAAAGATCAGGTAGATGCAGGCGGGAACGACGACGCCACCCACGGCCGCCAGCATGGGAAGCATGGCCTGACGCGGATTCTTGAGCTCGCCGACCGTCATCTCGTACTTAAGCTCAATACCCACCAACAAAAAGAAAATCGCCATGAGAAAGTCGTTGACGAAAAGCTCAACGGTGAGACCGGCCGTAAGGTTGCCCAGACCCACATACAGCGGGGTCTCCAAAAAGTGATGGATGGCCTCGTAGGCATCGGTATTGGCGCAAATGACGGCGGCGATGGCGGCGAAGACCATGACGGCGGCGGAAATCGTGCCGTTCTCGGCGATGCGCTCCCAGATGTCGTGACGCTCAAAACGCTTGCGCTCACGGACGTTGAACAGCTGCTCGGGTGCTGCCATGGGCGGCTCCTTTCACGGGAAGGCTCCCGTCTTAAAAAAGCACGGCCCGCCCAAGTGGCGGCGCCGCGCTCTAACGTATTACGCTTGCATCTAGCCTACCCTGCACGACAAGCACGCAGGCGTGGCCGAAAAGCGGAACCACAGGTTGAACATTATTTGCCCAACGGCACGGGCACGCCTGTCCAAGAGACGACGCGGCGCCATGCACAAAAAACGACCGGAGCGCGGGGCGTCCGCGATCCGGTCGTGGCGTTTAGTGAACTAAACCTAGCAGGCGGCCATGATGGGGGCAGCGACCTGCTTCTTACGGGAGAGGACGCCCGGCATCCAGACGCCGTCGTGCTCGTCGGCAATGCCCAGGCCCTTCTGAGCGGCCTCGGTCTCGCCCTCGAGCAGGACCTGCGAGCCCTCCTCCATGATGTCGGTGATGCACAGGACAATGCCGTCAGCGCCCTTCTCGGCAGCGTAGGCGCGCATGGCCTCGCGAATCTCGTCGATCATGCCGAGTGCGCGGGTCTTGTCGACAGTCTCGTACTGGCCGATGAGCAGCTTCTTGCCGGCGGGCTCGAACATCTTGATGTCGTTGCCGACCATCTCGGCAGCGGTAAAGGAGCCGGACGGACGGGTGAGGAAGACCTCCATGCCAAACTTGACCGGGTCGACGCCCACCTGCTCGCCGAGCTTGGCGGCGACGGCGCGGTCGACATCGGTGGTGGTGGGGCTCTTGAGCATGAGCGTGTCGGTCATCATGGCCGAGAGCAGCAGCTTAGCCTGGACGTCGGAAAGCTCAACGCCGAGCACGCCGGCGAGCTTGGTGACGATGGTGCAGCTGGAGCCCCAGGGCAGGCAGATGTAGTGCAGCGGGCCGGCGGTCTCGAAGTCGCCGATGCGGTGATGATCGACAACGCCAAAGACCGTGGCGTCCTTAAGGCCGGCGACGGACTGGGCAGACTCGTTGTGGTCGGTGAGGACGACGAGCTGACCGGCCTCGACGGACTCGATCACGCGGGGCTCGGCGATGCCGGCGTCGGCGAGCAGCTTGGCGGACTCGGCCGGAAGCTGACCAAGGGCGCAGGCCTCGTAGGTGTTGCCGGCATACTCAACCTGGTTGAGCAGCTGGGACAGGACGACGGCGCTCATGATGGCGTCGTTATCGGGGTTCTGGTGACCAAAGACAAGAACGTTTGCCATGGATATCCTCCACTTGATATGTGTACTTGGACGTAGCTATGGTAGCACGCCGATGCCGAGCCTTCGCAGACGGAAGGGTCACGGCATATTTTGGGGCAGGCATGGGGGCCAAGACTGTCCCTTTTGCACCGTGTTGGTGCAAAGTAACCTGACCCCCTTGCACCAGCTATTTACCGGCGGCGCGCAGGGCTACGTAGGCGGCACCGATGATGCCGGCGTCGTTTCCGAGCGAAGCGACCTTAATGGGCGTCTCGCGCGAGGCAGAGAGCGCGTACTGCTTAAAGTGCTCGCGAACCTTGTCGAGATAAACATCGGCCGAAGCGGACGCGCCGCCACCGATCAGGAACATCTCGGGGTCGACCACGTTGGCGATAAGCGCCAGGGCGCGGCCAAGGTAGTCGGCCATGGTGTCGGCTGCGGCCAGCGCGAGCTTGTCGCCCTCGCGGCAGGCCTGGAACACGTCCTTGGAATCGGAGGGGCCGGTGAGCTCAATGGGCTCGACGCCCGCCTTCTTGCACTCGGCAAGGTAGTTGCTCACCACGCCGGTGGCGCTGGAATACTGCTCCAGATGGCCATGGCCGCCACAGCCGCAGGTGCGCTCCTCGGCCGGGTTCAGGCACATGTGGCCAATCTCGCCGCCGGCGCCCACAACGCCCGATACCACGTCGCCGTTAACGATAACGCCGCCGCCCACGCCGGTACCGATGGTGACCATCACCACGTTCTGCACGCCCTTGGCAGAACCGAGCCAGGCCTCGCCCATGGCAGCGGCGTTGGCATCGTTCTCATACTTAACGACCGCATCGGGGCAGTGCTTCTGAATGGCGACCCTCAGCTCGGGCAGGTTAATGGCAATGTTGGCCTTGACCTTGGCATCGCCCGACGCCGGGATGGGACACGGAACGGCCAGGCCAATGCCCGCCACAAAGGCACGCGGAATCTGTGCCTTGGCGACCACCTGGTCGATAGCCTCGGTCACCGCGGCAAAGCCCGCGGCGTCAACGATAGGAGGCGTGGGCACGCTGGCCTTGGCAAGCAGGTTGCCGTCCTCGTCGAACAGGCCCTCCTTAACCGAAGTGCCGCCGACGTCGATGCCGATGTAGTACTGCTTAGGTTCCATGGGAGCCCACCTTTCTCGTTTAAACATTGCCTGTATGGTACCGCTCTCAAGGCAAAAACCTACCAAAAAGGGACAGGTTTGTTTTGGCAGGTTTTATCTGGGGTAACGCAATTGGCTGCCCAACAGGCCGCGCAAGACCATCCCCAAAAATAAAGGCGCCGGGAGGCGGAGGCTCCCGGCGCCCGTCAAAGGGACTATGTTGTCTGTTGGACCGCACGGTCCGTCGCGGCGATAACGCCGACTAGGCCTGAAGTGCCTGCAGCTGCTTGTGAACCTCGATGAGCTCCGTCGCCATGACGCGCATGGTCTCGGTGCCGGCCATCTGGTCCTCGGCATGCAGCAAAATCAACGGGGCCTCGCCGTTACGTTCGCCGTTGGCCTCCTTCTTCAGAAGCCCCATGTGAACATCGTGGCCACCGTTATAGGCCTCGTCGCCCTGCTTGATAAGCTCCTCGGCGGCGTCAAAATCGCCCTCCTTGGCCTTTTGCACGGCATTGATGTACATGCTCTTGGCGGTACCGACGTAGCTGATGATCTCAAAGCAGGTCATCTGCAGTTCGTTCATATCCTCCATGCAGAGCACCTAGCCCATCACGCTGACGCAGTGGTCGATGATGCCGGCAGCGTTCATGCGGCCGTAGTCGACCATGTTGATGACCTCGACCGGAAAACGACCGGCGGCCTCCTTCTCAAAATCGCCCTTGGTGTAGCCGATCTGCGGACCAAGCAGCAACATGTCGCACTCGTCCAGGTGATCGTGGGCCTCGTTCATGGGACGAGCCTCGACCTCAATATCCAGACCACGGTTTGCAACCTCGGCCTGCATCTTCTGGACCAGCAGGCTCGTGGACATACCGGCATTGCAGCAGAGCATGATCTTCTTCATGGTTTCCTCCTTATAACTGCGCGGCGCGCAGACGACAACTGGTTTTATTCCTTGCGGCTATTGTGCCCACCCCCCTGCATCTCTACACAAGGGAGAGAGCTGCGGGCACCGGCGCCGCGTACCGGCGCCCGCAAAGGTGAAAGGGACGAACGTTAGGCGTTCTACTCGGCGAGAGCCTCCTGCTTGGCGATTGCCTTCTCGGAAATCTTCATAAAGGGCAGGTAGACGGCCATGCCAATGACAATCTCGATAGCCTGCCACACGCCAGCGCGCCAGTCAAAGCCCGTAGCGAGCAGGGCATTGATGACGGGAGGCATGGTCCAGGGCACCTGGGCGATGCAGGGGCTGATGATGCCTGCGCAGGTAAGGCCATAGGTGATGCCGATGAACAGGTCGGGAAGGAGGACAAACGGGATCATGAGCGGCAGGTTGTACACGATGGGGTAACCGTAGATAACCGGCTCGTTGATGTTGAACAGACCAGGCAGGATAGCCATCTTGGAAACGGTCTCGGAAGCCTTGTTTTTGGAGAACAGGAGCGTGTCGAGCAGGAGCATGAGGGTGCAGCCCGAGCCGCCGATGAGGGCGAAGCTGTTAACGATCTGCATGTTCATGTAGTGATCGGGCTGGATGGTGCCACCGGCGGCAAAGGTAGCCATGTTGTCGACGATGAGCATGGTCAGGATCGGCTCGACGGTAGCGCCAGAGATGGTGGACTGGTGAATACCGACGCAGAACAGCAGGTTAGCAAGGGTGTAGATGAGGATAACAGCCCACGGACCAGCGTTCATGATGCTCTTGAGCGGGTTGGAGATGCACGTGGAGATGATGGTGCACAGATCGGTGCCGGCGCACACGGCGAGCAGGGCTGCGGCAAGAGCGAAGACCGCGAGGTTAAGCAGCATCGGAATCATGACGTTGAAGGAGTTGGAGACCGCGGGAGGCACGCCCTCGCCCAGCTTAACCTTGAGCTTCTCGACGCCAGAAATCTTGATGAAGAGCGAGACGGAAAGCAGGGCGATGATAATAGCCGAGAACAGACCGTTGGTGCCGGTGTTGGCAGTCGAAAGGGCGCCCGTGACCTCGGCGGAGGTGATCTTGTCGGTGAGCAGTGGGCTCGTGGCGGCAAGCGTGGCGGTGATCTGCTGCGGCATCATGATGACGAAGGCAGAGATAGCGACGACCATGCAAGCAAGCGGATTATCGAAGCGCTTGTTCTTAGCGAGGCTGTAGCCAATCAATCCGGCCAAGATAATGGCAGAGACGTTGAGGGTGCCCAGCGTAATCGCCGAACCCCACGTCTGAAGGTTGGCAAGGCCCGCCGCATCGAGCGGGAACAGAGGGAACACGACGTTGTTAATAAGAACCGCGATACCCGCAAGGATATAGAGCGGCGTGATGGTCGCGAAGGCGTCACGCAGGGAACGCAGGTGAACCTGGTTTCCCACCTTCGCAGAGACCTCGGCAAACTTGTCGAGGAAGCTCTTTCCGTTGTCACTGGCCATGATTGCTCCTAACTTTCAAATCCGGCCTTTCCTATGCGCACGGTGGTCTGTCGCCCTCTGCCACCAGATGTGCCATGTGTTGCGCGCGGCGGCGCGCGGTCTGGACGTTCGTCCGGTCGCTAATCAACCACGTGGGTCGTGGCGACCTGTTTGAGCCAGGCCGCCGACTTCTTAAGACGGCGCTTATAGCCATCCATCAGATCGACCTCGACAAAGCCATAGCGATTCTTAAAGGCATTGGCCCAAGACCAGTTATCGATGACGGCCCAATAATGGTATCCGCGGCACTTGGCGCCCTCGTCGATGGCCTTGGCCACCCACTCCAGGTGCTGACGTACAAAGTCGACGCGGTAGTCATCCTGGATGGTTCCTTCGGCGTCACGGTTCTTGTATTCGTCCATGATGCCGATGCCGTTCTCGGAAACGAACCACTCAAGATCGGGGTAGTTCTTAGCGCAGTCCATGCCAAAGTCGTAGAGGCCCTGCGGGTAGATCTCCCAGCCGCGGCTCTCGTTCATAACGGCGTCGGGCCATACGTACTCGTCGGCAAAGTGCGGCAGGCCGTACTGGTCGACCTTGCTCGCCGGCGCCTGAACACGCGTGGGGTGGTAGTAGTTGCAGCCTAGCCAGTCGACAACACCCTGCTTGAGGATCTCTTGGTCGCCGGCGCGGAACGGGAGCTTAACGCCGCCCTCGGCCAGGCTGTCGAGCACGTCGGCAGGAAGCTCGCCCTTGGTGATGAGGTCGAGCCACCAGCGGTTGTTGATGCCGCTGGTCATGCGCACGGCCTCGAGGTCCGCCTCGCTGGGGTTCTCCTTGGTGTAGACCGGGGTAAAGCAGTTGATCATGCCGATCTTGGCATCGGCGCGAATAGCGCCCTCGTCATAGGCGCGACGATAGTTGGCCACGGCCAGCGCGTGCGCCAGCGAGATGTGATACTGCACGGTGCGGGCGCGGTTGAAGTCGTGGAGCTGCGGGAACCACACGCCCTCCTGATAGCGCTGCTCGGGCTCGACGATGGGCTCGTTAAAGGTGAACCAGTACTTAATCTCCTGGCCAAACTCGTGGAAGGCGACGTCGGCGTAATGTGCGTAAGCCTCGACAACCTCACGGCTCTCCCAGCCGCCACGGTTAAAGAGGTAGGTGGGCATGTCAAAGTGGTACAAGTTGACAAACGGCTCCAAGCCGGCTTCGCGAGAGGCGCGGAACAACTCGTGATACCACGCGGCACCTTCCTCGTTGAGGTTGCCGTCGGCATCGAGCAGACGGCTCCACTGGATGGAAGTGCGATAGGTATCCAGACCCAAGTCCTTCAAAATGCGAAGGTCTTCCTGGTACTTGGCCATAAAGTCATTGCCGGCGTAAGAGCCAACGCGGTTGTAGAACGAACCCAGATCCTGGATGGACCAGGTGTCCCACAGGTTCTCGAGCTTGCCGCCCTGGTTCCACTGACCCTCAGTCTGCGGGCCGGACATAGCAGCGCCAAAGAAGAAGTCGTTGGGCAGCTGATACTGTGCCATCAAAGTCCTCGCTTTCGTGTTCTAGAGCTTCCGGTTGGAGACGGGTTTGCTTTGGCAGGTTATCCGGCGCGGGCGCGCACCGGCCATACCGATATCCAACCCGCCAAAACAAAACCGTCCCCAAACGGTCGATCCTGTTGTGCGGAAGGATTCCGTTCGTTGCTTAAACTATAGCGCTCTAATTTTAAAAGTAAAGCGTCTTTTTCTTTTTTCTTTCTCGAACTTCTTAGATAAAAGTAATATGGATGCCCTGTTGAGGGTTATACTTACTTTTTGTATTCATATATGTCGGAAAGGAGGTTCCATGATTCCCAAATACGAGGCGATAGCTGCAGATATTCGTCGAAGTATCGAGGATGGCGCTCTTAAACCGGGCGACAAGCTTCCCACCGTCGTTGAGTTCTGTGAGCTCTATAGCGTTTCCAAAATCACCGTCAAACGAGCTATCGAGCAAATCACCGAGGAAGGTCTTATTACCAGCCGGCGCGGATCGGGCACCTACGTTAAGGACACGGCGGGACTTCCCGGCCAGGCGTTTTTCCAGGGCAAAAACGACCGTGCCCAGGGCTTTTCGTATGAGCACCGCGGGGAAAAGGTGACCTCGGTGGTCTACGATTTCTCGATTGTTAATCCACCAGCGGACATCGCAGCCCAGCTGGGAATTGCCGAGGATGACTTTGCCTATCACGTCGTGCGCGTGCGTCAGGCCGATGGGAAGCCCATCGTTATCGAGTACACCTACATGCCCCTCGAGCTGATTCCGGGGCTGAAAAAGAAGGACCTGTACGGATCGGTCTACCATTTCATCCGCGAGCAATGCGGGCTGAAAATTTCGAGCTTCCACCGTACCATTCGCGCCGTGGCAGCAACCGAGGAAGAAGCCGAGCGCCTGGACACCAAGCCTGGCTCTCCCCTGCTCGAGCTCACCCAGATTGGCTTTTTGGACAGCGGCGCCGCCTTTGAGTATTCGGTCTCGCGCAACGTTGGCGACCGCTTTGAGTTGCACAACGTAACGTTGGCATAGGTTTTTGCAGTCATGCGGGCGCTCGTTTTGAACAGTTTTACGCAGCGCCCGCGCAACACAATGAGGTATGAATATGTCCGATTTGATTAAACTGACGCCGATCTTCCACGAGAAGATCTGGGGCGGTCGCCAGCTCGAAACCGTATTTGGTTACGACATTCCCAAGGGTCCCATCGGTGAGTGCTGGGCCATCTCGGCCCACCCCAATGGCGACTGCCAGATTGCGGAGGGCCCGTATGCCGGTCACACGCTGTCGTGGCTGTGGGCCGAGCATCGCGAGCTCTTTGGCAACTGCGAGGGCAAGGAGTTCCCGCTACTCGTTAAGATTCTGGACGCCAAGGACGACCTTTCGATCCAGATTCACCCCAACGACGAGTACGCCGCCGAGCACGAGAACGGCAGCCTGGGCAAAACCGAGTGCTGGTATGTGCTGGACTGCGAGCCCGGCTCCACGATTATCGTCGGCCAGCGCGCGCATGACCGCGCCGAGGCCGCACAGATGATCGAGGACGGCCGCTGGAACGACATGCTCAACGTGCTGCCGATCCACAAGGGCGACTTTTTCCAGATTGATTCCGGCACCGTGCACGCCATCAAGACCGGCACGCTCATTTTGGAGACGCAGCAGTCGAGCGACGTGACATATCGCCTGTACGACTACGACCGTCCCGGCACCGATGGCAAGCTGCGCCCGCTGCACATTGAGCAGAGCCTCGACTGCATTGACTTTGATGCTCAGGCTCCGACCGACGGCACGGTGACCGCGCCCGAAGTCGATGGCGTGACCGAGCTCGAGTCTAACTCCTGCTACACCGTCGATCGTGTGCGCGTCGACGGCAGCAAGACCCTCGACCAGCGCTGGCCCTTCATGTGCCTGTCGGTCATCGACGGCGAAGGCACCGTCTGCGGCGACCCCGTCCACAAGGGAAGCCACCTGCTGGCTCCGAGCACCGTGGACCAGATCGAACTTAAAGGCAAGATGGAACTGATCGTCTCGCACCTGTAGATCGCACCAACAACCCAAACGCAACAAGGGGCTCCCCCGCTCATCAAACGGGAGAGCCCCAACTCATATCTATATATCAGCCCACCCGGCTCTCCAGATCAAAAAGCGGACGAGCAGAGCGACGTTCGCAAACAACGTTATCTAAGGACCTGGGCGGGCGTACGGGGCAACATCGATCGCGAGTTCCGCACGCAAAGGAGAGCACTTAATGTGCTCTCCGTCTTGCGCAGGACTGCCCGAGCAGGCGACCAAAGCCCCCGGCGCGCCCGCCTAGCCGGATGTACGGGTTTTCCAGGTGCGGCAGATCGGCCTGAAAGAGGAGGGCATAGACCTTGAGGTCATGCCCGACGATTGAAGGCCGAGGTGCCGTGCCTGGGAAAGCCGCCTAGGTCAGTTTTACTATAGGAGCGAAGCCCTTCATTAGCTTTTTGGTCTGGCCGGTCTTTTCGAATTGAACCTCGATCATGTCTCCGGCGACCGAGATCACGGTACCCGTGCCAAAGGTCTTGTGGCTCACGGTATCGCCCACGGCAAAGTCCTGCGATGCGCTGGCGCGATCGACCTTGCGCTCCACCGTCGGCGACACCTTAGATGACGGCTTTTTGGCTCGCGGCGCACCCGAACCAAAGGTCGAGGCAACACGGCCGGCGTCGGGCGAGACCCCACGATGGCGCTCGGTCCCGTAGCTGCTGCCGCCAAAGAAATCGTCAAAGCTCGATCCGCCGCGCGAACCGGAACCGCCGGTCGAGCGCGTATGCGAACCGAACACCCTGCCGCCATACATATCCGAACCCATGCCCGAGCCAAAGGTGCCGTGACGGTCGCCGCGCTTCTCCCAGCCCGTGCCCTCAAAACCGGCAGAACCGATACCGCTAAACTCGATATCCTCAAACGGAATCTCATTGAGGAAGCGCGAGCGCGGGTTGGCAGAGGTCGAGCCGTAGGTGCGACGCGTGGCCGCATAGGTCAGGAACAGGCGCTTACGGGCACGCGTGATGGCGACGTAGGCCAGGCGACGCTCTTCCTCGAGCTTGCCCGGGTCATCGCTGCCGCCAAAGTCGTGCACGTGCGGGAAGATACCCTCCTCCATGCCGGCCACGAACACCGCCGGGAACTCCAGGCCCTTGGCGGAGTGGATGGTCATCATGGTAATGGCATGCGTCTCGCCGGCCAGGGAATCCAAGTCGGAGCGCAGGGCCAGCCACTCCATGAGTGCCGGCAGCGCCTTACAGGTGAGCGGACCGTAGGTGTGCTCAATCTCGTCGGCATGCACGGCACCCGCCGGCATCTCCGTCGGCGCGGCATACGCGTTGCCCGCGATGGCGGCGGCCAGGGCATCCTGCGGCGAGAGCGCCGGGGCGGCTAGGCTATCGAGCGGATTGGAACCTGCGGCATCGCGCGCGCCGACGAGCGCCTCAAACGAGGATGCCGGGGCAGATGGCCCCGGTTCGGGCGCGGGCGCGCTCACCACGATGGGCTCGGGCTCGGCGCCGGCAGGCACGTCGGCAACACCGGCTGCGCGCAGCTCTTCTAGGCTCTCGAGCGTACCCTCGATATCCTCGTGCGTCTCCTCAAATTCGGCGGCGACGCCCAGGAATTCCTGAATGTTCTCGGCACGGCTCTCGGACTCCATGGTGCCCTCGGCGCGGAAAGCCTGCAGCAGGCCCGTCTTATCGACAATCATCTCGACGACGTCCTTGAGCTCGCCGTCCATGCGGCGACCCTCGCGCACTAGCGAGACAAAGCTCGACAGGCCATTGCGCACCTTGGCGCTAAACATGCCGGTCTCGGCGCACGCGATCTCGCAAGCTTGGAAGAACGAGCAGCGGTTGTCGCGCGCCAGTTGCTCGATCTTTTGGATCGAGGTGGAGCCGATGCCGCGGCGAGGTGTGTTGATGACGCGCTTGACGCTCATCTCGTCGGCCGGGTTCACGATCATCTTGAGGTAGGCCATGACGTCGCGGATCTCGGCACGGTCGAAGAATCGCGTGCCGCCCACGATCTTGTAGGGCACGCCCGCGCGCAGGAACATATCTTCGAGAATACGCGACTGGGCGTTGGTACGGTAGAACACGGCGATGTCGTCGTAACTCGTGCCTTTGGCATGCAGTTTCTCGATCTCACCGGCAATCCAGCGGCCCTCGTCGCGCTCATCGCTCGCCTGGAAGGCCTGAATCTTCTCGCCATCGCCCTCGGCCGTAAACAGGCGCTTGTCCTTGCGCTGAGAGTTGTGGCGCACCACGGCGTTGGCGGCGCTCAGGATATGGCCCGTAGAGCGGTAGTTCTGCTCGAGCTTGACCGTCTTGCAGTTTTTAAAGTCCTTCTCAAAGTCCAGGATGTTGGTGATGTCGGCGCCGCGCCAGCTATAAATGGACTGGTCATCGTCGCCTACGACCATGAGGTTTTGGTACTTGGCGGCCAGCAGGTTAGCGATTTCGTACTGGACGTGGTTGGTGTCCTGATACTCGTCGACGCTAATGTAGCGGAAGCGTTCCTGGTACTTGTCGAGCACCTCGGGGCGGGTGCGCAGCAGCTCGAGCGCACGCACGAGCAGGTCGTCAAAGTCCATCGCATTGGCAGCGCGCAGGCGGCGCTCCAGCTCCAAGTAGACCTGTGCGGCCTTTTTGTCATTGGGGCTGTCGGCGGACTTGAGCATGTCCTCGGGGCCGATCATGGCGTTTTTGGCCGAGCTGATCTTGCTGCGGATCATGTTGATGGGGAACTGCTTTTGCTCGATGCCGAGCGCCTGCATAATGTCACGCACCATGCGCTTTGAGTCATCATCATCGTAGATGGTGAACTGACCGGTATAGCCCAGCAAGTCGGCGTCCTCACGCAGCATGCGCACGCACATGGCATGGAAGGTGCACACCCACATGCCGCGGGTGCCGCTGGGAATGAGCGCCGCCAGACGCTCGCGCATCTCGGCCGCGGCCTTGTTGGTAAACGTGATGGCAAGAACCTGCCAAGGCTTAACACCCAGGTCGCCGAGCATATGTGCGATGCGGAAGGTCAAGACGCGGGTCTTGCCCGAGCCGGCGCCGGCGAGCACCAGCAACGGACCCTCGGTGGACAGGACCGCCTCGCGCTGGGCGGGATTCAGGCTGTCGATGTCGACGAGCGGCTTGGCGGGCTTGGGCGCCGGCGCGGGAGCGTCGTAGATGTCGAGCGGGACGAGCTCGGGCTCCGGCGCTGCAGGGGCGGTGTATGCATCGAGCGGCACGGGTTCCGGCGCGGGCGGCACGGGTACCGCGGCGTTCTTTTCCCAGGGCAGGGGCTGGGTCATGGGCGACTCCTCATCTGACGGACGGCGCGCCTGCGGGCAGCGCCATAGTTTGAGCCGTACCAGTATACCGAGCCGCGCGGACACCGACGCAAATCACACCACGACTCCGTGCGCCACCGTCAGGCCCACCCCAGCGGATTAGGCGCAATGGGGTCAGGTTAGTCTGCACCAATCAATTGACAATCACGAAACCGCCGATGTCATGGCAGCAGCAGCGAGCGGTGGCCGGGGCGAACAAATTGGCATGAAAAGGGGCGGCATAGACCTTCTGGTCATGCCGCCCCCTTTGAATGACAAGTTGTCGCCCCGGCCGCCGCGCAGCGTCGACTAAGTTACAGGCCGAGCATCGGCTCCAGGACAAAGAAGTACGCGAGCACCACGATGCCCAGAATGATGCGGTAGACGCCGAAGCACTTGAAGTCATGACGGCGGACGAAACCCATAAGCCACTTGATGGCGATAAGCGAAACCACAAAGGCCACGATGCAGCCCACGCCCAGGATGGCGATCTCGTTGGTGCCGAAGGTGCCACCCTTAACGAAGTACTTGACCAGCTTGAGCGCACTTGCGCCAAACATAACGGGAATAGCCAGGAAGAACGTGAACTTAGACGCCACCGAGCGCGTGCAGCCCAGCAGCAGGCCGCCGATGATGGTAGAGCCGGAATTCGATACAGGCAGCCATATATAGAAGTCCTGCAGAGTTTTCGCATCCACTTCACCGATCGGTATAGACGTGATCCAGGATCCCTTCACATGGACCCGGTAGCTTTGTTCATATCGGCGCTTGGTCCCTTTGGCATAAGTGCTGTTCATGAAGACTTCGTAGGTATATTCTTCTGCATATTCTCCAAAGGTCTTCCGTTGGGCTTCAGCTGCAGCATGCTCCTTTTCATATTTTTTCTGCAGCTGCTCTTCCTGGTAAGCACGGAACTGTTTTTCCGCATCTCCCTTGCTGGTACCATAGAACTGCTTCTTGATCGGGATCTTCTTGCCGTCTTTCCACTCATGACCAACGGTTCGGGTGATCCGGAAGTAGTTGTATTCCTTGTCACCACGGAGGACCGCAGTGTTCTTCTTGGTTGCCATTATGTATCATCTCCTTAAAAATGGGTATAAAAATACCCTGATTGTTGATTTTTCAGGGCTGTGATGATACAATGAAATTGCGAGTTTCGGGTTGTATCATCGCAGCCCATGACATCAGCCTCACTTCGGTGGGGCTTTTGTAAAAATATAACAAAATATAATTGTTGATTTTTCAATCTTGCCATGGTAGAATATCTTAAGTTGATTAAGAAAATCAACAGACAAGATTATAAAAGGATGTTTTAACATTCTTATTGAGAGGTGAAGGAAACCGGAGCGTTCATAGTGTGTACTATGAAATAGTCTTGCGGTTTTTCTTCTATTTTTGATAGTTCTCGATGAAGTCAATATATAGGATGCATCTTTTGAAGTGGGTAGATTTATTTATTTCATCGGGAACGTTTTCAAATTCCTTAAACAAATTGCAACATGCTTCTTTTATTGTTTCTATTGGAAAATTAGTAATATTTTTCAATAGAAGACCGGATTTTTTGTTAAGAGTATTTACATTATTAATTTCACTCAAAAGTCCATTAAAATCATCTATTTCAGGAACTGTCTTTAGTGTCTTTTTTAGGGTATTGCTCAATATTTTATCAACTGTGTTATGTGCTTCAACTGATGCCGATAAATGATCGTTATTACTTAAATCATAATTAGCGGCTCTGATATATTTAAATACAGGAATGATATGAGTATAAGCAATCGAACGAAATCTTTGATCGCACATCATTTCTGGACTCAATCTTTGGTTGTCGAAGAGGATATCTTCAATAATTTTCTCGATAGGTAATAAATAATATCCTATATCTTTAGTGATTTCTTTTATAACTTCCTTTTCACCTACAGCAATTGCCATCGGTTTAGCACTATAATCAACATCTTCTAAATTTTCAAGCCCAACAATATATGCATCTGCATCTTGAGAATTAGCAGCTTGAGATACAATGGTCTTTACAATTTTACGAACATCGCGTATTCTTTTCGGGGA
>OLOW01000849.1_pt1 | contig 21152 bp, 12 predicted proteins | sample 1672801 | NCBI WGS metagenome assembly OLOW01 (sample SAMEA3136725, study PRJEB25190) | human gut metagenome | biome: human gut; feature: human-associated habitat; material: faeces | place: Austria | collected 2013 | reverse complement strand
GGGTGATGGTGAAGGTCTGATCACCACCCTCACGAACGCTGACATTGCCGGAGGGGGAGATAGAGCCGCCAGTTCCGGCAGTTGCCTTGATGGTGTAGTAGCTGTCGTACCAACCGCCGCCACTGCTGGACTTGTGATACAGCTCAACCTCGCCGGTCAGCGTCGTGTAGTTGGTGTCGGTGGGGGTGAAGAGCCACTTGTAGGTGGTATTGGCCTCCACGGTGGTGGTGGCGGGCAGGACATTGCCTGCGTTATCCACCCACACCAGCGTACCGACGTTGGGGTTCAGCGTGCTGCCGGCAGTGGTCAAGCCGGCATCCGCCAGCGTCTTACCGCTGGTGGTGATAGCAGTGTACTTGGGTGCGCCGGTGGGGGTCGCTCTGGTGATGGTGATCTCCACCTCTGCGCTGGTGATGCTGTTGTAGCTTGCATCGCCAGCCTTAGTTGCACTGACCTTGACCTTACCGACCTTGACGGGAGTCAGCTTGCCGGTGGCGTCAATGGTCGCCTCGCCGGTGCCATTGGTCACAGCGTAGGTCACAGCACCGTTGCCGTTGCCGCCGCTGGTGCCCAGCTGCAGGGTCTGACCGTAGACCACGGTCTCGCCGCCAGTAATGCGCAGTGCCTGCTGATCGTCCTTTTCTGTCAGAGTGACGTTCAGCGTGATGGTGAAATCCTCGTAATTGTCACAGGACGCCTTGAGGGTGATGGTGATCTTGTCACCCGCCTTGCCGCCGGAGATGGCATAGGTCAGCAAGCTGCCGTCCGCTGCGAAATCATGCTTGGTAAGTGTGACATTCGAGCCGGTGCTGACGCTGTATGTGCTGCTGAACGCCCAGTCCTGCCCGGCGGGCAGTCCGGCCCAGTCCGGCGTGTAGGTGTGCTCGGAGGCGTCCATGTACTTCTGCGTCAGATCGACCGTTTTGAGGTTGCGCCCGTCCGCCTTGTTCACCATGACTTCAAGCCCGATGTTCTCCACCATGTTGTAGTTGTCGGTGTCTGTCGGGGTGAACTTCGCCTGGAAGGTCTTGGCGGCAGTCGAAGCGCCGCCCACAGATTCGCTGCTATCCATCCAACTCCAGCCGTCCGGCAGCGTCACATCCGCCAGCGTCTGACCGTATTTTGCCGTCAGCCCGGTGGGAACGGTGTAGGTCGGCGTTGCTATTGCTACCACAAATTCACAATACTCGGCATTATACTCATTGTAGTTGCTCGTCGCGCCGATCCGTGCAAACATACGGTAGGTACCGGCGTTCAGCGCGGGCGGATCGTTGATGCTCCAGACCTGCATATTGCCATTGCCAACGCTGGAATAATAGTAGGTCACTTGAGCATTCGCGTCACCCGTCTGTTCTGTCAGGCTCGGCATACTGGGCATTTGACCGTAAGTATAGCCCGCCATGCTGACCTTGCCGTACTGTTGAGCCTTTTCGACAGTAATATTCGACCTTCCCGAAACCGTTAAATACTTCTCGGTGTCAGTCGGTTCGAAAATCCACTCGGCTGCATAGGTACCGTTCCCAACCACGGGTATATGCGTGCCGTCCACCCATTCAAAGCTTCCATCGACATCCACGTTGTTGACATTATCATGGAGCTTGCCGGAGAGAGCGATGATATTCAGGGCGTCGCCGTAGGTGATGGCGTTCTTGCTCAGCGTCGGTGTGCCGGTGGGAGTGATCCTGTTCTTCGCGCTGACGTTGACGGTCAGCGTGAAGTCATGGTAGTTTGCGCTCTTGATCACTACGGTCACTGTGCCCACAGAGCCGGTGGTTTCCACGTCATTTTTCTGAATGGGCAGGGTCAGCTCGCCGTTTTCCACCTTCGCGCCGCTGGTGTAGTAGCCGTCATTTAGTTTGATTTCGCCGATCTCATAGGTGAGCGCACCGTACTCTTTGGGAGTTTCCAGCGTGGGCAGGGCGGGGAGCGTCACAGTGTAGGTCTTTTCGTGGCCGTTTACAATGGTCAGCGCGGTTTCCTTGGTGAAGTCAGGCGCAGCGGCCTTGATGATGCTGCCAGTCGTAGGGAAGCTGCTCTGCTCCAGGAAGTAATTCTTTGCGGTCTGCCCCATCAGGGTCACTGTGGCAGTGACGTTCTTGCCGCTGCCCACACTGGCATCGTCAAAGCTGGCGGCCACGGTGTAGTCTATGCCTCGGTTCAAGGTCACGCCGTCGAAGGTCACGCTGGGAATGCCCGCGTTTGTCGTGCCATCATAAGGCTTGGACACAGCCGTTACCCCAGTGATCGTCAGCGGCTTCTGCCCAATGCGGACCGCCACGCTGGCGGGTGCGGTATCTTTGTGGTTTGCATCGCCAATCACCCGATACCACACGGTATATGCTCCGGCATCGGTGCCGGTAGGGGTGTCCGGGCTGTATGTGCCGTTCTCGGTCAGGCTGTACTGCATGGTGCCACCGCTGGTCACACTGCCCGCAGTAATCAGCGCCTGCTCCTGTCCGGTATAGGTCAGATTTTCCTGCGCCGTGGGAGCGGTGAAGGTGGGGGTAGCCTTGTTCACCTTGATGGTCACAGTTCCGGTCGCAGTCGCGTATTTCTCGTAGCCCGTAGCCGGAGTGAACGTCCATTCGGCTTCATAGCCGCCCGCGTTAGGATTGATCGTGCCGTCTGTCCATGTGAACGTGCCGTTGACGGTTGCGCCGGTGTTGGGGTCTTTCATCTTGCCAGTGATGCTGCTGTCGCTCAGCGCCTGACCATAAGTAATATTGCTTGCGGTGATTTTGCCGTCCGGCGTGGGGTTGATCTGGTTCACCGCGTTGAGGACGAGCGTCAGTTGAAAGTTCTCGTAGTTAGTGGTGGTGACATTCACCTTGACGGTACCGATCTGGCCGGTCATTGTTCCATCTTCCGCATAGAACTGTGCCAAAGTCAGCTTGCCTTTTTTAAACTCTACGATCGTCTCGTCGTAATAATACCCACTTTGAGGAACAAGGGAAATAGCAGCCTGATTACCATAGCTTATCGTGCCGTATTGGCCCTCGGACAGTTCGGGCAGCAGCTTGCTGAAATCGTAGGTGTACGTCTGCTGTGTGCCGTTGATTATGTTCAGCGTACCGGACTGGATATTTGTGAGCGCAGCGGCTTTGTTAATTTTGAAAGACTTATCATCCAGCTCCGCGCCGTTCAGCGTAAAGTCCTTTTGGATCGTGCCGTCTTCAAAGACATAGCCCGCATTCTTTAACTTGATGGTGAAGGAGATGGCCTTTTCCTCTGTGCTGGCATCGGCGGAATTATAGTGGGCGTTGAGCACCTCATAATCTGTACCCTTAGCCAACGAAAGCGTAGCAGCAGTACAATAGGTGTCCGCGCTCTTAAATGTGATTTTCGCATTTGCAGGCAGATCTGTCGTTCCGTCGTATGTCTTAATGATGTCCCCGACCGAGACCGCCACTTTGAGCGGTCTGACCGTCCATTCGGCAGACTTGCTTCCGGTATAATCGCCGTTGTCTGTTGCATTGATGGTCAGCGTACAGGAGCCTACACCGGAGAAACTATCGCCGCTGGTGATGGTGTAATCCACACCTTTTTCCAGCGTTTGGCCGTTGTATGTCACGATAAACGTCGGCACACCGGTCGAGGTCGCATAGTTAAAGACCGCTTCATTGCCATTGGGGAACGTGATCTCGGCATTGCTTAAATTCGGCTTGGTGACGGTCAGCTTCCTTTCGGTGCTCTGCACCGTATAGCCGTCCTTGGTGGCGGTGAAATAGATGGTGTATTCTCCGATCGTATCGAAGGAGTAATCTTTTGTATACTTCCTATCGGCATAGCTCGGCTTCGTCAAGGTGATGGGCGTTGTTTCGCCCTTCTTCAGGATGGAGAATTCCACCGTCACGTCCTTCGCATTGCAGCTGGCGCAAAGCTGGACGGTCGTGCCGCGCTCCACCTTCGGCGAGTTGCCGGTCAGGTTCTTGCCATTGACCTTCAGATTCAAGGTCTTGGAGGTGATGGGCAGTCTATTGATGATAACATTGTTCAACTGCGAGCCTTTGACATCATCCCGGGCATACCACTTGTGGGTGCCGTCCGCGTTGAGCACCTTGTATCCAAGTGCTGTGTCATTCAGAATATTTTTCCACGTCGCGCCCTCTGCCAACGTCAATTCGCCGATCACGGCGGGATATTTCGACCCGGCGAGTTCCGCACCATCGAAAGCAACGACCTTATCAATGCTGGCTGTGGTCGTGTTTTCCGTATTGCTCAAGGTGGTGGTGATAAAGTCGCCCTTGATGCCCTTGACCGTCACCGTGCCCTTGATGGAGTGGCCGTTCAGGTTAAGTCCCGTGTCCTGCGTGCCGTCGATGGTATAATCGCCGGTCACGTCGGTCAGCAGCGTGAGTTCTGCGCCGCCGTCTCTGTCTGCATCAATGGCCGTTTGTAAATTGGCAAATCTCCGCCACAGGCGGTCGTACTCGCCTTTCTTCAAGGCCGTCTGCGCAACAGCGGGCGCGTTGCAGTAGGGACAGTTGGTGCCATCAAAGCCGTTCGCGCCGCCGTGGCTGCAAGGTGCGACAGCGAGATAGCGCCCCACATTTACCGCGTTGGCCACATCTGCCGCTGTTACTATGCTTCCCAGGTCAGAACCACTGCCACTATAATTATAGTAGCAGTACCCTTCCGGTAGAAAGTCCGCATATGTGACGCTATTATATAGGTCAAAGCTACGGATATTGCCGCCGTAGAATTTGACATCTCCCCCGTAGACCTGAAGCCGGAGACAAGATGTTGCTATGCTACCACGGAACTCCACCTTGCCTCCATCCCGCACGGTCACACCCACCGCGCCGTTGCCGCCACTACTGTCAACGACCGTCAGTTTACCGGTACGAACTTGGCTCGTGGCCGTAAGGCCGCCGACCTTCAAGCTGTATCCGCTCAGACTGTGTCCGTCCAAATCCAGCGTGAGGGTCTTGCTGACATATATGCCGTCAGGCAGCATCTTGTTTGCCAACAGCTTGACGGTCTGACTGTCAGTTGCCGCATTCAGCGCGGACTTCACATCGGTATAATAGGTTTCGCCGATGACAGCCGCGAACTGTGTCCCGCAGGCCGTGCACTTGCCGTCTTTACCGATGGTGCTCGTGCCCTCGGCGTTCTTGTGGGTGCAGGACAGACCGCAGGCGCACTTGTTGTTCACCATGGCGTGGGTGTGCTCCTTGACGGTTACGTCGGCCAGCTCCGTTGCATTGCCGTTCTGCACGTCATCGCCCTTGTAGAAAGCATGCACCTTCTGCGTATCCAACAGGGACATGAGCGGCTGCAACTCTTCTGCGATGTAGCTCTTAATGCTTTTGAACGTGCCGCCGCTGATGGCGATGGTTCCGTTGCGCGTGAACTGCACCTCGCCAAACGTGCCGTCCGTAATGTTCAGCGTGGCGCCGGAATCGACAACCCATTCACCCGCGTGTTTGGAGCCGCCATTGACGGTGACGGAAGCACCCTCCAATACGGTGAGGCCATACACCGTGCCGTTGCTGATGGTCGCAGTGCCGCTGTTCACGTCGCAGACAAGTCCCGCGCCTTCTGAACCGCCGATCTCGCCGCTCCGGATGTCCAGTGCGCCGGCCATGAACATGAGATTTGAAATTCTGCCGTAAGCGCCCTCGCCTGTAACAGTCAGGTTGCCTGTCGCGAGAGTTTCTTTTTTCTGCGTTTCCTCGTTAGTCTCTGAGAATCCAACCTCGAGGTAGTCGACCGTCTTGTGGTTCAGATCGAGCGTCAAGGTTTTGGTGACAACGGGTACGATGGAAGCATACTGTTCGAACGTAAAATCTTCACCGAGCGCATTGAGGGCGTCTGCATCCGTCACATGGTCTGCCAGCAGCTTGACGGTGTCGCCGTCCAGCGCCGCGTCCAGCGCCCTGGGGAGAGACTTGTACTGTTTGCCGTTCACCTAGGCTGCATCCGACAAGCCGATGACGGTGATGGTGGCGCTTGCCTGCACGGAGGTGTTCCCCACCTCGTGAACGAACAGCGTGTACGTGCCACCGGGCGTTTCCTCATCGATCTTGACGGAGACGGTATAAGTGCCGTCGCCGTTGTTCTTCTGGCTGATGGTAAAGTAGCCATTGACCGCGTCGCCCTGAACATAGGCGTTCAGCGTGTCCGTGCCGGTATAATTGGCAGTGAACATGGCGGTCTTGCCCGCGGTAAGGCTCTTGCTCGTTTCGGTCAGCGTCAGGCTCGGCGCTGCGGGTGTGGTGCTGCCCACCGGTTTGTTGGTCAGCTTCTTTGCGATTTCGCCGCCTACTTTATAGGTATCGGTGTCAAAGCCAGCTTCCGCAGCGGTATCGCCGTTCACTGTGGCGGAGCCGTAGAGCGTTTTGGCGGCAGGCTTTGCCGCGCTATCCAGCTCGACCGCCTTCACTGCGCCGGAGATCAGCATATCCGTGCCATCGAAGTACAGCGTGCCCTTCACGCCGACCTTCGCGCCGCTGACAGAAGCAGAGCCGGAAACCACGTTCAGCCCGCCGGTAATGGCCGCTTCCGCTTCGGCGGGCGCGGTCATGTTGAGCGTGCCGCCGTCTACCTTCACAGTACCATCGACCGTGCCGCCGTTCAGCGTCAGACTGTCCATGGCATCAATATTGCCGGTGATGCTGTGCCCGTTCATGTGGATGGTCGTCGCGGCGCAGACGGTGAGGTCTTCCGTGACGCTGTCGAGCAGCGTGATCTCTTCCTCCATATTGTCCAAGATCTCCTGCACCGTTTCATACTGCGTCCCGCCGCTCTCCGCGACGTAGTGCGTCCCGCCGCTTCCTTCGCCGTTCTCCGTGACGTCGGCGAAGACTGCCGTGGGCAGCGTCGTCAGACAGAGCGTCAGCGCCATCAGCATACTCAATACTCGTTTTTTCATAAGATCCTCCTTTAGGATATGCGTATAGGGTTTATATTCAGCCCGTTTTAGCACAGGCACAGCTTTTACAGATCATCCGGAATGAGCCACAGCTTTTTCGCGGCGGTCTTGGCCTCCGCCCGGCGCTTCACGTCCAGCTTGTCGAGGATGTGGCTGACGTGGGTCTTCACGGTCGGCAGCTTCACGTCCATGATCTGGGCGATCTCGGCATTGGACTTGTCCGCACAGAGCAGATGGAGAATTTGCAGCTCCGTGGGCGTCAACTCCTCACCGGGGGCAAGGCGGGGTTCGAGGAAATGCGGGTAGAACGCCGCCTGCGTCCGCACCGCCGCCATCAGCCGCTTGCGCCATGCCTTGTCGCCGTCCCAGTCCAGCGCTTCCAGCAGCGGCAGCACCGCCGTGCCGTATACGCTGACGGTGCGGATGAAGCGGTACTCCGCTGCCGCGTCCAGCGCCGCCGTCAATCGCTCGCGCCACCGCTCGTCCTTCTTGCGGTACAGGGCAATGGCAGTCAGGACATTCAGGTGAATGCCGTCGATGATGCGGGCGCAGTTTTGGACGTACGGCTCCAGCGGGGCAAGCGTCAGCTGCACCGTGTCCGGCCTGCCGTCCTCCAGCTCCACCATGGCCTGGGTGAGATACTGGTAGCGCCGCATGACGTTCAGGTGCGTCGGCTCCCGCGGGGCTTTTTCCCGATACCACGCGTCCGCCGCGTCAAGGTCGCCGGTGTGCATGTCAATACGGCAGAGCATGGCGTCTATATTGGGCAGAAAGCGTGTCAAACCGCGCTCGGCAAAGCATTCACGGAGCACCTCGATGGTGCGCCGCGCGTCGGCGGGCTGTCCGCTTGCCAGCTGGCTGCGGGCCAGCAGTCCACTGACGGCGAACTCCATGTCCGGCGTGCCGCGGTTGCGGACCTCGTTCAGCTGTGGGAGAAGGGACAGCATCCGACCGGCCACGTCCTCCCCCTTTTCAAACTTGCTCTCGGCGATGGCGCAGTCTGCAAGACCCACGCCGTCCCGCCCCAGCACCGCCTCCACGGGGAGACGGAGGGTTTTGTAGAGCAGGTCGTCCTTTTTGCTCCATGCGGAAAAGTCCTTGCCGCCGTTCATGATGCTGGGCAGCGCGCTTGTGACGGAGAAGGACGGCAGCGTCACTTCCTTGTTCATCAGCAGCCGGAACACGGCGGGAATGGTTTCCGTCAGACCGTTCACGCCCCGCTGGGGCAGGGAGATGTCCAGCCATGCAAGGCGGCTGCGGGCCTGGTTTCCGGCGGCGTCCTGCCTGCCGCAGCGCTCGGCAAATGCTTGCAGCTCGCCGTACCAGCGTTCCGAGCCTTCGTAGTCCATCGCCAGCGCGCAGAGCATGCTCATGCCCTGCATCAGCGAGGGAGAGGCGAGAATTTCCGCATCCGGCAGGCTGCGGTAGTATTTTTCCATCTCGGCATAGTGACCCATGCCGGGGTGCAGCTCGGCGTTGCGCACCAGCAGCTCGGAGACCTTGGAATGGTCACCGCCGCTGGTGTAGCATTCCAGGGCGTGGGCGTAGTCCTCCTTCAGCTCATAGTACAGCCCGCCCCGGCTGAAGAGCGCTTTGCGCCTTTCCTCGGTATACTCCCGTTCCATCTCCCAGCGGAGAAAAGCTCGGAAACCCGACCAGAAGTGGAAGCGCTGGCAGTCGTCGTAGCGCAGCATAGTGGTGTATCGAAGAAGCCAGTCCAGCCGTTCGCCGGCACGGGGATCGCCGCTGACCATCCGTGCCATTTCCAAGTCAAAGCTTTCAAAGGGAGCCAGCTCCAACAGGAAGCGCCGCACCGGCAGGTCAAAGCGCCGGTAGATGGCGGTTTCAAAGTAGAGAAACACCTCCCGGAACACCCGCGCCACCAGCTCCGGTGTCCACGGCTTGTCCGGGGACATGCACCGCGCCGTGATGGCCACACCCAGCGGATAGCCCATGGATTCTTTCAAAATTCCGTCGATCTCGCTATCTGTTACATTTGCTCCCGAAAGCTGAAACAGTCGCCGCACATCGTCCGCGTCAAAAAGCAGGTCGTCGGCCTCCAGCACCGTCATCAGCCCCGTGTACTGAAACGCCGTCAGGCAGCCGGGCGGCACACCGCGCGAGAGCAGCACGAAATGGCGCTCCGGACTTGAGCGAATCAATTCGCAAAGAGCCTGCTGCCCGGCTTCCTCCTGCATGAGCTGAAGATCGTCAATCAGCAGAATGTCCCAATCCTGCGCTGACGGTGGGATCGCGCAGTCTGGGTCTGCCGCGCTTTGCCGCAGCACATTCCGCCCGCGCAGCAGCGCGTCCGCCAGCACGGTCTTTCCAAAGCCGCAGGGCGCGCTGAAAAAAAGGACTCTGCCATGCGCCATGAAGCTGTCAAACCGTTTCTGAACAGAGGGCTTTATGATGATATTTTCGGTCATTTCTTCCCTCCCTTTGATACAGAGTGAGATTGTCATAAGCCTTTTGCCATCTATCTCAAATTATATTATATTATACGCGGCTGTTCTGAAATGTAAATCATCCCAAAGGATGAGACGCGCTGCATAGCAAACGGCTGTGCAGGCCAGCATTTCGTGAGGTGAAAAAGAAATCGCACAGCATCAGGCCAAAATGCCTGCGCTGTGCGATTCGGTGTTTACTTATAGAGTCTTGTCACTTCTTACTGTGTCACCGGAGAATCAAAATTAAAGTCGCGGCGCAATGCGGTCTGCCCATGTTCTGTGTGATATTCGTCTTCAACGCGCACAGAGCAATTATATTTCGACAATCGTATAGCATGAAAACGAGTTGAATAAAACGAGAAAATAAGCTGTATCTTTTCTTTGAACGTACGCTGCTTTTGCAAACAGTATTTCATGCTCCCGGTTGCGAAGCATCCGTTCGTGATACTTCCCGCCCTTCTTGTTCTGGTTCAGTATCCAGAGCGTGACACTGATATCGGTGGTGATAAACAGTTCCCGAGGAAGAATGACAATGGCTTCCACCTTATCATTCTGAATCAGTTTTTTGCGAATCTCTAAAGTGTCACTGTCGCCCAACGCACCGTTCGCCAGCAAGAAACCCGCAACGCCGTCTGCGGCCTTCAAATGCGAAAGCATATGCAAAATCCATTAGACGTGGCCCGTGCTGGAGGCAAGGTGGCTGGCGATGCGCGAAAGGCCATTGAGACGCAGACCGGCGTTCCTGTCATCACTTCCAAGAACGCCACACAGCTCAGCGAAGTGGTTACAAATCTGCTGGAAGACGCGGGAAATAAAGAAAAATAGCATTCAGACCCTACATGGGGCGGTTTAAAATCTGCCTCGCTATAGACAAAGAAAACCGTGTGCTGACCTTTACGGTCAGCACACGGTTTTTTATTTGGATTCCTTCAGCCAGGTTTCCAGTTCCTTCTGAGAGATCAGGTCTTGCTCACATTTAGAGTCGGGCGGTTCAATAAGCAGGACATCCGGGAGCTTTGCCCGACGCTCAGTGACAGCTCCATTGAGGGTGCTTTACGGAAGCTGATTGCAGCCGGAGAGCTGAAAAAAGAAGGCCGTGGGAAAAATACCTGCTATTTCAGACTGAATTAGATGTCCTTTCAATAAAAGCAACAATTTAGAAGACCGCCCCTGTTCGTATGAGCAGGGGCGGTCTTTTTGGGCGTCTTGAAAGACCGTGCTATGGACAAAGAGTACCCTCAAAGCCTCCTACCAAAACATAAACTCGCCTTACCCGAAGAAATACTGCTTCATATCTGAGACACCGCCATCCTTATCACAGAACCATTCATAATCAGAAAGACAGTTACGGCAGTGGGCAATTACATCAAAACCGCCGGGTGAATGCTGGTTGTCGGCAATGCTCATGACCTCCAAGGGCTTCCCGCAGACTGGGCAAGGTCTGGTCTTCCTTACCTCACGAGTGGCACGCTCTCTCTGTTCTGTTTCAAGTGCATCTAAAAGACCCTGCCAAAAATTTGAATTCAGTTCATGCTCTGCGTAATCTTCAAGATGCCGCCTAATCTCATCGGCAGCCAGTACGAGAAACTTATCATCCAGAAGCTGAATGTGACGCTTGATATAATCAGCGACTACCATGGGCATACAAGTATTCCTGCCCATCGCATACCGCATTGCCGACAGCAGGATCAAGCGAAAGTCAGCGTCACAGATAGGGGTGAGCAGGTCCTGAGGGCACAACAGAAACTCCTTGCCATTATTCATGCATACGCGCAGCGGTCGCTGTCCCTCCGTTACCAGATTCAATAGGCTGCTGGTTCGCTCTTTCAGTTCATCAATGGTAATCGATTCGTAGTCCTGACACGGGTTTGTTTCATAATTCATCATCTGACCTCCAATCAGTTTGTCCTCGTTATGAGGTGTTGGCATTGTAGCTCTGACTGCCCGGAGGTTCAACTGTTTTCTTTTGCGGCTCGAAAAGAAATCTAATAGAGTCAAAATTCGTGCGGATTTATCATTTTCTTGCTTTCTCTGCCTGAATGTGTTATCATTAAAAACAACGCTGTCATGTGTTGGAATAGGCCTTGGCAGTATGGCTGCAATAGACCGGATGCTCTGCCAAGCGGCAGAGCATTTCTTGTATATCGGTACGGAGGAGGTAGTTTATGTCTGTGAGTTATAAAAAGCTCTGGAAGCTACTCATCGATAAGGACATGAAGAAAAAAGACCTGTGTGAAAAGGCAGGTATTAGCCCAGCATCTGTCACCAAGATGGGGCGGAACGGGCATGTTACCACAGAGATACTCGTGAAGATTTGTGCCGCGTTGGATTGTGGAATTGAGGATATTATAGAAATTGTGCCGGATGAAAAGCAACCATCAAATAAAGCGGAGCCGGGGGTGATGAGATGACTATCGTAGAATCTATTAAGTGTGTTTTACAACAAAATAATGATGGTTTGACCTCAAAACAAATATATGATGAGATTATTCGTCAGGGATTGTATTCTTTTGGAGCAGAGAATCCTGTTGGTGTTGTCAATGCTCAACTTCGCCGTCGGTGTATCGGTCTGGATTTTCCGACTGCTTACCCGATAAAATTCTTTGAAATTGCGGGTTATGAAGGAAAAAAGATCAAATTCCGTTTGATTTCGACAGAAAATACAGCCACTATTATTGCTGCTCCCAAAACTACAGATATTTCTGAACTGTTACCGGAAGAAAAAATCAAAGCTGCGCTGCAGGAGCATTTACAAAATATACGACAACAAGTATTTGATTCTGTCCTAAACAATTCCCCAGAGTTCTTTGAACATCTTGTGGTTGACTTGCTTTTAAAGATGGGGTATGGATATGATAAAAATTCGGGTATTGTTACAGGAAAACCACATGATGGCGGAATTGATGGAATAATTAGTGAAGATAAGCTCGGCTTGGATTTGATATATATCCAGGCTAAACGTTTTGCTAATGGCAATAAGGTTACCCGGCATGATTTACAGGCCTTTATTGGCGCCATGGAACATATTAACAAAGGTGTTTTTATTACAACATCGTCTTTTACGAGATCTGCAATACAATTCATCGAGAAGCAACAGCAAAAAAATATCAAATTAATAGATGGCAATTTACTTGCAGATCTTCTTGTTAAGTATGAGGTTGGCGTGGCAGCGGCACAAACTTTCAAATTATATAAACTCGATACCGAATATTTTAACTTTTAAATCATTCGCCTAATCCGGATATAGAGATAGGAGCTTTATTATGGCGGGAATTGTTGGAACAATTACTAATCTGAGTGATTTTTTGTCGAAAACACAAGTGTGCTTATCCGTAAAGCCTAATGATCCCCAACAGCAAATCATTTGCCTCGAGGCAGATAGGAAGTATTCTATCCCTGCTTTTCAGAGAGAGGTTAGATGGGATGACAACAATCTTAAAATGCTTTTGTACGATTTGTCTCGCAGCAGCAAGTTTTTGGGAAATATAATATTAACGATTAAATCTGACCACACTTGTGAAATTATTGATGGTCAACAACGTACAACTGTACTTATGTTGATTGTTTCCTGTATAAAGAAAAAGTTTGGGACCAAGATATCGACGCCAGATCTGTGCCCTCTTCGCAATGAGGGGTTTACAGGCTTCCAGACACTCTTAGAAAAGGCCTTTGATCAGGAAGCAATTACATCCGATGATTGGAACGCTATTCTTAAAAGCGATGATTATCATCAACTTCCTCGTATTCAAAAACTATGGAACACGATATCTTCTTCCGAGTTGTTAGTTGACCGGCATAAAGCCCAGGGGCTTCTTGATAACTTGTGCAAATCTGAGTTCAATATAATTGCCAGCTATTCTAACGATGTAAATACCAGCATCCAGTATTTTCTGGATGTAAATCTTAAAGGCATTCGTTTGGATACTGAAGATATTTTCAAAGGTTATCTTTTTAGTCAGGATAGCCGCGAACTCACACGTTCTCTTTGGCAAAAGAATAAGCGTGATGTATTACGCTTAAATGGCGTCACGCAGAGCTCGGAAGAGAAAAGATATCCTCTGATGAAGTTGTATGAACACTTTTTCTATTGTGACTTATATCTTCCTCGCGAGGGAGATTGCGAGTATAGTACACTCAAGTTTGGTGAAAACTTTTGTCTCACATCCGGATTTGAAAGTGGAAGTACGAAATATTACGAAGGTAGCCATTTAATTGAAGCCATACGAGATCGGGACTATTTGCAAAATGTACTCTCCAGACTCAATAAATGCGTTGAAATAATGACGGATATTATTGAAAGCGAGGGACCTTCTACTCCGTTTAAAGACAAATTTATTTGCGCTAAAAAGGTAGATTCTATAGATATTCAAAACTGCCATTCGATGCTAAAGAAGATACTTATGGAAAAAGAGGTGATTCCTAAAATTTTAGCGTTAAAGTATATCCGTACATACTTTAAAGATCCTCGGTGAACATCCATTAGGAAAACGCTGCCGAAACGCCACAGGATGCAGACGAGGCAGTTTGTGCGGGAAGGAAAATTGCCACCAAATGTGCTACACCTGCAAAGAAGTGGACTGCCAGACAGTATGTAAGGCATACAATGACGATCCTTGCAAGGAGTTGCAGAAACCGCCCTACGTCTGCAATGTTTGCAGCAGACGCAGAAAATGCAAGTCCGACAGAGTATACTACACCGCACAGCAAGCAGATGCTGTGGCAAAGCGCCGGTACGCAGAGGCCAGAAACAAGCCACAGATGCAAAAGGAAGCGATGGCAGCTCTGGATGCTCTGGTAACACCGCTCATTAAGAAGGGGCAGCCCCTGACTCACATCTATGCGGAGCATGGAGCAGAGCTTCCGGTAAGCCAGCGAACACTGTACAACTACATCGATTCCGGGAGATTGAGTGTTGGAAATCTGGATCTTCGCCGCAAGGTCGGGTATCGTCCCAGAAAGAAGAAGCAGGCGCCAACAGAAGGATTCTTGAACCAGAAGTACCGACAGGACAGGACTTACGAAGACTTCTTCACCTACATGGCACGGCACCCCAAGGCAACCTATGTGGAAATGGACACAGTGAAGGGCTGTCGGGAACAGGGAAAACGAATGCTGACCCTGATTTTCGTAGAGCAAAACCTGATGCTGATTTTTCTAATGCTGGATGGTAAAGCAGAAACCGTAGTGGAACAATTTGACTGGTTGACAGCGGCACTGGGCTTGGACACCTTCCGGAAGTTGTTTCCGATAATCTTGACTGACAACGGCGCTGAGTTCAAGCACACCAGAGAAATGGAATTCACTGTGGACGGCCAGCGACGGACAAGGATTTACTACTGTGACCCACAGGCCTCCTGGCAGAAACCTCATGTAGAGAAGAACCACGAGTATATCCGCTATGTTCTCCCTCGCGGGAAGAGCTTCAGCCCCTACACGCAGGAAGATATCATTCTTTTGCTCAACCACATCAACAGCACCAGACGCAGCAAGCTGGGCGGCAAGACGCCGTTTGAGCTTGCGGACAGCGAGGAGTTCCTGAAGCTGAAGGAAGTGATGGGACTCAAGGCAATACCGGCAGATGAGGTGGATCTGACACCTTGACTGCTGAGAAAGAAGTAAGCAACAATAGCAAAGCAGGAAGTGACCGCACATAATCCGTTCTGTCGAGGTGACGTTTACTTCTGCAATGGAGGCCTTCATCTCGTCTGCTTTGCTATGCTTAAATACATGAAAGCTGCCGTGAAAAGGGCTTAATCTGATGTCGAATTGGCCCTCAAACGGCTCTGTAATGGACGTTGAGTGCGCAAGGTGATACTTTATATGACCTTCACTTTTGCATTCAACGATCTTTAAAGAAAGTCACTTTCTCCATAAAACCTGGTGTGTGCAGCATTTTATTACCGGTACTGTGTTGACTGTTGGTGAATTTTAATATATACTTAAGTATATACTTACGTATATTCGGAGGCGCAGTATGCTGAAATATCAATTTCCCGCTGTAAAGGGCTGTCAGGCCGGAAAAGATTACTATATATGCATGGTTCCCCTTGGGTTAATGAGTAAGATTTTTGCGACCGATAGTAGCGATGTCCCTGCCGAGTATCGCGCCCAAAGAAAGCTCAACGAAGCTCGTATTCCTGAAATCTGTGGATACATCTTGTCTAATCGAGATTCATATGTTTTTTCTGCTCTGGCCGCATCTGTGGACGGTGACATGAAGTTTGTCCCTGCTGACAGCAATGAGAATGCAGGCATTCTGGAAATCGATATGACCGCTTCCTTCCTGATCAACGATGGCCAGCATCGAAAGGCGGCTATTGAGGCAGCGATTGCCGAAGACGAGAGCCTGAAAGAAGAAACGATTTCGATTGTCCTCTATAAAGACCAGGGACTTCAACGGAGCCAGCAGATGTTTACTGACCTCAACAAGCATGCTGTTACCACATCGAAATCCTTAAACACACTATACGAGTCGAAAGATCCTGTGGCACTAATCACGAAGAATGTTGTCAACTCAATCAGCTTCCTACGTAAGTATACTGACAAGGAGAAAGACAACCTTAGCAAATATTCCTCTAACATCTTTACACTTAACACCTTCTATACAGCTAACAAGCGCATCTGTAAGGTGATCCATGATCAGGAAAATGCTGAAAAACTCATTCATACATTTTGGAATCACGTGGTTGTTAATATGCGTGAGTGGAACGAGATGGACAGTGGTGAATTAAGTAAAAAAAGTTTGCGAGAGGATTATATCACAACGCAAGGTCTGATTATCTTGGCACTGGGACGCTTGGGAGAATTCTATTGCGTGAATCCTCAGATTAACATGGCGAAGTCGTTGAAGGGATTAAAGAAAATCGACTGGCTTCGAAATAATGAAGCGTGTTGGATGAACCGTGCAATTAAACCTAATGGAAAAATCAACAGAAATGAACAGGGTATCTTTTTGACATACATTCAAATTAAGCGACTTCTTTCTCTGCCAATCAGTGATGAGGAGGCAAAAAAAGAAAGAATCATGATGGGATAATCCTGGAGAACTCAAATGGAACAGAATACATTTAATTCAAATAACATCGATGCCGGAAGCAAAATTGCCAGTTTTCGAGTAAAACAAAGTATGCCATATGAATTCAAAGTGAATTATGCGCGCATAAGAGCATGGGAATTCTACAATGAATGTGGAAAAAGGGACTTGGATTGCTATGTTTCAGTAGGGGGACTTGACAGTATTACACTGTTCTTCTTCTTGAAATCAATAGGAATAGATGTGCCAGCGGTATCAGTCTCTTCGCTCGAAGATGTTAGTATCCAAAAAATCCACAAACAGATTGGAGTTATCTCACTACCACCAGCAGTTAGAGCTGATGGTACGCGATGGAATAAGCAAAAACTAATCCAAGAATTTGGTTTCCCTGTACTCTCCAAGGAAATCGCCCGTAAAATTGAATTGCTTCAAAACCCAACTCCCAATAACAAAACCATAAGGCATGCAATTGTTACAGGCGAAACTGGTGAATATGGTGGATTTCAAAAGCATTCAAAAATGAAACTTGCGCAGAAGTGGCTCGAAAAATTCGGCGGATTAGAAAATGAAGAAGAAGGCGTGAATTATCAAATTGCACCGTTTAAAGTCTCCTCGAAGTGTTGCTATTACCTCAAAGAAAAACCGTGCTCTGATTGGGCTAAAGAGCACAATTGTGTACCTTATTTAGGGTTGATGGCATCCGAAGGCGGAAGACGTGAGAAGTCTTTGATGCTAAATGGCTGTAACTACTTTGGAAAGGGAACCATTCGTTCAGCACCATTTGCAATTTTTAATAGACAGGATTTATTACAGTTGGCACTTGATTTAAAGGTCCCTGTCCCTGAGATTTATGGAAGCATACTGAAGGATGAAGATGGTCATTTGTATACTTCTGGAGAGAAGCGAACTGGATGCTCGATGTGTGGATTTGGGATTCAGCTCGAAAAACGGCCTCATCGATTCGATCGGCTACGGGAACGGAACTACAAAGAATGGGATTTTTGGATGAATAGGTGTTGCCTTGATGAAAACGGAACACCGTATGGCTGGGGAAAAGTTTTAGATTATCTCGGAATTGGGTGGCGAGATATTCCGAATCCTCATAACAGAAAAAAGTAAGGATGGGAATTCACAATGCCATATACAGGTAAGTTTCAAGTATTTGAAGATATCATCAAAGAAATAATGATTGTCTACAAGCACGACAGCCGCCCGTGGCTTATTGGCTACAGCGGTGGCAAAGATTCCACTTTGCTGGTCAGTCTTGTATATGAAGCCATGAAGCGGTTAAAGGATGCTGGCGCTAAGCTTGACAAAACCGTTCATGTCATTACATCCGACACGATGGTTGAAAATCCCATCGTAAAGAATTACATGCACTCATCCTCGGATAGCATCAACCGAGCAGCGGGAAAAGATCGTCTCAACATCAAAGCCAGTGTGATTTACCCGGAGCCGGAACAGACATTCTGGAGCCGGGTCATTGGCCTGGGCTATCCTACCCCAGAGCCTCCCGGATTCAGATGGTGTACAGACAGGCTGAAAATCATGCCGATGAATAAGTTTGTCAACGAGCGAATCAAGGAGAGTGGCGAAATCATCATTCTTCTCGGCGTCCGTAAGGGCGAAAGCCTAACTCGAATGAAGACCATTACTGCACGGGAAATCGAAGGAAAACTGCTGAATATGCATAATGACATTCCCAATGCTTATGTCTACAATCCTATCACTGAAATCCCTAACGATTTGGTCTGGGAATTCCTCTTAAAAGGCGATTGCAGAAGTCCTTGGGGAAGTGACATGAAGTATTTGTTCAGTCTTTACCAGGGCGAAAACCTTGGTGAAGAAAAGAGCGTTTTGGGTGAGGTCGACCGTGAGAAAATTCCGATAACCGGCAACTCCAGATTTGGGTGCTGGTGCTGCACCATGGTGAAAGAGGATAAGTCGTTACAGAACTTCATCAACAAAGGTGCTACGGAACTAATTCCGCTTAGAGAATTCAGAAACGAATTGCTCAGAATGCGAGAGAATAGTCAATATAGAGATTCTAAGCGCCGCAACGGTTCTGTCTATAAGAAGTCAGACGGAAGCTTTGGAATGGGACCGTTTACGCTTGAAGCGCGATGCCTCATTCTCGAAAAACTCCTCGACCTCGAAAACAGGACAGGCATGGAGCTGATTACAGAAGCTGAACTGAAAGCAATTGACAAGATGTGGGACGAGGAGGGCGACCTTACATGTCGCGCACTCGTTGAAACCTACCATAAGGTCAAAGGCAAAAAGCTTCCATGGGATGATTATAAAACTCCGCGATTTGATGATGAGGCGATCCAAGCGATCAGGGATGTCGCAGATAAGTATGATATCCCGGTTGAATTGATTACGAAGTTGATTGTTTCGGTAGATACCAATAAGCACATTACGAAGAACAACAAAATGCAAAAGGCATTTGACAGCATTATTGGACAAGGCTGGTTGCACTATAATTCTGTCGAGGGAGCATTGAACCATGAAGATTAAGCGCATACAAGTAAAAAACATAGGTCCATATGTCAACGAAAATGCCTTCGATTTTGATGTATCAGACATTACTAAAAGAATGGTACTGATCGGCGGCAAAAATGGTGCAGGTAAAACGACACTGTTTAACGCTATCAAAATATGTCTCTACGGCTGCGTTGCATATGGCTTTGAATCCAATAACGCAAAGTACTTTGCCGAGATAGAGAAAATTATCAATGCCAATGAAAAACTGCAAAAAATTGGTGAGGCAGAAGTTGTCATTGACTTGCTGATGGATGACGGAAAGTACGATCACACATACACGTTTGTCAGATCATGGAGGGTAGCAGGCAAGAAAATAGCAGAAACCTTTACTGTGTACAAAGACGGCGAGACACTTTCTGAGACAGAAAAGAGTGATTTTGAGAGCTATCTTTTACAGACACTGCCCCCCAATCTCTTCCGCTTCTACTTCTTTGACGGCGAAAAAATCAGTGATTTCGTGTTCAACAGCAGCAAAAACTCCGACTTTAAGGATGCGTTCTTAAAGCTCTGTAGCCTTGATACGATGGAGATTATTCGGGAAAACTTCCGTAGAATTTCTCGTAGCAAGGCAAAGGGGGCCATGACGCTTTCAGCGGAATACGATAGATGCCTTGAAGCAGACAATCTGATTGCACAGAGAGTAGAATGCGCTGAGGATGAATATCGAGAGATTTCCAATGAGATTTTGATTATTGATCAGAGGCTTGCGTCTCTTGAAAAGGCATACGCCAAGGGTGGCGGTATTTCTAAAAAAGAATGGCGCTCTATGCAAGATCAGATTGCAAAAGAGGATGTTCGCCGCGAGGGACACCATAAATGGCTCAAAGAATTGGCCAATAATGTGCTCCCATTTATTATCCTTAGAACTCAACTGGAAGAACTAAAGGCCCAAATTGCACTGGAACACAAGGCGCAGGTCGATGCAAATGTAAAAAGCACAATTGATACCCCGGAAATCAAGTCGATCATCTCCGGCGTGTTGAGCCGGGCAAATATAGAATTAGCCGACGACATTTCTGAAAAGGTTATCTACGAGATTGCCAGCTATGCCAGCCACACTTCACAGATAACTCCCATTCTCAATTTGTCTGACTTCGACAGATTTGAACTAACTGCAAAAATCAACAGTCTCCTTGCTTATGACACCAATCGTATTAAGGAAGCGACTGATGACATTAAGGCTTCTTTAAAATGCGTAAAGCGCATCCGAAAGAAAATGGAGCGGAGCAGTATCGAAAACTATGATGGATATTTGCAGATGAAGAGCGATTTGAATGAGCAGAAGTCCAAATGCACGCAACAGCTTCTGGAAGTAGATAAAGAATTGCAAGAACTACGCGCCCAGAAAGCGATATCTGCATCTAAACTTGCCAAGGCAAAAAGTGATTATGAGGTGCTCTTGAAAAAACAGTCCATTAACGATATTTCGGCGCGCGCACTACTGGCATTTGATGAACTCCAAAAGACGCTTTACGATAAGAGTATTCGTTTAGTCGAGACGGGATTTAGCCAATTCTTCGCAAGTCTGATCAATAAATCTGATTTGATTGATGGAATCCATATCGATGATAGCCTAAATGTTCTTCCCTATAAAAACAAACGCTTTAAAGCTGATGATATACGTAAAATCATTGGTAAGAACGGCGTTGAGTATCTTATTGCTCAGATCGGTCTGTATGCTTACGAAGTCCTGCAACAAAAGCTTATTGTCGATGAAGCCGAATTTGAACTGCCGGTTGAGGTAAAACAACAGCTTTCTGCGGGAGAAAAGCAAATTTTTATTATGGCACTATATCAAGCGCTTTCGCAACTCAACAAAATCAATGTGCCTTACATTGTAGATACGCCGTTCGCGCGAATCGATAAGGAACATCGCGGAAAGATCCTGAGTCAGTTCTTTAAGAAACTAAACGGTCAGATTATCATCTTGTCCACCGATGAAGAAATCGTCGGGGACTATCGCGAGAGTATATCTGACATTGTATCTAATACATTCGTTTTGAACCACACGACAAACGGAAATACTGAAATCCTGGCAAACACTTATTTCGGAGGCAAGCAACAATGACTAATAAGCTTCATACGTCACAAAAGACCCAGGAGATATTCAACTCGTTAGGTCAGTCATTGAGATTGCAGCCGTTTATCCTATCTAAACTGGCAATCGCACTGTCGGTCAGAAAGGGACAACTTCAAGCCGATGACTTTAAGACTGATAATAATGGCTTGGAACTGAGTCGGCAGGTCA
>OLOW01000840.1_pt1 | contig 21227 bp, 18 predicted proteins | sample 1672801 | NCBI WGS metagenome assembly OLOW01 (sample SAMEA3136725, study PRJEB25190) | human gut metagenome | biome: human gut; feature: human-associated habitat; material: faeces | place: Austria | collected 2013 | reverse complement strand
CGAAAAGCGTAGGAACAACACTCAAGCAAGCCGGCAGCGGCGTGGAGGATCTGACGGGCGCGTTGAAGACCGGCACCACCGCGCTGGGCACGGCTCTGACTGATTCCGCCAACAGCTTCACAGCCATGGAAGCAGATGTGGACAGCCTATTCGGCAATGCGGGCACGCAGGCCGGCAACACCGCCAACGCATTACGCAACCAGGCCACGAACATCAGCAAGCAGGCGCAAAGCTACCAGCAGATCTATGATTCGCTCGACGCGCTCAGCGCAAACGAAAAGCTGCCGGAAGCGGTGAGGAACGCCATCGACCATCTCAAAACCAACGTCGGCACCACCATCACACAGCTCAACGACCTAGCATCGGCGCTGAATGGCAGCGCCGACAACATCGACGCCAAAGTAAGCGATACCACGGCCGAACGTGCGGAGATCAAGAAACTGGCGCAGCAGGCGGCAACGTCCGTCAGTGGCATCAAAACCGACTATGAGAGCCAACTGAAACCGCAACTTGACGATATCGCCACGTCCATTACCAGCACCACCACCGCGCTCAATGCCACAGCGGCCGATCTGAAAGGCGCGCTGGGCAATCTGAACGGCACCACCAAGACCGCGGATAAGAATCTGACCGCCATCAGCAGCGTGTTGGATTCCACCGCCGATAGTCTGGCCGGCGCGGGCAAAAAACTGGGCGCATTCACAGGAACATTGACCGATGCGCTGAACAGCGGCGATATGAGCGCCGTCAAAGATGTGCTCAGCGATAATACCGACTCGTTGGCCGCCGCGCTTGCAGCCCCTGTAAAAGTGAAACGCAACGCGGTGTTCCCAGTCAAGAACTTCGGTTCGCAGATGGCACCGTTCTACACGATCCTGCCACTGTGGGTCGGTTCGCTGCTCATGGCAGTGACGCTCAAGACCACCGTCTCGCGTAAAGTGCGCAAGGAACTCGGCGACCCGAAACCGCATCAGCTGTTTCTCGGACATTACGGTGTGTTCGGCGTGATCGGACTATTGCAGAGCACGTTCTCCTTGGGAGGCAGTCTGCTGTTCCTCCATGTCCAGGCGGTGCATCCGCTGCTGTTCATGCTGTCCGGCTGGGTGAGCAGCCTAGTGTTCTCGTTCTTCACCTACACGCTCGTGGCCAGCTTCGGCAACGTCGGCAAAGCCATCGGCGTGCTGTTTCTCGTCATGCAGATCTCCGGAGCGAACGGCGCATATCCGCTGGCCGTGCTGCCGAAAATCATCAGCGGCATCAGCCCGTTCCTGCCTGCGACGCATTCAATCACAGCAATGCGCGCGGCGATCGGCGGAATCTACAGTAACGATTACTGGTTTGCGATTGGCGCGCTACTGCTGTTCATTCCGCCGCTGCTGCTGATAGGCCTGCTACTGCGCATTCCACTGGTCAAGTTCAACCATTGGTACGTAAGCAAGCTGGAAAGCACGAAAGTGATCGCGGCATGATGGGCGGAACCACGCAAGAGGGCACGCGGAAGACGGTGCAAAAAACCACGCAGGAAGACGTCGGCACAGTACGTGGCCGACGTGAGCGATTACGGGAGCAAACCGACCGCAAAATCATGAAAGCCACATTGGGGATAGTGATTTCCGATGGTATCGGAGCGGTGACCATCGAAGAGGTCGCACGACGTTCAGGGGTAGCAAAGACCACAATCTACCGACGCTACCGAAACGCCGACGATTTATTGCAACGCATCCAACCGGAAGTTGCCGGACTACCGAATTTCAACGATTTGAAGCCGTCGCGGAGCGGACTGGCCACCATGCTGCGACGCATCCAGGACTGCTTCGACAGCGAACTCGGATTGAAAGCCGTGGGCGTGGTGCTGTCTTCCGACAACGCCACGCTGAAGGCGATCGCAGCACAAGTGCTGGCGCCGGCCGAAGAACGGTTCGTGGGGTTCATGGAACGTGGCATCGCCGACGGAGTGTTTCAAAACCGTTTGGACTACACGTTCCTGTTCAGCACGGTGCTGGGTTCCATGCTGGCTTGCAAAGCGTTGGCGGGGCAGGAAGCCGGAGGGGAACGGCAATCCGGCAAGGAACGCAAGTCTGATTCCTGGGCCGAGAACATGGCCACGTTGCTCTGGCCGAACGTATGCGCCGAATCCGCACGGTAACCACAGGAAAACCGTCCGCACCGACGCAAGACGGGCATGCCGTGTCGGTTTCAGAAGGAATGGGCTATTGGATTGACGCTTCCTGACGCGCCACTTCCAACGCCTTGTTGAAGGCTTCGGAGGTCCAGCTGGCACCGGCGAGCTTGTCGACTTTAAGGTCCTTCAACGGCTTGCCGACCACCGCGTCCGGCACGGCTTTGGCGAAGTCGTTCTGATGCTTTTTGGAGATGGACGTGAACGGATGGCCGACGATCTTCACGGCCGTCACGTTCTGGTCTTTGACGGTCAGTTGCACGTCGATGGTGTCCTCGCCGACCGGGCCGTACTGGCCGTTGACCGAATAATCGCCATCCGCGTAGTTGCCGGTGTCCTGCTTGCTGGACGTCGTGGAATTCGCGTCATCGGCATGGTTTTTGGTGGTGGCGTCGCCGCCGGCCGTATTGTCAGCCGCCTTGCCGTCGGTTTTCGACTTATTTTCCTGCGATTGCACGCTTTCGCCGGAATTGCCGGCGTATTCGTCGTCCATCGGCGTGGCTTTCGGTTCGCCGCATGCCGACAACAGCGCGATGCTCGCCGCGGATAGCGCGATGACTTTGACTGCGTTCGATTGTGCGGTGCTCATGCCTGCTCCCCTTTCGTGACGTCGGGCTCTACGTCCGTATCGTCGGCAACGCCAGCCGCAACGGCAACGTTGGCCGCGTCCGTATCGCCGGTTTTCGCGGCCTTCGTAGGGTCGGCGAACGAAATCGCAATACCCCCGTTCTGCGCGCCTTCCGCGGCGGAACCGGTGAATGCGGGCTTGCCGCCGGCCGCCTCGTACGCGCGTTTCGCCTCCTCGTCATTCCACTGTTCACCGACGAGCACACCATGGTTGAGCATGATCTCGCGTTGTGCGCAGGAGGCGACGAGCGCGTCATGCGTCACGACGATGATCGTAGTGCCCTGCTCGTGCAGCTGACGGAACAGGTCGAGCACGATCTTCTCATTCCTCTCATCGAGATTGCCGGTCGGCTCGTCGGCGAGAATCAGCTTCGGGCAGTTGATGAGCGCGCGGGCGATGCACACGCGCTGCTGCTCACCGCCGGACAGCTGGCCGGGCAGGTGATGCGCACGCTCCTTCAATCCCACTCGTTCCAGCGCTTCCATCGCCTGCTTCTCATCGACTACAGAATGGTAGTATTGCGCCACCATCACGTTCTCCACCGCCGTCAGATGCGGCACGAGGTAAAACTTTTGGAACACTAGTCCTATCATGTTCTTACGCACATCGGCGAGCTGGCGGGCGTTCAAATCCTCCAATCGCCGGCCTTCAAGCATGACGGAACCCTTCGACGGCGTATCCATGCAGCCGATCATGTTCATCAGCGTGGTTTTGCCGGAACCGGACGAGCCGACAATCGCCAGCCATTGCCCTTGCGGAACGGTCAGACTCAGGTCGTCGACGGCGTGCAGATCGCCGTAAATCTTGGAAATGTGGTCGAGTTCCAGCAGCATATGTTCGTTGTCCATGATTATTCCTCCCTCAAAACGATGGCGGGGTCGATACGGGTGGCGCGGCGGACCGGCGGAATGGAGGCGATGACGGCGATCGCCACGCTCAGCAGCAGCGAGCCGGTGCCGAGCAGCCAGTCGAAGCCGATCGCGCGACCGAAGACGGTGGCGCACAGCACACGCGCCAGCACATAGCCGATAGCAGTGCCGAGCAGACCGCCGATCAAGCCGTAGATGCCGGATTCCACGTAGAATTCGACGCCGATGGCGCGTGAATCGGCGCCGAGGGCCTTGCGCAGGCCGATTTCGTTGCGACGCTGGCTCACAATGGAGCTGATGGTGGTGCCCACGCCGACGAGCGTCAGCACGAGCACGACGAGCGAGACAATCCAGAACAGGGTCTGCAGCATGGCGATGATGCGAGTGTCGGACGAGGTGATTCTGGTGACGGTCTGCGCTTTGACGGCGCTGTTCGGGTTTTTGTCGGCACTGCGATTGATGTTGTTGACGATGTCGTTGAGCTCGTCGCCCATGGCGTTCACGGAGTATTCGACCACGTCGGCGCCGCGCTTGGAACCGGCGAGTTTGGACACGTCCGCGGTAGTGGCGTAGATGATGGAATCCTCGTTGCCGCCGGTGTCGACGATGCCAGCGATACGGAATTCGGTGCCGTTGTTATCCATGATGTCGGACGAGACGCGGCCGTTTTCCGTGGCTTGCGTGGTCTGTTCGCCTTGCGTAGTTTGCGTACTCTGCGTGCCCTGCGCGGACGATTCTGCCGTTTCAGTTGATTCGTCCGAATCGGATTTTGCGGACGCGGAAGAAGACGCTGAAGCAGACGCGTCGGCGGCGCGGTAACCGATGGTGACACGGCTGCCGACTTTCACGCCGAGCGCGTCGGCGACGTCGCGGCCGACCATCACGTTGTCCGAGCCGGGCCAATCGCCCGTCACGTTCCAATGGCGATTGAGCGCGCGGACGGCTTTCACGTCCACGCCGGCGATGGTGTACGGCGCGGAATTGATGCGCACGCTCTCATACCGGTATGCGGCTGATTTCACGCTGTGTCCGGCGCCGATGAGCGCCGTCACGTTGCGTACGGTTGCAGTATCGATGCCTTGCGATTTGCCCGTTGCGGACGCGGGCGTGACGATCAGGTTCGCGCCGTACGCGCGCATTTCCTCGTTCATCTGCTGCGGCACCGCGACGCACACGGATGCAAGGCAGAACAGCGTGGCCGCGCCGACGAGCGACGCGATCACGGCCATCATCGCACGGGAGCGACGGCGGAACACCGCGCCCCACAGCATGGTGAAGAACATCTTGCGATTCGTCATCGCACACCCCCTACGAAAGCCAAGCACAACTCACCTACCATGCAGCACCTCCGCCGGACGCAAGCCCAGAATCGCCCGAATCGACGAAAGCGAGGCCACGAGCACAGTGACCGCCAGCAACACGAAAACCAACACGAACACCATCGGACGCATGGTGATGCCCGAGCCGAACACCACGTGCCCCACGATCTGTGCAACGCCCGAGCCAAGCAGCGCGCCGGCAATCGCACCAACCAGCGAAATCACCGCCGTTTCGGCGAGCATAAAGCGCGAAACCGCGCCGTCCGTGGCGCCGATCGCCTTCAACAGCGCCAATTCCGAACCGCGTTCGCCAATCGACGCGGCCATCAGGTTCGCCACGGCGATCGCGGCGGCAACCAGCGACAGCACGGTCATCAGCACCATCACCGCCTGCGTCTTGTTCAGCACATCGCCCTGCAGCGCGGCCACCTGGCGCACCTGCTTGGCCACCGCGCCCGGCAGCACCTCTTCGATCTGGTACGCGATCGACGACGGATACGCGGTGCAATACCACGTCTCCCACTCGTCCTGCGTGAGCGCGTTCGGATTCTTCGACGCCTTGCGCGCGAGGTCGTTGTCGGGCGTGGTGAGCGCCTTGACTTCAATCTTGTCGATGGAATTCGGCAGATTCGCAAGCGTTTGCGCGGCGATGGACGGCATATAAATGGCGCTGTTGTCGGAATCGCCCGAATCGAAGATGCCGACGATTTTCACTTTCACGCGATTGCGTTCGGTGGAGGATTTGCCGGTTTTCCCGGTACCTCCGTTCGTATTGTCGTCCGCACCGACGGCGATCGTCTTGTCGAGCGTAACGCTGTCACCGACGTTCACGCCCAGTTTCGCGGCGAGCGCGCTGCCGACCATCGCCTGCTCGCTGTCGTCTTTCGGCCAGGTTCCGTTGATTTTCCACCATGAGCGCATGCCGTTCATGCCGGCCACGGTGGACTCGCCGGAGTCCATGTGCAGGGTTTTCGCGAACCACGTGCCCACGATCGGCACGTTGGTCGCCTTGCATTTCGCCGCGGAAGCAGCCGCACCTGACGCACCAGCCGTTCCAGCAGAGCCAGCCGAACCAGCCCCCGAACCGACACACCCCGCATCCGCGTGGATGTTCAATTCCGGCGCGAAATTGGTGATGTTGAACGCCCAGAAGATGGTCTTGATCTTCTGCGCGTCCGACTCCTTCAGAAACGCGGTCGGGTCGGCGCTGTCCGCCGCAGCCGAGCCGTCGGAAGTGAAACCCCCGTCCGAACCGGACGAACTACCCGAAGCCGAGCCAGCAGAATCGCCGGTATTGTACAAATCGCTCACCACAGCGTCGGACTTCGGCTGCACGACGATATTCGAACCGTACGTGCTCAGCTCCGCGTTGAGCTTGTCGCCCACGTCGAACACCACGCCGAGCATGGCCACGCTGACGGTGGCGGACAGGCACACGGTGACGGCGATGAGCAGACGGCGTTTGAACTGCCGGCTGAACGAGCGAAAGATCATTTTCAGGAAGAACATGGCACCCCCTTACCTTTCTCGGCGCTCACTGGAAATGGCTCGACAGCGCGTCGAGCGTGGACGTTTGGATGACGATTTTGCCCGGCTTGACCTGGTAGTCGAACGGTATCGGGTTGCAGCCGCCTTTGAAGCCGATGGTGGCGAGGTTGATGGCCACATCGCACTTCTTGCAGATGATTTTGCCGTCCTTCTCGTAGTAGCCGGCGTCGCCGCAGTTGTCGCACGCGTCGAGGCCGACGCCGTACGCGCCGCCGTTCTTCTTGATGATGATGAATCGCATGGAAGTGCCGTCCTTCGCGCGGTATTCGAAGCGATGCAGGTGGCCGTCGGAAATCTGGCTGAATTTGATGGTGGCCACGCCGTCGGCGAGCGAGTAGTCTTCCGGCGGCGACAGCGTGACGACTTTCTGCGTTTGCGCGACGCCGTACGTCAGGGCCACGGTGACGCAGATCATGGCGACCAGGCTGAACGCGCCGGCCGCTTTCGCGCGGCGGCGGAACGCGATATGCGTGCGTGCGATCGCCTCGTTGGCGCCGGTCGGCTTGACTTTGAAGCCCATGACGATGCTGGCGATTGCCGGAATGGCGAAGACGAGCGCCATTGCGATGGTCAGGCTGCGCTGATGGTTGATGCCCCACACGAGCGCGAGGAAGGCGGCGGTCGGGAAGCTGACGATGCGTTTGGATTGGAGGATCTGCGCAAGGTCGGTGAAATGCTGTGCGAACAACAGCGCGACCAACAGCAGCACCGCCGTCGTGAACGACCAGCGGACGGCGGTGGAACGCATCGTGCGGAAGATAAGCGCGGCGATGATTGCGACGGCCGCGCCCAAAGCGAAGCCGAGCGCGCGCAACAGCATGTCGGAAGTGAAGATGGGATCGCCCGGCTCGACGAAGATCGTCAGTCGCAGAATCACGTCGGGCAGCGCACGAAAGGTGGTGGCCGCGATCGCAAGCGCCGCAACGAGATTCGCGATGTCGAGCAGCGCGCGGTGGTTGTGCCAGTCGGCGGTGATGCGGCGGGCGAACAGGACGATGACGAACACGGCCACGTCGAGGATCACGCAGCACCACAGGGTCGGATAGTTGACGAACGTGCGTTGCGTGATGACGGCGGTGGCGCGCAGCGCGGCGAATACGACTGCGCCGGCGAATCCAACAACGAAACCGGCCAGCCGCCAGTACGCGCTCAGAGGCTTGTCACGCCCCTCACCGACGGTGAGCATGACGCTCAACGCCATGACGAGCAGCGCCGGCGCCAACACCCCCTGCAACACCGTCACAAACTGCAGCAGCATCCCAAAATCCTTTCATCCAAAAACCCAACTCAAAGAGCCCAACGATTCCCATTCCGCCCCATCCCAAAGAGTTCCACCCCTCTCACCCCCCTAAAATGCGAGGATTTCCCGGACCCCCTCCACAATCGCAGAGGTGAATCCATCCCCCTAAACGCGAGAGAGCGGTTTCGGTATGCATTGCCCGACCGTAAGCTTGGCCGAACGGCCTTGAGTGTGTCGGGTAATGCATACCGAAACCGCGAACGGGCTACGCTAGGAGATCACCACTCCTGCGGCGTATAGTTCCAGTCCGGGAAGGTGACCTCGATCGGTTCCGTCCAGAAGCGTCCCTTCACACCCGTCTCCGGATCGACGTGCAGCATCCAGCCCTTCTTCTCCGGGGATTCGATCTTCAGCACGAGTTTGTACGCGCCGGCCTTGTCGAGCTTGACGTTGGCGCCGTAGTGCGGGCCGTCGGAGGCGTTCATCTGCATGAAGGTTCCGGAGGCGACGGACGCGTTGGAGGTCTTGTCGATGATGTCGTAGTTGACGGTCAGGTCCGGCACGAAATCGCCCTTGCCGTAGCCGAGTTCGGTGCCCTTCTGGTTGGCATGGATGTCGGCTTCGAGGTGGAAGCTCGCATCGGCGGCCTTGAGGCCCATGCCGGACGGTTCCATGTCGATCGGCTGGAAGTACACGGCGTTGACGGTCAGCGGGCCGCATTCCTGGTCGGAGTGCTTCTCATCGACCTGGATCTCTTCGAAACCGGCGGAATCGCTGGAATCGTCCTTGCTGGAGTCGTCGGCCTTCGAAGCCGACGCGGAGGCGCTGGACTTGTCCGAAGCGGCGGAATCGTTGGAATTGCCGCATGCGGACAGGGAGAAGGCCATGGAGCCGGCCAGCAGGATGCCGAGCAGAGCGGCGATCTTCTTGTTCTTCATTTCTCTTTCCTTTGTTGTTGGATGTGGAAAAAATATCGGTAAATCTCGGAAAATTTGCGTATTACTTGCGATTGTCAGGCGTGCGCAACTTGCGTTTGCGTGCGAAGCCGACGGCGAACAGCGCGAGTACGGCAATCGCCGCGATCGTTTGTGCCGCAAGGCATTCGACGTACGGATACAGGCCGATCCAGTCGTTTGTGGGCACGCTGGACAGGTAGTGGCCGTCGATCAGGTCACCTTCGATGAGCGCGTGGATGCCACCGCCGGCGAAGATGACGACCAGCACGGCCATCAGGATCGACGTAACGAGGAAGAACGGGCCAATCGGAATCTTTACGGAGGTGAAGCGTAGCACGAGGAAGATGACGAGCAGCACCACACCCGCGGCGATGCCGCCGATCCACATGCCTTGCGCGTCGCGATTCATCGAGTAGATCGATTCGTAGAAGATGACAGTTTCGGCGCCTTCACGGAACACGGCTAGGAAGCTCAGCATGGCGAGCGAAACGACCATACCCAGGCCCACGCCTTCGCCGGCGGCGACTTTGTTTTGCGCGTCGGCCACGGCGGACTCGGTTTTGGTGCGGATGTAACGGTTCCACGCTTCCACGGAACTTTTGTTGAGCATCCAGTTGCTGGTCCACAGCAGCATGAGCATGGCGATCAGCGCGCACACGCCTTCGCTGATTTCCTGGACCGGACCGGAGCCTCCGAACAGGAACGTGAAGAGCACGGCGATCAGACCGGAGCCGGCAAGGCCCGCGAGCACGCCGAGGTAAATCCACTTGGTGAAGCGCCGGTTGCCGGATTTGACGAGGTAGGCCACCACGGCGGCCACCACCAGCAGCGCTTCGAGACCCTCGCGGATCAGGATGAGGAACGCCTGTCCGGCGGAGCTGGTGATGGCTTTGGTGAAGGCGTTGACGTTGCCGGCCGCGCCACCGTCGAGGGTGGCCGCGTCTTCGACGAGCCAGCTTTTCAGGTCGTCGACGAGCTTCTTGATCTCCTTGTCGGAGCCGCCATCGCGCATGGTTTTGCGGGTCATTTTGAACTGGTATTCGACCTGAGAGACGCGGTCGCCGGAAATGGCGTTCATCACGTTCTTTTCGAAGCCAAGCTTCTCGTAGTACTGGTAGTACGCGTTGTTGACGAGGCTGGAGCCTTCCGTTCCTTTGCCGGAAACGGCGGCTTTGTAGGCTTTGTCGAGAATGACGTTCATTTCGCTGGCGACGTCGCCCCACGTGCGGTCACCTTTGCCTTTGGAGGAGTTCTTTTTGGCCGCGTCGAGCTTCTTGCGTTCGGCTGCGGTCTGTTCGGCGCGCTGCTTCGCGTAGGTTTTGGGGTCGGCGAGGTTCGCGTTGCCGTCAAGCGTCTGCGCGGCCGTGTCAAGGTCCGCGTTCAGCGCGTTGATTCCGTTTGCGATCGCGCTCCCCTGGCCCTGCTGGTACGCGAGTCCTTCCAAATCGGTGAACTGTGTGAGCAGCGCCTGCTGCTTGTCGGCGGAAATGGTGTCGTTGACGGCCTTCGAGAAGTTGGATGCGTCGTAGCCGATCCAATGCGCGGTCTGGAAGCCGGTGCCGGCCTGGCCGTAATCGCCGTCATTGTAGTCTTTTTCGGCGGTGGCGAGCTGCTTGGCGATATTCTGCGCGACGGCAGTCCAGGAATCGAAATTCGTCTGGTTGCCGTCAGCGGCGGACGCCTGCCGCGGCATCGCGATGCCGACAAACAGCGTGGCGAGCGCGATCATCAGCGCGGCGACGAGCGTGATGAGACGACCGGAAGCCGAGACGCGCGAACCGCACGAATCGTAGGAACCGGCTGCGTGGCGCTGCGCGACGCGAGATGACATGGGTCGAACCTTTCTTCCGCAAATCTTTTCGGCGCGCTTTCCCCGACGTACCCAACGTACGAAGCGCGCATCGGAAGCCAAGATAGAACGAAAGTTTTTTGAATAACAGTCTTGATTTTTAATTGGTCTTGTTGTATCGCGCATGAAAAAACGTTGGAATTCCGCCGTTTTTATTTTTCCCGTTTTCCGCGTGTCGTCTCACATTGTGACGCTCACCGCCGTTCCGCAACACCCCCGTCCGCCCGAAAACGTGAAGCGAACTCCATGCCAAAGCGTCAGTTTGTATAATCGCGACTTGCATAATCACGATTAGCATAATCGTAACCATACAAAGCTACGGGGGTATCAAAATAAGGCGATGCCTCATGCCACATATAGCGCATATCAGGTTGCCCAAGCACGAACTACGCCAAGCCGGGCACGCGCTAGCATCGTGGTATGGACTCCATTGCACCGCTCGCACAGCGCATGCCGTATACCACCGCGTTCCCCAAGGCGCTCGGCACGGGGTTGTTGATTTCGACGCCTCACCCGATCACTGCGGAATTGCGCGGCGAGATGGAACGGTTCATCGATGAATACGAGCATGCGCTTTCGCGATTCCGCGCTGATTCGCTGGTTGCGCACATCGGCAATGCGGAGCATGGCGGGCATTTCGATTTTCCCGATTGGGCCGGCCCGCTATTCGATTTGTACGACGCGCTGCACGCCGCCACGCGCGGTGCGATCGACCCGTGCGTGGGCGAGGACCTGATCCGTCTCGGTTACGATCCCGCGCTGAGTTTCACCGTTGAAGCCGACGCCGGCGAGCGCCTGGGCGCGCTGCACGGACGGGCCGTATGGGGTCGTGATGTGGTTCGTTCGAGTGGTACGACATTGGTTACACGCAGTCCGGTTCATGTGGATTTCGGCGCGTGCGGCAAGGGTTATCTGGTGGATTCGCTGGGCGGATTGCTCACCGATTCAGAACTTTCGCGCACATCGCATGTCAAGTCAGCCGAAACGACCAACCCGACATGCCAATCTTCCATCTCAGACAGCAAACGCGAAAGCGCTGCCCCGGAATTTGTGATTGATGCGGGCGGCGATCTGCTGGCGCGCACGAACAAGCCGATCCGTGTGGCGCTTGAGGATCCGGATGATCCGTCCTGCGCGGTCGGCGTCGCACTGATCGGCGATGGCGCGTTCTGTGCGAGCGCGCCCAGCCGTCGCCATTGGGAGGTGGCGGTGAACGAACAGACGCATCTGGCGATTCACCACCTGCTCAACGCCATCGACGGCCTGCCTGTGCAACAAACGGAAGCCGCCTGGGTTGCAGTGCAATCCGCGTCATTTGGCGACTATCCGACTGCGGTGGCGGACGGGTTGGCTACGGCGCTGTTCGTTGCGGACCCGAATGAACTGCGCAGCGTTTTTGTTTTCGATTGCGCCACGTTGGACGCCGACCGTCACGCCACCATCAGTGCCGGTTTCCCCGGCCGTTTCTTCTGATTGCCGACCGGTCACTGATTGCCAGGTTGGCCGGTTGGCGGCCCGCCAATCGCAGACCGCAAACCGGCCAATCGCAAGCAAAACTCACGGAATGAGGTTGCCGGCGGCCACGTACAGGTCCCACCAATCCTGCTTGTCGAGATCGATGTCCGCGCCGTCGAGCATTTCGCCCAGCCGGGTGGGGTTCATCGAGCCGAGCACGATCTGGATCTTCGCCGGATGCCTGAGCACCCATGCGGTGGCGATGGCGTTGGCGCTCACGCCGTACTTGGCGCCCTTTTCGTCCAGTGCCTTGTTCAGCTCCGGGAAGTGCTCGTTGCCTACGAACGGGCCGTATTCCGTGCCGGACTGGAACGGGCTCCACGCCTGGATGGTCATGTGGCGCAGTCGCGAGTAGGACAGCAGGCCGTCCGAATGGTTGGCCACGACCATGCCTTCGGCGCCGGAGTTGGTCATCAGCTCGTCGCTGACCATCTGCGCGTGCATCAGGCCGAACTGCAGCTGGCTCGCTTCAAGCCTCATGGCCGGGTCGTCGCCGAGCCAGGACTGCAGCAGTTCCGCCTGCCACGGGTTCACGTTGCTCACGCCGAAGTGGCGCACTTTGCCCGCCTTGTGCAGGGTGGTGAACGCTTCGACGATTTCCTCGGCCTCCATCAGGGTGTCGGGCCTGTGCAGGAGCGCGAAGTCCACGTAGTCAGTGCCGAGCGCTTCCAGCTCCTCGTCGAGTCGCGTGATGAGGTGCTTCGCGGAGAAGTCGTAGCGGGTGGCGTGCACGTTGTTCGGGTCGCTGAAGTCGATGTTGATACCGAACTTCGTCTGCAGGAAGATGTCCTCGCGCTTGAGCCCGGCGTCCTTCCACGCGCGGCCGAGCACACGCGAGCTGGCATGGTCGTGATTGACGTTGAATCCGTAGATGTCCGCCGTGTCGAAGAAGTTGACTCCATGCTCGGCGGCCGTACGCACGACTTCTGCCGCAGCGTCCGCATCCAGCGCGTCCATGCGCATCACGCCGAGCGCCGCCTGCGATGCGACCACTGCCGATTTGCCGATTTCGATGCTTTTCATGACTGCCCACTTTCTTTGTGATTTTCAAATACGTCAATCGATTGACGTCAGTCACCTCAATGATAAATCCGCCGTCCCGTCAGCGCAACACAATAAAAATGCCGAAGCCAAAACGCAAAAATCCGAAGGGGTGGTCCCTCCGGATTTTTTAGCGAGTCAGCACACCAACCTCACTCGGCCAGCGTGAACTGGCTGTTGTAGATGTCGGCGTAGAAGCCGCCCTTGGCAAGCAGTTCCTCATGGGTGCCACGTTCCACGATGTCACCACCGTTCATCACCAGGATCATGTCGGCGTCGCGGATGGTGGACAGGCGGTGCGCGATCACGAAGCTCGTGCGGCCCACGGTCAGCGCGTCCATCGCCTTCTGGATCAGCTCTTCGGTACGGGTGTCGACGGACGAGGTGGCCTCGTCGAGGATCAGGATCGGCGCGTCCTCCACCATCGCTCGCGCGATCGTCAGCAGCTGCTTCTGTCCCTGCGAAAGCGACGCCTTATCGTCGAGCACGGTGTCGTAGCCGTTCGGCAACGACATGATGTAGTGGTGCAGGCCGACGGCCTTGCATGCGGCCACGATCTGCTCGTCGGTGACGTCCTTCTTCGAATACGCGATGTTTTCACGCACTGTTCCACGGAACACCCACGTGTCCTGCAGCACCATGGAGAACTGGTCGTGCACGTTCCAACGCGGTACGGACTTGGTGTCGATGCCGTCGATCGAAATCGTGCCACCGGAAATCTCGTAGAAGCGCATCAGCAGGTTGACCATGGTGGTCTTGCCGGCGCCGGTCGGGCCGACGATAGCCACCTTCTGGCCGGCCTTCACGGACGCGGAGAAGTCGTTGATGATGGTCTTGTCCGCGTCGTAGCCGAAGCGCACGTGGCTGAATTCCACGTCGCCGCGCACCGGCTGCGGCTTGCCGTCCGCGCCGACGCCCAGCAGCGCCTGCTTGCCGGTTTCGTCGGACAGTTCCGGCTCCTCAAGGAAGCCGAAGACGCGTTCGGATGCGGCCGCGCAGCGCTGCAGGTTCTGGAACGCCTGCGCGAACTGGGACAGCGGCTGCGTGAACAGGCGGATGTACATCATGAACGCCACGATCACGCCGAATTCGATCTTGCCGTCCATGGCGAGCACCGCGCCGACCACGCACACCACCACGTAGCCGAAGTTGCCGACGAAGTTCATGATCGGCATCATCAGGCCGGACAGGAACTGGCTCTTCCAGCCGGAAACGTACAGGTCGTTGTTGTACTTTTCGAAGCGCTTGATGGAGTCCTCTTCGCCGCAATATGCCTTGACCACGGTGTGGCCGGAGTACATCTCCTCCACGTGCCCGTTCACGTCGCCGAGCGCGATCTGCTGCTGGGCGAAGTATTTCTGCGAGACCTTCATGATCAGGCCCATCACGATCAGGCCGAGCAGCGCGGAGCCGATGGCGCACAGCGTCATGGTCACGTTGTTGTAGAACATCATGATGAGCGCGCCGAAGAACAGCGTGATCGAAGTGATCAGCGAGCCGACCGACTGGCCGAGCGTCTGTCCGATCGCGTCGACGTCGTTGGTGATGCGGCTCAGCACGTCGCCGTAGCTGACTTTGTCGAAATATTTCAGCGGCAGGCGATTGATTTTCTGGCTGATCGCCTCACGCAGCTGCTGTGCCGTGCGTTGCGTGACGTTGGCCATCAGCCAGCTTTGCAGGTAGCTCAGCAGCGCGTACCCGACGTACAGCGCGACGAGCAGCCATGCGATGCGCGACACCGCGTCCATATCGATCGAATTCATGACGGGCTTGCCGTGCACCATGGCCGGCAGACCCTTCGTGATCTCGTTGGTCATGTCCTTGAGCTTGTCCGGGCCGATGATCTGGCACACCGTGCCGGCAGCGCCCAGAACCAGCGCGAAAATCATCACCGGAATGTACCGGCTGCAGAATTTCACGAGCTTCTTCATCACTCCGCCGAAGTCCTTCGGCTTTTCCACGGCCCCACGGCCGCGTCCCATTCCTCTTGGCATGTCTCCCCCTTTCAGCGCTTCAGTTCGTCTTCGCTCAACTGCGATTCGGCGATCTGCCGATACACTTCGCACGTGTCGAGCAGTTCCTCGTGCGTGCCCTGGCCGACCACTTTGCCGTCGTCGAGCACGATGATGCGGTCGGCATTCATGATGGTGCCGATGCGCTGCGCGACGATGAGTTTCGTGGAATCCTTCGCTTCCTTTTCGAGCGCGTCACGTACGGCACGGTCGGTTTTGAAGTCGAGCGCGGAGAAGGAATCGTCGAAGATCAGGATTTCCGGATGACGGTAGACGGCGCGTGCGATCGACAGACGCTGCTTCTGCCCGCCCGAAACGTTGGAACCGCCCTGCGAAATGCCGGAATCGTACTTCTTCTGCTTTTTGTCGATGAATTCCGTCGCCTGCGCGACGTCGCATGCGCGGCGCACGGTGTCGTCGTCGCGGTCCGTATCTCCGTACGCGACGTTGCTGGCGATCGTTCCCTTGAACAGGAACGACTGCTGCGGCACGTAGCCGATCTTGTCGCGCAACGCCTTCAGCTTGTAGTCGCGCACGTTGACGCCGTCGACGAGCACCTCGCCTTGCGTGGCGTCGTAGAAACGCGGCACGAGGTTGATGAGGGACGATTTGCCGGAGCCGGTCGAGCCGATGAACGCGACCGTCTGACCCTTCTTCGCCTTGAAATTGACGCCTTCGAGCATGGCGTGACGCGAGTCGGGGTAGGCGAAGCTCACATTGCGGAATTCGATTTCGCCTTCCTCGCCCGGCTTGCCCGCGTCCTGCGTGCCGTCGGTGACCATCGGCTCGGTGTCGATGACTTCGAGCACGCGCTGCGCGGACACGTCGGCTCGCGGCCAGAGCACGAACACCATGCTCAGCAGCAGGAAGCTCATGATGACCTGGATGGAGTAGCTGGAGAACACCACCATGTTGGAGAAGGTGGTGAGCTTGTCGACGGCGTCGGCAGCGTCGATGAGGTACGCGCCGATCCAGTAGACGGCGAGCATCAGGCCGTTCATGATGGTGTTCATCAACGGCATCATGATGGCCATGGCGCGGTTGGTGAACAGCTGGGTTTCGGTGAGTTCCTTGTTGGCTTCGGTGAACTTGGCTTCCTGGTAGTCCTCGGCGTTGTACGCGCGCACCACGCGCAGGCCGGTGAGGTTCTCGCGCGCCACGAGGTTGATGTTGTCGGTCAGGCGCTGCATGGCCTTGAACTTCGGCATGACGAAGTGCATGATCACGGCGATGACCACCAGCAGGATGGCCACGGCGACGCCGGTGGCGAGCGTCCAATCGAAGCCCTTTCCTGCGATCTTGCACACGGCCCACACGGCCATGATCGGCGCCTTGACGATCATCATCAGACCCATGGTGATGAACATCTGGATCTGCGTGATGTCGTTCGTGGAGCGGGTGATCAGCGACGCGGTGGAGAAACGGTTCATTTCCGCCGGGCCGAAGCTTTCCACCTTCTTGAATTCGAGCGAACGCAGGCGCTGGCTGAACGAGGCACCCACGCGTGCGGCGATGAAGCCGGTGACGACAGCGCACGCCGCGGAGCCGAGCGAGACGAGCAGCATTTTGCCGCCGGCCACCCAGATGTCGCGCATTTCGCTGCCGGGGGTTTCGACGAGCTGCGTGATGTCGGCCATATAATCCGGCAGGGTCAGGTCAAGCCAGATCTGACCGACGATGCTGACCAGCGCGACGAGCATCTGACCGATCTCCGCTTTGGAGAGGTATCGCATGATGCGAAGCATGCTTGGTTCCTTCTCTTGTTTTGTGTTTTGCTTGTTTTCTTACGATTAGTTTTTGCGATTTTTCGCGGTTTTTGCGATTACTGGATTGCGATTACTTACACTGTGAATTATTTACAGCGTAAGATACTACGCGTCTTCCTGTGCGTTTCCTGAGAACGCGGCTTTGACCTCGTCCGCCGTGGGGCGCGGTTTGCCGGGCATGCACAGCGACATGTACGTGGTGAATTCCTCGGTGAGCTCAACGAATTCGCGCGCGCGGCGCTCCCCCATCTGCGAGAAGATCCAGCAGATCGCCTCGCGCATGCTTTCGCGCTGCCGTTCGGCGCGTTCCCTGCCGGCTTCGGTGAGGTTCACGTGCACCACACGGCGATCGTCGGGGTCGGATTCGCGTGTGATCTGGCCTTTTTTCTCCAACGCGGACAGCAGTGTGGACACGCGTCCGGTGGTGGTTTTCATTGAAGAGGCGAGCTGCGATGGCGTCAGCGGGCCTTTCCTATAGAGTTCCTGCACGGCGAAGGGCTCGCCCTTCGCGCCTTTCACCATCTCCTGCTGCATGCGCGAACGTTTGTCCCATGTGTTGGTCGCCAATTCGTGGAACAGTTCCTCTTCAAAGCCCACGAGGCACCTCCTTCCGTCGCAATCGCCGTCATAATATCTTACAGTGTAAACATTTTACAGTGTAAGTTATTCCCAGGGCGATTTTGCAGCGAGCAAGCTACAGAAGGCACGAAAAAGGCCGCGGCCCGAATCGCGATTATTGTGCGGAATCGGGCGCGGCCAATCGTACGTATTGCGCGGAATTCAGCCGCGACGGGCGTCGACGGAGGCGTTCAGCATCGTCAGCTCATCCTGCGTGAGCGTCAGTTCGGTGGCGGCGAAGGAATCGTTGATTTCCTGCGGATTGCGGGCGCTGGGGATGGTGAACAACCGCTCGTAGCGGCTCAGTTCCCAGGCGAGCACCACGCGCTGGTAGGAGCAGCCGTGGTTGCCGGCGACCGTGCGGAACGGGTCGTACGCGCGCTGGTCGAACGCGTCGAGGAAGCCGCCGAGGGGGCTCCAGCACACGAACGCGAGTCCAAGTTCCGCGCAGTGCTCCATCGTATGCTCAGGGTCGGGGTGCGAGGGCGAGAACTGGTTCTGCACGGCGATCAGCTTGTCGCCGAGAATCTCGCGGGCGATGTCGATCTGCGCGTTGTCCACGCGGGAAATGCCCGCGTACCGGATCACGCCCTCGTCAAGCAGCTGCTTCAGCGCGCCGACCTGGTCCTCATAAGCCACTTCCGGGTCCGGTCCGTGCGAGTACAGCAGGTCCAGCGCCTCCACGCCGAGGTGCGCGGCCGACTCCTTTGCGTCGCAGATCATCGTTTCCGGACGCGAATCCGCCATCCACCCGTACTGGCTGCCCACAGCCTGCAAATGCTGGCGTTCCGGCTCGTTTTCGGCAACGTTCGGCGCCTCCATGGTGCGGCGATAGCCGGTTTTGGTTGCAATCAGCACTTCGTCGCGCGGACCGTCCCAGCTGGCGAGCGCGTCGCGCACCATTTTTTCGCCGTAGCCCAGGTCTTCGGCGGTGCCGGTGCCGGGTTGGCTTGGCAGGTAATACGACCAGGCGGTGTCCAGATATCGCACGCCCGCGTCCAAGCCGGCGTGAATCGTGCGGATCGCCGTATCGCGGTCCGGGCGGCCCTCAATCGCCAACGCCATCGTGCCCATGCCGAGCCGTGGAATCGCAAATCCCGCCAATTCGCCCATGTTTCGTGCGGTCGTCATAACCGTCTCCCTTCCGTCGCCACATCCGTCGCTACAAAATCCGCCACCCATTCTCGCACAAAACAGCGCGCGCCGGGTTGTCGGGCGGGTGCGGGAAGATGAGGGCACAACCGAACGGGAGCCGAAAGGCTGAGAGGGAGCTCGACGAGCTTCGACCGAGGACTTGATGCGGGTAATGCCGCCGTAAGGAGACGGGTTGTTCGCGCCGCGAGGCGCATCTCATTTCCGTTCGCGATAACCGAATATCGCGTGATTAGGGTCACGGAGGGGCGCACCACCTCATAGGGTACGGTTCCTTCGGCGACCCTTTTTTCGTACCAACCGTGAATGTCCGATTCACCGGAAGCAGACGCTCGGAAGCCCACAAAGCAGTTCTGAACGTCCGTTTCGGCGGGAACGGCACTCGTGGGGCCTGACATACAGAAGGGAACCGAAATGATCATCAACGGCAAGGAAGAGGACGTCGCCACGCCGATCACCGTGGCCGAACTAGTGGAGCAGCGCGGTCTGCGCGCCGACCGCGTGGCCGTGGAGCTCAACGGCGAGATCGTGCCGCGCGCCCAGCGTGCGCAGACGCAGCTCAAGGGCACCGACACGTTGGAAATCGTCACGTTCGTGCAGGGCGGCTGAGCACAGCAGCGAAACAAACCATACGAACGGAAACGAGAATACGAGAACAACCATGACTTTTGAACCATCCGCATCGCAGGCGCAGATCGACGCCCGCCAGCACGCTTTCGACAACCAGCCCGACCCGGCCACCCTGGTCAGCCGCGAGGAGATCCGCGCGGCCCTGCTCGACCGTCACACGGCCGCCACGCAGGACAAGCTCGACGCGGCGCACGTGGCCATCTGCGGCTGCGGCGGCCTCGGCTCCACCATCGCGGTGGCGCTGACCCGCATCGGCGTCGGCCACCTGCACTTGATCGACTTCGACCGCGTTTCAACACCGTGCAAACTCCCAAATACCTTGTTCTCAGCGGAAACAGCCTTCATTTATTCGATACGGACACAGAAGGGGAAATCGACCGGCATCTTGTATTCAACCAATCCCGCCTCGAAAACTCCAGACTTACCGAAATCCCAATGGAAGGACAAGTAAAAGCACAGGCCCAAGCCCGGGGAAACAATGTAAAAGCATACAAACTGTCTTTGCAGACCGATGACAAGCCTATCGAGCTCATCATCTACTCCTGCCTGATCTTTACCAATATACCGGAAATCCCTACCGACCCGCAGGAAACGGTACAAGCTATCGTGATCGGCAACGATTTCCTTAAACAACTGGGCGACAGATATCCTAATCTAAAAGTATCTCTGCCAATATTCAGCTAAAGAAGTACTCACATAACGGGAATGCCTGTATTGGCAATACCCGAAACCGATAATCGAAGGTTCGCAAACCGGTAGCACACAGGTTTGCGAACCTTTGTTTATTTCCTCTCTACCCACCGACAGCTTTCCGTTCACCAATGACGCGTCCGAAATAAAGCCTTTAAAATTAGGTTAGCAAGCCTTTATGTAGTAACTTTGCCATAAGGAACAATAACAGCTAACCTATGCTAGCTGTTACGCTAGTCACTGTCAGCCTGTCAGCCAATAAAGGTTAGCCGACAGGCCAATAGCAATTAGCCGATGAAGATGAAGCCGGATTAATCGGAAGGAAGTATAGGAAATACGAATCAGAACTACTTATATAAACAAAAGGAACTATGGCCATATCATTTGACTGGTACGAGAATCCGGTATCACCGGACAAACCAGAGGAGAAAAGATTTCATCCGCGCATCATCGCCAACGGACAGATAGACACGAAAGACCTCCGCAGCAGGATCCAATCCCGGTGTACGCTGAACGAGGTGGATGTAACGGCAGTGCTGGACGCACTATCACAAGTTATGGGTGAAGAACTGTGCGAAGGAAGGCAAGTGCACCTGGACGGTATCGGTTATTTTTATCCGACACTAACCGCCACCGAAGAAATCGCCGCCGATACTCCCCGCCGGAATACGAAAGTAAAGTTGAAAGGCATACAGTTCCGTTCAGACCAAAAACTGAAAAACTCCGTCGGCCATATAAAAATCAAACAGATGAAAAGAATTATCCACTCTCCCAAACTTTCGGAGACGGATATCGACAGCCGGTTGAGAAAATATTTCACCGATCATCAGATCATGCAACGTTCGGATTTTCAAGATATAACGGGTATGGTTCGCTCAACAGCCATGATTCACATCCGCCGCCTCCGCACGAAAGGCAAGTTGCTGAACATCGGCATACCCAGTCAGCCGATATACGTACCGGCGCCGGGATTTTACGGAAAGCCCGCAGATTATCAGCCGGTGAAATAATGGGATTGCGACAGGCGGTTACGCAGAAAGCGGCTGACGCCTGCTCCCACTTTATAAACATAGAAATTTATTAATCTTAATAACCTTATTCTTTTTAGTTTTCTTTTCCTTGATTCTTATACTATCTTTGCCCCTTACATGCTTCACTTGCAATTTCAGGATATCTGATATGCGTAAGCCTGTGAATAAACCTAAGCAAAATAGC
>OLOW01000838.1_pt1 | contig 21247 bp, 25 predicted proteins | sample 1672801 | NCBI WGS metagenome assembly OLOW01 (sample SAMEA3136725, study PRJEB25190) | human gut metagenome | biome: human gut; feature: human-associated habitat; material: faeces | place: Austria | collected 2013 | reverse complement strand
GGAGCGGGGAATTATAGTATCGTACACCTTATTTTTGAAGAATTTCTTCACCTCACAGAAAATACGGCGAAGGCAAGGTTGTAAAAATTGAGTGCGTAAGGAACGATCAATTTCAAAATATTGACATAAAAGACAAATGCTTTTTACTTATTATTTTAAACGCCGGTAAGCTGGAATTTAAGGTGGAAAACGATCGGCTTTACGCCGCGGCGCCTGCATTTATCTGCTTTGACGAAACCGCCGACCCCATGCTTATTTCAAAGCAAAAAGCACAGTATACCTGTATTTACTTTCATCCAGAATTTTTAAACGTTAATATGTCCTTTGAGATGCTGCGTAAAAAAGAATACGGAGATATTGCCTCCACGCACGATTTATTTTTGTTAAAGCCGTTTACCGATAAGGCTTATGTTGTGCCCATAGCCGAGGCACAGCTTGAGAAAATAACGCAGGCGGCAGAGTTTATGCAGGAGGAGCTTCGAAATCAGCGGGATTGGTATTGGTCCTGCCGCGGGCGCTCGTATTTTATTGAAATTATTATTGCTTTAGAGCGTATGTACGGGCTGATTGGATGCGGTGCGACCCATCAAAAATCCGACAATACGCCTATTATCAAAAACGCAAAGCTGCGCGACGCGGTGCTGTATATTGAAAGCCGTTTTGACGAAAGCGTTACTCTGCCCGATATAGCGAAAGCCGCCGGGATGAACCACACAACGCTTACGGCGCTGATGAAAGAGGAACTGGGACTTACCGCAATAGAGTACCTTATGAAATACCGCATAACCGTTGCCGAAAAGCAGCTTGAATTTACAAGCGTGCCCATAAAAGATATTGCAAATATGACAGGCTTTAAAACCGTACAGCATTTCAGCCGTGTTTTTAAAGCTCAAACCGGCGCCACCCCGGCAGAGTTTCGGAAAAACGCCGTGCAAAAACGAAAGGATGATTTGAATGGGAAACAAAATAGCAGAGCTTGAGAAAAGAATTTCAGAGCTTGAAGAAGAGCTGAAAAATATGATGATTTATTCCGATGGAGCAAATGTATCGTTTAATAATTCTAGTATAAATATGCTGCAAATTCTCGGTGACGGAGCAAATGTTGCGCTTGAAAATGTGCCGCTTGACAGTGTAGAAATTTCCGGTGACGGAAACAATGTAGCCTTTTCCGATTGCCCTATCGCCATTTGCGCAAATGGAAACGAAGAAGACCTTGACGATATTGAGGACAGAGCCGACGATTTGGATTGCCGCATAGAAAACATAAAATGCGCAGCACTGGACGCAAAAGCCATTTTAGATGAAGTGCAGGCACATTTTGATAATCTCTCAACCGAAATCGAAAGCCTAAAAGCCGAAAGCAAGGAATAAAAATGCGCGCTCCGTTTCAGATTTTAGCCGTTCCCTACCATTTTATAAAAGGTGAATTGTGCTTTTGCGTGTTTCGTCGCACAGACTCTGACATTTGGCAATTTATTGCCGGCGGCGGTGAGGATAACGAAAAACCGGCGGACGCCGCCCTGCGCGAAATCAAGGAAGAAACCGGCGTGACAGCCGAAAAGCTCACCGCACTTCAAAGCGTCGCCTTTGTTCCGGCGGAGGTTGTGGCCAAAAATTTGCGCGCGCATTGGGACAAAAATATCTTTGTAATTCCCGAATACAGCTTTGCGTTTGAGTGCAGCGCCGACCCTACCCTTTCGAGCGAACACAGCGAATATCAATGGCTGCCGTATAACGATGCCCGAAAGCTGCTGAAATGGGAGTCTAACAAAGTGGCAATGTATGAAATTATGTGTAGATTGAGGAATAATGAATGACTGTAACGGAGCGCAAAGCACTCATGAAGTCCTATCTTGGCAAAACGATAACGATTAAAATAGACCGTCCGATAGGTTATATACATAAAAAAGAAAACTACAGTTTAACCTATCCAATCAATTACGGATATATTCCCGGAGTGCTTGGCGGCGACGGCGAAGAACTTGATGTTTATTTATTAGGCGTAGATGTTCCGGTAAGCGATTACACCGGTAAAATCATCGGAATTGTATATAGAAGTAACGATGTTGAGGACAAGCTGATTATGGCACCTGAGAGCATTGCATTTACGCAAAATGAAATCAAGGAACAAATAAATTTTCAAGAACAGTATTATGAAACTGAAATTGAAGCATTGTTCCAAAAATCCTGCGGTGCGGTCGTTTTCAAAAGAGAAAACGGCGGAATAAAAATTCTATGTCTTTTTCAGCAGAGGTCGCAAACCTACAGCGTTCCTAAAGGACATATGGAAGCCTTTGAAACCGAGGAACAGACCGCCAAACGGGAAATTAAAGAAGAAATTGGTATATCTGTGGATTTTGTTACGAATTTTAAGAAAACAATCCGCTATGACATTCCGGGCGGCAAGCATAAAACAGTTGTATTATTCCTTGCTGAATGTACTCAGCAGTTAAAGATAGACAGCAGAGAAATTGAGAATCATTTATGGCTTACACCCGAAGAAACAAAAATGACCTTGCCGGAGTGGTATCGCCCTGTGATTGAAAAATTAGAACAAACGATGTGAAAGGACTGCTAATGACTGAATTTATTTCAAAGGAACCGATAAATAAAGGATGGTCGGGGGATAAAAAGTATTGTGTTACTGACGAGCAAGGAAAAAAGTTCTTGCTTCGTGTTTCTCCGATTGAACAATATGAACGAAAGAAAAGTGAATACGAACTAATGAGTCAGGTGGCAGCTCTCGGTGTACCAATGTGCAGACCGTTAGAGTTCGGCACGTCTGACGAAGGGGTTTATTCAATTCAAACTTGGATAGACGGTGTTGATGCAGAAGAAAATGCACACAACCTCACAAGTGATGAGCAGTATTCTTACGGCTTTGAAGCAGGACGAATACTAAAGGAAATTCATAAAATTCCTGCTCCGGAAGGAATAGAAGATTGGGAAATCTATTTTAACCGTAAAGCAGATCGCAAAATCAAAATGTATGAAGAATGTCCTATCAAGTATGAAAACGGACAAGCCTTCATTGATTACATTAACGCACACAGACACTTGCTTAGCGGTCGCCCTCGAACTTATCAGCACGGAGATTATCATATCGGCAATATGATGATAGGTAACGATAAGCAGCTCTACATCATTGACTTTAACAGAAATGACTTCGGAGATCCTTGGGAAGAATTTAACCGAATTGTGTGGTGCGCTCAAGCTACCCCTCTGTTTGCTACCGGAATGGTCAACGGATACTTTGATAATGATGTGCCTATGGAATTTTGGGAACTTCTCGCACTTTATATCAGCAGTAATACGTTATCTTCTGTACCTTGGGCAATTCCTTTTGGTGACGAGCAAATTCAAGTAATGGTAAATCAAGCAAAAGACGTACTGAGTTGGTATGACGATATGAAAAACCCCGTTCCGACTTGGTATAAAGGAGTTATCGGAAAATGAACAACCGCATCATAACAGATATTTCAAACTACATATTTGTTTCTGACGAGCCTGAAAAAGTTGACGCCATCTTTCTGCCCGGCGGCTCACACCCTGAGCAACCTGAATATGCTGCCGAGCTTTATCGAAAGGGATATGCAAAGTGGCTTGTTCCGTCAGGTGGAGTTAGCGTTAAACGGGATAAATGGCCCGGTGTGCGATCAAATGCGGAAATATACAACGGCGACTACAAAACCGACTGCGAATTTTTCACTGATGTGCTGATAAAAAGCGGCGTACCGAGAACGGCAATTTACGGCGAGGACAAGTCGGGTCATACGCGCGATAATGCCTTTCTCTCTCGAAATGTTGTGAACGATAACGGTCTTAGAATTAACACGGCGATGATCGTCTGCAAAGCGTTTCATGCTCGGCGCTGCCTTATGCTTTATCAGTTGGCTTTCCCAGATACTGAATTTATTGTCTGCCCGGTGCATTGCTATAATATCACGAAAAATAACTGGTACACAACCGAACAGGGAATAAACCGTGTGCTCGGTGAACTGTCACGCTGCGGCAATCAGTTTGTCCCCGATATTAAGGAGTATTTGTTATGAACCGACTTTTGATTGTTGACGGAAGCAACCTACTATTTCAAATGTTCTTTGGTATGCCTGCAAGAATAATAAACGAGCAAGGCAAAGCTATACAAGGTACACTTGGTTTTGTCGGTGCGTTGCTAAAAATTATACGAAGAACTGAGCCAACGCACATTGTCATATTATTTGATGTCGAACACGAAAACGAACGTTCAGCTCTCGATTCTGAATATAAAGCAAACAGAGTGAATTATAGCGAAACACCGGAGGAAGAAACACCGTTTTCTCAGTTGCCTGATGTATATGCGGCACTCGATTATCTCGGTATAAAGCACACCGAAACGATTGCTTGTGAAACCGATGATTTGATTGCAGGATATGCTTTGACTTATGGGCAAGAAAATGAAATTGTTATTTCATCATTTGATAGCGACTTCTTTCAGCTTATAACAGATAAAGTGTCGGTACTCAGATATCGTGGTGATAAAACCACTATATGTACGCCCAAATACATAAAAGACAAATTTAACATTACACCGTTTCAATATGCTGATTTCAAGTCACTGACGGGTGATACTTCAGATAATATTAAGGGAGCAGACAAAGTCGGTCCGAAAACGGCTGCTTTGTTGCTTAATGAGTGTGGTTCTCTTGAAAACATAATTTCAAACGCAGATGGGATAAAGAAACCATCAATTAAACAATCTATAATTAGGAATGCTGAAAAGATAAGAACGAATTATAAGATTATCAAACTCGATAATTCGGCGCAGTTACCGTTCGCTATGAGCGAGCTTGCATATAAATTTAACGTAATAACCACGAATGAGGTTTTGAAAGGAGTGGGTTTAAAATGAAACTCATTCTTTCGTCTTGCGATTTTCGCAATGAGAAATCAAAGAAAACCATACTTAATAATCTAAGCAAACCGGTTGATCAATGCAAACTGCTGTTTATTCCTAATGAAAAAGCAACATATGAAACCATACATAGTGAAAAGTATTTTTTAAGAATGCAAGAGTTTGGCTTTGCAAGAGATAATATCTCAGTTTTCGACTATTACAATGAACAACAGTTTATCAACCTTGATTTAGACGTCATTTACATAAGCGGCGGAAATACATTTGCAACACTAAAGCGGATAAAAGATTGTGGTTTCGATAAAGAAATCATACGCTATGTGAGATCGGGCGTTCTTTATATCGGCGGCAGTGCGGGCGCGCACATTGCCACGCAAAGCGTTGCACATATCGCGGCGTTTGATCCTATTCCCGATGGTATGACTGATTTTAAAGGACTTGGATTGTTTGACGGTATTATTTTCTGTCACTATACCGAGGAACACAAAGCGCTGTATGATAAGCTTAAATCGGAGGGAAAATACAAGGTATTTGCTTTGCGGGATGAGGATTCATTGGTTGTAGCCTCCACAAACGATGATGTTATCCGGCATTATGATTTAATGATAGACGAAAACAATGACCCCGTGCGCGACCCTGAGCCGCTGCGGCAATCAGTTTGCCTCAGATATTAAGGAGTATTTGTTATGACACATTGCATGAACCTTGAACTATCTGCCTTTTTAAAAATTGCAAATGGGAGCAAAACGATCGAACTGCGACTGAATGATAAAAAGCGGCAAAAAATCAATATCGGCGACCGGATAGAATTTCGTTGCAGTGAGATAAATTCCGTTATTTTCGCGGAGGTTATAAAACTGCATAAATTCTTAGATTTTGAGCAGTTATATAAGGCGTTGCCCTTAGAAAAATGCGGATATTCCAAAAACGATTTAAAGTCAGCGCACTACACGGATATGGAAAAGTATTATATAAAGGAGCAGATCAAAAAATACGGCGTATTGGGAATAGAACTCCAAAAAATCACCGCGATCGTAGATGTAAAAGCAAACCTTTTTGACCCGGAGGTTCTGACACTTCTTAAACCAAGCGTTTATGATCCCACGCCGGAGCGATTAAAATGCAGGACAGAAAAATACTCGGCGGACAAAAATACTTTTGTGTATGCTTGCAAAATTGACGGTGTTTACGCCGGTATTGTTGTTTTGAAAACGGAAAATGACACCGCCGAGATTTTGGATATTGCCCTGAAACCCGAATACCGCAAGCACGGAATCGGCAAAAGTCTTATTGATTTTATTTTCACTCAATTTCCGATAGATACGATTACAGCCGAAACCGATGACGAGGCGGTTGAGTTTTATAAAAGGTGCGGATTTAATGTGATTGGATTCGGAATGAAATGTAACAATAAAAGGTATATTTGTAACAAATTAAAATTTTAATAATACAGTGAAGCGATTTTTTAGAATGGCTTTCATACTTGACATTTTTTTGCGTTTGCGCTATACTGATATAAACTGATACTTTATTATATCGGGAGGCCGCTATGGACATTAAAGTCTTTACCGAAATGTTAAAGGACAAGCATTTTCCGGACTATAAAAAACTAAAATATAAATACAATGGGGATTTTGACAGCTTTCTTAAAACATTAGAGGAATTATATTATAAACCTTTGCCGCTTTATGATTTTGACGGTAACAATATTGTTTTTACAGAAGACTTCAATGCCGTCAATCAAAATGCGGTAAAGCTGTTATTACAGCCACAGGATAAGCATTACGGAATCAAAGCCGCCGAGGAGGAAATTATATCCACATCGGCTATTGAAAGCGTGGATTTCAGCCGTGACAGTGTGCGCAAAATTCTAAAAGGAATGGCGCCTGACGGCGAGCAGGAAAACAGAATCTTAGGCATCAAGCATGGGCTTGAATTTATTGCCGATACCTCCAACAAAATAACCGAGGACAATTTATATAGGCTTTATATGATGACTGTTGGAGATTTTCTAACCAATGACGATAAATTGTTAGAGGGCAAATTTTACAGACACGATACCGTTTATGTTGTCAGCGATCATATTGAACATTCAGGGCTTGACGCTCAAAAAGTGCCTGAGTTTATGAGGTCGCTTATCGCATTTGCTAATAATGATGATGACATTAACGATCTAATTAAGGCGGCAATCATTCATTTTTACATTGCCTTTGTACATCCGTATTTTGATGGAAACGGCAGAATTGCACGGCTCGTTCATTTATGGTTTTTAATTCAAAAAGGTTATCAGTCGGCGCTGTTTATTCCGTTTTCAAGCGAGATTGAAAAAAGCCGCAAGGCATATTATGACGCTTACACGGTGATTGAGGAAAACAAGAAACTGAGCGGCAAAATAGATGTAACTCCGTTTATTCTTTACTTTATAAACAATGTTTACAATAAAATGAATGAGGATTCTGCAGCCGTTGAAACCTTAACTGTTTATGATGACGCCGTTAAAGAAGGAAAAATAACCGAAAAAGAAACAAAGCTTTGGAGATTTGTGCTGTCAGCTTACGGTACAGGCGAATTTTCAACAAAGCGACTCGAAAAAGATTTTGGGGACGCCGCCTACGCAACGATCCGAGGTTTTGTTTTAAAATTTGAGCAGTTGGGGCTGCTTTCCTCGGTAAAATACGGTCCGCGAATTAAATATAAGGTTGTAAGCTGAGGCGGTGAGAAAATGACAGGCGTGATATATGCACGGTATTCAAGTGATAATCAGCAGTCCATTGAAGGTCAGTTGCGTGAGTGCAAGGTGTTTGCCGAAAAGAACGGTATTCAAATTATCGACACATACATTGACAGTGCAATGTCAGCTAAAACCGATAACCGCCCAGATTTTCAAAAGATGATCAAAGACAGCGCAAAGCAGCAGTTTGAAACCGTTATTGTATGGAAGCTTGATCGCTTTGCCCGCAATCGCTATGATTCCGCACATTATAAAAGCATTCTAAAAAGAAATAATGTCCGTGTGCTTTCTGCCACCGAAGCTATTTCACAAGGCGCAGAAGGCATCATCCTTGAGTCTGTTTTGGAAGGTATGGCGGAGTATTATTCTGCGGAGTTGGCAGAAAAAGTTATCCGTGGGCAGACCGAAAATGCATTGAGTTGCCGCTTTAGCGGCGGAACTGTTCCTGTCGGATATAGCATTGTAAATCAGCACTTTGTTGTTAACAATGATACCGCTCCGTTAGTTCTTTCGGCATACGAAATGTATGATGAAGGAAAGACTGTGCAAGAGGTTGCCGACGATTTAAATGTTAAAGGGTTGCGAAACACCAGGGGAACAAAGCTGACAATTAACACCGTTTCCAATCTGCTCACCAACAGAAGATATATCGGCGAATATTCATACCGTGATATTCTTGTTTCCGACGGTATCCCTGCTATTGTGCCGAAGGATTTATTTAACCGTGTACAGGAGCGCATTGCCAAAAATAAAAAATCACCGGCACGGCACCGCGCAGACGAAGAATATATTTTATCAACAAAGCTGTACTGCGGAAAATGTATGACATTTATGGTCGGTGAAAGCGGAACGGCGAGGAATAAAGAAACCTATCGCTATTACAAATGTCTTTCGGCAAAGCGTAAGCGCGGCTGCGATAAAAAAGCTGTTAAAAAGAAGTGGATTGAGAATATTGTCATTGATCAAATTCTCAAATGCATTTGGGATGATAATCTGATTGATGATGTAACCGACCTTGTTATGAAAATGCAAAGGCAGGAAAACACCGCTGTATCTCTACTTAACAAGAGACTTGATGAAGTTAATAAAAGTATTTCCAATATTCTTTCGGCTATCGAGCAAGGTATTATTACGCCGTCCACAAAACAACGCCTTGAAGAATTGGAAGGTCAAAAGAAAGAATTTGAAATCGAAATCGCAAGGGAAAATATTACGAGACCTACGCTTGACCGTGACCAGATTAAATTTTGGTTTCATCGTTTCAGAAAGGCGGATGCATCAAAACCGGAAAATCGCAGAAGGCTTGTTGACAGTTTTGTAAACTCGATAATTTTGTATGATGACCGAATAGAGTTTTATTTTAATTTTAAAAAGGGTGCGAAAACACTTTCTTTGACCGACTTGGAAAAAGGTTCGGATATGCTTGACTCTCTCCCACCATTTTAAAGAAATCGCTTTTTAAGCGGTTTCTTTCTTTTTTCCAGTGTTTATGCAGGTTTACAGCTTGTCGATATGTGAAACAAATATATCGCCATATGATATTTTATTGCACTTTTTGAAATATAAATTGCCACGATAATTTGTCCTTGGTTGAATACTCTATCGAGTCCATCTTGTCTGTTGCCGCCTTGCGCATTTCCGTTAAGCACGGCCTTAACGTCTGTACGATCAGATCTTTCAAATCCTGATGCGTCGGAAGTTCGGATATTAAATCCGTGTTTCTTACAATGCTGTTCCCAACTGTCGAAAAGTATTCCGCTATCTTGTTGTACTGTTCCAATGTCAGAAGCAGATACTGAGGCTGTATCGGTTCGGTCAATGCTGCTACCGTTTCCTCGGTTATCTGCTCTATCGGATTGTTGTTACCGCATAATCTATTGCATTTGTCAGCTTCAGCTTTTTACTGTCACCGCGCAAAGCGGTGCGGTATTCTCGCTGAATGATAGATTTCTGTTTAGGCTTCTGATATGGTGTTAACACCTCTAACCCAAACCGCTGACAGATAGCATCTGACTGATGTTTAATTCGGTTATGTATTCGTCTGTAAGGAGGATAAACAGGCATAAAAAAAGACCGTAAAATCTTTATATGTAATAAAGAAACTACGGTCTATATATATGACTTTAGTTCGAGTCCGGGTGGTGAGGCAGCAATAAATTCTCATATAAAAAATGAGGTCTGATTTTGAGAAATATACGCTTCCCCGGTTCAAGTCCTTTTAGTCGAACATTCTATTGGGTTTTGTGCCCTAAAATTATCTTTTGAACATTGCCCCTAAAACAGCGAAAAACCCTTGATTTCTCAAGGGTTTTCGGCTTTTGTGCTTTATAGTCGCACAGGTCTGGAGCTGCTAACCGGAATTGAACCGGTGACCTCGTCCTTACCAAGGACGCGCTCTACCATCTGAGCCATAGCAGCATATATGTTCGCGACTTTGTTATTATACGATAAAGCGCGAACAATGTCAAGTAAAAATTCTATATTTTTCAAAAATAAAGAAAACTGTTTTAAATTTATCAAATGCGTGTTGACAATATTTCTTCCTTTTCCCGCTTGAACTCGGCAAAGCAGCCGTTATCAAGCGCGTTTCTTATATCCTCCATAAGATGATTGTAAAACCACAAATTATGCATAACCGTAAGCCTTTGCGAAAGCATTTCCTGACTTTTAAGCAAATGCCTGATATACGCCTTGCTGTACCTGCTGCAAACAGGGCAGCCGCAGTTTTCGTCTATCGGGGACATATCGTACTCATATTTTTTATTGTTGAGGTTTATAATTCCCTTTGAAGTAAACAAATGCCCGTGGCGCGCGTTGCGGCTCGGCATTACGCAGTCAAACAAATCAACCCCGCGTTCCACGGCGTTGAGTATATTCGCGGGCGTTCCCACACCCATTAAGTAACGTATTTTATTTTGCGGCATATGCGGCGTTACGTTATCAATTATATCATACATAACCTCGGTAGGCTCGCCCACGGCAAGCCCGCCTATTGCGTAGCCGTCAAGCTCCAGCTCGGCTATTCTTTTCATATGCTCGACCCGCAAATCGGTATAGGTGCAGCCCTGGTTTATTCCGAAAAGCATTTGCTCCGGGTTTACCGTTCCGGGCATTGCATTTAACTCCGCCATTTTCTTTTTGCAGCGCGCAAGCCAGCGCGCGGTGCGCTCGCAGGAGGCTTTGGAGTATGAATACTCGGCGGGGTTTTCAACACATTCATCAAACGCCATTGCGATTGTAGAGCCTAAGTTTGACTGTATTGTCATACTTTCCTCAGGACCCATAAAGATACGTCTGCCGTCCACATGTGAAGCAAAGGTAACCCCCTCTTCGGTTATATGGCGCAGGCTTGCAAGCGAAAACACCTGAAACCCGCCCGAATCGGTTAAAATAGGTCCGTCCCAGGTTGTAAACCTATGAAGACCGCCGCAGCCGCGTATGACCTCGTCGCCCGGGCGGACGTGCAAATGGTAGGTGTTTGAAAGCATTATCTGGCAGCCGAGAGTTTTTAAGTCCCCGGCGGAAACCGCGCCTTTAATTGCCGCGGCGGTTGCCACGTTCATAAACGCGGGGGTCTGAACGGTGCCCCTGTTGGTTGTAAATTCGGCGCGCCGCGCGCTGCCCTCTTGTTTTAAAAGTTTGTACATAAATCTATTCCCTTATTATTTTATAAAATCAGCATTGCGTCGCCGAAGCTGAAAAAGCGGTATCTTTCCTTTACGGCGGTATTGTAGGCGTTCATAACATTATCGTATCCCGCAAAGGCGGAGACCAGCATTATAAGCGTGCTTTCTGGCAGGTGAAAATTGGTTATAAGCCCGTCCATACACTTAAATTCAAAGCCGGGGTAAATGAAAATATCGGTATCTCCCGAGCACTCTTTTATCTCGCCGTATTTCTTTGCGCAGCTTTCAACCGTGCGGCAGGATGTAGTGCCGACACATATTACCCTGCCGCCGTTTTTGCGGGTCTCGTTTATGGTTTTCGCCGCTTCTTCGGGTATGTAATAATGCTCGGTGTGCATTTTGTGCTGCGTTACGTCCTCTACCTTAACGGGTCTGAAAGTGCCGAGCCCCACATGCAGCGTAACATAGGCTATATTTACGCCCATAGCCTTAATGCTTTCAAGCATTTCCTTTGTAAAGTGAAGCCCCGCGGTAGGCGCGGCGGCAGAGCCTGCATCCTTTGAATATACCGTCTGGTAGCGTTCCTTATCCTTTAGCTTTTCCTTTATATACGGCGGCAGGGGCATTTGCCCCACCTCATCAAGCACCGCGAAAAAATCGCCCTCACAGGCAAATTCTATCATACGGTTGCCGTCCTCCAAAACGTCGGTCACGATTGCCGTCAGCTTATCGGAAAACCTGAATTTATACCCCGTTTTAGCCTTTTTGCCGGGGCCCGCAAGGCACTCCCAAAGCTTATTGCCGTGCTGCCGCAAAAGCACAAATTCCACTACCGCGCCCGTATCCTCCCGCGTGCCGTAAAGCCGCGCCGGTAAAACGCGGGTATTGTTAAGCACAAGGCAGTCGCCGGGCTTTAAAAACTCGGGCAGGTCATAAAAATGCTTATGCTCTATTTCACCGCCGTTTCGCGGCAGCACCATAAGCCTTGAAGAATTTCTCGGCTCAACGGGTGTTTGCGCTATAAGCTCCTCGGGCAGGTCGTAATAAAAATCGCTTGTTTTCATAAAATAATCCACAACTTCTTTGATATTTCGGCATAAAATAAATTGACAAACATTATCTGTAATGTTATATTTAATTATATTGCATAAGGCAATATAATTCAAGATTGAATTTTAAAAAATGTCTTCAGAAGGAATGTGTTTTTAAATGAAAAAGTACAATGTCGGCATAATCGGCGCTACAGGAATGGTAGGTCAGCGCTTTGCGCTGCTGCTGCATGATCACCCGTGGTTCAATGTGACCGCGCTTGCCGCAAGCGCAAATTCAGCCGATAAAAAATATACCGACGCAATAGGCAGCCGCTGGGCTATGAAAGAGCCTATTCCCGAGAATTTGCGGGATATGACCGTTTTTGACGCCGAGCGCGATATTGATAAAATAACCGAACGGGTAGATTTCGTTTTCTGCGCCGTTAATATGAAAAAGGACGAAATAAAGGCGCTTGAAGAAAAATATGCAAAGCATGAGTGCCCCGTTGTTTCCAATAACAGCGCGCACCGTTTCACGCCCGACGTGCCTATGATAATACCCGAAATAAACGCCGGGCACCTTGAAATAATACCCGCGCAGAGAAAGCGCCTCGGCACAAAGCGCGGCTTTATTGCGGTTAAATCCAACTGCTCGCTGCAAAGCTATGTGCCCGCCCTTTACCCGCTTGATGAAAAATTCGGCGTTGAAAGGGTGCTTGTTTCCACCTATCAGGCAATTTCGGGCGCGGGCAAAACCTTTGAGCGCTGGCCCGAAATGATAGATAACGTTATCCCCTTTATAGGCGGCGAGGAAGAAAAGAGCGAAAAAGAGCCGCTTAAAATTTGGGGCAAAATAGAAAACGGCGAAATAGTACCGGCAGAAAGCCCGAAATTCACCGCTCAGTGTATTCGCGTGCCGGTATCGGACGGTCACTTAGCCTCAGTTTTCGTTGATTTTAAAAAGAAACCCACCAAAGAAGAAATACTTGAAATATGGGCGAACTATTCGGGCGAGCCGCAAGCGCTCTCCCTGCCGCACGCGCCCAAGCAATTTTTACATTATTACACCGAGGACGATATGCCGCAAACCAGACTTTGCAGAGATTCTGAGGGCGGTATGGCAATATCCGTCGGGCGCTTGCGCGAGGATACGCAGTATGATTACAAGTTTGTCTGCGTATCGCACAATACCCTGCGCGGCGCTGCGGGCGGCGCGGTGCTTTTAGCCGAATTATTATGCGCAAAGGGTTATATGGACTGATTTTATAAGAAACGGAGTGGTCTTTTATGAAAAAACGTATATTCACGGGAGCAGCCACGGCACTTATTACCCCTATGAAAGCAGATGGCAGCGTAAATTTCGATCGCCTTGAAACGCTTGTTGACGAGCAGGTAAAGGGCGGAATTGACGCGCTTGTGATCTGCGGGACTACGGGTGAAAAATCCACGCTTAATTATGATGAGCACGTTAAGGTTATTGAAACCGCCGCAAGAGTAAACGCGGGCAGAGTGCCCATTATTGCGGGCACGGGCAGCAACGACACGGTGTATTCGGTAGGGCTTTGCGAGGACGCAGAAAAGGCGGGCGCCGACGCTTTTCTTATGGTAACGCCGTATTACAACAAAACCTCGCAGCGCGGGCTTGTGGCGCACTATAACTACATTGCCGACCGCGTTAATAAGCCGATAATTCTTTATAACGTGCCCTCGCGCACGGGGGTTGCAATTAAACCCGAAACCTACAAGGAGCTTTCAAAGCACCCGAATATAGTAGCCACCAAGGAGGCTAACGGTGATTTATCCTCGGTTGCGAAGACCCGCTATCTCTGTGGGGATGACCTTGATATTTATTCCGGCAATGACGACCAAGCCGTAGCTATGATGTCACTCGGCGGAATAGGCGTTATTTCGGTGCTTTCAAACTTTCTGCCGGGGGTTATGCATAAAATGTGCGCCGAATACCTTGAGGGGCACACAAAAGCCGCCGCAGAAATGCAAATAAAGTATGTTGGGCTTATGAACGCGCTTTTCAGCGATGTCAACCCCATTCCCGTAAAAGAGGCTATGAATATGTTAGGGCTTGAAGCGGGTCCCTGCCGCCTGCCGCTTTATCCTATGGAGGAGGGCGCGCGCGCCGTTCTTCGCGAAAAGCTTATAGAGTGCGGCTGCCTTAAATAAAACATTACAAATTTTATGCACCCGATGGGCCTTTACCTATCGGGTGCAATTAAAAAGCGGAAGTGAAATACATATGATAAAAATTATTTTATGCGGGGCTTCGGGCAGAATGGGCGGCTTTGTGGCAAGCACGGCGGCTGCCGACAGCGATATTTCGGTAGTTGCGGGAATTGACAAAATCAATAACGGCGAAAAATTCCCGATTTTTTCCTCATTCGGCGATATAAACGTTAAAGCCGATATGATAATTGATTTTTCCCACCCCTCTATGCTGGAGCCTATGCTTGAATACGCCGTAAAAAACAAGCTGCCCGTAGTTATTGCCACCACGGGCTATGATAACGCGCAGACTGAAAAAATACGCGCGGCGGCTGAAAATATTCCGATATTTTTCACATTTAATATGTCGCTCGGCATAAATCTTGTAGCGGCGCTTGCAAAAAAAGCCGCAAAGGTACTCGGCGACGGCTTTGATATTGAAATAATAGAAAAGCACCACAACCAAAAGCTGGACGCGCCCTCGGGCACGGCAATAATGCTTGCAAACGGTATTAACTCGGTTTTCGGCGATACGCTGAACTACGAATATGACCGCCACTCGGTAAGGCGCAAACGCCCGAAAAACGAGATAGGCATACACTCGGTGCGCGGCGGCACGATAGTCGGCGAGCACGAGGTTATTTTTGCGGGGCACGATGAAGTAATAACCCTCACCCACACCGCGCAGTCGCGCGAGATTTTTGCCGTAGGCGCGGTTAAGGCGGCAAAGTTCCTTTACGGTAAGCCCGCCGGGCTTTATGATATGAGCAATGTTACAAATATCGAATGAGTTTAAAAAACGGGCTGTTGTTTTTCACGACAGTCCGTTTTTTAAGTTATATTGCGCCTTTACAGCGGGTAACAGGCGCCTGATTTTCTTTATGCTCGCCTATGATTTTTTCCATCCAAATCATATTGTACCAGTGCCCGAACTTATAGCCGCATTTTTGAAATTCCCCCACCTGCGTAAAGCCGATATGGCTGTGAAAATCGGCGCTGTTTTTTGTTAAATACTCATCTTCCTCGGCAGGATACCCGATACAGGCATACATATTAAGAATACACATTCCTTTAAGCTCTTTTTCCAGTGCTGTGTAAAGCGTTTTGCCTATACCGCATTTGCGGGCGTTTTTATCAAGATAAATCGAAGTCTCGCACGACCAATCATAAGCCGCCCTGCCAACAAACGCGCCCGCATAGGCATATCCTGCAATAACCCCGTCCTTTTCCGCTACCAAATACGGGTACTTCTGCATGATTTTTTCCATTCTGCCGCGAAATTCTTCCAAAGTGGGCGTTGTATATTCAAAGGTTATCGCCGTGTTTTTCACATAATAATCGTATATTTCCAATATCCGCTCGGCGTCTCCGAGCGTTGCGCTGCGAACCGTAATCATAAAACATTTTCCTTTAGTTATGCTCAGCCTTTAACTATACTGTTGTAAACCTCGTCAAACTGTTCCTTGCTGCCGAGCGCCGCAACCGTGTTGCTGCTTATTTGTTCTCTGGCATCGTTCAATGAAGCAATAAGCTCGTCCACCTCGCCCACAAACTCATCGGTTGTTCTTACAATATTCTTTTTAAGCTCATCAAGCGAGGCGTGCGCCTCCTCTAAGGTAGATAAATTCTTCTGCACCTGCGCCGCGGCAAGACCTGCGTTTTTCTCGGAATTTGCCATTATAGCCCTTGCGTTCGCCTGTGCCACAAGATAAAGCTTGCCTATGTTTTCGGAAAGCCTGCCTATCTCTTCGTATTTTTCGTTAAATTCTTCAAGCTTTTTTGAAATTGTTTCTTTTTCCTCATTAAGCTTGCGGTAATTATCGTTAGAAAGCTCTAGCTCAGCCGATAGCTTTTCAACCTGCTCCGATAAGTCCTTTTCACGCTCCACAAAGCTTTTCTGCGATTTTTCTATGTACTCCATAACGTCCTCGCAATTAAAACCAAACAAGCTTTTTCTGAATCCTGCCGACATTAAAATTCCTCCCAAACCGCCTGAAACGGTTTTTACTATTATACTTTATTCTATCGTAAATTACAAGTCCTTAACCGAGCTTTCCGCCGTGTGACAAAGATACGCCTTTACGTTTTCCGCCTCAAGCGCTTTTAATGTCGCCCGCGCTTTTTCCTCATCAGAAAATACCGCAAATCTAGCCGGCCCGCTGCCCGAAAGCGAAACTGCGTCCGCACCGTAATTATACAGCTTTTCTGTTATTTCCCTGCCGTCCCACAGCACCGAAAACGAATTGCCGAGCGAATTTATAAGTTCCGTATAACTGCCGCTGTTTATTGCACTTACGGTTTTTTCAATATCCGGTCTTATATAATCGGAATTATCAAGCCTTTTGAACATTTCGGCGGTTGAGAGCTTTTCGCCCGCTAAAATAATAATTGCACAGTACCTGAGCGCATTTGGCAGCGGGGTTAAAATTTCCCCTATTCCCCTTGCGCGCTGCGTTCCGCCGTCTATTAAAAACGGAACGTCCGCCCCGAGAGACACCGCCATTTCCCTAAGCCTTGATTTTGAAAAGCCGGTTCCGAAAAGCCTATCCAGCCCCACAAGCATGCCGGCGGCGTCGGCGCTGCCGCCGCCGAGCCCGGCAGATGCGGGAATTGCTTTTTTAATTCTTATTTCGGCTGAGGGCTCTATTCCCGCCGCGCCGAAAAAACAGTGCGCTGCCTTAAATGCAATGTTGTTTTCACCGCCGAATTTATCACTTTCAAATAAAAAGGTCGGGCTTTTCTTTATGAAAATACTATCGCTTATATCAACCGTCTGCATTACGGTGTCTAAATTATGGTAGCCGTCAGGTCTTTTCCCTATAACCGCAAGCGAAAGATTTATTTTAGCGTTTACCGCGAATTTTATACTCTCCATATTTTACATTCCTTTTTATTCCCACACACCCATTGTAAAGCGGGTTAAGAGTCGGCTCACCGCCGGTATGCGCAGCAGCGCATAAAAAAGCATTGCGCCCGATACGTTTAAAATCACGTCGTCAATATCGCTCGCTCCCGTAAGCAGCAGCAGCTGTAAAAGCTCTATAAGCAGCACGGAAATAAGAGTAACCGCAAAAAGCGTGTACCATTTATTGATTTTTTTAAACAGGCAAACCGTAAAAAACGGCAGCGGCATAAATGCGACAAAATTCCCGAAAACATTTTCAAAAACGCTCCAGAACGGCAGCGTTCCGCTTTTAAAGGCATTCAAAAAAAGCTTTAGTGTTTCAAAAGGTATTAAATTGGTGCTCTCATTTATATATCTGTTAAATTCCGCGGTGTTCCACTTCAATACGCCGAAAATATCACGTCCGAGCGCGTCGTCAATAAGGGTGAAATCTACTATAAGAATTATATAAAACAAAAAAAGCGCGCAAATGCGGTTTTTCATTATTTTGTATTTAACGCCGGGTTCCTCTGTTTTAAGCGCGGAAAACCAAGCGGAAAAATATCCCGTAACAAATGCGACTGTTCCCGCCGCTATTTTAATTCCGTGCGCAAAGGTAATAAGCCCCGCAGCATTGCAAATCATAATAAAAAGCGCGGCAAAGCATATAAAATAAAGCACCGACGTTATAATATTCAAAAAGCGCCGGTTCACATTATCACTCCGAAATAATTACTGTATATTATTTTACAGTTATATGCTCTCTGTGTCAAGTCTAATTATTCAGATTTCTGTGATGATAACCGTATGTATCAGGTTTCAGCGGTTCAATTGAGTAGCCCATACGCATCATACCCTCAATAATTTCGGGCAGCGCCTGTACGGTGGTTGCCTTATCATTTGAATCGTGCATTAAAATACACGCCGAATTTTTATCGGCGGCGCTTGCCAGCACTTTATTTCTTATATAGGTATAGCTCGGCGGCGGGCACTCCGCATCACCCGAGCTTATGTTCCAGTCAAAATACGAGTAGCCCCTGCCGCCCACCGTTTTTACAAGCCGCGTCATAACCCCGCGGCAGTAATTTTTACTTACGGTATTGCTGCTGCCGCCCGGGAAACGCAAAAGTGTGGGCCTCACCCCTATAAGCTCATAAATTTTATCTGAGAGGCGGGTTATATCCTTATAAAACATATCCTCGCCCGAATATATTACCGAATAATCGTGCGTGGCGGTGTGCAAGCCTATTGTATGCCCAGCCGCGTAAATTTTTTTCACATACTCTATATTTTCGCTTTCAATCACGAAAAAGGTTGCCTTAATGCGGTATTTATCCAGTATATCAAGAATTTCAAGCGTTTTGTCCGATGGTCCGTCGTCAAATGTCAGGTAACACACCCGCCTGCCGTCGGGCTGCCGTGCCTGCGGCGTTGTCCCGCCGGAAGGCTCCTCCCATACATCCACGGAAGCGTCGGCTCTGCGTTTTTCCTCCTCATATCGGGTAAGTATATTGCTCGCCGCGCTTTTTTGTGTTTCAAGCTCCTGCCGCGCTTCATTAAGAGCGGCGCCGATTTTTTCGGCCGCTTTTTCCTGATTTTTAAGTGACAAAACCAAAACCGAAAAAAACAAAAAAATGAAAACCGCAATAACCGCTTTAAACCACACTTCAGCCCTCAAAAGAAAAACCGCCCTTTCCTTTAAAATATAATAAGAAAGAGCGAAAATTATTACTTTATGATTTATGTATATGCTCAGTCAGTATGTTTTTAAGCGCTACCGCCGAGCTTGAGTGTGAGCGCGCAACAGTAGTTTTTTTACCCTTAATATCATTCAACGCGCACTTGACCATTTTGTGCGATACCGTTCCCGTAAAAAGAATAAGCAGATCGGGGCTGCCTATTTTTTTCATGCACCCGCTCATTTTCGGGTATACCTTTGCCTTGCAGGAATATGTGTCGCAAATATCCATATACTGCCTTACCATACATTCATTTCCGCCTAATATTACAACGCTCATTTTCTGTCATCTCCTGTTTTTTAGTTAGCACACGCTAACCTTTTGTTTTATTTTTTGGGCTGTGGAAATACAATTTCGGTGAACATGGAGCCGAATGATTGCCCCTGCAAACCTCAATTTGTATTTTACAGCCCGTTTTTTATTTTTTTAAGAATGAGAAAAAGCCTTTTTTCTCATACGGCTCGTTCTTGACCGAAATAAGGGTATAGCCCGTAGCGCCTATTGCCTCGGCAAGCCTTGCTTCGTCAAGCGGAACATCGGTTATAATTACCGTTTCGCCCTTTGTGTGCGAGGATGAAACCTTTTTCACCTTAAAAGCCGCGCGAACCGCCTCGTTTATATGCGCTTCGCACATACCGCACATCATACCGTCAATTTTAAGAGTATATTTTATCATTATTCCGTCCCCTTTAAGGCTTCTACCATATCGATTTTGCGGTTTTTCCGAGCCACCGCCCGGCTTACTGTAAGCGATATGCCGAAGGTAATAACCAAGCCTGTTATATACGTCAGCGGGCCTATAGTCAATTTAAGCTCATATTCCGACGCCATTGTTACAAGCAGGTAGTCAAGCAGTGCTATTCCGAGCGGTATTCCGAGCACCGCGCCGATAAGAGTTACCCACATATTCTGCCCTATAAGCAGCCGACCGATTTTTTTATCCCTAAAGCCCACTACCTTTAACGTAGCCATTTCGCGGTAACGCTCGGTGTAGCTCATTACGCCTAGGTTGTAAAGCACAACTATACCAAGCACCGCCGCAGCTATTATCAGTATGCTTATCATCATATACATTATTTCCATAAATGTATCAAACGAGTCTATAATAGCCTGCTTCGACTGTACGGCGGATATACACTCTTCCGATTTAATATCGGCTTTCTTAGTATCGGTATATACCGAATCTGTTTTGAAAGGAATATCCAGCGTTTTTGCGTAATCGGTTGATATAACAATATTTTCCGAAACCGAGCGGATAACTCCCGCAATTTTAAGATTGTAGGTTTTATCCGAGCCGTAGGGGCTTATTTTAAGCGTATCGCCTGCCGCTAAATCAAATTTGTCCGCTATGCGCATACAAATATACGCGCCGTCCTTTGCGGGGGTTACATATCCATCCTTTTCAGCGGGGAAAAGCACCTTGCCGCGGGTTATATCGTATATATCGAGCGCCACTGCTTTATCGTCTATCTGCACACTTACCGTAGCGCTGCTGTCGCCCTTATAGGTGTCTATAATTTTCTGGGTGTCTTCTTCCGTTGCGGTCTCGCTTAAATAAATACGGGATGAATATTTCATAGAGTCATCGTAATAGGTGCTTAAAAATGCGTTCATAGTATCCCGCATACCCATTGTGCCCACTACTATTACCATACAGCCCGCAATACCCACAAGGCTCATAAGCGTTCTTGATTTGTGGCGCATTATATCGCGCATATTCCAGCGTGTTCCGAAAGAAAAGCGATTCCAAAGCGTGGTTTTTTCAAGCAGCAGCTTTTTCATCTTTTTGGGCGCGTAGGGGCGCAATGAGTCTGCCGCGGTGCCTTTAAGCATTTCCTTAACCGATAAAAAGCCGATCAAGGTAAGCGCCAAAATAAGTACCGCTAGTATCACAATACAGAAGGTCGGCAGTCTTAGCTCCCAATAGGGCATATCGAAATATGTGCCCATCGTGCCGTCGCGGCCCATTATCATTCTTGCCACAAGATAGCCTAAACCGATGCCTGCGACAGAGCCTATAATGCCTATCATAAACGCATATGACGTGTAGTGGCGCAAAATGCGTTTATCACGGAAACCCAGGGCTTTAAGCGTGCCTATCTGCACCTTTTCCTTTGCCGTTAAG